>Ga0302303_10002873_pt1 | contig 10126 bp, 11 predicted proteins | sample III_Palsa_E2_1_FD_194542 | JGI IMG/M metagenome (GOLD analysis project Ga0302303, IMG submission 194542) | Peat permafrost microbial communities from Stordalen Mire near Abisko, Sweden - III_Palsa_E2_1 | ecosystem: Environmental > Terrestrial > Soil > Palsa > Peat permafrost | place: Sweden... | reverse complement strand
GGCATCAGTGTTTCCCTGTTGAACTACTACTTCAGAAGTAAGGAGAAATTGTTTTTACTGTGCATGGCGGAAAATTTACAACGGCTGTTAGCCGGTGACGAACCTATCCTTAACGATGAGTCGACCACGATAATAGAAAAAGTTCAAAAGTTAGTTGTACTGCATATGGATATGTTACTGGAGAATCCTGATTTTCCGACATTCGTCGTCAATGAAATGTTATCCGGAAGTTCAGATTTGCCGGAAATCCAACAACGTATAGATATGATGGCAAATTCGGCTCTGGCCAAACAGTTGATAGCTCTAAAAAATGAAGGGAAACTGAATATGGACCCGATGCACCTGGTGATGAATGTTGCAGGTATGTTATTATTCCCGTTTTTAGCCAGGCCGCGATTAATTAAAAATTGCGGAGTTAACGATACAGAATTTTACCAAATGATACAGGAACGCAAAAAGATGATACCGCTCTGGATGGCCCAAATAATAAGCGTCTAAATTTTTTTGCCATAGAATTGAACAACTGTTCAGAACAACTATTTAGAACAGATTAACAAATTGGTATTGACAATAATTTAAGAAAGTGGAAAAAGACCAACGAAAGAAGATACAGATAACAGCGGCAAAATTATTTGTCCAAAAAGGGTTTCATGCGACAAGTATACGACAGGTCGGGAAAGCAGCAGGGGTAAACAGCTCCATGATTTCTTACTATTTTAAGTCAAAGGAGCTATTGCTGCTTTCCATTTTCGAACCGTCAATTCACGACCTGGAAACGATAAAGTCACACCTGGCAGGCAACAGTGGTACAGAAATGCTTCAATTGTTTTACATGATTGACTTTTATACGGAAAGGGTGATGACTGACGATACGGGGATTTATTTAATGCTTCAGGAACAATCGCTCAGAAGTATTGATGGATCAACCAACCTGCTGGATAAGATCAAAGATCAGCAATTTGCTTTGTTCCAGGATATTGTGAATGCAGGGATAAAAAAAGGGGCATTCATGCCGGATGTTAATACCAGGATGATTTTTTATACCCTGATTGGCACCATCCGGTACATTATCATCGAACATAAAGGATTATGGCTGCAGCAAAACTTGCCGGCACACCAGGAAAATTTTCGGATGGCTATGACAGATGCCAATGCCTATCTCAAAGCTCTTTTAGTGAAGATGCTTTTGCCCGATCATAAAAAGTTTGATAATTAAATAAAAACATTTTAAGAAAGCATTATTAAAAATTAAGAAAATGGTAGAAATAGGTTTAAGGAAATGGGTGATTACCGGTACCGTTATTATGGGCGCATTACTGGAGTTAATTGATACCACGGTTGTAAATGTTTCTTTTCCGCAGATTCAGCGGAATCTCGGCGGCGGGTTGAGCGATGCCGCCTGGATGATCACCGGGTATAGTATCGCAAATGTTATTATTCTACCGATGTCCGGCTGGCTGGGCAACTACTTTGGTCGTAAAAACTATTTTTTGATTTCGATTATCCTGTTTACGTTGGCATCTTTTTTATGCGGGCAGTCGCATAGCCTTGGCGAGCTGGTAGGCTTTAGGATATTGCAAGGGCTCGCCGGTGGTGGTTTACTTTCTACGGCACAAGCGATCTTGCTGGATACCTGGCCGCACGAACAGGCCAGTACGGCTACCGTCTTATTTAGCGCAGGCGCAATTTTCGGCCCTACGGTAGGCCCAGCGATCGGTGGTTATATTATTGACCATGCAGCCTGGCGCTGGATATTTTATGTGAACATTCCATTTGGGATTTTAGCCGCCGCCTTTACATATTGGTTTTTACGGCCCACACCGCATGCAGGTAAAGGTAAGCAAGTCGACTGGCTGGGTATCGGCCTGCTGGCATTAACCGTCGGCAGCTTACAATTCATTTTAGAAAAGGGACAGGACTTTGGCTGGTTTTCCAACACTTATATCGTATTGCTGACAATTGTAGCGGCAACCGGGCTTATACTGTTTTTACGCCGTGAATTAAAAATTGATTACCCGGTGGTCAACTTTAAGATCATGCGGCACAAAAGTTTCGCTGCCGGGATGATCACGTCTTTTGTGTTTGGAGTAGCCTTCTACGGATCATTGTTTTTATTTCCCATTTTTTGTCAAACTATACTGGGCTTTTCAGCACAAAAAACCGGCTTGTTGCTTGCACCAAGCGGTCTGTTTACTTTAATGACCATGCCTGTTGTCGGTGTTTTACTTAAAAAAAGAGTGCCTGCACAATTCATAGCAACATTTGGCGCTATCCTCTTCTTTTCCTTTTCTTTTTGGCTGGGCCATTTTGGAATGTCGTCAACTCCGGGTGATTTCTTTTGGCCTTTAGCCCTGCGGGGGGTAGGCATGGCGATGTTATTTGTTCCGATACTCAACGTGGCTGTAACCAGTTTAAAGGGAGCGGAAATTGGCCAGGGAACCGGCTTGAATAATATGATGCGCCAGTTGGGCGGCTCATTGGGTATCGCGGTAATCACCATTTTTATCCACTTCCGTTTTTTGTCGCATATACAAGCCCTCCAACCTGTGGCAGGCAGCATAACGGCTGCCGCTAATAAACAAGGGCTGCTGCTGACTTATCACGATTCTTACGTGGCAGTAGGCCTTATCATGTTGATAGGAATACCCCTGTTATATATGGCACCGCTTAAAAAGCGCGCGGCATGAAAATAGACGAAGAAATACAAAGCATTAATTTTGAGGACAATTACCAAAGGGCAGTTACCAATATCCATTACACTTGTGGCTGGTTAAACAATGTTCTGCGAGGCGAAATGAAAACAAGAGATTTTTTAGTGGACAATCTTTCCGAAGAAGAGGCCGAAACGTTAAGTAATCTTTTGGACAAAGTGAGGGGGTGATTTTACCAAAAAATTAAAAAATTATTTTATGCTTATATTTGTAGCGGGTGTTACATTCAAAACAAATTTATGCCGCGTGTTCAATTATTTGATAAGGAAAAAGTATTAAAAAATGCGATGGAGGTATTTTGGCAAAAAGGTTTTAATGGTACCTCCACCCGCGACCTGGAAAAGGCTACAGGCCTGGGGACTTCCAGTATCTATAATTCATTTGGCGATAAAGAGTCTTTATTCTTCGAAACACTGCAATATTACCTGGAAGCTGAACAGTTTAAAGTCAGTCAAAGCATACAGGGCTCAGCATCTGCTCTTCAGGCACTTAAAGCGTTAATGGAGTGCCTGCTACAGAAAAGAGGTACGGCCGAAATAGAGGTTATGGGTTGCTTCATGGTCAATTCCATTACCGAACTGGCTAACCATCATCCCCGGTTAAGTCAATTTGCCATCGACGCAAGGACCGGCGCAATTACTAAACTAAAGGAACTGCTACAAAAGGCGCAGCAACAAGGTGAAATTCCCGAAAGGAACGATTCAAGCCAACTAGCCGTTTACCTACATACCGTTATCATGGGATTGAAAGTGTCCGGCATGCTGGCGACAGATCCAAAAGAACTACAATCGGTCATTGATATCACTATTCAAAACCTGACAAAATTATGATGTCTATTTATTTGTAGCGGTCGTTACAAATAAATAGATTTGTAGCATACGTTACAAACTAACATCATAAATCATGAACACTATTAACCAAGTAACACCGGAATCGGCGGGGGCGCTGACCTTTAGCCCTGACGGTGTGCTATTCTTAGGTGATAACAAGCTCGGAGCCGTTTTTGCTTTCGAAACTGACCTCGGCCAAACCCCGGCCTCACTTGATCCCTTCATTTTCGAATCAATCGACGAGAAGATCGCTGCTGCGCTGGGCGTTACTGCGAAAAGCCTGGTAATGAACGGTATGGCAGTGCATCCAGTGACACGCCAGCCTTACCTGTCAGTCGGTGTGCGTAAGGGCGATAGTATAGAGCCGGCGGTAGTAAGTGTCTCGCTTACCGGAGAGATTCGCCCTTTCGACCTTTCATCTTCTAAGGTGACAGTACACCAATTGACCGACGTTCCTGACGAGAATAAGCACTTTAAGTCACGGGCCGGCACTTTCCCATACCCGCCAGCAGAAGTCTTTGAAGAGAAGGCGCGTACACCGCTTCGTTCTATGACAATTGTGGATTTGAAATTTCACGCTGGAGAAGTATTCGTCGCCGGTGTCTCGAACCAGGAGTTCTCCTCCACGCTGCGCCGGATACCATATCCGTTTACCGGTGCGGCCAGCGAGACACAACTGGAAATTTATCACGTTGCTCACGGCATCTATGAAACACGCGCGCCTATCCGGACCATGCAATTTGCCGACATCAATGGCGAAGATACACTTGTAGCCGCCTACGCCTGTAGCCCACTTGTTACCATTCCGGTTTCCGACCTTAATCATGGCGCAAAAGTAAGGGGTAAGACCATCGGCGATATGGGAAATGGCCAGCCCATCAGCATGGTCGCCTACCGTGATGGAGACGAGAACAAGTTGTTCATCACTAATGTCGGTCGCGGCCCCATGATAGTTCCGCTCTCCGGAATCCGCTCCGCCGAAGGGTACACGCCTGAAAACCGGCCGACTACGGGTCCTATGCTGGACCAAAACCCATTCATGCCGGCCGGGCCGGTTGGTAAGCAGGTACTATTCGTCGGATCCTCGTTGCGGGCGGATTTGTTTAGCGACCGCTTCTTCGTCTCTCTGACCCGCTACGCAGATACCGGCGATCTGACACTTGAAACCCTTATGGTTAGCCCGCTTCCCGCACGTATAGACAAAATCTGGGTGGAGTTTGATTTCCCGGGAGTCGAGATGGTACATAGGTCGGTGCCACCTAAACCTGCCGCGTAATGCTGATCCGCATCTCTCCTGAAGCCAAGGTGCTTCCCGCAAACATATTGCGGTTCTACATATATTTTTCAAGGCCGGGAGAGGCGCACTTTGATCGTGAGCAGCTCGGGCTGCTAAACGAGGAGGGTCAGATTGTGCCTGATCCCTTCCTCGTTCTGTCCCAGGAGCTCTGGTCTCGTGATGGGCGTCGCCTGACAGTGCTCATAGAGCCAGGAAGGATCAAGCGCGGTATGGGTAAAGACCCGTCTCACGAGCCGGCGTTTGTCGCCGGGCGAACGTATAGCCTTGTCATCACGGCGCTCGGACAAACAGCACGCCGCACCTTCCGCATAAGCGATCCCGTTCTGGAAGCGATTGACGAGACTGATTGGCGTATCGACCCACCAATTGTAGGGAGCATCGATCCAGCCATCGTGCATTTCGATAGGGTTATGGACGCCGCACTTTGCGAAGATGAGATGCGAATTATAACATCTTCAGGCGAGGTCGTTCAAACACGTGTGTCACTCGCACCTGACGGAATCGATATGCAGCTTTTTCCGAGCCAACCCTGGAGCGCCGGGGAGTACAGCCTCGCGGTGTCAGATTGCTTCGAAGACGTTTGCGGCAACAGATTGGGCGAGGCGTTGGATCATGACTTCGGTACGGATGGGCGACCGCGAGCAGGGATGATCAACTTCACCCCGACAACTGAATTTGTATTCAACTTAAATAATAAATAACACTTAGTTAAAAAGTAAACATTATGAAAAAACTAGAAAATAAGGTCGCTGTTATTACCGGCGCTACCTCAGGCATGGCCCTGGCCACAGCCAAATTATTCGCAGAAGAAGGCGCTTATGTATTTATCACCGGCCGCAGGCAAAAAGAATTGGATGAAGCCGTTGCAGCCATTGGCAGCAATGTGACCGGATTTTTAGGTGATTCGGCAAACCTGTCAGACCTCGACCGCTTATTCGAAACGGTTAAGCGTGAAAAAGGACATATAGATGTATTGTATGCCAGTGCCGGCGTCGCAGACTTTGTACCCTTGGGAGCTGTGACTGAAGAAAGCTTTGATAAGCAGTTTAACCTCAATGCAAAAGGCACTTTCTTTACAGTGCAAAAGGCACTCCCCTTGCTCCGTAACCACGCGTCTATCATCATGACCGGCACAATAGCCGCAAGAAAAGGGATGCCAAACCTAAGTGTATATGGTGCCAGCAAGGCCGGCCTTCTGGTTTATGCCAAAGCATGGACCAACGAACTAAAATCAAGAGGCATCCGTATTAACGTCATCAGTCCGGGCCCAATTGAGACTGCTGCTTTTGAAGGAAAGGATGACATGAAGCAGCACATGGCTTCACTTATTCCGATGGGGCGTATGGGGCAATCTGAAGAAATCGCAACTACAGCATTATTCCTGGCATCAGCAGATTCGAGCTTCATTACGGGCAGTGAAATTTGTGTTGATGGTGGTATGGCACAGGTATAATTTAATTATTAAAGCAACTGATTAATGAAACGTTCTCCTTTTTATAAAGCTAATATAATTAGGAGGACGTTTCTTGATGGCTTTAAAATAATCTTCATCGATTTGTATGTACCATATATCATTTTGGTGAATTTAAAGCATTATTCTTGCTATTGTTTTCGACCTTTCCCCTTTTTTAAGTGGTTTTTATAACCACTTTTTTTACTTAACTGGTGCCCAAAAATGATGTTGATTTGTACTCAACAAAATGGATAAAAATTGATTTGACCTGATTTAGTCAGATTTGACTTTTTGAAGATTATATTTTGGGTAAAAAAGCACCGTTTTGGACAGTCTTTTTTCGAAAGGACGTGATCCCACCGGGATCACTCGGGATCGCAAATAAACACTCGGATTTGTAGAAATAAGTATTTGATTTTTAGTTATTTAAGTAGTTTTTGAAATGTGATTTGAAAGAAGGTTAAAAATGGCTGGGATCACGCTTTTTTTGTTAAAAAAGCGACTATCTGAAGGTGAAAATGGATTTATTGAGCAATAATAAGGGCGTGTCTTCGTGATTGATTTTAAACGAAAACACCATGTAAATGCTTGATTTACATGGTGTTATATCCGTGATCCCGCTGGGATTATATTTTGAAGGCTTAATGCCTCTATTTATCAATAAGTTACGACTATGTAATTGTAATGGGTCACCTAAAAGGTCACCGATATACTTTGTACTAAAATGTACTATTTGATGTCGTTTAAAGAACGAAAATTAACGTCCACAAATATACAATTTATACTCTTAACTCTTATAACCATGAGGAAATTAAGATGTGATGATCGCTATATGTAATTGAAAATTAGATTCAATTACATAAAACTGTAAATACATAATTCCATATCTACTGAATGGAATGTCTTCATGTAAATATAACATTAGACTATTTCGTGTTTTATAAATAAATTGCAATGTCTTATTGGGTAACAATTATGGAAGAAAAAGCACAAACGTCACCAGAACCATCTTCAAAATTTAATTCGCTAAAAATCAAGGATGATAATTACGACACAAAAATTGAAGCCCTAAATGTATTTGCTACTATAAATGTAAAAGACTACTTAGAAATTGCAAAAAGGATTAAAAGCAACAATGATTTACAAAGGAAAAGAGTCGGAAGCTCCTCTACAGTATATGGCTTGTTAAAAGAGGATTTAAGGAATGGATGTTTGATTCCAAGTATTGTTTTAGCGCTGGATAATGATAATAAGGAGGAATTTGTTAAAAAAGGTGTAGAATATAACGTCATTGAAAATGGCATAAAAACTTATGCTAATGAATTGAAAATTTTAGATGGTCTACAAAGAACCAATATCCTGCTGGATCTTGAAAATGATTTAAGCGTTTCCAATGGAAAAAGTCCTGAACAAATAGCCTCCGACAAAATTTTACTTGAAGCTTTTTATGGAAGGGAATTACGTGTTGAAATATACCTTAATGTCAGCCGGTTTGGCATCCTGTATAGAATGTTAACTCTAAACACAGGTCAAACGCCAATGACTTTACGCCACCAAATAGAAATTTTATATTCTGATTATTATGATAAGGAAAATGGTGGGGTAACTTTAATTCGTGATGCATTTGAAAGTAATAAGCCTTTAAAATTGGGCCAATATCGATTTAGTGATATAGTTGAAGGTGTAACTTCATTTATCGACGGTTCCGAATTACCTTTGGATCGTTACGACCTGTTGGATTATATCAAAAGCGTCAAAAAACTCTCATCTGAAGATAATAAGGTTGATATTTTTAACGCTTTCAAAAACACCTACAATCAACTACTACAAAGCATCATTGAAAAATCTGACAATTGGCAGTTTGATTATGATGCATTAACTGAAGAAAACCTGGAATATTTTCCAGTGCTTTCAACTTCTGATGATAACTCAAAAAAATCGAGAGTTTCACCATTTGGAAAAACCGCACAAGAAATATTTATAAAATCACAAGTTTATACAGGTCTTGGCGCCGCACTAAGTAATTTAAAAAATAAAGGAACTATTAAACAATTGGATGATTTAGATCAAGAATTTAGTAATATAAAATTTGAAACTGCACCGAAAGATGCGTTTGATATCTTGGTTGTCCGGATGGAGCAAATTAGAAAAGATTCAAAAAAAATAGGTGAAAGCCAACGAACCTTTTTTAAACACTTTTTTAACTCCTTATTAAACAAAAATGATGACGATTCTTATTTGATGTTTGAAAAAGCCATTGATTCTGCATTTCGTAAAACCAATTAATAGATATGCCTTTAAAATGTCTTGACAAAAGAGGTAATACTATAACGTTAACTTTGAAGGACTGGTCTATCGATAATGCATTAGCTACAGCGTTGCTTTATGACGAGATTAACGATATTGATTATACACTCAACTATCCGTTTCCTGTTTTGGAAAGCGAGGATTACAATAATTCTAAATTATTTTTATTTAAAAATAGGTTTGGTTCAAAGGAAGACCACTGTTTTGAAATCAATGTAAACAAAAAACGGCATGGGATTATTTTTCCAGTTAAAGTTTTTTTAGATCCAACGACCACGCCACCACCGACTACATCGGCATCTATTAAAGCTCTTTATGGGTATTTTCACGTTGCCTTTTACCAGTTATTGACAGGTGCCAATGATTTGAACAACACCACAAAGGTTGTTGATTTAGATAACAATGCTTTGAGTATTGTGGATTTTTACGATGAAGAAACTGTAGTATTTTTAAATTATTCACCTCCAAATAACATTAATAATATAGAAAACTATCTGCCATCTTTCTTCTCATTTGGGTATGTTCCTATTAATAAAACTACTGATTATAATGAAATACACATTTATCAGCATCTTAGTTCCGATAAACATCCTTTATATGAAAAGAATCTTCTTGACAAGCTTAGTATTAAGGAGGTGACATCACTTATTATTCAAGAGAAATACATAATTCAAATTTTCTCATCTACTTTAAAATTCACACTAACACCTTATTCACGATTTCTGCTTTTATATCAAGTCATAGAATTACTCATTAATAAGCTGGCTTTGGAATATTATTCTATTAATAATCCATTTAATCCTGACCTTAACTTATTAATTGATGCTTCTAATACTTCTAATTCTTTCTTTGATTTGAAAAACTTCCTCACAGATATCAAGAAAAAAATAGATCATTCAACTGAAAACGTGAGTGCGGAGATAAAACGGATAAATAAATTGTTTATTGACAAATGTAGTTTGCAGAAAATCGACTATTTAGATTTCGTAAATTCAACAAATTTGATTCTCGAAAATAAAGATTATGAATTTATTCACGAATACGTTTATTACACAAGAAACAAAATAGTACATGATTACCACACATTATCAATTACTATCCCCGAAATTGATAATGTAATCGCTGAAGCAAATTTTTCTTTTGAAAAAATCATCACCGATATTGTTATAAGCCATCCTTAATTACCTCGGTGATATTAGCTCTATAACTTCCAACAACAGTTAACTTTTATCCTCAAATATTTTACCCGGCATTAGTAATTTGTGATTATTGATATATGTTGGTATGAACTTTTGTAATTAAAAAAAACACCTAACTCATGTACGAGTGGTGAAAAACTTAATTTTTTCCTCTTCAATTTTGTCGAATTAAAATATTGATTATGGAAAAAGTCATTTCACATTTAGCCTGTGGTCGGTGTTATCACCGCACCACAAACCCCTATCAATCCTCCGGCCTCTCCCTCGCATCCGCCATCCGCACAATCCTTGGCTCAAACTTAGCCAGCACATCCACCAGATCATGCTGC
>Ga0302303_10002869_pt1 | contig 10134 bp, 4 predicted proteins | sample III_Palsa_E2_1_FD_194542 | JGI IMG/M metagenome (GOLD analysis project Ga0302303, IMG submission 194542) | Peat permafrost microbial communities from Stordalen Mire near Abisko, Sweden - III_Palsa_E2_1 | ecosystem: Environmental > Terrestrial > Soil > Palsa > Peat permafrost | place: Sweden... | reverse complement strand
TTCTAAAATATTTCCTTCCGGGTCCAGGACAACGCTTTCATAGTAACCATCCCCTGTCGTCCTGGGCTCGCCAAAAATGGTGTAGTTGTCCTTTCTTAGCCTTTCTGTCAGCGCATTGACCTTGTCTTTTCCGCCAAGGGAAATGGTAAAGTGGGCAATCCCCATATGAAACCCTCTTTCTCCATCGATAGCGGTAATGTCTGGACGGGTCATCAACTCCAGTCGTGTTTTGCCTTCCCCGAAGAGGATAAAATAGGCGGTGAACTGCTTGGCGGCATTTACATATTTCTCTCCCGAGATCGTATCGAAGTATTTCAGATAAAAATCTCTCATACCTTCCAGATCGCGGACCCAAAGTCCGAGGTGTTCGATTTGCATGGGTGTTGCTGTTTTATGTTTTGATTATTCGACGACTATCTTACCCTGCATGGTTCCCCAATGACCGGGGAAACTGCAGATATAATCATATATGCCTGGCTGGCTGATCGTAAAATCCACTTCATCCGAGTCCCCGCCGCCGACTAGTTTTGTATGTGCGATCACTAATGATTCCACTGAGGATGGAACATACTGTTCGTTCTTTGCGTTATGTACCGCATCTGCAAAGTCGGCGATATCCGTTCCTTTCTGTAGAATGACGACATTGTGCGCCATAGCCGTATTCGAAGGAGCGCCGGTGTTTTTGAATATGAGCCTGATCTTTTTTCCTGTTTTAATTTTAAACATCTCTTTGTCGAAGCGCATGTTTTCGTTCGCCTGTAATTCAATGGTATCTGTGAATTCGAGCTTTTCGGCGCCGGGGATGGTCCTTTCGACGTTTTCGCTGTCTGCCGGTTGTTGGGCTTCGGACAGTTCTTTTATCTTGATATTCCTGAATGCTACGCCGTTTGTCCAGTCCTGGAGAGCAAGGTGTCCGCTGACGGCGACGCCGAATTCAGGATATTTGCTCAGGGAACTGAGCGCCACCAGTTTTTTCCATTCAGCACTTTGCAGGTTGACCTGGACAGTTTGTGCGTCGTTCAACCAGAATGTCACCTGTCCGTTTTGCTGAAGGATACGAGACTGGTTCCATTCGCCGGACTTCGGTATGGAATGGCTGTTGTTCGGAACCACGCCGAAAATGGCGGCCGCCCTATGTGTCGGGTTCTTTAGATAGTCTGGCTCTACGTTTTTATCATCCAGCAACTGGTATTCCGGACCGGTAGAGAAAGTAGTCGCGAGTTCCGGCCGTTCCTGGACATTTATGAATAAGCCGCTGTTGCCGGCCCTCGATATCTTCCATTCGAATCGCAGATCAAAGTCCTGATACACTTTGTCCGTCACCAGGTCCCCGTGTTTTACATCTTTTGCATGAGGATTGCATATAAGGCGCCCGCTGTCGACCGACCAGGCGGAGGGGATAATACCGTTATTAAACAGATGCCAGCCGTTCATTGTCTTTCCATCGAAGAGGAGGGCCCAGCCGTCCTTCTTTTCCTGATCGGAAAGCATATTTTGCTGTTCCGTGGTCGAGCAGCCGTACACCGAGAAAAGGATGACTGTGAATAGCCCGGCAATCCTTAGGTTATGTTTCATCTTTGCCGATTTGTATATTTAGATGCGGTATGCAATATTATACAAATTTGCAGAATGTTGCAAATAATTCTCCCTGAGCAGGGCATTTGGCTGACCTGTGTCCCGTACAAATCCAAAAGACGTTAGTAAATGATCTTTCCCACTTTGAGGGAGAGCTGTTGATTGATGATAGATCAGTCGGTTTACCATTGCCGGCGGCATCATTTGTCCTTACGACATTTTCCGCTAATAAATCCAGGTGTTTTCACCTGTTTCTTTTTTGCTCATAATTTTCGTTAATATTTATCCGGCACTTGGAAATCTGATTTATTTAGTTTTACATTTATGGCGGATTGCTAACTGTGTCTAATACCCGAAATTTTTCTTTTACATTTTAGAATTGACATTTGATTTTGTGCTGTAAAGGCGCATAGGAATTTTATTGACCTTTCTGAAATCACAAAATTGGACTGTTTATGCGGTTGGCTACTGCTTTGTTTACTCTGATGGGTTTACTCATTTTATACCTTCCATTGAATGCCCGAACAGTAGGGGATTCAACCCTGCAACACGTTCAGCAGTTGCCGGCTCAATACCTGAATCAGGTCGGCTCCAAGGCGCAATCAGTCGATGATGCGCTCACAAAGAAAACGACGCAATATCTAAACAAGCTATCGAGGATAGAGGCTAAATTGTTTAAGAAATTGGCCGCCTCGGATACGGCGGCGGCAAATAAGATCCCCCCTCCCAATTACCAACAGTTGGCCTCACAGATGCAGGCCTCGGGTACAAATGCAGCCAGGACCGCCACTACTTATGTGTCCTCTCTTGATACACTTTCAACTACTCTTAAATTCTTACAAAGCCAGCCGGGTGCGCTTGGTTCTCTGACCAATGCCAGCGGGCAACTCTCTCAGGCCAGTGCCCAGGTGCAACTGTTACAGGCTCACCTGGATGAAACCACGCTCATACAGCAATATGTCAGTCAGCGGAAGCAACAGCTAAGCCAGTTGCTAAGTCAATATACGCACCTTCCTCCGGGGGTTACTCAGGCATTTACTAATTTTAAGGCTACCGGGTACTACTACCGCCAGCAGTTGGAGCAATACAAGGCAGACTTGAATGATCCGCAGAAAGTGGAACGGGCTGCCATCACTATATTATCTAAAACCCCGGCTTATTCTCAGTCCCTAGCCAAAAACTCCTTGCTTGCCAGTCTCTTCCAATTACCATCCGGTTACGGGAGCGGCAGTTCGATCCAGGGACTCCAAACCCGGGATCAGATCCAGCAACAATTGCAACAGCAGGTAGGTGGAGGCGGGGGTCAGGCAGTACAACAACAGCTCCAGGGAGCACAAAGCCAAATTACGGGCATGCAGAACAGTTTGTCCAAATATGGTCCGGGAGGTCAGGACCTGGATATGCCGGATTTTAAGCCAAATCAACAAAAAACGAAATCTTTTTTACGTCGTCTACAGTACGGGTTTAACGTCCAGTTTGCCAAAAGCACCTACGATTTTCCTGTCACGGCGGCTCTTGGGCTTTCAGTCGCATATAAGGTCAATGATAAGTCCAGCATTGGGGTGGGGGCTTCCTACAATATAGGCCTGGGGTCCGGCTGGAATGATATGCAATTTTCCAATCAAGGGGTGGGGCTTCGCAGTTTCATGGATTGGAAGATCAAAAAGACGTATTACGTGACGGGCGGCTACGAGCTGAATTATATGACCCAATTCAGTGAAATATCCCAGTTGCAGGATCGCTCACAATGGCAGCCGAGCTTGCTTTTCGGCGTGGAAAAAAAATATAAGATTTCCAGCAAGTTGCAGGGGAATCTGCAAATCCTCTATGATTTTCTGTATAAACAGGAAATCCCCCAGGGTCAAATGATAAAGTTCCGCGTAGGGTATAACTTTTAATACTAAAAAACGAGTTTTATAATGATTTTCATCCGTCAAATGAAATGGCTTACAATTTTGTTGATTAGTTTTTTTACCCTTGGAAAGGCCTTGGGTCAATCGACTACAATTCCAACGTATTTTGATTTAAAGAGTATCCTGCCAACTTCACCAGATGCGGCCATATTGGGCCGATTTGGAGAGATCCCGATAGGTTACTATACCGGGACGGCTGATATTTCAATTCCGATTTATACAATCGAGGATAAGGAAGCGCATTTTTCTCTTCCGATATCAATAAGATACCATGGTTCAGGAATAAAAGTTGAAGATCAGGCAAGTGTTGTGGGTTTAGGATGGGCTCTCGAGGCGGAAGGGGCGATCATTCAGATAGTTAATGGAAGGGAAGATACTCTGGATAATATGATTAGTATCAGCCCTCCAGGGTATACCATGTTGCAAAGTGGTCAGGTATTGGGATCCTATTCTATACGACCTTCCATAGGCGAGAATATGTGGTCTTGCCTTGAAAGCGGCTACTCAGGAGATTCTTTGGTAACCATGAATCTTGCACTGCAAGGAGATGGGCAGCCTGATCTCTATCAATACAATTTTGCTGGATACTCTGGTAAGTTTTATGTAAATCCACTTACACACCAAGTTGTTATGCTGGATCCCAAGGTTCAAATCACATTTTCACGGACTGGCGTTCACACATGGATGGCTCAAACTTTGGATGGTAATATCTTCTATTTTAATACCCAAGAGAATTCGTATTCAAGCACAATTGGAAATTATGCAGGCTATACTAGTAAACTCTCGTCTGTTCAGTTAAATGATGGGAAGGTTATAAACTTTGGGTATACTCAGGGGTATTATTCGTGGTTCATTTATAATGAAACATATCATGACGGTTATCCTTTTGGGCTTAATCCAGTGACAGAGTACGGTGTAACACCACATATTGCGCCTACTTTTAATTATGTGAAATACCTGACAAGCATTACTGCGAATAACGTCACAATACATCTTAATCTGCAAGGCCGCGGTGATTTGGGGTCTGTGGGTGGAACTGATCCTACAAACAGCGGAGGGACGGCCAATTGTATAAAATCAATAGATATTATTGATCCAATTTCAAATAAATTGATTAAGACCTTTGCGTTCAATTATAGCTATTTTTCCTATTCGACGATTGGTGGCAACTTTGGGAGTTTTCTCGGGGGTGCTAGTGGGCCAGAATTGGATACACTAGGAAAAAGATTACGACTGGATTCGGTTCAAGAAATTGGTTATTCCAGTTCAGGGTCAACAATCACTAAGCCGCCATATAAATTTATCTACGACACTACAAATACTCTTCCTTTAAAAACTTCTTTAGCCCGTGATTTCTGGGGATATTATAATGGTGAGGATAATAGTTGGCTTACTCCTGATCTGACCTTTTTACATGGAGCACTTTATCCGGGTTATACTAACTTATCTGCAACATTATTGCAAACTGTTCAAGGGGGCAATCGTGCCCCTGATAGAATCAAAATGACGACTGATTTATTGAAGCAGGTTACTTACCCGACGGGCGGATATTCTGTATTTAATTATGAGCCCAATTCATTCACCAATTACATGTATCCAGACCTTACCAAAATAGCTGATGGTACCTTTCAGGGATTTATTTCAGATAATAATATCGCCACCGATGTTACTGCCTCCCCTCATTTGTCTTTTCCAAGAACTACTCTTATTCATTTAAATAATACAATTGCCCGAGGTGTTAATCAGTCGGTAACCTTCGATGCATTACAGCCATCATATATTCAACTGGTTAAAATTACCCCTGGGCCTACTGTTCAAATAGTTCAAACCTGGCAGATGATGGATACGCAGCCCTATACAGATACATTTGCCATTAGTAATTCCTATAACTGGCAGACGGATGTTGTCCTTCCATATGATTCGGGTGCCTATTATGTGATAAACGTCAGCCTGCCTGATAACTTAGGCCCCCAGGCAAGCCCGGATAATAATTCTACGGTTACTTGTGCTTATACTTATTATTCTCTGCCAGATTCTGATACAGAAGTAAGTTATGGGGGTGGGGTAAGGCTAGCATCTATTCAGAATTACGATCACAATGGAGCAATTATTAGCAACAAGGTACTGAGCTATGTGAACGCTGATTCTTCATCGTCGGGGATACTTATGTCGCCATTGAATTATGTCGATAATAGACAAATGACGTTTGTAAAGTTCCTAAGTTATACAGACGGGAACTTGTCTTGGCAGAACGGAAGCGATTCTATAGAGTTCATGACCTCCGAAAGTTCTGTGCCTTATTCTGATGCGGCTCAGGGCTCTCCTGTCGGTTACTCCCGGGTAGAGGAGACGGATTTAGCTCCAGATGGATCCACCAATGGTAGACATGTATATTATTATCATAATGTGCAAAGTAATACTATGATAAATAACCCAGATGACCCCGATCTATTAAATGGATCTATTACGGAAGAGCAAATATTAAATGCTGGTGGGGATGGCCTGGTTGAAAAAACGTACACTTACCAGGAAAACTATATGGCACATGGACAACTGCTTCCTGTATTCAACGGTATTAAGACCATACCAGAGTTTTATGGTGATGGGCCCTGCGTATTTCTGAATAATGGAGGCCAGCCTCTAAGTTGGAATACCGTAGTGTACGTGTATGTAAATTATTATCCGTTGAATACGAAATGGTATGTACCTAAAAGCAAAACGACCAATTATTACTACGGAGCAAATAGTTTGAGTACTACTGAGAATTATACTTATAACATGCTGGGGCAATTAATTGAAACTGATTCGTATAATAGTAAAAATCAACCCGTTTCTACTCAATATAAATACCCTAATGACACCACTGGATCTCAGGCAAGCCTTTTAGAAGCTTCCGGATTGTTAGATAATGTAATGGAGGAGCGTGAATGGGTAAATAATGCACTTATAAGCGAGACGGATATACTTTATGGCATTCAGGGTGGCCAGACTGTAAGGGATAGCATAGTCAGAACGCTTAATGGCGGCCCTTCTTTTACAGATGTCAATTTTAATCAATATGGCTCGTATAAGACAATATTACAATATACGCAGCGGAATTCGTTGTCATCGGTGATATGGGATTACAGAAATGAGCTGCCTATAGCTCAGGTAAAAAATGCTGCGCAGTCAGATATTGCCTACACTTCTTTTGAAGCGGACGGATCCGGTAACTGGACTATCCCTGATACCACGCGCAATCGGACAGCGGGAGGCATCACCGGAAGCCTATCCTATAAACTGACCGGGACCAATTCCATCACTAAGTCGGGCCTAAATGGCGCCACTACCTATGTCGTCGGTTTTTGGGTGGATAGTGCCGGGGCAGTCAGCATTAATGGATCGACTACCCTGGCCACAACCAAGATCACATTGGGTACGTGGATCTACAAGGAAGCGATAGTGACCGGGAGTACTACCGTAACTATTGGTGGTTCTGGTGTTACCATTGACGAATTGCGCCTTTATCCCAAGGGCTCTTTAATGAGTACCTACACCTATGCGCCACTGATCGGTATTACCTCTGCCTGTGATCCATCCTCCCGGTTAACGTATTACACCTATGACGGTCTAGGCAGGCTTAAACTAATAAAAGATCAGTACGGCAATATATTAAAACGCTACGATTACGAATACCAAACCACTAATCAATAACCGGCATTAACAAAAATAAATATCATTAATATGAAAAAGGCGGCTCTATCCCTTTTCTTTCTGTTAAGTACCCATCTTCTTTTCGCTCAATGGACGACAAGCGGCAATAATATTTATAACTCCAACACTGGGTATGTAGGTATAGGATCGACTCCCGGCTTTACCTTGAGTAAGCTTACCGTGTGGGACTCAGTTAATCTTCCTGCATCAGGAGGCCAGTCAATAGGTGTGTTGACTGTGGCTAATAAGTATGCTGGTATAGGCTCCAACATGGCGCTTTTTGAAAATGTTAATCCGGCAGCCAATTCCCAGGCAGCCTTTTATACGCCTGTTCAAAATGTCTTTGGTATCCAGGCTCAGGTTTATAGCACAGGTGTGGCAGGCAACCTGGCACTTAATCCGCTTGGAGGCAACGTAGGTATTGGAATCACTAACGCCGCCAACAAACTAGAGGTAGTGCAAACCAATACCTTTACAGCGACCAATCCAACTACTTATGCCATTACGGTAGCCCAGGACGGAGCCGACCTTGGAATTGGAAGTTATGCTTCAGGAAGTGTTTTACAATCGTTTAATTCTCTTCCATTATTTATAAATCCGATCGGGAACAATGTCATCATCAACGGTAGCAGCTCAAACAATGTTCTTATCGGAGAAACCACGCAGGTGAATTCGGCCTACCGGCTGGATGTCAACGGAGGTATTCGTGCCACAGGCGTAACGGTAAATACGACCGGAGCTGATTTTGTATTTGATTCAGCTTACCAACTGACCCCATTGACCGGGCTAGGAAAATATGTCAAACAATACCATCATCTTCCAGGAATTGCCTCTGCTAGCCAAATGCAAAGAGAGGGTATGGATTTAGGGGAAACGACGACCAGCTTGCTACAAAAGGTGGAGGAATTAACCCTTTATTCTTTAGCGGCAGATCAGAAAGTTAGTGAGCAACAAGCTACACTTACCCAACAGCAAGCAACACTTGTCCAACAAAAAACAACGCTTATTCAACAACAGACATTACTTGAACAACTCCAGGAGCAATTAAAGCTCCAGCAGCAAGAAATCGAACAATTGAAGCAACAGGTCCAGGGCCACAGGTAGGCATTCTTTTTAAAGCACTGATTACAATCGTATGAATCATCCCAAGCTTAAGCGCAGTATTTTCCTGGTCCCTCTTTCAGTGGTTGCGTTGCTGGCGGGAAAAGTGGTTTCCGGGCAAACGATCTCTCCAGGTGTACTTACGCAGGTCCCTACTCCTACGGTGACCCTATACCAGCCATCTAACCCCACCAGCGATACCTTAGTGAACTATGTGCGTACTTGGGATGCCCAGCAGCCCTATACTACAGAAGCAGCACTGCTGGCTGCTACGACTACCAGCGGTGTACACCGCACAACAGGATATGTTGATGGTTTGGGCAGGCCTCTTGAGACCGTCTCCTGGCAAATGTCAGGTACTGGTGAGGATCTTGTAGCCCCGAATGTTTACGATGCTTTTGGCAGGGAGCAATATCAATTTCTACCCTATGAGGCCACGACCAACAACGGTATTTTCAAAACCACCACCTTCACCGATCAAAACAGCTTCTATACCAATACTTATCCTTCGGACCTCCCCGCCTATAAAGGGGAACAGACCTTTTACAGTCAGACCCAATTTGAAGCATCACCCCTAAACAGGATACTCAAGACCACCGCTCCCGGCAATAGCTGGACGGGCAGTAATGTTGGGCCGAGCATTCAATACCTCGTCAATGACAACACGGATCTTGTTCCTTTGTGGAGCATTGGTTTTCTTCCTCCGGCTGATGCGAACAACTGGCCTACCAGTACGAGCAATTATGCTCCAGGTACCCTGTTTAAAACTGTCAGCACCGATGAACGGGGCAGTCTGGTGGTTGAGTATAAGGACCTGGAAGGTCAGGTGGTAGAAAAGAAAGTGCAGGTGGCCAATGTAGTAAATTCTTCCAGCCCCTATACCGGATGGCTTGTAACCATGTATGTTTATGACTATCTGAATCAACTCCGGGTGGTGATCCCTCCCAAGGCTGTCAACCAATTAAATGCAGCCAGTTGGTTCTTTAGTACCGCCATCATCGATGGCTTGTGTTTCCGTTACGAATATGACTATCGCAAACGGATGCTGGGAAAAAAGGTGCCGGGTTCAGGCTGGGCCTGGATTGTCTACGACAAAAGGGACCGACCTGTTTTTAGCCAGGACGGGAATTTGGGAACCAAGAACCAATGGATGACGACGCTCTATGACGCACTGAACCGGCCCATTATGACGGGGATGACAACCTATTTGGGTACGCAGGCTCAATTACAGACCTATGTGGACAGTGTAACCCTCAGTCCTACCAGCAGTTTCCGTGTCGATTCTATTTATGGGGCTTTGGGTATCCCCCAGAACCTAACCGTGACCACCCGACAGGTCGGGACAACGACTTACCAGGCCACTAACTCCATTTTCCTCTCCATCGGCTTTGTCTCAGAGACCGGTGCGAGCTTTACCGCTAAGATCGTTAGCGGCGGAGCGGCCAGTCCTTCCGGTATCAGCGATACCACCGCCGTGATGGGCAACCCCCTCCCTACGAATAGCACCTTTATTCCGCTGACCGAACATTTTTATGATGACTATACCTGGGGAACAAAAAAGGCCTACAATACGAATCATAACAGTCAATTAGACGCGGGTAGCAACGCTTACGCAGACGTACTACCCGCCACTTCCAGTCTGCTAACCCGGAGCTTACCCACCGGCACTAGAGTTCGAGTGCTGGAAGATTCTGTGAGCCTGAACCTGGGCGGCTGGCTTGAAACGGCCAGCTTCTATGATGATAAAGGCCGGACCATCCAGACCGAAAGCGATAATTACAAAGGAGGGGCTGATACATCCACGGAGCGATATGACTTTACCGGTAAGCCCGTCTCTTCTTACCTTTCTCAC
>Ga0302303_10002867_pt1 | contig 10135 bp, 7 predicted proteins | sample III_Palsa_E2_1_FD_194542 | JGI IMG/M metagenome (GOLD analysis project Ga0302303, IMG submission 194542) | Peat permafrost microbial communities from Stordalen Mire near Abisko, Sweden - III_Palsa_E2_1 | ecosystem: Environmental > Terrestrial > Soil > Palsa > Peat permafrost | place: Sweden... | reverse complement strand
CATGGGACTCAATCCCCAGGTCTCTTCGCGCACCATAGCCGGACTACGTTCGCGGTACGGGCTGGATCGCCCCTTGCCGGTTCGCTACGGACATTGGTTGCGCGGCGTTTTCAATGGGGATCTCGGGCTTTCATTCGCGTATAACAGCCCGGTAGCTCCGCTCTTGGCAATTCGCGCGCGCAATACACTTCTCTTGACCGCAACGTCCATGCTCCTGGCGTGGCTCATCGCCATTCCGCTGGGGATCTGGAGCGCATTGCATCGCGGAAAGTGGGGCGATCGGGCGGGCGGGGCGTTCGCCTCAGCGCTGCTGACGGTTCCGGATCTGATGCTATTTCTGGTGCTGCTGTTGGTGGCCGTGCGCACCGGATGGTTTCCCACGGGCGGCATGGTTTCGACCGCGTTTGGTGATTTGAATATGTGGAGCAAGATTGCGGACATCGCCCGGCATCTTTTGCTGCCGGCGCTCGGGTTGGCGCTCGCCACCTTGCCGCCGCTCTTGCGGCACGTCCGCTCGGCTATGATCGAAGTGCTGGACGCTCCGTTTATCCGCGCGGCGCGCGCGCATGGGATTCGCGAATGGCGGGTGCTGCTTCGTTACGCGCTGCCGGTTGCGGCGAGTCCTCTGATTTCTCTATTCGGATTTTCGGTGGCGACGATGCTGAGCGCTTCGCTGTTGGTCGAAGTCATCTTGAGCTGGCCCGGGCTCGGCCCGCTGCTGGTGGATGCCATTCTGGCCAAAGACGTTTACGTGGTAATTGGCGCGGTGATGCTGTCTTCCGTTTTCCTGGTCGCAGGAAATCTCTTCGCGGATCTGCTGATCTTTGCCGCCGATCCACGAGTGCGAGTGGAGTGATGAATTGACCCGGCGGCGTAAACTCGTGGGGGCGCTGATTTTGCTGGCGGCATTCCAGAGCCTGATTTTATTGGCAGGCTTTTTCGCTCCCTATGATTTTGCGTCTCAGAATCGCGAGCGGCCCTTCGCACCGCCCACGGCCCTTCATTTCGTGGATGCGCGCGGGCATTTTCACTTTCGTCCGTTTATTTACGACCTCGAGGACGCGAAACGGAGCGGCGAAGGAAGCTCCGCAGGCTCGGGACCTTCGTACCCGGTGCATTTCTTCGTGCGCGGCGCTCCCTACAAGATCGCCGGGGTGTTTGCATCGTGCATCCATCTTTTCGGCGTCGAGGCGTCCGGCCGCATTTTCCTCATGGGGTCGGACGCGTACGGCCGCGATCAGTTCTCGCGATTTCTTTTCGGCGGGCAAATCTCCATGCTCGCCGGGCTGATTGCCGCGATTCTTTCGGTGTCGATTGGAATTGTTGTCGGAGGAATCGCCGGATACTACGGTGGCTGGCTCGATGAACTGCTTATGCGCGGAGGGGAGTTATTTCTCGCGTTGCCCTGGCTGTATTTGTTATTTGCAGTGCGCGCGGCGCTGCCTCTGCATATTTCGCAGTGGGAAGTATTTCTCCTTCTCGTCTCGGTTATGGGGCTCATCGGATGGACTCGGCCCGCGCGGCTGATTCGCGGGGTAGTGCTGAGCGCGAAACAGCGCAACTTCGTGGCCGCGGCGCGCGGATTCGGAGCTTCGGACGCGTATCTCCTGCGGCGGCACGTGCTGCCCCAAACCTACGGAGTGCTGTTGACGCAATTGACGCTGCTCATTCCGCAATACGTGCTGGCGGAAGTGACGCTTACTTTTCTGGGGCTTGGTGTCGGCGAACCAATGCCGAGCTGGGGAGCTTTGCTATCCTCTCTGCAGCAGTATTACGTTCTTTCCTCCTATTGGTGGATGTTTTTGCCGGCACTGTTTTTAATTCCGCTATTCCTTGCTTTTTATACCGCCGCCGATGCTCTGCAGGAACTTCACAAGAGAGTCGCGCTGTAAAAACGAATAAATCTCTGCAAGAATTTGCGCATGGGCAAGCTTTATTCCTGGGCGGAATGCGCCGCTCTGGCGGCGGTGTTCGCGCTGGGCGTCTCGCCCGCGCTGGCGCAGACGGGTCAAGCCGGTGAAGAACGAATGACCGTGGAGGCCGGTGCCATCGGCCACGCCGGCGGGCGGCTCGTGGTTGCTTTGCGCTCGGAACCCAAGACCCTGAATCCAGTCCTCGCCGTGGATGAGCCTTCCCGAGACGTCATTCGATGCCTGACTGCCGATTTGATTCACATCAATCGTGGGTCCTTGAAGACCGAACCCTCTCTAGCAAAATCCTGGAGCGTTTCCGCTGACGGCAAACAATATATTTTGCAGCTCCGGCGCGGGTTGCGCTTCTCCGATGGCGAGCCCTTCAACGCGGATGACGTGATCTTCAGTTTTCAAGTGTATCTGGACGAGAAAATCGATTCGCCGCAGCGGGACTTGCTGGTTGTGGGCGGAAAACCGATCACCGTAGTAAAGGTGGATGCGTACACTGTTCGCTTTGAGTTAGCCCAGCCCTACGCCGCAGCCGAGCGCTTGTTCGACGGAGTCGCCATCCTGCCACGGCATCTTCTGGAGAATACCTATCGTGGCGGCGGCTTTTCCCAAGCATGGAATCTTTCCGTGCCGCCGAATCAATTCGCGGGACTCGGCCCATTTCGATTGAAGGAATACATTCCAGGCCAGCGCGTGGTGCTGGAACGAAATCCTTATTACTGGAAGGCGGATCACGCGGGAAACGAATTGCCGTACTTGAACGAGGTGATACTTCTGTTCGTCCCCAGCGAGGACGCGCAGGTTATCCGCTTTCAATCCGGAGATACGGACGTGCTGAGCCGGTTCAGCGCGGAAAACTTCGCCGTGCTGCAGAAGCAGCAATCGGTAAAAGGATACCACCTCGACGACTTGGGTTCCGGACTCGAATACAACTTTTTGTTTTTCAACCTGAATGATCTGGGCCCGAAAGGACTTCCGGACATTGCGAAAAAGCAGGCTTGGTTTCAGGATGCGCGTTTTCGCCGGGCCGTTTCAGCGGCGATCGATCGCGACGGAATCGTTCGCCTGGTTTACGCCGGGCGCGCAACTCCGCTCTGGGACCAAGTGACGCCCGGAAACAAGCTTTGGATCGATGAGAACATTCCCCATCCGGCGCGATCGCTCGAGCGTGCCCGCCAACTCCTGGAGTCCGCCGGGTTTTCCTGGACCAGCGCCGGCAGCCTGGTTGATGCGCACGGAACTTCGGTCGAATTTTCCATCCTAACCAGCTCTTCGAATGCGCAACGCACTAAAATGGCGACGATCATTCAAGATGATTTGAAGCAGTTGGGCATGACGGTACAGGTCGTTCCGCTGGAGTTTCATGCCATGGTGGACCGCCTGCAGAATAGTTATGACTATGAAGCGGCGATCATGGGACTCGTCAGCGGCGATGCCGATCCAACGTCGGAAATGAACGTCTGGCTATCGAGCGGGGAAACTCATCTTTGGCATCCGAACCAGGACAAGCCCGCAACGCCGTGGGAATCTGATATGGACCAATTGATGCAGCAGCAGCTCGTGACCCTGGACTACGCCAAGCGCAAACATCTATACGACCGGGTGCAGGAAATCGTGGCGGAGGACCTTCCGGTGATTTGCCTGGTAAGCCCGGACATTCTGGTGGGAGCGGCGAACCGCGTCGGAAACTTCCGGCCGGCGATACTGGTCCCTTACGCGCTGTGGAATATCGAGCAGCTCTACGTTCAATAAAGTGAATGCAAGCCGCAACGCTCCCCGAAAAATACCGGCGCGGGATGAACTGCGCGCCGCGTGGCCGGACACGCGGCTGGTGCGCGAATGCCTGGGAGGCAGCGAAGAGGCTTGGTGCGCGCTGATTTCGAAATACAAGAACCTCATTTTTTCCATCCCCATGAAGTACGGTTTCTCGACGGAGGATTCGACGGATATATTCCAAGGTGTGTGCCTGGACTTGTTATCCGAGTTGCCCAAGCTGCGCAAAGTGAAGGCGCTGCCAAAATGGATCATGCAGGTCACCGCCCACAAATGTTTCCACAGGAAACAGCAGGAGAGGCGCACGGAAATCTCGGATCCGGCTGATGATCGATTGGAACTGAGCACTCCCCCACGAGCGGAGGAAATTCTGCGGGAAGCGGAAGACGAACAAAGCCTGCGGCAGGCCATGGCCGAGCTATCGCCACGCTGCCGAGAGTTGGTGCACATGCTTTTCTACGACGAGCCCGCTCGCCCGTATCAGGAAATCGCCCAGGCGCTGGGAATTGCAGTGGGATCTATCGGGTTCATCCGGCAGCGTTGTCTGGAAAAGTTACGCCGGCATTTGCTGGAAGCAGGCTTCTCGTGAGCGCGGGCCGCAAGCGAAATCGACTCCCGGAGAAGGTTCTCCGGGAACTGTCCGCTCTGACCACCAAGTCCAGGCGCAACAAATTCATTGCTTCGCATCGAGGGCTGGTCGATGACGCGGTCGTCCAGCAATTGCATGATGTGGTGCGCACCAAGTTGCGCGAAAACCCCCACCAGGCTCTCGTTCTCGCGGAAGCGAGCGTGGAGATCGCGCACCGCCTGCGGAACAAGGAAGCACTCGGCCGCAGCCTGCGGTCCAAGGGAAACGCCTTGTACATGCTCGGCAATAATCAAGACGCGCTCGAGTTTCACCAGCAGGCCTTGCGCATCTTCCGGGAAATTCAAAATCCGTCGGAAGAGGCGCGCACGCTGATTCCTTCCATCCAGCCTTTCATCCTGCTCGGGAAATACGACGATGCTTTTGAGGCCGCCGAAGCCGCCAAGAAATTCTTCCGGGAATTGGGCGACGAGAAACGCTGGGCCCATGTCGAAATCAATGTCGGCAACATCTATCACCGCCAGGACCGTTTTGAAGAAGGACTAGCTTGCTACGAGCGGGCCTACGAGATGCTGCTGCCTTTTCGCGACTCCGAAGGACTCGCCGTGGCGCTGTACAACATGGCCGTCTGCTTGATTACGCTCAATGACTTCCCGCGAGCGCTCGGGACCTACCAGCGGGCGAGGGAAATGTGCGTCGGGCACGGCATGACGCTGCTGGTGACGCAGAGCGACTACAACATTGCGTATCTCTATTATCTGCGGGGCGAATACAGCCGGGCAATCGACATGTTGCGCGCCACGCGAGAGGAGTGCGAAAAGAATGGGGACGCGCACGTTCTGGCGCTGTGCTACCTGGATCTGGCGGAAATATACCTGGAATTAAACCTGAGCGCGGAAGCAAAGGAATCCGCTCACGAAGGCTATGTGCGCTTCCAGAAATTAGGAATGGGGTACGAGCAAGCAAAATGCCAGGCCTATGAAGCCATGGCATTGAGTCAGCTGGGCAAGGCGCTGGGCGCGCTCGATTTGTTTGCGCAAGCGCGCGCAAAGTTCGCGAGCGAGAAGAACCTGGTGTGGCCCTGGCTGATGGACTTGTACCAAGCCGTCGTTCTCTACAACGAAGGAAGGCTATTCGAAGCGCGGCGTCTGTGTTCCGGAGCAGCGAAATTTTTTGATGGCTCGTTCCTGCCGAGCAAGGCCGTCCTTTGTCATCTGCTGCTCGCGCGAATATCTCTGCGCACGGGTGAACTAGCGGCAGCGCAAGCCGAATCGTCCGGGGCCATCGAGCGGCTCGCCGGTCTGGAGGCGCCCGTACTTCACTATCAGGCGCATTTTCTACAGGGCCAAATCCAGCAGGCTGCCGGAGATCTTTCGAAGGCCTACGATTCCTTCCAGACGGCACGCGAATCTTTGGAGACCCTTCGCAGCAGCCTGCGAGGCGAGGAACTAAAGATCGCCTTCATGAAGAATCGCCTGGAGGTTTACGAGAGTCTGGTGGAGCTTTGCCTGATTCGGACCGAAAGGCCGAAGGCCGCCGAGGAGTCGTTCGGTTACATCGAACTGGCGAAATCGCGGAGCCTGGCGGAGCTTCTGATGCGCTCGGGTCCGGCCATTCGGCCCGCCGACGCGGGACAGAGCGACCTCGTTCGCCGCATCCGAGAAATGCGCGAGGAACTCAATTGGTATTACCGGCGCATCGAAATCGAACAGTTGCGCGCGGAGGAGCCCTCTCCCGATCGAATCGAGAAGCTGCAGAAACAAGCGCTGGCCCACGAGAATGAGCTCTTGCGCGTGCTACGCGAATTGCCGCAGTCGGAGGAAAACGCGAAACACAGCCCGGCGGGGAGATCGCTCGAAAGTATTCGCGCGTCTTTGCCTCCGCGCTCCGCGCTCGTAGAGTACTTCAGCCTGAAGGGCCAGTTCATTGCTGCCGTGTTGACTCGCGAGGACCTCAAGATCGTGCCGCTCACGCCGGTTTCGCGCGTAGTCAGCGTGCTGCGCATGCTGCATTTCCAGATTTCGAAATTCAACCTGGGTGCGGCCTATACCGCGACGTTTGAGAAATCCATGATCGGCGTGGTGCAGGAGCATTTGCGCCAGCTTTACGAAGAGGTCCTGGCCCCGGTTCGAGCTCACCTGCCGGCGCGGCACTTAATCATCGTGCCGCACGGCGTGCTGCACTACCTTCCGTTCCACGCTTTGGTGGATGAGACCGGCTACCTGATCGATTCGTTCACAATTTCTTATGCGCCCAGCGCCACTATTTTTGCTCATTGCCAGGAAAAGCCCGCGCACGTTTCGGGCGGCTCTCTCGTCCTGGGAATTCCGGACGCGCGGGCCCCGCTGATTCTGGAGGAAGTGCGTGCGGTGGCCAAGACATTACCACAAGCAGAATTGGTACTGGGAGCGGCCGCCAACGAGCAAATCTTGCGCGAGAAGGGCCGGCAGTCCCGGATAATTCACATCGCCACGCACGGCAGATTTCGACAGGACAATCCGATGTTCTCGGGTATTCGGCTGGGCGATGCTTATCTGAACCTCTACGATCTTTACCAGCTCAAGCTCGACGCGGAACTCGTGACCTTGAGCGGTTGTGCTACGGGCATGAACGTAGTCACGCCGGGAGATGAGTTACTCGGCCTCGTGCGTGGACTTCTCCACGCGGGAGCGCATTCCTTGCTCCTGACTCTATGGGACGTTCACGACCAGAGCACCGCTGATTTTATGGCACGATTCTACCGGCTCTGCCAGGACGGGCTTAGCAAAGCCAGCGCGCTGCAGGGTGCCATGATCGAGCTGCGAGAGCGCCATCCGCACCCCTACTACTGGGCCCCCTTCACTCTAATCGGCAAATTCTAAAGGACTTAGTGGCAGGCAATCTTTTTCCACGCCTCCTATATTTTTTCCGCTTGTGCCTACCCTTATGTGTTGTCGGTGGAGATAGGTTCTAGACCTCAGAAAGAGCTGAAGATCAGATTGGGGGGAACGGAATGCAACATTATTCGCTCGAAAAGTGGGTTGATTTCGCAAGAGACGTACTTCGGGAGGATGAAAAGGCAAAGATGCAAAACCACCTTGAGACCGGTTGCAAGACATGCCGAAAGGAACTGAGCCTGTGGCGCCGTTTGCAGCAGACCGCGCAACGCGAGCCGGCTTACGAACCCCCTGACGGGGCTGTTCGCACGGTTCAAGCTATTTTTGAAAACCAGCGAGCGCATCGGCAGCCCGCCAGAAAATCGCAGGTGGCGGCGTTGCTTTTCGATAGCTTTCGCACGCCCTTGCCGGCGGGTGTCCGGTCTTCCGGAAGTGCCTCACGGCAATTGCTTTATTCGGTCGAGAGCTACCGGGTCGATCTACGGATCGAGCCGCAGATGGACTCGGAAAATGTCGTCCTTATTGGGCAAGTCTTGAACTCGACCGATCCGGAGGAGCGCGTCTCCGGGGCTCCCGTGACACTCGTAAAAGGCAAAAAGGTGTTCGCGGAATCGGTAACCAGCTCGTTCGGAGAATTCCAGTTGGATTGCCGGTTAGAGGGTGGCTTCCGGCTAGGCGTGACCTTACCTGGTAGGGGCGAGATCATCCTGCCGTTGATTGAGCTTACGCCCAGCCAGGGTGGCTATCCTCCGCACTCGGCTGATCCAAAAAGGGTTAGAAGCAGTATCACGGCAAGGAAGAAAGGTACTAGAACTAAAGGTTGATGCGCACAGTACGGTATGTAGCCGCTTGTACCATTGCCGGAGGACGTCGCCGAAACGAAACTTGAAGGGCGGCAGTTCCGGGGCAAACGGAACTACCGGCCGTAGCGCAAAAGGAGCAGATGCAATCATGAGGCGCCTAATCGGACTTTCCGTCCTGCTGGTTTTCGGAGTTTGGGGCCGTCCTGCCTCGGCCCAAGGCATCTTGACCGGCCTCCTTCCGACCATCGGGCAAGTCTTGTCGAACACCCAAGGCCCTCAACCCGGAGTAATCGTGCGGACGAACCTCGGTCTTCCCGGGTTGCAAAATGTCTGCCTTTTGAACAGCTGCACCGTGGTCGGCAATCTGGACGGCAACTTGAACCAGGTCTTCGTGGTCAGGCCCGCTCAGGGCCTTCTGCCCCAGCTCCTCGCGAATCTGCTCCTGCTCGTTGACGGAATCATCGACGCCGAGCCCGATCAAGCGCTGGTAATTCCGCCCAACAACACCAATCAAACGAGCTCTTCGACGCCGCCGCAAGGCTTGTGGGACACCGCGCCTGTAAATTACTACGGCAACACGGTGACCCACGGCTATGTGAATCAACCCGCCTCTCAAATTATTCGTTTGGCTCAGGCCCACAGCACTTTTAATGTTTCTGGAGGCGGAATCGTCGCGGACATCGATACCGGAGTGGACCCCAATCATCCGGCGTTCCAGGGACTGCTCCTCCCGGGCTACGATTTCACGCGCAATCAGCCCGGCGGCTCGGAGATGAACGACATCTCGATGTCAGCACCGCCGCCCTGCGAGACCTGCGCGGCAGCTTACGTCAATCAGCACACTGCCGCGATGCTGGATCAGCACACCGCTGCCATGCTCGACGGCTCTCAATACGCGGCCTTCGGACACGGGACGATGGTGATGGGCGTCATCCATTTGGTCGCGCCGACAGCAAAACTGCTTCCGGTGAAGGCCTTTAGCGCGAACGGAAGCGGATCCCTTTCAAACATTCTGGCCGGGATTTACTACGCGGTGCAAAACAATGCAAACGTCATAAACATGAGCTTTGACATGACCGCGAGCTCGACCGAATTAAAGGACGCGATTAATTACGCCAATGCTCACAATGTGATCTGCGTGGCTTCCGCCGGCAACGACGGCGAAAATGAAATGGTTTATCCCGCGGGAATCCAAAACGTGATGGGCGTGGCTTCGACGAATAATCAAGATCAGCGCTCCACGTTTTCGAACTACGGGGACCAGATTGTGTGGGTCGCGGCGCCCGGAGAAGGTGTGATCACGACGTATCCATTCTCCACCTACGCCGCAGGTTGGGGGACGTCCTTCAGCTCGCCGATGATTGCGGGAACTTCCTCTTTGGTACTCAATCTGCAATCCGCGTTTAACGTAAATCAAGTGGCTTGGATGATCGCTCACGCGAAGTGGGTTGGTCTGAACATGGGTAACGGGCGACTGGACGTTTACGGCACTTTGTCGGTCTTGAACCCGATCCGGGGATTGCTTCAGTAGGGGGTTCCTGCACATGGACATCTGGGAGCAAGCAGCGGGCTGTAAGCCGTTCTCGGGCATTGATGTTTTGGCGCAGGCGCAGCCTTTATCCGGCGGCACTGCGCCGGAACAATTTGATCGACGGGCGCATCCGGCTCTGCACGTGAAGCTCATGGAGGAGCAACTCACCGCGCTGCGCAGCTCCTTGATCTGTGCTTTCAATCAACTGCTGGATCTGAAAGACCTGAACACGGGTGTGCACAGCACGCGCCTGGCGGAATGGGCTCTCCACGTCGCCGGGCAGTTGGGGCTCGATCGCGATTCCCTGGGTGATATCGAAGTTGCGGCCCTCTTGCACGATATCGGGAAAATCGGTATTTCGGACGCAATTCTAAACAAGCCTGCGAAACTAACCTTCGAGGAATACGGACTCATGAAGAAGCATCCGGAGTACGGCTGGGCCGTCCTTCGGCAAGTCCCTGGTATGGAACGCGCCAGCCTGATGATTTTGCATCATCACGAAAATTATGACGGTACCGGATACCCAGGCGGACTCAAGGGCGAAGAAATCCCCATTGGATCGCGTATCGTCTCGGTGATCGATGCTTTCGACGCGATGGTTTCGAACCGCCCCTACCGCCAGGGCATGCCGTTCGAGGAAGCCG
>Ga0302303_10002863_pt1 | contig 10140 bp, 9 predicted proteins | sample III_Palsa_E2_1_FD_194542 | JGI IMG/M metagenome (GOLD analysis project Ga0302303, IMG submission 194542) | Peat permafrost microbial communities from Stordalen Mire near Abisko, Sweden - III_Palsa_E2_1 | ecosystem: Environmental > Terrestrial > Soil > Palsa > Peat permafrost | place: Sweden... | reverse complement strand
GGATGGCGAAGGCCGGCCGGGCTTAACGGGGATAAATACGGCTGCCCCTGCCCTTTTCGAAATATTCAGGCTTTTACCGGTAACGCGCGAATGGTTTGAAATGCCGATGGGCGAAATGGTCAAAATTAAGGTCTGCAAGCAAAGCGGCTACCGCGCCGGTGAATACTGCGATGATACCGACGAGGAATATGTCCCCAAAAGCGGCCTGAATGCGCCGGTTTGCCCCTATCACCAGGTGGTACACCTTAGTGCCGACGGCAAATGGCAGGTCACTGGAAATTGCGTGCCGCCAAACCAGATCGTAAATAAAAGCTGGTTTGTGCTGCCACCATCAATGGAGTATTACTATCGTGCCAAAAGCTACGTGTACCATGTGCTCCCGCCGTTCCGGCCGGATTGTTTGCAGGGAGAGCGCGGTAACCCAATGGAAATTATTTACCCCAAAGAAGGCGCAAAAATATACGTGCCCCTCGAGGCGGACGGAAGCCGCGGCAGGGTGGTATTCAACGCCGCCCACCGCCAAAACGGCATAAAAATATTCTGGCACCTGGACGATGACTACGTGGGCGAAACGAAAGACTTTCACCAATTGGCCTTAAACCCGCCGCCTGGTAAGCATATATTAACCCTTGTTGACGGGAATGGGAACACGGCGCACGTTGGGTTTGAGGTGCTTTCTAAGTGAAGTTCATAGTTGATAGCTCATGGTTCATAGCCGGAGGGGAGAGGAATGCGGAATTCGGTCCCGATAGCTGTCGGGAGTCGAATGCGGAATGAAAAAGTTTCTGTTTTACGGACGGTGCTCGGGGTGGCCGTGGGAATTTAAGTTGAGGACGATGGATTACACTGGATGACTCGAAAAATTGCAAAGCGCAAACGGCGAACTGCAAACTGATTTCCTATCTTGGCGGATAAAATAGATCACGCCGATGCTGGAACAATACGACCTTAGTAATATGATGGTCCTGGATATTGAGACTGTCCCTCAATATAGCAGCTTCGGGCAAGTGCCGGAACATTTTCAGAAGCTCTGGGAGGCAAAAACCGTATACCAACGCAAGGAAGTCACCGCCGAAGAATTTTACGAACGTGCTGGCATCTGGGCTGAATTTGGTAAGATCATCTGCATATCCGTAGGCATATTCACGCCCGGTAAAAACACCGGCCTGAGGGTTAAATCCTTTTCCTCGCACGACGAAAAAGAACTATTAACGGGTTTTGCAAAGCTATTGGCCGGTCAGTCGCCCGCTTTGATCCTTTGTGCGCATAATGGCAAGGAATTTGATTTTCCCTACATCTGCCGACGTATGCTCGTTCATGGCTTAAAGATCCCTTCACAGCTGGAAATATCCGGGAAAAAGCCCTGGGAGATCAACCACCTCGATACGATGGAACTTTGGAAATTCGGCGATTACAAGAATTATACATCATTGAGTTTGCTGGCAGCAATTTTTAATATCCCCACACCCAAGGACGATATCGATGGCAGCCAGGTGGGCCATGTTTACTGGGTCGAAAAGCAATTGGAACGCATCTGCACTTATTGCCAGAAGGACGTGATCTGCACGGCGCAGCTGCTGCGGCGATACCGCGGGGAAGAATTAATAACGGACGAATGTATCACCATAGTTGGCGTTTAGATGCTGAAAGTTACTGATCTGCGGATCCAATTTAAAACTCAGGGCGGCTTATTCGACGCCGTAAAGGGCGTTTCCTTCCATTTACATAAAGGCGAAACGATTGGTATTGTAGGCGAATCAGGTTCAGGAAAGTCGGTGACTGCTTTGGCCCTGATGCGTTTGCTGGATGAAAAGCAAACGATCATCAGCGGGCAGGTTTTATTGGATGACCAAAGCCTTTGTAAAATACCTGAGCCCGAAATGCAAAAAATACGCGGGCATCAAATGGCAATGATCTTCCAGGAGCCGATGACCTCGCTAAACCCGGTACTCACCTGCGGATACCAGGTGGCCGAAGCTATACGGCTGCATCTAAAGGTTGGCAAAGCCGAAGCAAGGGAACAAACCATAGCATTATTTAATGAAGTGCAGCTTTCGCGGTCCGAAGCTTTATTTGACAGCTATCCCCATCAAATCTCCGGCGGGCAAAAACAAAGGGTAATGATCGCCATGGCGCTTTCCTGCAACCCCGAAATCGTAATTGCCGATGAACCGACGACCGCCCTGGATGTCACCGTCCAAAAGACCATCATCGAGCTGCTGCATAAATTAAAGGCCGATCGCAACATGAGCCTGATCTTTATCTCGCATGACCTGGGTGTGATCAGCGAAATTGCCGACCATGTGCTGGTCATGTACAAGGGCGAGGTGGTGGAACAGGAAACCGTAAAAACACTGTTTACCCATCCGAAGCACCCTTATACCCGGGGATTGCTCGCCTGCCGCCCTGCCCCCGCGTTGCATTTAAAGAAACTGCCTGTCGTGGCCGACTTTATGGTGAGTGACCAAAAAAAAGCTGTCAGTATTGAAAAAATACGTGAGGGCTATGCCTGGCAGCCCGGGGAGCTGGCCGAGCGGAAGCGCAAGCTTTACGAACAGCAGCCACTGCTCACCATTAACCGGCTGAATACCTGGTTCCCGATAAAAAAAAACTTCTTTGGCGGCACCAATGGCACGGTAAAAGCTGTGAACGACGTAAGCTTTGGCGTTTACCCGGGTGAAACACTCGGCCTTGTGGGCGAGTCAGGTTGCGGCAAGACTACTTTAGGAAGAAGCATCCTGCGCCTGATTGAACCAACATCAGGCAATATAACCTTCGAAAACAGGGACCTGCTGGCCTTAAAGAAAAACGACCTGCGCCAAATACGGCGCGACATACAGATCATTTTCCAGGATCCGTATTCATCGTTAAATCCACGTTTAACGGTCGGCGACTCCCTGATGGAGCCTTTGCAGGTTCACCAGTTTTATGCCAACAATACCAAACGCAAGCGTAAGGTTTTAGAACTGCTGGAGCGCGTAAACCTGCTGCCCGAGCATTTTAACCGCTACCCACATGAGTTTTCGGGCGGGCAGCGGCAGCGCATCGTTATCGCCCGTGCCCTGGCGCTGCAGCCAAAGTTTATTATCTGCGATGAGTCGGTTTCGGCGCTGGACGTATCTGTGCAGGCCCAGGTGCTCAACCTGATCCGCGAATTGCAGCAGGAATTTAACCTTACCTATATTTTTATCTCCCACGACCTGGCGGTCATCAAACACATATCCGACCGGATGATGGTGATGAATAAAGGCGAAATCGTAGAAATGGGCGATCCGGATGAGATTTATTATCATCCGAAGGAAGAGTATACGAAGAAACTGATTGCTTCGATTCCGGGTAGATAACAATTTTCCCTTGACTTGTGATGTGCAAATTGTTAAACAATAATGATTAAATTTGTATTGTAGTGAACATGGCGATAATATTTAAAAGAATAATTCGCATTTAAATGATTGATGGAGGTGGCTTCCCTGCCCTTAACCCAAATTCGAAATGAAAGTAAGCGAAGTAATAAATGTTGACAAAGACATATTAGGTGGAACGCCCGTTTTCAAGGGGACAAGAGTGCCAGTTAAAAACTTATTTGATTATTTAGAAGCCGGCGATTCCCTAAATGACTTTTTGAATGACTTTGATTATATTCCAAAAGAATATTGCCTGGTTGTATTAAAGACTTCCGAACAATTGCTTATCGACGCGCAATTGCATGAAAATATTAATTGACGAACAGCTCCCGACCAAGCTTAAGCGCGTATTTTCAGATTTAGGGTATAAGGTGTTCACGGTACGTGATATGAAATGGCTCGGAACCAAAAATGGCCATTTACTTAAGCTGATGGAAGCCAACAATTTCAGTATATTGCTGACCAACGATAAGAATCTTCACTACCAACAGAACATAAGCGCCTTGAAAGTTTGTGTATTAAACATTAATTCAAAAACCAACCGCTATGATGATGTGATTGAATTAATGGACAGAATTAGGAGCAGCCTTAAGGAAGTCGAAAGCCACTTGCAGGCCAGCCCCGGGGGCTACTTTATTGTTTAAGCGTCCACATTCACACAAATAATTTCAATTCTTTTAACTGAAATATTGGGTACTTTTGCCCAAATACATCTGCATGTCCAAAAAGAAAAAACACGCCTCTATCGACCAGGTACTCACGCAAATGGTGCTTGATGTTTTCGAACAAAACGGCAATACGCCTTTAAACTACAAACAAGTATCGGCCAAACTGAACATCAACACGCAAGACGCGCGTGATGTGATCTATGATATCTTGCGCGACGAAACCAAAAAACGAGTTTTAAAAGAAGTTTCGAGCGGCAAATTCCAGCTTCACGAACTGAAGACGTTTATTGAAGGTGTGGTTGACATGACCAATGACGGCTCCGCATTCATTGTGACCGACGACGAGTTTGAAAGTGACATTTTTGTGGCTCCGCGAAAATTGCGGAACGCTCTCAACGGCGACCGCGTAAAGGTTTATGTTTATGCCAAAAGCCGGGGTAAAAGCAAAGAAGGTGAAGTAATTGAGATATTACATCGCGCCAAAATGGAGTTCACGGGGATTGTGAAGCTTTCGGAACGGTTTGCTTTTTTTATCCCGGATGACCGCAAAATGCAGCACGATATATTTATTCCGCTTAATGACCTTAACGGAGCCAAAAATGGGATAAAAGCCGTTGCCGAAATAACCGACTGGCCCGCCGAAGCCAAAAATCCGATCGGGCGGATCAAGCAGGTTTTGGGCGCACAGGGCGAGAATGACACCGAAATGAACGCCATACTGGCGGAATACGGTTTTCCCCTGTCGTTTACCGCCGAAGTAGAGCGCGAAGCCGAAGCCATTCCGGACGTGATTACCAGTGAAGAGATAGCAAAGCGCCGGGATTTCAGGGATGTTACTACTTTTACCATTGACCCCTTCGATGCAAAAGATTTTGACGATGCCCTGTCATTTAAAAAGCTTGACAATGGCAACTACGAAGTGGGTGTGCATATTGCCGATGTTTCCCATTTCATAAAGCCGGATTCGGCTTTGGATAAGGAAGCGGAAGATCGCGGTACGTCGGTTTACCTGGTGGACCGGGTGATACCGATGCTGCCGGAGCGCCTCTCCAACGGATTATGTTCACTTCGTCCAAAGGAAGACAAACTTTGCTTTGCGGCGGTTTTTGAGCTGAACGAAGAGGCGCATGTGGTAAATGAGTGGTTTGGCAAAACAGTGATCCACTCCGACCGACGGTTTGCCTACGAAGAAGTGCAGGAAGTGATCGAGACCAAAACCGGGGATTTTGAACCGGAAATCGCCAAGTTGAATGCACTTGCATATAAGCTGCGTGAACGAAAATTTAAGAACGGCGCCATAGCCTTCGAGACCACCGAAGTAAAATTTAAACTCGATGAAACGGGTAAACCCATCGGTGTTTATGTGAAGGAGCGTAAAGACGCGCATAAGCTGATAGAAGACTTTATGCTGCTGGCTAACCGTAAAGTGGCCGAATATGTAAGCAAACTGGGCAAAGGGAAGCACCGTTACACTTTCGTTTACCGTGTGCACGATACGCCCAAGCCCGAAGCCCTGGCAAATTTCGCGCACTTTGCCGCCCGGTTTGGCTATAAGATCAATACAAAATCTGATAAAGAAACTGCCAAATCCCTCAACTTCCTCATGGAGGATGTGGAAGGCAAGAAAGAACAAAATGTGCTTACCCAACTGGCCATACGCTCTATGGCCAAGGCGATCTATACCACCAAAAGCAGCAGCCATTACGGCCTGGCTTTTGATCATTATACGCATTTTACATCTCCCATCCGCCGGTATCCGGATGTGATGGTGCACAGGTTGCTGATGCATTACCTCGAAGGCGGCCAATCGGCCAGTGCCGAGCATTACGAAAAATTGTGCCAGCATAGCTCGCAGATGGAAAAGAAAGCCTCAGATGCTGAACGCGCTTCGGTAAAGTATAAGCAGGCTGAATTTTTGAAGGACCAGGTCGGCGAAGTTTATGCAGGTGTAATTTCAGGCGTTACCGAGTGGGGTATGTATGTGGAGATCATCGAGAATAAATGCGAGGGTATGATACGGCTGCGCGAAATAGCAGATGATTTTTATACTTTAGACGAAAAAAATTACGCCATTATCGGTCAGCGCAAAAAGAAGGTTTACCAATTGGGCGACGAAGTGAGGATACGCGTAAAGAGCGTCGACCTGGCCAGGAAGCAGATTGATTTTGCGTTGGTTAGTTGATTGGTTGATTGAGTTAAATAGGTTGATTGAGTTGAATAGGTTGATTGAGTTGAATAGGTTGATTGAGTTGAATAGGTTCATTAAGTTGAACATGTTGGCCATGCGCTATTGTTCTACAGTACAGGCAAAATGCCATTAGATGAAGGACCTTAAAGAACTACAATATATTATCACCCAAGCAGTGGAGCATTTGGAACTGCCGGAGGCGCCTGCGGAATTGTATGAACCCGTGCGCTACATCATGGCGCTCGGTGGTAAGCGTATGCGCCCGGCCTTGCTGCTGATGGCTTGCGACCTGTTTGGGGGCGATATAGCCGCTGCCATCTCCCCTGCCCTGGCCATTGAGGTATTTCACAATTTCACCCTCGTCCATGACGATATAATGGACAATGCACCCCTGCGCCGCGGGAAAGCAACCTTGCATGAGCGCTGGGGACGAAATGCCGGTATTCTTTCGGGCGACGTTATGCTGGTGCTCGCTTACCAATTGATAGCAAAGGCAGAAAGCCGTTTGCTAGGCCCGGTATTGGAAGAATTCAGTAAAACAGCTGTCGGCGTTTGCGAAGGGCAACAGCTGGATATGGATTTTGAAAAACGGGCAACCGTTCACATTGACGAGTACCTGGAAATGATCCGCTTGAAAACATCCGTGTTGCTTGGCGGAGCACTTAAAATAGGCGCATTGCTGGGTGGTGCAAGTCAGCAGGATGCCCAGTACCTCTACAGTTTTGGCGAACATTTGGGTATTGCCTTCCAATTGCAGGATGATATCCTGGATGTTTATGGCGACCCTGAAAAATTCGGCAAGCAGGTGGGCGGCGATATTATGGCCAATAAAAAGACTTTCTTGCTGATAAAAGCACTTGAACTGGCCAATTGGGCGCAGGCAAATGAACTAAACGACTGGCTTGATCCCGGCAATCCGGGTAGTGATGAAAAGGTTGAAGCGATAACGCAGCTCTACAACGATTTGAAGGTGCGGGAATACGCCGAACGGGAGATGGAAACGCATGCGGAAAAGGCCTTTAAAGCCCTGGATGAGATTAGCTTACCCGCACCGCATAAACAATACCTGAAAGATTTTGCGGATGGGTTGCTGGTGCGGGAAAATTAGTATCTTTCAGCATGAACAAAATTTTACTTGCAGCCACATTTATGGTGTTATCGGGTTCAGCATACCCAGCAAAGAGGTACAACGATTACACCCATTCATCGCCGAGTAAAGAACAGCGGACCCAACAGCTGACGCCGCCTCAATTTCCTGGTGGCAATGACGGCCTTTACAGCTATATGATGGGCCAATTGAAATGGCCGTCCGGTAAATACCGGGAAGCAACCCTTCTCATTACGTTTTACGTTGAGAAAGATGGCAGCCTTAGTAATATCGTGGTTGAACAAAGCATTTCAGCTGATTTTGATGCAAAAGCCGTTGATCTGCTAAAAAAATCGCCAAAATGGATTCCAGCTAAGAAAGACGGCTTGCCTATTAAATCAAAGTATAGATTGCCTATCCGGTACCATGTAGATAAAGAACTGATAATTCGCAAGGATACGGTTATTAACAATTAATAATTGTCCTGCGAGATAATATCTGTCAGAGACGGTACGCTATTTAATAATATTCTTCTTAATCATTCCATGAAAAAAATATTCCTACCGGCAATTTTTTTGCTGACGATCGGTTCGCTTCGTGCCCAGCAAACCTTCACCTCCGGAGGTAAACTAAAACCCGAGCAAGCCATTATGGACATCCGGCATTATACCATCGCCCTGGATGTCAACTTTGAACAAAAGTCGATAGACGGTTATACAACGATCGATCTGATCACGTCGCAACCTACCCACGTGTTGCTGTTCGACCTGCTGGATTCGTTGGGCGTTAGGAAAGTGCTGGTAAATAATCAATCCGAACCGTTCGAATACAAAAACAACCTGATTACGATAACCACCCGCGACGAGCTACCAGCCGGCCGTGCCAGCGTAAAAGTAATTTACGGGGGTAAACCGCATATAGCCAGGCATCCGCCCTGGGATGACGGATTTATCTGGACAAGAGACTCAACCGGCCACCCCTGGATGGCGATCACTTCCGAGGGAACCGGTGGAAAGCTGTATTTCCCGTGTAAGGACCACCCGTCGGATGAACCGAATGAGGGCGTTGATATGATCATTACCGTCCCAAAGGGCCTGGTGGTTGCCGGTCCCGGTCTGCTGGTAAAGACAACCAGTCATGGCAATAAAACCACCTTTCACTGGAAAACCAATTACACCATCAACAACTACAGCATTATTTTTAATGCCGGCGATTTTAAAGTGGTAACCCGTGATTATACCACCGTTAACGGGAACCACGTGCCCATCCAGTTTTATGTGCTGAATGAGCATGCTGATAAGGCCGAACACCACCTTGATATTTTTGTAAAGACCATCCACGAGCAGGAGAAGTATTTTGGCGAATATCCATGGGTTAAAGAAAAGATCGGGCTGGTGGAGACGCCGCACTTAGGCATGGAACACCAGACGATGAATGCCTACGGCGCAAAGTTCAAGTATACCAAAGTGGGCGGCGAGGATTACGACGGGCTGATGCACCATGAGTTCGGGCATGAGTGGTGGGGCAACAAAGTTACCGCGAAGGACTGGGCCGATTACTGGATACATGAAGGCATTTGTACCTACGGCGACGTTTTGTATGTCCGCGAATTCGCAGGTGAACATGCTTATGTCGACCAGTTTAAGCGGATGTCTTTTTCATTTGGTAATAAGATACCGATAGTAATAGGGAAAGATATTGATGAAGAAGCAGCCTATAACCAGGATATATACGGCAAAGGCGCATTCTTTATGCACACGCTTTGCTATATAATGGGCGACAGCACCTTTTTCCCGGCCCTGAAGAAATTTGTCACCTCGTCGCAATACACCTACGACAATTTGGTCACAACAGAAGATGTGCAGGCGTTTTTCAGCAAGGAAGCCGGCGAGGATTTAAGCGCCTTGTTTGACTTATATCTCCGCAGCGTGAACAAACTGGAAGTGCATATAAAACAAACCGCGAGCGACAAATATCTCATCACCTTTCTAAACATGCCGACGCCTTTGCCGATAGATATTACCACTGATGGTGTGACCAAAAGGACCACTATCGGCGCGAAAGGCTATTTGGTTACCAGTAAAACCTTGCCGGTCATCGATAACGATATGTATTATTTGAAGAGGATCACGATTGAATAATTGAATTTGTGCCGCAGTATTAACAAAATATTAAATATTTGTCATTTCAACCGAGGTACAAGGGAGAAACTACCTCTCGAGCGAAGCGAAAAACTATCTCTCGACCGAAGGGAGAAATCTTATACATCTGACATTGCCGCCCGCACGGTCCGCTGTTATGGCGTATAAGATCTCTCCTTCGTCGAGATGACAAAACAACGAAATGACGGCATATAAAAAAGCCCTGGCTTTCATCAAACCCGGGCTTTTTCAATATGCTTAACCGCTGAATTACTCAGCGGCTTTTTCTTCTGTATCAGCTGCTTTCTTTTTAGGGGCAGCTTTCTTTTTTGGTGCTTCTTCAGCAGGTGTTTCAGCAACCGGAGTTTCTTCAACTGCTACTGCTTCTGCTTCTGCCACTGGTGCTTCAGCTACCGGCGTTTCTTCAACTGCTACTGCTGCGGGTGTTTCAGCAACCGGAGTTTCTTCAACTGCCACTGCTTCTGCTACTGCCACTTTTTCCTCAGAAACTGCCGCTTTTTTCTCAGCAACAGGCTTCTTTTCTGCTTTTGCAACCGGTGCAGGCGCTGCTTCAACTTCAACTACTTCTTCTTCAAACGGGATCACCGAAACGTATGAACGGTTGTCGGCCTTCTTTTTGAATGTTACGGTG
>Ga0302303_10002859_pt1 | contig 10143 bp, 8 predicted proteins | sample III_Palsa_E2_1_FD_194542 | JGI IMG/M metagenome (GOLD analysis project Ga0302303, IMG submission 194542) | Peat permafrost microbial communities from Stordalen Mire near Abisko, Sweden - III_Palsa_E2_1 | ecosystem: Environmental > Terrestrial > Soil > Palsa > Peat permafrost | place: Sweden... | reverse complement strand
CTAAAGCCATTCAATAACTACGGATATTATCATCAATAGACTGGCAAGCGGTCATGCTCATCCGTTTCGTCGTACATCGGTATGGGTACCAGCTAAATGTCCTCCCGGACCCCAGCCGATTTTCAAATTCCACGTAACCGGGTGCGCCGGAGCTTTTGGATGAATCGAAACCCTCTCACCCCTGAACTGCTTGGCAGGATTAACGCCTATTGGCGGGCAGCCAACTATCTGTCCGTGGGACAGATCTATCTCTGTGACAATCCCCTATTGCGCGAACCCCTGGCGATAACGCACGTGAAGCATATGCTGCTGGGCCACTGGGGCACCACGCCGGGTCAGAACTTCATCTACACCCATCTGAACCGAGTCATCAAGAAGTACGATCTGGATATGATCTATATCTCGGGTCCCGGCCACGGCGGTCCGGCGGTCGTCGGAAGCACTTACCTCGAAGGCACCTACAGTGAGATTTATCCGGATGTGAGCCAGGACGTTCCTGGCCTGAAACGCCTCTTCACGCAGTTCTCCTTTCCTGGAGGAATACCAAGTCACGCGTCCCCGGAAACTCCCGGCTCCATCCACGAAGGCGGGGAGCTCGGTTATTCGATCAGCCACGCCTTCGGCGCTGTGTTCGACAATCCCGAATTGATCACAGCCTGTGTCGTGGGTGACGGCGAGGCCGAAACGGGACCTCTCGCTACAGCCTGGCATTCCAACAAGTTCCTGAATCCCATCAGCGATGGCGCCGTTCTGCCCATCCTTCACCTCAACGGCTACAAAATCTCAAATCCGACAATCCTCGCCCGCATAACCCACGAGGAACTGGAAGCGCTGCTGCGCGGCTACGGGTGGAATCCTATCTTTGTTGAAGGGCACGAACCGGAATTGATGCATCAGGCGATGGCTGCAGCGCTCGACGAATCGATCGATACTATCCACAACATACAGAGGGAAGCTCGCACCAGAAACAATGCTGATAGACCGCGCTGGCCGATGATCGTCCTCAAATCTCCCAAGGGATGGACAGGACCGAAGACGGTGGACGGCTTGCAGGTCGAAGGCACATTCCGGTCTCATCAAGTTCCGCTTTCCGACCCGGCAAAAAATCCGGAGCACCTGAAGCAGCTGGAAGAGTGGATGAGAAGCTACCGTCCGAAGGAGCTTTTCGACGAAGGTGGACGCCTGATTGCGGAACTCGCGGAGCTCGCGCCGACGGGTGATAGACGCATGGGCTCGAATCCCCACGCCAACGGCGGCATTCTGCTGCGGGACCTGCGCATGCCGGATTTTCGCGAATACGGATTGGCTGTGCCCGTTCCAGGGACGCAGGGTCCCGGAGACACGCATGTCTTCGGACGCTTCCTGCGGGATGTTATCCATCTGAACGAGCCGCAGCGGAATTTCCGGCTCTTCGGTCCCGATGAGACGTTGTCGAACGGGTTGGAAGCCGTATTTGATGTCACAAACCGGCAATGGGAAGCGGCGACACAGCCCAACGATGAGTTCCTGGCGTCCAGCGGCCGCGTCATGGAAATGCTCAGCGAACATCAGTGTGAAGGATGGCTGGAAGGCTATCTGCTCACCGGCCGCCATGGGCTTTTCAACTGCTACGAAGCCTTTATCCACATCATCGACTCGATGTTCAACCAGCACGCCAAGTGGCTGAAGGTTACCTCGCACCTGCCCTGGCGGAGGCCCATCGCATCGCTGAACTACCTGCTGGCCTCGCACGTCTGGCGGCAGGACCATAACGGGTTCACACATCAGGATCCGGGCTTCATAGATCATGTCGTGAACAAGAAGGCCGAGATTGTCCGTGTCTATCTCCCGCCAGACGCCAACTGTCTGCTTTCCGTGATGGACCATTGTCTGCGCAGCCGGCACTACGTGAATGTCGTTGTGGCGGGCAAACACCCGGCCCCGCAGTGGCTCACCATGGATGAAGCGGTGAGGCATTGTACGGAAGGCATCGGTATCTGGAAGTGGGCCAGCAGCGATCAGGACGCCCCGCCCGATGTGGTGATGGCCTGCTGCGGCGATGTACCGACTCTGGAGACACTTGCGGCAGTTTCCATAATGCGACAGCATCTGCCCGACATAAAAATCCGCGTGGTCAACGTAGTCGATCTTATGATGCTCGAGCCAAGCACCGAACACCCCCACGGCCTGGGCGACAAGGACTTCGACGACCTCTTCACTAAAGACAAGCCGATCATCTTTGCGTTCCATGCCTATCCGTGGTTGATCCATCGCCTCACGTACCGCCGTACAAACCACAAGAACCTGCACGTGCGCGGCTACAAGGAAGAAGGCACGATCACCACGCCCTTCGACATGACCGTGCTGAACGATATGGACCGTTTCCATCTTGTAATCGATGCCATCGACCGACTTCCCCAAACGGGTGAAGCAGGCCTCTATCTCAAACAGGAGCTTCTGGGCAAGCTGATCGAACACAAGCAGTACATAGACGTAAATGGCCAGGACATGCCGGAGATTCGCAACTGGGTCTGGCAGAATTAAGCTGCACGCAGCAATAGACACGTCTCGTTGCCTTAACAGAGTTCAGGAGTCTCCCATGAATATCCTCGCATTGAACGCGGGCAGCGCGACCTTAAAGTACAAGCTCTTCCGGATGCCTTCAAAAGAGGCGTCCGGTAAGGATGAAGTCGTGCTGGCGGACGGAACCGCGGACCATGATGGGGGTAACGGCATTGTTGAAGCCGCTGAACAGGTTATCCTAGACTGTAACAAGCTCGGCGTGGACGTCATAGGCCACCGCCTCGTCCACGGCGGACCGCGCTTCACAAGGCCTACCCTCGTCACTCCGGAAGTTCTGAAAGACCTACACAAGCTGCGCGATCTGGACCCACTGCACAACCCGACCGAGACGGCGATGATCGAAGCCGGCCTGCGTATTCTGCCGCGCGTCCCCGCCGTGGCCGTCTTCGATACTGCCTTCCACCACACGCTGCCAGAAACCGCCTGGCGCTACGCGATTCCCAGAGACCTTGCCGACAGACTTCACCTGCGCCGCTACGGCTTTCACGGTCTGTCGCACCAATATGTGTCCGGGACGCTCCTCAAGTGCCTGGGCCGCAATCCGGAAGGCACGCGCTTAATAATCTGCCACCTGGGAAGCGGAGCGAGCATCTGCGCCGTTAAAGACGGCAGGAGTATAGACACGAGCATGGGCCTGACGCCGCTCGAAGGCCTGGTCATGGGAACTAGATCGGGCGACGTGGATCCCGGTCTGCTGCTCTACCTTCTGCGTTCGGCTGATATGAAGCCCGACGAGGTAGACGATTTGCTCAATCACCGCAGCGGTCTGCTGGGGCTGTCCGGATCGAGCGACGATGTGCGCGCGCTGGAACAATCCGCCCAAAACGGCGACCTTAACGCGGAGCTTGCCCTGGAAGTCTTTGCCTACCGGGTCACCAAGTACATCGGGGCCTATGCCGCCGCTCTTGAGGGCATAGACGCTGTAGCCTTCACCGGAGGTATCGGCGAACACTCTCACGGCATGCGCAGTCGCATCTGCCGGAAACTGGTCTTCCTGGGACTTCAGCTGGACGAAACGCGGAATACACAAGCAATCACTCAGCCAACCCGCATCAGCACAGATTCCGCATGTCAGATTTGGGTCATCCCAACAGATGAAGAACGCCAAATAGCTAGAGAAGCACAGGCTCAGTTAAATCCGCACCCATAGACGCCCCCTTCTGGTATAATCCCTTTCAGTATTCATCCTGTCTTTTCAGACGGGAACAAGGAGATTTGCTAGATGATCGTTTCGACAAAGACGCTTTTTGAGCACGCGTATGGAAAGTATGCTCTGGGCGCCTACAATATCAACAACGCCGAGCAGGCCATGGGCCTTTTCCGCGGCAGCATCGATTCACAGGCTCCGTTCATAATTCAGATCTCAAAGGGCGCTCGCAGCTATACCGACAAGCGAGTCCTGGAAAGCATTATTCGTGCCTGCGACGATATCTTCCCTGAGGCCATTTTCGCGGTGCATCTTGACCATGGCGACGAAGCGACTGCCCACGAATGTATCGACAGCGGGTTCTATTCGTCGGTTATGATCGACGCGTCCCACGATCCATTCGAAGAGAACGTTGCGATTACCAAGCGTGTTGTTGAGCATGCTCACAGCAAGGGAATCAGCGTCGAAGCGGAACTCGGTATGCTGGGCGGAGTCGAAGAGGATATCAAGGTCGACGAAAAGAACGCCATGCTTACCGACCCTGAAGAAGCCAAGGAATTCATTGCGCTCAGCGGTGCGGACAGCCTGGCCTGCGCCATCGGCACCTCGCACGGCGCTTACAAATTCTCCGGCGGACAAGGCATCCATTTCGACCGTGTCGCTGCCATTCAGCAGCTCATCCCCGGCGTTCCGCTGGTTATGCACGGCTCCAGCTCGGTCCCGGAAGACGAAGTTGCCCGGATTAACGCAGCAGGCGGCAAGCTCAAGGAAGGCGCCAAGGGCGTCGACATTGCGCAGTACCTGCCGGCAGCCAAGCTCGGTGTTTGCAAAGTCAATATCGATACGGACGGACGTCTTGTGTGGACCCGCGTGCACCGTGAATTCTTCCGCGACAAGCCGGAAGATTTCGACCTGCGCAGCCCAGGCAAGGTCTTTATCGTAGAGTACGCAAAGTTCATCGCCAGCCGGTCAAAGGCGCTTGGTTCCGAAAACCAGTTGACCTCGGTTCGTGAATATATCGCAAGCAAAGCCTAGTAGACCAATTGTCATCAAACAGCCTGTCACCGGTGCCCGGAGGCAGGCTGTTTTCCGATTGAGGTAAGCAAAATGACGTACAAAGAGAGTGCAGTCTCAACGTGGACCCTGCATAAGCTACTTTCCTCCGACTCTGGAGATCCGCAAATCACCCTGTATGATGTCCCTGCCCTCTTATCGCTGCATGGATATAAAGCGTTAGAGATCTGCCATTTCCACATAACCTCAACCGATCTCCCTTCACTTAGACTGCTTCGAGTGGCTCTGGAAAGTGAGGGTATGCGTCTTATAAATATCCTGATCGATACGGGAGACATCAGCGTTGCGGACCCGGAACTTCGCGCAAAAGAAATTGCCGATGTACGCGATTGGATTGATATCGCATCTGCTGTGGGCGCTGAGGGTGTGCGTGTCATAGCCGGCCGTCAGACGGCTTCCCCCGCCACTTTGGCGGAGAGCGCCGCCACGCTGCACGATCTTGCGGTGTACGGCGCTGAAAGAAATGTCGCCATCTGCACGGAAAACTGGTATGGACTGTTGGATACTCCTCAGGATGTCCTTGAACTGCTCCGTCTTACTGAAGGAAATATCGGGCTCAAGCTAGACTTTGGCAACTGGCCGGCTCCAAGAAAATTCGATGATCTGGCCGAGATCGCTCCTTACGCTTCGACCACTCATTCTAAGCCTGCCCTCACATCCGACGGACAGATCGATCATGAGGACTTTCTGCGCTGTTTAAAGGCGATAAACAGCAATGGATTCTCTGGGCGCCACGTGCTTGTTTACGACGGGTCTGGCGATGTGTGGATAGCCCTGGCTGAACTGGAATCGATGCTGCCTCCACATTCGTCAAAGCCATGATCTACGCCATCGGCGACGTGCACGGCGAAGCGGAGGCGTTGGAACGGCTTATCGAACGGCTCCCCGTTCAGCAAACCGATCTTGTCGTATTCCTTGGAGATCTTATCAACCGCATGGGAAAAGATCCGTTTCGTTGTGTTGAGGCTGTTCTAGGGTTCGACCGCTGCCGAAAAGTTTGCCTGCATGGCAACCATGAGGACTCTTTTCGGGAATATCTGGAACATGGAGATCCGTCCGTTTTAACAGGAATGTCTGCCGAGACCACCCTGGAATCGTACGAAAGCGCGGGATATCCGGTTACGCCAGGCGATCCCATGAGTATTCCAGAAGCGCACGCGCGCTTCTATTTTTCGGCCGAGCCCTGGACTCTCCCCTTTTACATCACCGACGACTACATCTTTACGCATGCAGGCTGGAATCTGGACCGGCCCATAGAACGGCAAAATCTCTATCAAATGCACTGGGGACAGGTGACGGGGGCGGACAAGCCAGTCTGGAACCAGACCGTGGTGAGGGGACATAGCCCGGTATCAAAAGTAACGCAGGTGCCTGCAAAGCAGTTCATTGGAGTGGACACGGGATGCGGCATGGGGGGAGCGCTCAGCGCCTTTGCCCTCCCATCAGAAGAGATCTTCACCGAGTTTCCCGCATCGTACCGAAAACGCTGGCGCAGCAGGCTAGCCAGTCCGTAAACGCGTAATCAAGACAATGAGAGTGTTCGGACAAAAGGTATCGTGCGACGCTATCCCTTCACCTCTCCCAGCGGGAGAGGCGAGTGTGTAGACGATTTGTAATTACAAAGAAAACGTGGGTGAGGGCGAATCTTACGAGCAGATGCATCTGAAAGATTCGCCCTCACCCACGCTTCGTATCTGATCGTAACTCATATACGTCGTCGCCTCTCCCGCTGGGAGAGGTGGAATTTCACCTGCGTATGGTAGTCGTCCTAAGATAAGGAGACACGCGCGCTGTTCACTCTATTCCCCGTTAAACTCAGCCTCTTTGTGAGACCCATCGCAGAATGGCTTCCTGGATGAGGCGCCGCATCGGCAGAGGGCTACGCCTTTTTTGCCTTCAGGAATCGCAATCGCGTTGCCTTCGTGGTCCGTCAGGCCAAAGGCATTCGCCGGTTCAACCCAGAGCGGGCCGTTCTTTAATACTTCAATTACAATTTCTGACATGGAAAGTCTCCTCCGTTAATTCTCTTCTCTATTATGGCACAGGACCCATGTCCTGGTGCCTCTTTTCTTATCGGGGTACGGGAACTCGCTCCAGCGCTTCTTCGATAAAGTGCGTGGTCTGTAGTCCGCCGTAACGGGCCTTGGCGTCCAGAAGCAGGCGGTGAGCCAGCACAGGCACGGCCAGCGCACGAACATCTTCCGGCAATGCGTAGTCGCGGCCTTCCAGACGCGCTCTGGACTGCACCGCCCGATAAAGCATAAGCGAGCCTCTCGGAGAGATTCCCAACCGGATTCTGGGATCGGTGCGGGTCGTGTCCACAAGTTTGAGCATGTACTCGACGATGGACCTATCGATTTTAACCGCACGGATGCTGGTCTGGATTTCGAGGACGTCCTTGCTGGAGAGTACGGCATCCAGAAGTTCAAAAGGATGACCGTCATGCTGGCTGTACAGGATATCGATTTCCGTTTCGATATCGGGATAGCCAAGGGATATGCGCGCGGCAAAACGGTCTAGCTGGGCCTCCGGCAATGGATAAGTCCCCTGGTAGTCGGAAGAGTTCTGTGTTGCAATAACAAAGAAAGGCGACGGCAGGTCTCGGCGCTTCCCATCGACGGTCACCTGATGTTCGCTCATGGCTTCGAGAAGTGCGGACTGCGTGCGGGGCGATGTCCGATTAATCTCATCCGCAAGAAGGATATTGGTGAAAATGGGTCCCTGGCGAAACTCAAAAACGCCTTCCTGCGGCCTGTAGTAGTTGCTGCCCGTTATGTCGGCCGGCAGGAGGTCGGGAGTAAACTGGACCCGTCGAAAGGCCCCGTCGAGAGACCGCGCCAGCGATTTCGCCAGCGTCGTTTTGCCCGTGCCCGGCACATCTTCCAGAAGTACGTGGCCGCCAGCCAGAAACGCGATGAGCACCAGCCTGATCGCCTCATTCTTGCCGCGTATAACAGACCTTAAATTCTCTTCGAGACTGCCCACCCTGGCAGTCAATTCTTCATTCATGCGCGGTCAACTCCTTTAACCAATCAACGTTCCAGCGGGACGCGCTCTTTTGCGGCCGGCGTCTTCCTATCCAATGCTTCCAGGGTGTCTAATTCCCGTTTAAGCCTACTGGCGATTTCTTCACGATCTCCCCTGCTACTGTCCACTTCGTCGATTGAACCGAACCTCAAGGCGTAGTAATGTTCCACGAAGCGCAGGGCAGCGGTTAATTCCTCTGGTGCGTGGTCTCCCTCCGGGTCGGATACATGATGGCTTAGATGTTCATGCCATGTCGTGGGATCCGGGCAGGGAATATGACGGTCCTTGAGCCAACGTTCGAACCGGTCGGCCAGGATTTGGATCTCCGCCTCGGATGGGGTGTACGCCGTGCGGGAAGCTGTCCGTTTTCTGGGCATTCTCGACCGCACGTAGATAAACGCTCCGATTCCAACAAGTATGGTGCCCACAAGTAGGCCCAGCTGGACGGGCGTGAGCTGGGTAAGCCAGTCTCGCACGATTTGAAGGCGATCGTCCGCCCACTCCTGCCATCGTACGTAGAAAGGAGGAACCGACGAGGTTTTATCCGGTCTTCCATCTCCCGGAGTAGCATCTACAGTAACCCAGCCTACGCCTTTAATCCAGCTTTCCGTCCACGCATGTGCGTCATCTCCACGGATAATCGTGACGCCAGGCCCATCCGATTCGTGGGCGTAGTATCCGATTACGAATCTCGATGGAACGCCCAGGCAACGCAGAAGCATGACGGCCGCTGATGCGAAATACTCGCAGTCGGCCGATTTTTTTTCGATAATAAAGGACGAGAGCGGATCGCCGTGACCCACCTGAGTCTTCAGGCTGTACGAATTGTTCTCAAGCAGATAGTCCTCCACAGCGTTTATCTTAGCCTGGGGAGTGGTTAGGCCGGCTCCAATCTCCTTTGCAATGAGTCCAACCTTCGGGTCGATGTCGTGGGGTACAACCAGATCGAATCTTGTCTCATTCCCATCAGGATCCTGATTGAAGAATCCCCGCTTATCGGGATCTTGAGGAAGCACGATTGTGTATTCAAGAGGAAGCGCCCCGGTAAATACGACGGGGCCGCCCTGCTCAAAGTCGGCATGGCGGTCGGTGGCATCTTCAGAATCTAACCCGATGGCGTTCAAAGGAAAGAAAGCAACGCCATCGTCCTGAACCAGTCGCCTGGCGATGCACCGGTGGCCAATAGCTTCTGAGTTCAAATTAGCCGACGTTGCCGAAACGAGCTGTCTTGCGCTTACTGCCGGCTGCCACTCCCCTCTGTTATACGTGTCAAAAGCCATTCCGCGCAAATGAGGATCGCCATCGTAGTCAAACAACCGGAGCATTCTGGCGGTCGAGCCGCTCGCGTTGAAGCTGTCGCTCAGAGTAGGCGACTTCGAGATCCCGGAGACATCCAGGTTTGTAGGGTCCCCGCTGCCGTTGAGAATCTGTTCTCCCAACTGGGTAATTTGATTTTGATAGGTGGTAAAGCCCTCAAAAACAGCAAACCCGGCCGCAAGGGCGATGAGGACGAAAAAAACTCGACAATACGTGGCAAACCGGCCGATTTGGGTATTTAGCCGGTGTGCCGGCCGGGACCGATAGACCGGAAACGCGAGCATCAAAAGAAAGAAGAGAATGGGAGCGTAAATGCGCGTGTAGCGCAGTTCGTGCACCTGACAGGCGGCGAGGAAAACGACTCCCGTCCAGAACAGGATCGACGGAATCTCACTGGCCTTTTCGGAGGACTGTCTCCACAACCGCACGGAAATCTCTCCCGCGGCAATCACCCCAAGATTGTCCATTCCCTGCCCAAGCATGGCTGAACTGTCGATCTGCGCCAGCCTCGAGGAGTTGGCGGCGATTAAGACCCCGTAGACAACAAATCGAATCGGCCAGACCAGAGGGTTGTCCTGAGGAAGTCGGAAGGGGACAACGAATGGCAGCATGCCCAGGATTCCCAGGATAGGAAGGATAATATTATGATCGTCGGACGTATACATGGCGATAAACGCCACGTAAACCGCAATCATCACCTGGTAGGGCACGGTTTGAACCCGCTTATTGGTTTTTGTTATCGCCGCCAATACTACAGTTCCTCTATGCCTAGCTTAAACTCGTCGGCACGAACCTGGCGTATCAGGCCAAGCTCTGAATCCACGCCCACGGGCATGGTTGTATCGCCGTCGTGAACGATAATAATTTTCATGGCGGCTCCATCGTAGCCCAGGGTCTTTGCGAACTCTCTGCGCTCCTGTGTCCAGTCCATAAATACGCAAACAACCGTGGTTATTTGCGAAAGATACTGCACAATCTCCGGGGTTAGCATGTTAAAGCTTGCTGCGTACGAAGGC
>Ga0302303_10002858_pt1 | contig 10143 bp, 10 predicted proteins | sample III_Palsa_E2_1_FD_194542 | JGI IMG/M metagenome (GOLD analysis project Ga0302303, IMG submission 194542) | Peat permafrost microbial communities from Stordalen Mire near Abisko, Sweden - III_Palsa_E2_1 | ecosystem: Environmental > Terrestrial > Soil > Palsa > Peat permafrost | place: Sweden... | reverse complement strand
TGCTTTTGCTACGGCAAGCATTGCCATATATTCCTGCAAATTAGATAAACCCATACTGCCCGGCGATCCAGGCTATGTACAGCAATATCCACCTGCCGGTGGCAACGATTCTACAGGTGTTAAAACAGGAACAGGTACAGGAACGGGCACTGGAACTGGTACAGGAACGGGAACCGGCACAGGAACGGGAACCGGAACCGGAACGGGTACGGGTACGGGTACAGGTACCAGCAATACCGGCCTAACAGGTACATGGGAAACGCAATATAGTTATGCCGGATCAATTATTGCTGGTACTTCTAAATTTAGCCCCACCGCCGATGCGCAAAACTCTTTTGACAGTATAAATTTAAACGACGCAACAAAAACCGGCGTTATAACAGCATCCGGCCAAACGGATTCGATAACTTACACGTCATCCACTTCGGGTAGTAATAATTATATCACCTTATCTACCGATCCTGTTTTCGATAGTGGCGGCCCTATAAAGGTGCAAATACTTAGTTTAACGGCAACATCCATGACGTGGCTGGTACTTGATCCGCAGGTAACAAGCGCGGGGGGCTACTCTTTTCAAGCCGAATACAAATTAACCTTTACCAAATAAAAAAGAGATAGGCTGCAAAGCAAACCCGGCTCTTTTTTTATTTTTTTACTTCCTGTCATTTTTCGGATAGCCTTCCTCATCCAGGTCGTCGCGATTATCTTCGGGTGTGCGCGATAATACTTCATCAATAGGGTCAAGCTCCACAATTTCACCATCGCTAATGTGCATACCTAACTGGTCAACATCAGTTTCCAGCGATTCATTTGGGATATATTCATCCGCAGTATCATAAGGGTTTGCCTCATCATAGGTGGAGTTCATATCCTCGCCGTTTTTCGCCGTAGTTTTATACGGGTCGGGATGATCGTAATCCGGGTCGTCGCTTTTCACATCATACTCATAGCTGTTGTCATCGGCGTTAAACTTCAATTGCTCTTTGTCAATTGTTTCGCCTAACTCATCTTTAAGTGTTCTGTCCCTGTCAACGCTATCATCGTCAAAAACGGGGTCGGTATCTTTATTACTCATGGGTTTTAGTTTATAGGTGTAAATGTACTAAAACCCTGCCAAAGGTTAAATGTGTGCAGGTTTATGTAAATTTATTTTTGGAAAGAAAATATACAGGAAAATACGCGCAGAAATAGGCTATTGTTACTACGGAGCGACAACCCCGCAAAAGCATCAACAACCGAAGCTACTAACCTCTAATCACTAATAATATATCTGTTTACGGTAAGATGTTACGCCCCCGCCTATCGCGAATTTTATACCGAGGCATATCTGGGTAAATTTATCGTTTGATTTGCCCGCCGCGTAACCGTCCAGTTCATCGCCCAGCACGAGATTGTACTGATAGGCCAGGTCTATTTTTACCGATGGTTCGTTAAGTTGATTAAACAGCTTAAATTCATAGCCTATTCTAAAGGGTACAAAAAGCTCGGTACTGTTATCCTCACCCGGCGTATAAAAGTCGGGTATCAGTAGGGAATATCTGTTGGCCGTTACCTTGTTTACAATATACCCCAGCCCTGTTGATACATACAGGTTTTTAAAAGCATTCGCAAATGGGCTCTGCGAATAATCTATCAGTTCGCCTGCCTGTAGTTGCATTCTGAAAGTAATGGCCGTAAAGCTATTGGAAAACTGCCTGCCCGATGAATCTTTTAACTCGTTGCCGCCTTCCAGCTTGCCTACGTTTATATCTAAAAGGTAATTTATAAAGGGCGTTTGGTTATAATTTAAATTAAAATGTACCGATGGGGTAACTTTAATGGTTTCCGCGTCGCCGTACACCTGGTCGGCGCTGCCGCCAAAACCCACATCAAACTGGTTATAGTCATAACCCAACTGTGCTTTTGAAATAAGTGAACTGAAACATATAACCGTTGTTAAAATTAATGCCCTTAGGGTAGCTCTTGTCATGACAAACGTTGTAAGTTGTTTTATTAGCTAATGATAATTCTATAAAAATAGCATCAATCTTAAAAAAAACAATACCAATGTAAAATAAAATCGCCTTAATGTACTCTTTTTTCAATTATTGCCATTTAATTAAACAGGTAAACTTCAATTTTATATATTTGAATCCATTAAAACAGATAGGATATTATATGTCAAAAATTAAAGTAGAAAATCCGGTAGTTGAACTGGATGGCGATGAAATGACCCGAATTATATGGAAGTTCATAAAAGATAAACTGATAATCCCTTACCTTGACCTGGACATAAAATACTACGACCTGGGCCTGGAATACCGCGATGAAACCAACGACCAGGTAACCATTGATGCCGCTAATGCCATTTTAAAATATGGTGTGGGCATTAAATGCGCCACAATTACGCCCGATGAAGCGCGTGTAGAGGAATTTGGTTTAAAACAAATGTGGAAATCGCCAAATGGCACTATCCGTAATATACTGGACGGCACCGTTTTTCGCGAACCTATTGTAATGAATAACGTACCGCGCCTGGTACCTAACTGGACGGCCCCTATTTGCATTGGCCGCCATGCTTTTGGCGATCAGTACCGTGCTACCGACTTTTTAACCAAAGGTAAAGGCAAGTTAACCATCACCTTTACACCCGAAGACGGCGGCGATGTACAATCGTTCGAAGTATTTAATTTTAAAGGCGATGGCGTTGCTTTGGCCATGTATAATACGGATGAATCTATCAAAGGCTTCGCGCATGCTTGTTTTAACCAGGCGCTGATGAAAGGCTGGCCTTTATATTTATCTACCAAAAACACCATCCTTAAAAAATATGATGGCCGTTTTAAGGATATTTTTGAAGAGATATACCAAAACGATTATAAAACCAAATTTGCCGAAGCCGGTATTACTTATGAGCACCGTTTAATAGACGACATGGTTGCCTCCGCCTTAAAATGGAACGGTAACTTTGTATGGGCCTGTAAAAACTACGATGGCGATGTACAGAGCGATACCGTTGCACAAGGTTTCGGATCATTAGGTTTGATGACATCAACCCTGGTTACTCCTGATGGCACCGTAATGGAAGCCGAAGCCGCGCACGGCACTGTAACCCGCCATTACCGCGAGCACCAGGTAGGCAGGCCAACATCAACCAACCCTATCGCTTCCATTTTTGCATGGACACGCGGCTTAGAGTTTCGCGGTATATTGGATAGCAACCAGGAACTGATCGACTTTTGCAAAGCACTGGAAGAAGTTTGTATCGAAACTGTTGAAAGCGGCAAAATGACCAAGGATTTGGCTATCACCATAAAACCCAAAGTAGTACACGGCGTAGATTACCTGTATACCGAAGAGTTTTTGGAAGCGATCAACAAGAATTTGAAAGCGAAATTGGGTAAGTAAATACACAAAAATATTGCGTATTTACCGAGATAATTTCAAAGTCCGTATAGTTTCTATGCGGACTTTTTTGTTAAGTTTTGACTATATTTGTTTATGAAATTTACCGCAATTATTGAAAAAGGCGAAAATGGGTGGTATGTGGGTCAAATTGAAGAAATACCTGCTGCAATATCACAAGGCGAAACTATTGAGGAACTGAAAGACAACTTATTAGATGCCTTGAAATTGGTTTTGGAAGCGAATAAAGAATTGACCGAAAAAGAATATTCAGGCAAGCCATATACCACTGAAGAATTAGAATTAGTGTAATGAAGCGTTCTGCTTTGGTTAAACATCTTGAACAAAAATGGCTGTTATCTATTGCGCGAAGGCGCTAATCACACCATTTACGTAAATCCCCTCAATCAAAAACAAACAGCTGTAGGCCGCCATCAGAAATTGGATAATATGCTTTGCAAAAAGGTTTGTAAACAACTCGAAATACCATTTATTAAATAAAAATAAACCATGTCATCACTCTACCCACTAAAATTCAAAACCATTTATAAAGACAAAATATGGGGCGGCCAAAAGATCAGCACCTACCTGCATAAAGATTTTGGCGATCTGCCTAACTGCGGCGAAACCTGGGAAATATCAGGCGTAAAATCAGATGTATCAGTGGTGGAAAACGGCGCTTTGGCGGGCGAGTCGCTGGCTGATCTTTTGGAGCAATATAAAGATGAGCTGGTAGGTAAAAAAGTGTATGCTCATTTTGGCAACATATTCCCGCTGCTGATAAAGTTTATCGATGCCAATGAAGACCTGTCCATACAGGTACACCCTGATGATACCTTGGGCAAAAAACGCCATAACTCCTTTGGCAAAACAGAAATGTGGTATGTGATAGAGGCTGATCCAGGCTCAACACTTATTGCCGGTTTTAATAAAGAGCTTACACAGGCTGAATACCTGGAAAAATTTAACAGCGGCCATTTAACCGATGTTTTAAACAAGGAAGATGTAAAAGCCGGCGATGTTTTCTTTTTACCTGCCGGCCGCGTACATACTATTGGTAAGGGCCTGCTGATTGCCGAAATACAGCAAACATCGGATATTACCTACCGTATTTATGATTTCGACAGGGTTGATGATAAAGGCAACAAACGTGAGCTGCATGTGGAAGAAGCACTTGCCGCCATTGATTATAAACATTATCCCGAATATAAAACCAGCTACACGCCCGAAAAAAACGAGAGCGTGCATTTGGTAACCTGCCCTTACTTTACCACCAACCTGCTCGATTTTACAGAGAATACCGCTAAGGATTATTCCGCGCTCGATTCATTTGTGATACATGTTTGCGTTGAAGGTGCCTACACCATTAAATATAAGGGCGAAAGCTACACGGTAAAAATGGGCGAATGTATCCTGCTGCCCAAAAGCGTGAACCATATTGAAATAGCCACCACCGAAGGCTTTAAAATATTGGAAAGCTATATCGAGTAGTTATTTATACCATTGATGCAACATGCTTTAACATATTGAAAATTAGCAGGGCTTAAAAACACCCTGTTAATTTTTAGCAAAGGCATTTCTTTTATCCATACAAACGGTAATTGCTGTGCAAACTTTTGCGAGATTCAAAACTGTTCTAATCCAATTTTTTCGTAAACAATCCTTGTCTAAAATTGCCTCCCGGCAAATTGTATAATTACCCCCTAAATTTATTAACCAATAGTAAAAAAGCGCGTTTTTATTAAAATTAAGCCATTTATTTTAAATAATAATTAGTATTTTTATTAGCATAAGGTACTTCCAAAACATTTTTTAGCCGTTCCTGAATTTTTAAAATAGCCGTAATTTAAAATTTACCTGGTTAACTATCATTTCGTTTTTGGCCCGTGGTTACAATAAAAAAGTTATTTGATATAAATATGTTCAATGCCCGGCACATACACAAGGTATGGCTGGTTATTGTTTTTCTTTTTTTGTATTGCCGCGCTTATTGTTGCCCGCCCCTTGCCGATACGCTGCGGCAGGATATTTTTGAACGTGTACAAAACGTTCCGCAGGCAAACCGTACTGATTCTGCAAGTTCCCTTTACAAAAGAACGTTCAGGCATGCTGATGAAACAACAGCCATGACCAATCTCGACAGGCTGAACACCATTGCTCTTACCCTTAACGATAAAGTGCTGCAATGCGCTATTTTTAATATGCGCGCCGATTATTATTCGGTTAACAGGGGATATAATCCGTTAAGTACCGGCTATTATAAAAAAGCCATCGAATTTGCGGCAGATAACAATTTGATTTTAGAACACGGCGTATACTTAAACAACATGGGCCGCTACCTTTTCATCTACAAGCAATACGCGCTCGCCTGCCAATACTTTTTACAGTCACAGGAAAAATTCAGGGAAATAGGTTTTTCCAACGTTCCGGATATGTATTCCTACCTATCGCAATTTGCCGATCTTTATTACAGGCTTGGCGATTTTGATAACGCTAAAACAAACCTGGTTGAAGCCCTTAATTATGTAGCCCGCAATAACCGCGATAGGATAAATATCCTCAATACCATCGGCCTTATTTACCGTAATTACAAGCAGTTTCCTATAGCCCTAAATTATTTTAACAGGAGCCTGCAACTCGCCGTAACCAATAAGGATACCGTTTGGATAGGCATAACAAAAGGTAACATCGGCTCGGTTTACTTTTTACAGGGCAATTATCAAAAAGCCGGGCCCTATATCAAAACCGATTACACTACATCGCTAAAATATGGCGAACCTATAAATGGCGCGCTGGCTTTACTAAGGTTGATAAAAATCAATATCGATACTAAAAAATATTATACGGCATACCGCCAGCTCGACACCGTTCAATTATTAATAAAAAACACACCCGAAGATGTATTGGGCCTGCTGGCAAATTACTCCGATTTAAAATCCCAATTAGACGAGCAAACCGGCCATTTAAAACAATCACTTGCAGGCCGTAAATTGTATGAGTTTTATAAAGACAGCATACTAAAACGCGATAACAATACCGCCGTTGAAAGGGTAAAACTGCGTTATGAGATTGACCAGCGAATTAACCAGCAAAACAGGTTTGAAAGCAACGAGAAAATTCACAGGCTTGAATTAAGCGCGGGCATTGCCATGCTTATTTTATTAATGGTTATATCCATGCTGGTGTATAACCGCCAGCGCCTTAAAAGTAAAAAGGACAAAGAACTATTAATTGCCGAAAAAGAGGTGGTTGATGAACGGCTAAAAAATGCAGGCATAGCACTGCACCGCTTCACTGAAAATTTGAGGCAAAAGAACGCGCTTATCGAAAACTTTAAAAATGAGGTAGACAGGCTCGACAAGCAATCGGTTATCAGAAAAAATGCAGGCAACCTGGAAAGTTTACTGCAAGCCCACATCATGACTGATGATAACTGGAATGATTTTAAAAAGTTGTTTTCCAAAGTGTACCCCGGCTTTTTTGTTACGCTTAGTAAATATCACCCTCATCTTTCATCAACAGATACACGCATTCTGGCGCTCATAAAACTGGGATTAAAAAATACCGAGATGGCCAATATGCTTGGTATAACGGTTGAAGGCATTAAAAAGGCCAAACAACGCCTCCGTAAAAAAATAGACATCCAAACCATCAATGAGATTGAAAACAGCACTTTTGAAGGCTGATTTAACTAAATTTGTCCCTCATTTGTCCTTGTCATTGTCCCGAATTGTCCCCCGCAAGTATTATAGCCAAATAATATATAGTCTGTAAATTTAGCCAGATAATGATTAGGGATGATAAAATTAAATATCTACATTGTTGAAGACAATTTGCTTATAGCTGCCGCTTTAAAACATATTGTAACAGGCCTGGGCCACAGCGTGTGTGGATCTGCAACCAATTACAAAAGAGCAGTTTACGATTTAAAAAACATGAAAACAGACCTGGTGATAACTGACATTATGCTTACCGGCAAAAAAACAGGAATCGACCTCGGGAAGTTTATTACAGCCCAGTTACACATCCCATTTATATACCAGTCATCAATAACCGCCGATAGCATAATTAAGGACGCGCTGGATACAAAACCGCGAGCCTACCTGGCAAAGCCTGTTTCAAAAACATCGCTTTCTGATGCAATTTCGGCGGTATTTGGGCTAAGCTGCGGGAAAAATTTGTCCACCTTTTGTCCCCTGTAATAATTAACCCTAAGAAAAAATTAACCGTAATTTTATAATGATATGGAAAATCATATCCCTGCCTTATCAAAACAACCCTTATATTAATTAAAACACATTGTTATGAACCTGGTAATATCGGACAGGAAAAAATGCAGAAGATGCAACAAAGGAAAGTTAGATACCCGTGTAAAACGTGGCATACTGGTAAAAGCCTTTCTTTTTTGGTTACCTATTAAGCGTTACAGGTGCGATGCCTGTAACAGGAAGAGCTACGCATTCGGTTCTCAATTTAAAAATTTAAAACAACGCGAATTACAAATATTATGAAGGCATTGCCCCCCATTCTATTGCGTTTGATGCAGCAAGATTACCCGGCTGCACATTATAAGATAATTCATAGTTAATGCTCCCCGGCTTTCCCGCCCGCCGTATGGTGGGCGCGGATGGTTGGATTAAACAAGTCCCTCATTATTCAACATTCCCTGTTCGGTGTTCGATATTAGCCGGGCGCCTTTTGTCATAGCCGCCTAACAATTCAACATAAATTGGGCGCGGGTAAACTTTTCAGAAAAATTATCCGTTAATTTATATCAGAAAGGCACACTATGCGCGGTTTTGGATTTTCCAGCTTTAAACCCAATCAGATCCCTAAAGGCGGATTTGACGAATTACTTAAATTATTCCTGGAGTTGCTTAATTATACATCGGGCGATGCAGGCGAGGCTTTAGCGTGGATGAATGAGCTCGATAAGCAATACAACATCACCAATGATGAGTACGGCATGGGCGATTTTATTGACGAACTGAAGCAAAAATGTTACTTAGACGAGGACAAGCAGAACGGCGAGTTCCGCATAACCGGTAAAACAGAACAGAGCATAAGGCAATCGGCTTTGGAAGAGATCTTCGGCAAACTGAAAAAATCGGGCAAGGGCAATCACCGTTCGCCGCAATCCGGCCAGGGCGATGAAAAAAATGCCGAGCGCCGCGAGTTTGAGTTTGGCGACAGCCTCGACCAGATAGACATGACGCAATCTATCCACAACGCCCAGGTTAACCACGGCATAGGCGATTTTATGATGACCGAGCGCGACCTGGAGGTAGAGGAAATGGACTACAAAACCCTAACTTCCACCGTGCTGATGATAGATATATCGCACTCCATGATACTTTACGGCGAAGACAGGATAACCCCTGCTAAAAAAGTAGCCATGGCGCTGGCCGAACTCATCCGTACCAAATACCCTAAGGACACCCTGGATATTGTTGTTTTTGGCAACGATGCCTGGCCCATCACTTTGAAGGATCTGCCGTATTTACAGGTTGGCCCCTATCATACCAATACTTATGCCGGATTAGAACTGGCTACCGACCTGCTTCGCCGCCGTAAAACGCACAACAAGCAGATATTTATGATAACCGACGGCAAGCCTACCTGCTTAAAAGAAGGCACCAAATATTACAAGAACAGTATTGGCCTGGATAGAAAAGTGGTGAACAAAACCCTGAACATGGCGGCGCAATGTAAACGCTTAAAAATACCTATCACCACATTTATGATAGCCAAGGACCCCTATTTGCAACAGTTTGTACGTAAATTTACAGAAACAAACGGCGGCAAAGCGTTTTATAGCTCGCTGAATGGTTTAGGCGAATATATTTTTGAGGATTACATCAGGAACAGAAGGAAAACGGTACGCTAACTACATTTATGATATTAGAGGAACGCATTAAAGATCTATTAAAGGATTTTAGGCCGAAAAGTCAAGACATTGATCTTTATAACCCTAATGTACAGGAAAAGTGCTTTCGCTACTTTACCATAAATAAAGATGGGGTAAGAGTCAAATTATTTTTGTTTTCTACAAAGATAGAATTGGAGATTAAAATAAACACATCGCTATTATTTGCTGTCAATATGCCGGATAAAGTTTGTTTAGCAAATAAACCGTTGGAGAAGCAAATTTTAGGACATACGGTTTATACAAATCATTCAAACGATAACATGATCGTCAATTTCGTTAAAACGATTGAGCATGATATTGAAGATTGGAATTTAAAAACGAATGAAGGGTTTTTCGTTTACGGAAATTCTTTACAATTATTCATTGACCATCAAAGAGAATTAATTCCAGAAATAGATTCGTTAATTAAAATCAAATCGAAAATAGAAAAAGAGCCTGTTCCCAAATCGGATGTTGATGCCTCAAAATTACCGGTAGCTCTTCAAGTATTAGTTCCATTTTTGAAAGAGTGGGCATTATCGGATGATTTTGATAGGAATGAGAAGATCAATCAAGCCTCACAATCAGAACTTATCAATGTTATTAATATTGTTAATCCTAAAATGGCAGCCATTAACAATTATCTTAATAGTTTTAAAAATAGCCCTTTGCCATACGAGGCTATTTTAATAGGGAATTTGGCAGAACTTGTTACTGAAGTCATGCTATTAAAATAACACAACATCGATGAAGCCATTTTGCATCGGTGAAATCAAAAAATCGAATGAACAAACACGATATAACAACATTAGGCCAGTTAAAGAAAACAGAGTATAAAAGCCGCTCCGTTA
>Ga0302303_10002851_pt1 | contig 10160 bp, 7 predicted proteins | sample III_Palsa_E2_1_FD_194542 | JGI IMG/M metagenome (GOLD analysis project Ga0302303, IMG submission 194542) | Peat permafrost microbial communities from Stordalen Mire near Abisko, Sweden - III_Palsa_E2_1 | ecosystem: Environmental > Terrestrial > Soil > Palsa > Peat permafrost | place: Sweden... | reverse complement strand
AAGGTATCGCGCGTGTTGTTTAACAAACGGGTGGTTACGCTCGATCTGGCTTCATTGGTGGCAGGTACCAAATATCGCGGCCAGTTTGAAGAACGCATGAAGGCGGTAATGAACGAACTGGAAAAATCGCCCGACGTGATCTTGTTTATTGATGAGATACATACCATAGTTGGCGCGGGCGGTGCATCGGGCTCGCTTGATGCCTCGAACATGTTTAAACCGGCTTTGGCCCGTGGCGAGATCCAATGCATTGGCGCGACTACTTTAGATGAGTATCGCCAGTATATTGAAAAGGATGGCGCTTTGGACCGTCGTTTTCAAAAGGTAATGGTTGAACCGGCCACGCCTGATGAAACCATTGAGATATTAAACAGGATAAAGGAAAAATACGAAGAGCACCATGGTGTTACTTATACGCCCGAAGCCATAAACGCCTGTGTTAGCCTAACCACCCGTTACATTACCGACAGGTTTTTACCTGATAAGGCAATCGACGCGCTGGATGAATCAGGCTCGCGTGTGCATTTAACCAATATCCATGTTCCGCAGAACATATTGGATATTGAGCAAAAGATAGAGCTGATCAAAATAGAAAAGAATAAGGTTGTCCGCAGCCAGAAATATGAGGAAGCCGCTAAACTACGCGATACCGAAAAGCATTTGCTGGAAGAACTTGACCAGGCTAAGGCGATTTGGGAAGCAGAAACAAAATCGAAACGTTATACCGTAACCGAAGATAATGTTGCCGAAGTGGTTGCCATGATGACCGGTATCCCCGTTCAGAAGGTTGGCCAGGCTGATAGTTTGAAGCTGCTGAATATGGCTGATACTATTGCCGGGAAGATCATCGGTCAGCAGGATGCCATCAAAAAACTGACCCGTGCCATACAACGTACCCGTGCCGGCTTGAAGGATCCTAAAAAACCAATCGGTTCGTTCATATTCCTGGGGCCTACCGGTGTTGGTAAAACAGAGCTTGCCAAAGAGCTAGCCCGTTTTATGTTTGATACGGAAGATGCCCTGATACAGATTGATATGAGCGAATACATGGAAAAATTCGCGGTATCACGATTGGTGGGAGCGCCTCCGGGCTATGTAGGTTACGAAGAAGGCGGGCAGCTAACCGAAAAGGTACGCCGCAAACCTTATGCCGTTGTATTGCTTGATGAAATTGAAAAAGCGCACCCGGATGTATTCAACATACTGTTACAGGTGTTGGATGAAGGCCAGCTGACAGATTCACTGGGCCGCAAGGTTGATTTCAGGAATACGATCATCATCATGACCTCGAACATCGGCGCACGCCAGCTGAAGGATTTTGGACAGGGTGTAGGTTTCACTACCAATGCTAAAACCAACCAGGCCGACGCGCATTCGAGAGGAGTGATCGAGAACGCTTTAAGGCGCGCTTTCGCTCCGGAGTTTTTGAACCGTATTGACGATGTGATCGTGTTTAACTCACTTGGTAAGGACGAAATATTCAAGATAATCGATATTGAGCTGGCTTATTTGTTTGGCAGGGTTAACAGCCTGGGCTACAAAATTGAGCTTACCCTTGGTGCCAAAGAGTTTATTGCCGAGAAAGGATATGATTCGCAGTTTGGCGCACGGCCTTTAAAACGTGCCATCCAGAAATACCTGGAGGACCCAATTGCTGAAGAAATACTGAAAGGCGAGCTTAGTGAAGGCGATACGATGGAAGTGGATTTTGACAAGGAAGCCAACGAAATTAAGATCGTCGACCGCAAGGGGGAAAACAAAAAGCCCGAAGAAGAAGAGCAGCAATAATAAGTTATTGATGAAAGTAAATGCCCGTGGAATTATCCAGGGGCATTTTTTTTGCCTGTTTTTAGGTTAAAAAATGTTAAAATTCAAAAAGGATAAAAATATGACCGGGTATTTTAAACCTTTTTGCCGAATTTTGGTCTTAGCATAAAGCAACACTATTACTTATGAAAAAATTCTTATTCTTATTATTGATTAGCGGGGGCTTGTTAGCATCATCATGCACCAAACAGTATAACGCTGTTCAGCCCAACCAAACTTTACTGGCCGATTTGACCCCAACCGATTGGACAACCACCGACACCGGTAAAAATTACACCACCTTTATTAAAACACCACAGATCACCAACGGTATTAATGCCCAGGATGGCGTGCTGATTTATTTTACATTTGATAACGGTACCTCTTACGAGCAGATCCCGGAAGTATACAATAATGTATCATTCACTTATACATATACTGCCGGTGGTATTGAGTTATATGCCCAATCGGCCAATGGTGCTCAGGCACTTACCGCCGCACCGCAGGCTTTAACAGCGAAGATTGTACTGGTTGATTCGCAGTAGTTTGTTAGAGATTAGAGATTGGAGGCTGGAGATTAGAGATTAGTAGCTTCAGCATACATAAAATAAAAAGCCCCGATTTTGTCGGGGCTTTTTATTTTATTCGGAGTTGCTAATCTCTAATCTACTCCTTCTCCATCTGCTCAATAACAGCCTGCGATACACCGGTGAAGGAGAAGCCGCCATCGTGGAAAAGATTTTGCATGGTTACCATTTTGGTCAGATCGGAAAACAGGGTTACGCAGTAATCGGCGCATTGGTCGGCAGTAGCATTGCCAAGCGGACTCATTTTTTCGGCATAGCTGATAAAACCGTCGAAACCCTTAACGCCCGAACCTGCCGTAGTGCGGGTTGGCGATTGTGATACCGTATTGATACGTACCTTCTTTTCCACACCATAAAAATAACCGAAGTTACGGGCAATGCTTTCCAGCATGGCTTTGCCGTCGGCCATATCGTTATAGCTTGGGAATACGCGCTGGCCTGCTATATAAGTTAAGGCCACAACAGATCCCCATTCGTTAATGGCATCCTGTTTCATGGCTATGGCCAGCACGCGGTGCAGGCTGATGGCTGATATATCAAGGCCCTTATGGGTAAAATCGTAATTGTTTTCGGGGTAGGGGATGTTTTTGCGTACGTTAATGCTCATACCTATGGAGTGCAGTATAAAATCCACACCGCCGCCGAAGTGCTCCTTGGCTTTTATAAAAAGGTTGGCAATGTCATCGGCGCTGGTAACATCGGCGGGGATAACCGGGGCGTTAATTTCTTCGGCCAGTTTGTTGATGGTACCCATGCGCAGCGCGATAGGGGCATTGGTTAATATGATCTCGGCACCCTCGGCATAACAATGCTGGGCCGTTTTCCAGGCGATGGAGTTTTCATCCAGCGCGCCGAAAATGATTCCTTTTTTGCCTTTTAATAAATTATAAGCCATGTTTTGGTTTTGTTTGTAAAGTGGGTAAAGTTATATATTATTTACGATTTTAGATTTACGAGTTACGATTTTAGATTGAACTTGAAAGCGCTTGATAATCGTAATTCGTAAATCGTAAATTATCCCAGCATATCCCTGGCATTCTGCAGTGCGCTTTCGCCGGGTTTATCGCCGCTTAGCATTTTGGCTATTTCGAGCACACGTTCTTGTTTGCCCAATTGTTTGATGCGGGTATAGGTGGTAGCGCCTTCGTCATCTTTATACACAAAGTAGTGGCTTTGGCCCTTGCTGGCTATTTGCGGCAGGTGAGTTATGGTGATCACCTGTAAATTTTGCGCCAGTTTTTCCATTATCTGCCCCACTTTATTGGCCACCTCGCCGCTTACTCCTGTATCTATCTCATCAAAAATAATAGTGGGCAGGGCGGTATTTTGCGCCACGAGCGATTTAATGCTCAGCATCAGCCTGGAAAGCTCGCCGCCCGACGCTACCTTGCTCATTTCGGCCAATATATGGCCTTTGTTGGCGGAGAACAGGAATTTGATGTTATCCACACCGTTTTTGGTAAGCTCATCGGCAATGGTAATAGCTATTTTTAGGCCTGAGTTGGCCATGCCCATTTCGGCTAAAGTGCTTAGAATAACATCTTGTATCAGCGGTATGATCTTCGATCTGTTGGCAGACAACTCACTTGCTATGTTTTCCAGTTCTTTTTTATCAGCGGCCAATTGCTTTTGCAGCTTTGCTATGGCTTCATCGCCAAAAATGGCTTGCTGTATCTTGTCGCTCAGGTCGTCCTGTAACTGCAATAATTCGGCGTTGGTATTTACCCGGTGCTTTTTTTGCAGGGTATATATCAAACTTAAACGGGTGTTTATGTCGTTGGCGCGGGCCTCGTTGGTTTGGGTGCGCTGCTCTATCGTTTCAATTTCGGCGGCAATATCCTTTAGTTCTATCAGGGTGCTGTTTAGGCGCTGGTGGAGTTCGGTAATTTCCGGGTTGAATTTTTCGAGCGATGATAGCTGGTGCCCGGCCTCGCGCAATTGGATAATGGCAGATGTTTCGCCCTCGTTCATAAGGTAATGCGCGCCTGATAAATTGCGTTTGATCTCTTCGGCATTGTTTAAGGCGTACAGTTCCTGTTCCAGCACTTCCTGTTCATCGGGCAAAAGATCAGCTTTCTCCAGTTCATCAAACTGAAACTGAAAATAATCCAGCTCGGTTTTGGCCTTATCGCTATCGGCAATCAACTGTTGTAATTTGGCTATAGATTTTTTGTATGACTTGAATTTTGTACGATAACCTGCCAGCAACACATCATGTTTGGCCACGGAATCAACTACCAGCAACTGAAATTCAGGATCGTTAATTTCTAAAGTGGCATGCTGGGAGTGAATATCGATGAGCTTTTCGCCTAATGCTTTTAAAGCGGTAAGGTTAACCGGTGTATCGTTAACAAAAGCGCGCGATTTGCCATCGGCGGATATTTCGCGCCTCAGTACGGTTTCGGCGTCGTAATCCAGATCGTTATCCTCAAAAAACGACTTCAGATGGAATCCCTCAATTTTGAACGAGCCCTCTATAACACATTTTTTTTGCTGGTTAAAAAAGTAACGGCTCTCGGCGCGCTGCCCTAAAATAAGCGAAAGGGCGCCGAGTATAATGGATTTACCCGCGCCCGTTTCGCCTGTAAGTATGTTCAATCCCTTATCAAAACTGATCTCGAGATCGTCTATCAATGCATAATTACTAATGGAAAGCCTTTGGAGCATAGCGTTGTAAAATAAGAACGCTAAAATACAAATTCATTTGTTAAGGCTTCAGCCCACTTAATTCTTTATGGTATCCTGCACCTCTTTTTCTGTTTTTTTCAGGATATCATCCTGCAGGGCCTTTTGCATATCATCTACATGTTTCTGCCAATCGGGGCTGTTGATCTGTTCCATTATCTTTTTGTTATCCTTTTCAATTTCAGCCTGCATTTTTTCCCAATCAGGGCTTTTATACTGCATGTGGATCTGGTCGATCATATCCTGGTGAAATTTTTTGTATTCCGGGCTATTCACCTCGTCAAGTATATGGTCCTTTATTTCGGCCTGCATTTTTCTTAATTCGGGGCTGTTGGCTTCATCTATAATTTGCCGCTTCATATCTTCCTGCTGCTTCCTGAACTCGGGGTTATCAAACTTTTTGCGCATTTCTTCGCCCTGCTTGCGCATATCATCCATCTGCTTTTTCCATTCGGGGCTATTATACTTTTTGCGCATTTCATCGCCCTGCTTGCGCATATCATCCATCTGCTTTTTCCATTCGGGGCTGTTATACTTTTTGCGCATTTCTTCGCCCTGCTTGCGCATATCAGCCATCTGCTTTTTCCATTCAGGGCTATTAAACTTTTTGCGCATTTCATCGCCCTGAAATCTCATTTCGGCCATTTGTTTCTTCCATTCCGGGTTCATTTTAAACCTTTCCATGTCGGCAAAACGCATGCTATCCTTAAATTTAAACCTGTACGCGCCAAATGAAGGGTTCTCTTTCAAAAATTCATCGCGGGTGGAGTCGGGCAAATCGCCTATGGAGTTATATTCGCGCTGATTGCCTTTACCATCGTCCACCACAATTTTAAACTTGCTTTTTACCGCGTTGGCCGATGTATCTTTCAGCACCCCATTGGTAGCGGTATCGGTATATGCAATATTGGTTTTCTTTTTGGGCGCCACGGCAACAATGGTAATTTTAGCAGGCAATGGCGCGTTTATAATCGGTTTGTTTACTGTTGGAGATACCTTTACAGTCAATTTATTATGATGCCTTGCTTTGGCGCTGCTATATTGCGGTATGCCCCAGGCCAGTAAAACGCCTATAGTTGCAACCGCAATTAGTATAAGCAGGTGAAATTTGGGTAATGAATCCTTAGTTTTCATGGTGTTTAATCTTTTAATTCTGTTTAATAAAGGGTATTTTTTGCTGCCTGTTGAGGCCATGGCCAGCGGGTAAGCCTGGCTGTTTTGCTGCGCGATGATGAACAGCGCCTTTGCATAGCTAAAGTTGTTGCAATCCTCATCAACCACTATATCATCGCAGCAGTACTCGCGTTCGGTACGGATGGTTTTTGATATGAGCCACACAAATGGGTTAAAGCAAAGGATGGTTTCCATAATGCACTGCAAAATGTTCAGCAGGTAATCATGGCGCTTAATATGTGCCAGTTCGTGCAGCAGGATGGCCTCCACCTGGTCGTTATCCAGGTTATTGATGAGTGCCAGCGGGAATATGATGATGGGTTTTAAATGACCTATAGTTAGGGGTATTTGGATATGTTCGGAAAAATAGAGCGATACTTTTTTGACGACGCCCAGCTTTTTAACCAGTAGTATTACTTTTTGCGACCATAAACCATCCTGAACCAGGTTTTTTTGCTTGCGGATGTGATGGATATGTACCAAACCGCCCAGCAGCCTGAAGGCATGCAGCATTAAGCCAATGAGATACAGGCCGGTGATGTATTTGGCATAGGTGCCTATGAATGCTTCGGCGCGCTGCAGCAGGGTTGGCACTTGCCGGCCGCCATGCTCCATTAACACATTGCCGTTGTAAAGCAGGGCGCTGTAGTGCGGCAGGGAAGCATTGTGCAGGTAAATTTTTGCCAGGTTGGCCAAAAACCAGCAGCAGATGATGGTTAGGCCCAGGTAATTAATATCATACCGGTATTTGGCGCCGATGCCCGGAAACAGTTGAAAAAACAATTGCAGCGCAATATAAATGATTAAGGCTTGTCCGCACGATTCGAATAAAGCCTGGCCCAGGGCGTTGATCAAGATGCTAGTTGTCATAACGATTAGTTGTTTTTTTCTAAGTTATCGAGGTAATTTTTTATCATATCCAATTCTTCTTTGGATGATGTGTTGTTGCTCAGCACCTGCATTATCAGTTGCGATTGCGAACCCATAAACACGGTGGATATAATTTTATCTATCGCCGTATTTTGCGCCTGCTCGCGGGTGATGAGGGCTTTGTACAAGTGTGTTTTGGCTGATGTATCGCGCTCTACCAGCCCTTTATCGTGCATTATCTGCATCAGCTTTAGGGTGGTGGTGTAGCCGGCATCCTTGGTTGCAGCCAGTTCTTCATGCACATCGCGCACGGTACACTGGCCTTTTTCCCATATTATCTGCAATATTTCCAGCTCGCTTTCTGTTGGTTTAACTTCCATGTTTTTCTATCTACGAATATCTTCGTACAAATATGTACGATAGATTTCGTATTTGCAAATTATTTCACATTTTTTAACATAAGACGTTGAGGGGATGTGGATGTTACGGGGTGTTTTTTTAGGGCGTTGTGGGGAAAGGAGGTATTTAGCGTTTCATTTACATCGTCATTATAAGGAACGAAGCAATTTATAAGTTATACCGAGCGAGGAAAAAAGTATTAACCTTGCTTGTTTGACCTGCCTGTTTAGAGATTGCTTAGTACCTCACAATGACGCTGCGTAAAGGGACTTAGTGTATTGAAAAGTGTTTTTTTGCAGGAAACACCTGTTTTTGTAAGCTATTGATAATCAAATTGTTACACGATGCGCAACCGTTCGCTTGCGGAAACGCTTGTTTTTGTTAATTTGTTGTTTATCAGTTGTTTAAGTGTTCGGGCTTGTTCGGGTGTTCACGATCGTGTTCGGGGGTGTTTCGGTACTGTTCGGGTTCTGTTTCGGTACCGTTCGGGTCCTGTTCGGGTTCTGTTCGGGCTATTGGTTTTTGCACTTTTGCTGTATATCACAAAAAACAGAACATTGTGTACTGAATTAACCCGCGTGTTAAGGATTGCCGGGATTTGACAGGGGGTTATTTTTGCAGGGTGTTGTATTTGTCGCCATCGGCCGGGTCGGCCTGGAGCAGGATATTCATGGCGGCTATCTTATCTGCCGAACTTGCCCGGGTGTAAATAGATACCAGTTCATCGGCCTTGGCGGTGAAAAACACCAGTGGCAGCATGGACCCCAGGTGGGTACGGTCTATCTGCGCGAGTGTAGGCAGCAGGCTGCTGATCTCTTTAAGGCCCTTGCCGGTATTATCGGCCATTACATCCAGGCCGTTGCGGTGGTAATCATACTCAAAGCTGCGCAGGGGCGCATAAAGCTTATCGTTCAGGTTCTCTATGAGCCAGTAACGGCTTACATTGTTGTTATCAAAGGCTTTCCAGCCTTTATATGATGAGCTTTGCGCCAGGTTAACCACATTTTGCGCCAGGGTAAAGTACGGCGAGCCGCCATAGCGCGAAAAGCTGTCATAATCCATACCTATAATTACATAGGCATAAAAGGCCATTATAGAGCTTAAATTACTGGTGAAATTCTGATCGCTGTAATCAATACTTTGCCCCTGGTCGTAAGTGAAATCGATATCCTTATCGTTTACTATCAGCAAACTGGTGGTATAGGACGAGTTGTAAACCGGGCGCGAAGATTGCACCTGCAATTCGCCGCTAAAGCTGCTGTTGCCATCCCAGGTGGTTACATTCAGTACAAAGGTACAATCGAACCTTTCCTGTGGTAAAACAGGGTCGGCGCACCATTTGCGGCCGTTCAAAAAGTCCTTCATAGCGGTTTCCAATTGCTGAAAAGCCCGCTTGTTTGTGGTTTGTATCTTGGGTGCTAACACCTGTACGCGCGCATTCAGATCCTGTGCCGCTGCGGTAAAGCCTAAGCAAATTAGTACGATGTAAATGCCAAGTGTTTTCATCCTTTTATCAGTTCAGCAACTTTATTACAAATATCGCGGGCCACTTCGTTCTTGCTTTTAAGCCCGAAGCTTGTTTTTTGCAGGTTACGGTCAATAATGGTGATCTTATTGGTATCACCCTTAAAGCCGGCGCCCGTATCATTCAACGAATTTAGCACAATAAAATCTAAATTCTTCTTTTGCAGCTTTTGTATGGCATTTTGTTCTTCATCGTTAGTTTCCAGGGCGAAACCTACCAATATCTGCCCGGCGCGCTTCTTAGTGCCAAGGGTTTTCAACACATCAACGGTAGGTTTCAGATCGATCACCATATCGCCGGCCTGTTTCTTTATCTTTTGGGCTGATACGCTTACCGGGGTATAATCAGCAATGGCGGCGCTCATGATGCAGGCTTTGGCATTATCAAAATGCGCCAGGCAGGCCTCCAGCATTTCTGCCGCCGAGGTTACATCAATACGCTTAACAGAACGCTGCCCGCTTATTTGTGCCGATGGGCCGGTAATGAGCGTAACATCGGCACCCATTAGTGCCAGTTCATCGGCTATAACAAAGCCCATTTTGCCCGATGAATGGTTGCCTATAAAGCGCACCGGGTCAATGGCCTCATAAGTGGGGCCGGCGGTAACCAGTATCTTCTGATCAGCTAAAGGGAGTTTTTTTTTTAATTCGGCCGATAAAAACGTGGTAATATCCTCGGGTTCAGCCATCCGGCCCTCGCCATGCAGGCCGCTGGCCAGTTCGCCGGTACCGGGATCGATCATGATATTGCCGAATGATAGCAGTTTAGCCACGTTTTGTACGGTAGAAGGGTGTTTCCACATATCCAGATCCATAGCCGGGGCAAAGTACACCGGGCATTTGGCCGATAGGTATACGGCCGTAAGCAAGTTATCGCAAAATCCGTTAGCCATTTTTGCCAGGGTATTGGCCGTGATGGGTGCTATAACCATCATATCGGCCCACAGGCCCAATTCCACATGGTTGTTCCATTCGCCTGTTTCGGGCTTAAAATAATCAACCAGTACCGGTTTTTTTGATAGGGTGGAGAGTGTTAGCGGGGTAATGAAGTTAGTGGCATCGGGAGTCATCACCACTTGTACGCTGGCACCGGCTTTAATTAACAAACGCAGTAGC
>Ga0302303_10002843_pt1 | contig 10189 bp, 5 predicted proteins | sample III_Palsa_E2_1_FD_194542 | JGI IMG/M metagenome (GOLD analysis project Ga0302303, IMG submission 194542) | Peat permafrost microbial communities from Stordalen Mire near Abisko, Sweden - III_Palsa_E2_1 | ecosystem: Environmental > Terrestrial > Soil > Palsa > Peat permafrost | place: Sweden... | reverse complement strand
TTGGTGCTTGCTGGCGTAAGCGACGTAATAGGCCTCCCTGCAAAATAACTTGGCGGGGTGCTGTAACTAACCGTTGGTGAAGCCAAATTAGTAATCACTATATTATATTCGACTGGCCCCGAGCTGCCAACAGGAATTACATCAAAGTCCAAACCATTTTGACCGGTACTTAACGGTACAGTATAAGGAACCCCTTTGGCCACCGTTGGCCCAACCGGGCTGCCATAATGTATTGTACCCGGCGAATTAATAGTAACCGATATAGACGATGCATTGATTACCGTTGCACTGTAATTTTGGCCGGTTGGCGTAAATGCAGGGCTAAGTGTACCGGCACTAAGCGTTAACTGCGAAAGGTGAGCGTCAAATATTTCAACATTTAATATACCCGAGGCACTGGTGTTGCTGGTACTGTTATAAGCTGTAACTGTATAAAGTTTTGAGGCGGGCGCTGCTGTAACCGGCGTAGCCGATATAGCACCTGTAACAGCATTAAAGGTAAAACCGGCAGGCAATGCGGGCGATATATAAAAACCGCCGTTTAACTTCGACTCATATACTGTACCGGCAATCAGATCAGTGAAATATACATTACCATTAGCATCAACATTTGCCGATGCGGGATAACTTAATGTGGCACTAACCGTGATCTCATTGCCTGAAGGGTCGATCCTTAAGATCGATTTTGTAGCATTACTGGCCACAAATAGGTTGCCCGCGTTATCGATCCCTAAACTATTAGGCGCCCCCACGGTTACAACAGTTATAAAACTGCTTGATGCCACAGGATAGGTGGTAATACTTGCAGGTATCTCGTATATATTACCGGTTCCGAAATCAGATACATAAATATTGCCCGATGCATCTAAAGCCAGGCCTGTAGGTGTATTAAATGCACTACTTATTAATGTACTGCTGGCAAAACTATTTGATGCCAGGTATTTGTATAAAGAATGTACTGCATTGTTATCATCAACCACATATATATTACCCGCTGCATCAAGCGCTAAGCCAATGGCATGGGTAAAACCTGTAATAAGTTGGGTAGTAGTGCTGCCTGCCTGCCCTGGTGTGGTTATTTCATATACACTTGTAGTTGTGGTATAATAAAGGTTGCCTGCTGCATCAAATGCAATGGCGCCGGCACCATTGCCGCCTAAACCTGTAGCTATTACAGTAGGTGTGGTTTGGCCAACAGGTATCATATCCAATACGCCAACACCGCCGTCTTCATCGCCAAAATATACATTGCCGCTGGCATCAACGTTAACCGCTGTTGGCGAAAATAAGTTGCCACCATGGTAAATGATAGATTGCGCGGCATAAGAAGGCGCCGATACGTTTTGGGCCGGCGCCATTTGGTACGTTTGATTTGATGATGTTTGATCTACATAGAAAGGATGTGGATTACTACTAGGATAGAAGCTTAAAACTGGCGTTTGCGCCATGCTGCTTTGAGCTGATCCAAAGAAAAGGCCAAGCGTTAGCAATGCCGAAAATGCAAAGCGGTAAACACTTGTTAAAGTCTTGCGGGTTGTTTTGCCTGCTACATTTGTAAACGTACGGTTGCGCAGTAAAAGTTTTTCCATATAGAATAAATTAATTAGGGTGCGATTTTTGTAACCTTAATCCGTTAAATTACGTTATAGCGGATTTTTGTTCTAAAATCACCCGAATGTAAGGCAAACTTTAAACTTACGCAGGGGACAAATTGGGGACAAATTAAATTAGTGGTTAAAAAAATTGTGAAATAATAAAACTATGAATTATGTACCAATAGTTAAATTTAAGCCGCTTTTGAGCTCATAATAAACCATGAAGAAATAAAATACTTAAATAAAAGTACTTTCGCGGCAATTAAAATAATATTTACGGAGAAAATATATATTTCTTAAAACAGAAAAAGGTTGATAATAAAAATTATTCGAGCACAAGTTTGCTCCAGCCCAGACTGCCGGCGTTATTCAGGTCTTTTTTCTTATGTTCCATTAGTTTACGGATGCGGCTGCTGAAGGCCCAGCAGGTGCTTTGGCGTATGGTAACAATTTCGGAGAGTTTATGCGATGATATTTTACCTTTTGTAGAGTACATCAAAAATATCATATAAAATGCCTTATTAATTGGTATACGCGAATTTTGTAATATAGTGTAAGCAATAACCGATTCGTCATACCCGCATTTTGAGCAGCGCCGGCTATAGGGCAAGTGGCCTCCGCTATAATTGGTATGCTCACATTTGCGGCAGGCATACCCTTTTTCCCATTTCAGGTCTGATAAAAATTTAAAACAGGTGTCCCTGTCGGGATAAATGCGGCTAAACTCCTCAAAATCCACCTCGGCCGACATTACACGGTCATGCGTTACCTTATCAATATTGGTGTGCAGGGTTACATTGTCTTTTTCGAGCAACACATTTATCCGCGAAATTTCTTCAGCCTGCTCCTTCAGTAATACGTTAACCGATAGTAACTCCTCGTTCTGATCTTCTATAACCCGAGATTTTTCTACCAGTTCGCTGGTTCGTTCTTTAACCTGTTCTTCCAGTTGCCTATTAATATTGTCTTTCAGCTCCTCGTTTTGCTTCATTTGCCTTATGATGCGGCGCTGGGCATAATCTTTATTCTTTTTTAATATCCTCACCTTTTCGCCAATGGCAAACGATATAAAAAGCATCTCCATAATAAAACAGAAACTAAGGCTGTAGTGCGTAAGCGGGCCAAACGGCAGCCACGAAACCTCGAAAGTTATTAATACCTTTAATATGAACCCTATAAATAAAAAGCTGTAGCCCACCACAAAAAAACGCGCGGGCCAGTAGCCTTTTTTCAGTATATAAAAACCCGTATAGCAGGCAACCAGTAAAGGCCCAATTTCAATTACCCGGTAATTAAACCAGTTGTTGTTTACCGTTAAGCACAATACGAAAAATATACTGCGGAGGACAATTGTCCACCATATTAATTTATTGAGTTTTGGCGCTTTGGCTTTTACATACAACAGGCTACGGGTAAACAATAAGCCAAAAACGCTTGCAAAAAATAAGGCTACGCCATAAGCATATTGGTTCCATACCGGCGAGTTTGGCCACAGGTATTGATAGGCAATACCATCGGTGCTCATTTCATAAAGGCCGATACTTAAATTATACATTATATAATATAAGTACTGTATTTGCCTTATGGCGATATACATCATAAGATTGTACAGGCTAAATACCAGCAGCATCCCATAAAAAATACCGAAGAAGAAATACTCGTCAAGCGCGTAATGTATAAACCAGCTTACCGAGCGCAGTACCACAATAACATTGGCCGGCTGGTGCGATTTTAGCCTGATGTAATAAACATTGTTACCATATAAATTACTGTTGATATTAAGGCTGAGGTTTTTGTGCTGGTACAAACGCTGCGCAAAGGGATGGCTGCTGCCCAGGTAAGTTACCGCGTAATCATCATGATTAGGATTAGGCAATAAATCCTTTTGATTTATTGGCGAGTAAACTGCTATATCATCAATAGTTTGGTCAAAAAACTCGATGATCCAGTTGTTTTTGGTGGGCGCATCGTGATTTATGCGTATGCGGTACCAATAGTAAATGTTTAAGCCGGGTGTTTTAGGCGTATATATGCTGCTGGGGACAAATTTCGCAGCTATGGCAGGGCTTCTAACCTGGTCGATAGTAAGTTTGCCGCTGGTATCTTCCAAACAATCAATTTCACTATACGAGAAAATGTGCTGAGTAATGGTATCATTTAAGGTTACTTCTTTTTGCGCATAACCATGCATGGTTGTACCCCAAAAAGCTATAATACTTATCAATAATACCCTTAGCAAATGCTTAATCATTTCTCAAAATCACAAATCGTATCAATCCCGGCAAACAAGCGCTAACAGGCATGATGGTTTTCAATTGGCGCCACAATATTAAATAATAATTTAATTTATTTCTGTTTTAATCCTAATGCCTGCAAATAGCCATCGTTTGATGTACAGTTCTCAAACCGGGAGTTCTCTATCATACCGTATAAAGCTTGTTTTATTTCATCACGGTTTGCCGGCGCTGCTTTACGTATGTTTTTAAAATTAAAACGCGTAGTATCATCGGCATAAGCTATTATTTTATCATAGCCGGCAGGTGTTTTAAAGGTTACCATGCAGCTGGCATTATCCATTTTTTTGTAAGGCCAGTACGTCCAGCCTATGCTATTATCATTTAGTAATTTTGTAAAATCGCTTATCCAGCCGTTGTTATTCTCGCCGGTTTCGCCACAGTAAATGGGCACATTGTATTTATCGCGATAATCCAGGTATTCCTGTATAACATCCTGTGTGGTTTTTGTCCAGTATTTATGAAAAGTATAAACCAGTTTCGGGTCGAAGGGCGGGCCAAACATTTTCATTTTGCTATCCCATTGTGCACCACCCAAAATAACAATGTGGTTCCTGTCGACCGTGCGGATTGATTTGGTTATTTCTTTATATAGAGGTTCCAGATAGGGGTTAAATTCATCCTTATTAAAGTAGGTAGCAATAGGCTCGTTTAGTAAATCGTAACCCAATACAGCGGTTTCATTTTTATAATGGGCGGCAATACGTGTCCATATTTTTACGGTTAAAGCCCGGCTATCCGCGCTTTGGTAAAGGAAAGGATAGCCATAGCCGTCGTCAATATTATCGCCGGTTTGGCCGCCTGGCGCGCAGTGCATATCCAGTATCACATATATACCCTCGGCTTTGCACCAACTGATAATAGGGTCGAGCAATTCAAAACCACGGTTAGGGTTGTTTTCGCCCAGGTAATCTTCGTAAGTAAAAAGGCGGTAGTTAAAAGGTATGCGCAGGGTGTTTATACCGCTGCTTTTAAGGAAATGTATATCGGCACGTGTTATAAAGTTATCAAGATATTTTTGCCAGAAAACACGTGTTTCATCAGGCCCAATCAGTTCGTTAAAAGTCTCATTAATTAAGCGCGGCGAGTTTGCCCATTTAAACTTAAACATATAGCCTTCGGGTATCAGCCAATTGCCCGTATTGGTGCCCCGCATCAGGAATGGCTTTCTATCAGACCCTATAATTTCCTTTCCTTTTACCGAAATGAATTTCTGGTTTTGCGCTATTAATTTAACAGGGGCCATAGCCAAAAGCGCGGCTATAATAAGGTGATATTTTTTCATCATTCTTATAGTTTATTTTAAAAAAAATTGTGATAAGGTTTAATCTATCGGCAGTCTGTTGGTTCTTTTTAAGTCGTTCATAACTTTTTCTGAGGCATCGGCATATATAGCAATATGATGATTGCGAACCAGGTAAGGTACGGCCCTACCGCTGCCCGAAATACCCACCGCAATTTTGTTTGATGGTGTTGCAGGCATGTGGCAATCAATACAGTTGTTTTTTATCATTGCGCCAATTTGCGGCGCCATTTTGCAAAAATTATGATTTGCCTCAGTATGGCAATTCATGCATCGTTGCGAGAACAGTGCAACCTGGTCACGCTCATTACTATGCAAATTATGGCAGGTTGCGCAATCCATTTTGCTTTGTATATAACACTGGCTGCTTTGCAGTAACTGGGTTTGGTTGCCATGCACATCCAGCTTTTTAGGGTCCTGCACTTGATAAAGTTCGGGCAGCCTGAAATCTTCAATATGGTCTGTAGCCTTAAAATCGAACGTTGGCCGCAATACCATACCCGAGTTACCCGAATGGCAAACCGCACACATATTTACTTTTTGCGCCCGTGTTAACGAGGCATAGGTAGTAATGTACCTGGCTTTCTTTTCTTCAGGAAAATCAGTTTGGTAATTAACATGGTTGGTAGCAGGGCCGTGGCAGCGTTCGCAATCAATACCTAATATTACCGCCTTTTTATCAAAATCCATTTTCCTGGTTAAGCTCTGGCTTTCCGACGGCAGTTGCTGAAAATAAGACGAATGGCAATCCAGGCACCCGGTACCTATTGGCCTGCTAAAATCGGCATAAGTACTGTCGTAACCTGGGCTGTTGGTCCAGCTATGCAATGATTTGAAGTACGACATAGGTAGCTGGTAAAGCTCATTGCCTTTCCAGTATAAATAACTTTGGGCTTTTACACCGCCAAAAGTTATATCAAACCGATGCGAGTTTAACACCTTACCATTTAAATAAGCCACCTGGTACAAACCGCTGTCGCGCTTTTCCATTACCACCTTAAGGTTTTTGCTGAAGTAAAATACATTATGCCCCGGCGCAAAACTGCCGCTTATACTGTGCACATCGGCCAGGCGTGTGCTGGAAAAATGCGCGGTGTGTAAATAATCATCGTAAATATCCTTATGGCATTTTATACATGTTGATGAACCCGCGTATATAGGGCCGCGTGGGTCGGGCGGTGGGCTGCTAAAAATATCGCATTGCGAAATTATCGCCAGCAGCGGTATAGCAAAAATTAAAGCCAGTAATAGTTTCCTGTTACTTATCATCAGTATTTACTAATTGTATCCAATAACAAATTATTGCCTGTAATTTTCATACGGTTTACTTAACAATAAGCGTGGTGATAGAATGCGGCAAACTGGTTGTATTTGCAGTCATACCTTTTATCCACAAATTGTATGGCAGCGTTTCATCGGTTAAGTTTAATACGATAACCACCAGGTTATTGTTACTGTTTATAAAAGCAGTTGTTAACAATTGGTCTCGGTTTGATGAGCTGATGATACGCTTTGCACCCGGCCTCACAAATTTGGAAAAATGGCCTATATAATAATAGGAGTTCATATAGGTTAACTCGCCTGTTTTGGTATCGGCAATAATGGGTGCAAAACAGTAGTTGCCCACATGGTTGGGGCCGCCTTTTTCGTCTAAAAGCACATTCCAGTCTGTCCAGCCAACAACACCGTTATTAAAATCGTTCACCATTGATTTTCCATATAGCTCACCCCATTTCCACTGGTTAATGGCGCTTGCATCAAAACTATCACTACAGCCTTCGGTAAACAGCAGGTTTTTGGTAGGAAATGCCTCACGCACACGCTGAATGTTATCAAAAACATCATGCACATACCAATGGAAGCCTGTGCCCCAAACATATTTGGCGGCTTCGGGGTCTTCCAATATAGTGCTTGCGCGCTGGTAAATCAGGTCGCGGTTATGGTCCCAGATAAATAATTTTTTATCGGCCAATCCATCTTTGTGCAGAGTTGGGCCTAAATAGTTCTTTATAAAATCGCGCTCATCCTCGGCAGTGTAGATACATGATTCCCATTTTTGGGTAGCCATAGGTTCGTTTTGTACCGATAAACCCCAAATGGGTATACCCTCTTTTTCGTAAGCCTTGATAAACTTTACATAAAAGTTGGCCCAGGCCTGGTCATATTCAGGCTTTAGCTTGCCGCCGTGCAGCATATCGTCGTTAGTTTTCATCCATGCGGGTGGGCTCCATGGGGTAGCAAATAAAGTTAGTTTGCCGCCCGCTGCCGCAATTGCCTGCTTAATGAAAGGTATACGGAATTGCTCATCATGGGCAACGCTGAATGTTTTAAGCGATACATCATTATCGGCAACGTAGCTGTATGAATCGCTGGAAAAATCGCAGCTTTGGATATTGGTGCGCGCCAGGGTATAGCCTATGCCGTTGCTTTTATTATAATAGGCATTTAAAATTTCATCCTGCTTTGCTTTTGGCAGTTTGTAAAAGGTTTCGGCCGAAGCATCGGTTAATGCCCCGCCAATGCCTAAAACGGATTGAAAGGTTTTTGCCGGGTCCACAAAAATACAGGCTTCTGTTTCCAGTGGCTGAGCATGCGGTTTAAAGGTTAAAATAGCGGTTTGTGTTATGCGGTAGTCTGTATTTTGGGCAGTAGTAAACACAACTACCGATTTATTTTTTGCCGAATAAGGCTGTGTTGTTTTCACCTGTGCGTTTGCTAAAAAAACACAAGCGTTTAGTAGCAGTATTGATAATATTTTTTTCATTTATAAAGTATTCTTTAAATAATTATAATTCTCCCTTGCCTGTTAACCTGATATCGCGCGACGAGCTGCCCACAATAAAATCAAAAGTGCCGGGGTCCATCACCCATTCATTTTTAACATCATTAAAATATTGAAAGGCATCCTTGTTTAAGGTTAGTGTAACCTGCTTCGTTTCGCCGGGCTGCAGGAACACTTTTTCAAAGCCTTTCAACTCCTTATCAGGACGTGGCAATGTTAGTTTTTCCTGCTTAACGTATAGCTGTGCGACTTCGGCACCGGCCACGCTTCCTGTATTTTTTATGCTGAAGGTAACTGTCGCTTTATCGCCGGCTGTTTTAACATCCAGGTCGCTGTACTTAAAGTTGGTGTACGATAACCCGAAACCAAACGGAAACTGCGGCTCAACATTAAAGGTATCGTAGTAGCGGTACCCTACATATATATCATCAAAGTAATTTACGGTTACACCATTGCCCGGAAACTGGCCTAACTTAATTGCAGGCGCATCCGCCAGTTTTTTAGGGAAGGTCATCGGTAACTTGCCTGATGGGTTTACCTGGCCGAATATGATCTTCGCCAAGGCATTGCCGCCTTCCATGCCGGGGTACCATGCCTGTAATATGCCTTTGGTTTTATCAACCCATTGCGACATATCTATCGGGCCACCGCCCATCAGTACCACTACGGTATTGGGGTTGGCTGCTAAAACCGCCTTTATTAATTCATTTTGCCCAAAAGGCATATCCATGTTGGGTTTATCAAAACCTTCGGCATCATAGGCATTATCAGCCCAAACACTGTAATTATAACCATGTGTCCAGCCGCCCACTATAATGGCGACATCGGCTTTAGCCGCTGCCTGCGCTGCCTGCTTTATCATATCAGCATTAGGGCCGGCGCCCCTGGCAATATTATAGCCTTTGGTATAGGTAATATTTACATTATTGCCTGCTATGTTTTTCAATCCCTGTAACGGGGTTATCTCATAAAAAGCCTTCACCTGCGAGCTGCCGCCACCCATTGATTGCTTCCTGTCGGCATTATAACCAATTACGGCTATTGATTTTACATTTGGTTTTAACGGCAATATGTTATCCGCATTTTTAAGCAGCACAATGCCTTCTTCGGCAACTTTTAAAGCGGTTTGTTGATGTTCTTTGGTATTGTATTCGCCTTTTTTACGCTGGCCGTCTATCATGCCGGTTTTAAACATTACGTATAATAAACGGCGTACTTTTTCATCCACCAGGCTTACGGGTATTTTGCCGCTTTCCACCAGGCGCACTACGGTATCGCCTAAAAAGAATTTGCTGTAATCGGCTTTCGGCTTCATATCCAAATCGGTACCCATTTCAAGGTCGGTACCGTTCCATAATGCTTGTGTGGTGCTATGTACCGCACCCCAATCGCTGATAACCGCGCCTTTAAAACCCCACTCCTTTTTTAATATTTGGTTAATAAGGTAGTTATTTTGTGTTGCCCACTGCCCCCTAAATTTATTGTACGCACCCATTAAAGTGTTTACGCCACCCACCTGCACCGCGGCTTTAAAGCCCGGCAGGTAAATTTCGCGCAATGCCCTTTCGCTCATTTGTACATCAATGGTGCCGCGGTTAGTTTCCTGGTTATTTCCGGCGAAGTGCTTTACGCATGCCGACACATCCTGACTTTGTACGCCTTTAATATAGCCAACCGCCATTTTTGATACCAGGTACGGGTCTTCGCTTTCGTATTCAAAATTGCGACCGTTTAATGGCGAGCGAATGATGTTAATGCCCGGGCCTAATATCACATCCTTGCCCCTATAATTAGCTTCGCTGCCCAGCACCGAGCCAAAATCAAAGCCCAGTTGCGGGTTCCAGGTGGATGCTAGGCAAACACCTACGGGTAAGTAGGTGCCGGAGTCCAATACGTTTTTTTGTTCTGTCCATCCCCTGCCGTGTTCTACACGTACGCCCTGCGGGCCATCGGAAGTGACCAGTTCGGGTATTCCTAAACGCGGTACGCCGCCCGATGTAAAGGACGAGTTGGCGTGTATCATGTTAACCTTTTCCTGCAGGGTGAGTTTTTTTAGCAGGTTATCGGTTTTAATGGCTATTTCAGCATTGGTGTAAGTAGATTGCGCATTTGCAGTAAAAGTTAACAAACTTCCTATCGCGCAGCAAAGCAGGATAAATTTCGGTTTAATCATTATGGTTTAAATATATTACTTTTTTATATTACCAGGTATAGG
>Ga0302303_10002841_pt1 | contig 10189 bp, 8 predicted proteins | sample III_Palsa_E2_1_FD_194542 | JGI IMG/M metagenome (GOLD analysis project Ga0302303, IMG submission 194542) | Peat permafrost microbial communities from Stordalen Mire near Abisko, Sweden - III_Palsa_E2_1 | ecosystem: Environmental > Terrestrial > Soil > Palsa > Peat permafrost | place: Sweden... | reverse complement strand
CTGAGCGAATATTGCCTAACCCGCCAGCCAACATGATCGGCTTGTGATACCCAAAGACCGTCCCACCGCTAGCCTGCTCATAAGTCCGAAAGTACCCGCAAAGGTTCGGCCGCCCAAACTCATTATTGAAAGCCGCCGCTCCCAGCGGCCCCTCGATCATGATGTCGAGCGGCGAAGCAATCCCCACTGGCCGCCCATACGCCTGCTCCCACGGCTGCGGCGCTTGCGGCAAATTCAAATTCGAAACCGTAAACCCGCCAAGCCCAGCCTTCGGCTTCCCACCGCGTCCGGTCGCCCCTTCATCGCGGATCTCACCACCTGCTCCCGTAGCCGCACCTGGCCACGGCGAAATCGCCGTCGGATGATTGTGCGTCTCCACCTTCAACAAAATCTCAATCGCTTCATCATGCGCCGCATACTCTCGCGTCTTCGCATCGGCAAAGTACCGGCCACCGCGCGAGCCACGGATCACCGCAGCATTGTCGCGATACGCCGAAAGCACATCGCCACCACCCACCTCGTTCGTATTGCGAATCATCGCGAACAACGACTTCGGCTGCTTCACTCCATCGACAGTCCACTCCGCGTTGAAAATCTTATGCCGGCAGTGCTCACTATTCGCCTGCGCAAACATATAAAGCTCAACATCAGTAGGATTCCGCCCCAGCTTCGTGAACTCCTCCACCAGGTAGCCAATCTCATCCGCGGCCAGCGAAAGCCCCAGCTCCGCATCCGCGTCCGCAATCGCCGTAGCCCCGCGCCCCAACACATCGATATATCCCAGCGGCTTCTGCTCGCGCACCGTAAACAGACTCGTCAACTCCAGCGCACTCTCAAAGAACACGCTCTCAGTCATGCGATCATGCATTGCCGCAGCCAGCGCCTTCACATCGCGCGCACCGTCGATCCGCACTGCTCGCGCCCGCTCGATCCGCGCAACATTTCCAAACCCGGTATTGCGAAGAATATCCGTAGCCTTACTCGACCAGGGCGACTGCGTTCCCATCCGTGGGCCAATCCAGATGTCAGCCTCCGCCGCCGCTTCTGACCCAACCTCCAGCAACTCCGCCAGCTTCGCCTCATCGCCAAAGTCCACCGCACCTTCGCGCAATTGCAGCACGTATAGGTACGAAGCGTCGACACTCTTAACGCCGTCATCGATCGCACGCAGGCGATCCGCAAGCCGCGCGGCTTCAAAGGCCGTCAACGCCGGCGGACCCGCAAGGATCCGCACCGGCGCAACAGCCTTAGAGGTGGGCTGAGTAATTTCTTGTGATATGGCTGGCGACATCTTCAGTGTGTTTGGCGGCGTCATTACGTTGTTGTTCAAGCGTGGCAAGATACTCTTCCGTGACATCGCCCGTGACATAGATCCCGTCGAAGACGGAAGTGTCGAAGTGCGTAAGTCCGGGCGCAGCTTCAGTAATCGAATCCTTCAAATCCTGCAGGTCCTGAAAGATCAGCTCATCCGCGCCGATATTCTTTGCCAGCTGGTCCACAGTCTTCCCAGTGGCAATCAGCTCACTCCGCGCCGGCATATCGATTCCATACACATTCGGAAACCGCACCGGCGGCGCCGCCGAGCAAACATAAACCTTCTTCGCACCCTGCTCGCGCACCATCGCGATAATCTCGCGTATCGTTGTGCCGCGCACAATCGAGTCATCCACCAGCAGCACATTCTTGCCTTCAAACACCTGTGAAATCGGGTTCAGCTTCCGCCGAATCGACTTCCTTCGCATCGCCTGGCCGGGCATAATAAACGTCCGTCCCACATACCTGTTCCTCACCAGCGCATCGCGATAAGGCAGCCCCAGCCGCGTCGCAATCTCCTGCGCCGCAATCCGGCTCGTCGAAGGAATCGGGATCACCACATCGATCGGCACATGCGCCCACTCACGTTTGATCTTCTCCGCCAGCTTCGTTCCCATATTGATGCGGCTCTGATACACCGAAGCCCCATCCAATACCGAATCCGGCCGCGCCAGGTACACAAACTCAAACAGGCAAGGAGCCTTCTCATGCGCCAACACACTCTGGTGCGTATAAAGCTCCCCATTCATATCGATGAACACCGTCTCACCCGGCGCAAGATCATGCTCCAGCTTGAACCCATTCACCTGCAGCGCCACACTCTCGCTGGCAATCATGTACTCGGTCTTACCGCCTTCAACGCGCGACCCAAATACCAGTGGCCGAATCCCGTTCAAGTCCCGGAACGCCACCATACCCACACCCGCAATCGTCGCGATCACGGCATATCCACCTTTGCATCGTCGGTGAACTTCTTCTACCGCTGCAAAGATGTCGAACTCATTCGGCTTCACCGCTCCGCGCCGCGTCAGCGCATGGGCAAACACATTCAGCATCACTTCGCTGTCTGAAGTCGTATTCAAATGCCGCATGTCCGTATGAAACAAGCCTTCAATAATGTCCGGCACATTCGTCAGATTCCCGTTATGCGCAAACACGATCCCATACGGCGAGTTCACATAAAACGGCTGCGCCTCAGCCACGCTCGCACACCCTGCCGTCGGATACCTGACGTGCCCAATCCCCATATCGCCCAACAGCCGCGACATATTGCTCGGATTGAAGACCTCGGTCATCAACCCATTGCCTTTTTCCAGGTAGAACCGGTCTTCAAAACACGTAGCAATCCCTGCCGCATCCTGCCCACGGTGCTGCAACATCGACAACGACTCAAAGATTGTCTGGCTGACTGGGCTATGCCCGAAGACTCCGACGATACCGCACATGATCCCTCGCTGCCGTTATGACCCGTTGAAGGTCCGAAAAACTATTGCGTAGAGGTGCGTTAGAGTCCAGCGAAAATCCAAACGCCAAACCCACCACAACCTGGGCTCAAGCATCGATCGCCTACTTCATTATCTCCCATTCAAGCGAGGAAAAGCACCCCCGCCCAATGCTGGTGCCCCCGATCCGGGGTCCCCGGCGGGCGTTCTTGGCCCGTTGGGGTGGGGGTTTCTCGCACTTGGAGATCGGGGTGCTAACTCACCACAGCCGATCCGGGGCCGCAAACACCCAAACCCAGCAACCACCACCTCACCCCAACATCCCCAACAATCCCACCTCATCCACCACCTTCACCCCCAACTGCTCCGCTTTCTCCAGCTTCGACCCCGCCTCCTCCCCCGCCACCACAAAGCTCGTCTTCTTACTAACCGACCCCGAAACCTTCCCCCCAGCTCTCTCAATCCGCTCCTTAGCCTCATCCCGTGTCAGCGTCGGCAGCGTCCCGGTCAGCACAAACGTCAACCCCTCCAGCTTCGTCCCCCGCACCTTCTTTTCCGCCGTAAACGTAAGCCCAAACCCCCGCAGCCGCTCCACCAGCGCCAAATTCCTCTCGTTCGAGAAAAACTCCCTCACCGTAGCCGCCACCTTCGGCCCAATATCGTTCACCTTGGTCAAATCCTCTTCCGTAGCCGCAATCAGCGCATCGATCGACCCAAACTCCTCCGCCAACGCCTGCGCCGTCCGCTCCCCCACATGCCGAATCCCCAACCCCAGCAGCACCCGATTCAGCGGAGCCTTCTTCGACTTCTCAATCTCCGCCAGAATCGAATCCGCCGTCTTCTCCCCAATCCGCTCTAAAGAAAGCAAATCCGCCTTCGTAATCCCATAAATATCCGCAATCGAATGCACCAGGGCTCCGCGGGTAGGCTCATCTGCGACCAACTCCTCCGGGTGCCCCGGGTCCGGATTCTCGGACCCGGGTAAATCGGCGACAACCTCCTCCAGCGAATGCCCCAGCAACTGCGCCACCAGCGCTTCGCCCATCCCCTCGATATTCATCACCCCCCGCGAAGCAAAGTGCCGCAGCTCCTCCTCCAGCCGCGCCGGACAACTCACATTCACGCACCGCAGATCCACTTCCCCCGGCTCCCGCACCAACCCCTCGCCACACCGCGGACAAACCGTCGGAAACACAATCTCCACAGTCCCTCGCGGATGCGCCTTATCCTCCACTACCTCCGTAATCTTCGGAATCACATCCCCGCCCCGCTCCACAGAGACAAAATCCCCAATCCTTACCCCCAACCGCCCAATTTCATCCGGATTGTGCAGCGTAGCCCGCGTCACGGTCGTTCCGCCGATAAAAACCGGCGCCAACGCCGCCACTGGCGTTACTTTCCCCGTCCGCCCCACCTGGAACAGCACATCCTCCAGCTTCGTCACCGCGGCCCGCGCCGGAAATTTATAAGCAATCGCCCACCTCGGAGCCTTCCCTGTAAACCCCAGCCGACGCTGCTGCGCAACAGCATCCACCTTGATCACCACGCCATCAATCTCATACGGCAGCCCATCGCGAAGCCCTTCAGCATTCGCAATAAACTCCATCACCTCATCGATCGATCCAACTGTCCGGGCCTCCTTATTCACCAAGAAACCCACCCCCCGCAACGCCTCCAGCCCCGCACTCTGCTCGGCGAGCAAAAATTCCCCCTCGCGCAACAAAAAGTATGCAAAAAACTCCAGCCGCCGCTGCGCCACGATATTCGGCTCCAGTGTCCGAATGGTCCCCGCCGCGGCGTTCCTCGGGTTCGCCGCAGCAGCCATCCCCGCCGCCACACGCTCCTCATTCATCTTCTCGAACGCCGCTTGCGGCAACACTACTTCACCGCGCACCTCAAAGTCCTGCGGCAACCCAGCGGCCTTCAACTTCTTCGCCGAAACATGCAGCGGCACACTCCGAATCGTTCTCACATTCGAAGTCACATCTTCGCCAATCGTCCCATCCCCACGCGTAATCCCGCTCTTCAGTACGGCATCGCCACCTGCGCCGGCCACATACTGCAAAGCCAGCGAAAGCCCATCCAGCTTCAACTCGCACACATACCGCACCACATCCGATCCAGCCAGCCCACCCACAACCCGCTCACTCCAGGCCCTCAACTCCGCCTCGTTATAAGCGTTGTCTAACGACAGCATCGGTCGCGAGTGTGCCACCTTCACAAACCCGTCCTTCGGTTTGCCCCCCACCCGCTGTGTCGGCGAATCCGCAGTCACTAGCTCCGGATGCTCCGCCTCCAACGCCTTCAGCGCATTCATCCGCTGGTCGTACTGCGCATCGGTCCACTCCGGCGCATCCATCACGTAATAAAGATGCTCATGATGCCGCAACTCTTCCCGCAGCGCCTCAATCTTCCGCTCCACACTCGACTCGCTTTTCGCCCCAATAACCATCGAGCCAATTATAGAAACCATTCCCAGAAAACCGTCATTTCAATCTCCAGGAAACCGTCATGACATGTTGACGCTCCGGGATTGGTCATCAGCCCCCCGCAGCGGTGTGTTGCGAGTACAGGCCATGCCAATGACCCTCTCGATACACGAAAATATCGCAAGACATGACTAGCTTCGGAGTGTCAGGTTTATTTAGCGTGAACGTTAGAACTGCGGTGTCGCCGTTTATTTCAACTGACATCAGATAAGGGTGAGTGGCATGCCATGCTTCATAAGCGGCTGCCCTCTTAGTAGAGCCTACATTCTTCTTCACGGAAGCGAGTATGGCTGCCTTGTCTTTGAAACTGCCGTCGACATTCACAGAACGATACTCCGGAAGGAGCAAGGCGTCGATATATGCAATGTCGCCAGACTCTTCCGCGTGTTCCCACGCGTTATCGGCAGCAGTAACAGCAGCTTCGGTGCGGGGCTCTGTCAAATTTTGCCCCTGTCCTCGGGCAATGTTGGCTGATTCAGCGGACAAAAGCACGATTGTCAGGAGAGCTAGGGCGGTCGCGCGACTGAGGACTCGATCCATAAGTTTTGGTGGGCAAAGTGGTATTGCGAGCATATTTCTCCGATCGTAAATGGTTGAGACTTGATTTCGGATGCTGACTCCAGGTCAGCTTTCTCACATTCGTGAGAGTCAAACTAAGATGCGACTGTATCACCATCACCGGGGCTGACCCGAACCGCCTTGGACTGCGGACGCACCAGCCAATACAAAGCGACAAAGTGCGTGATCATCAGCAGCGGCACATAGATAATCGGGATCGCGTACATGGCACCCAACTGCCCCGCCACCGCAGGAAGACCGAGCCTAACCGCGTGGTAATAGGCGAGGAGGATGTCGACAGTTCCCACGAGATTGAAGGCAACAACAAACAACCAAAAGAGCGGACGCACCCTCACCGAGAGAAGGGCCAATATGGCCAGAACTCCGGTTGTAAAGTCGCCGTAAGCAGCGAAATTGGCGAACCCAGCCGGCAGATTAGGGCCGACGACGCCTGGAAGAATAAAGGCGAGTCCGAAGAAGCGGAAGCTGTGCACAGTAGCGATGACGCGATGCGCTTCAATCCGTTCCATCGACCTGAGCCTGGGTAGAACATACACGCCGAAGCAAAGCAGAACCGCGACATAACCTAAAACGAGATGCATGGAGAAGAGAATCTGCGGCAACATAAAAGCTCCTGTTCGCATAGGATTACATATATAATCCTATGGATTCAGATTTTCTTCCGCAGGTCCAAGCCGAACGATTGCACCCTGAGATGATCACCAACATCCTATAATGGGCCATGCGTTACCGGCCCGAACACAAAGCCGAAATCCATCAGAAGATCGTGAAAGACGCCTCACGGCGTCTTCGCACCGAAGGGATAGCCGGAACTGCGGTTTCTGCTGTGATGCGGGACGCCGGCCTGACCCACGGAGGCTTTTACAAGCATTTCGGAAGCAAGGACGACTTGTTCCTGGAGTCGCTGAGCAAGGCATTCCAGGAAATAGCCGACCACCTGGTTCACGCCGCCGAGCAAGCCCCACCTGAGTCGGCGTGGAAGGCGATAGTGAAGACCTACCTGAGTCTGGAATACTGCGACCACGTCGAGTATGGATGCCCCTTGACGGCTCTTGCACCAGAGTTGGCGAGGGCCGGTGAGGCAATGAAGCCCCAAATCTTTGAGGAGCTGAAGAAATACAAGAGTCGAATGCTTCCGTTTATGCCTGGCCAGCAAACTGCCGACAAAGAGCGCGCTTTCTTTTCCATCTTTTCAACGATGGTCGGCGCGATTGAAATCGCTCGGATGCTGCCAGAACCCATGATGCGAGAGAAAGTGCTGGCGAGCGCAAGAGACCTTCTCGTACGAAGCTTTTGATCTCGCGAAGCCGAAGGGAAAAGCCCGTACTCCGTCGCAGTTGATCATGCGTGAAAGTGCGCTCCCCACAGCATCGGCGATTCTTTATAGCAAGAATCATTCCAGGTGCCATGGGTGTTCCCTGACGTTGCTTGTGTGGAACCAATTGTTCGCCATTAGAAACCATTCCCCAAAAATCGTCATTTCAATCTCGAGGAAACCGTCATGAGTGCACCGGGACATACATTACGTCCTGGACCTGAGACAGCCCCGTTGCGCAACAGCTAGAAGTCGCGCGCCTGTATTACCGCGTGGGTGGCACCGAGCAGGACGACGGATATCAAGAAGCAGATGGTCAGACCGAACCAATGGAACCCGCCCGTGAGCAATTGGGTTTTGGGATCTATCGATGTAGTGGCGCTCATTACGTCGAAGACATTCCACCCGCGGAGTGTATGTGCCCGGTATCCAAGAAAGATTGCAGTGAGTGTGCAGAGTCCCGCCACCGGTGAGGTGAACTCTCCCTCGAATATCTCCGAAAGGAATAATCCGAAGGCTACTACCACGAGGCCTGCCGCTGTCATCGACGCGCCAAACGCAAGCGCCTGAAAGAATGGATAGGACTCGCCAACAAATGCCGATAGTACTGGAATGAGAACTGCAGAGGCGAGCCCAAACGCGACGGCCTCAGCCCATGCCACCCAGGCGCGAATGAGAAAAAGGTTTCGGCGCGCAACCGGCAGACCCAGCGTAAACAGAGCCACTCCAGTCGTCTTCTCTCGTGCAAGTCCCCCAAGCGCCACGATGAAAGCACCCAGCACCCACAGGCCCTGCAAGGCATAGTGAAACAGGCCTGTCCATACGTAGACCGAATAGAGCAGCGTTTTGTCTGGAAATCGAGTGTTGTAGCGGCTGAGAAATCCGGGGCTGGTGATTACCGCATAGACCACGAACGATGCCAGCAGGACCAGCGCGGAGAAGAAGCGCCCACGCGATTCACGCCAGGCCTTCCAGCATATGGAGATCGATTCGGTCGCGAAGAAGCGATGTGGATGAGAAGAATTAGTAGTCAAGACGATCTCCATGAGCCACGGTTGCCATGAGTAGGAATGCTGTGAGCGTCCAGGCCACAAGCAAGGCCATCCAGGGAGTGGTGGTCCAGGTGATCTGCCATGGGCCGGCCATGGTATGCGCAAAGTCCAAATACCCTATCCATGGGGTTCGTCCTAGATAACGCATATGCTGCATGTACGTTTGGAGCCACAGGTAGGGAGCTCCGAGCAGGGTCAGCGTCAGGATAAGGCTGAGGTAGTTGCCTGGAAAAAGCGTGTAACAAAGGTTTCCGAAGGCGATCACGAACACACCTGCCGCCACCATGAGAGCGGTATGCAGAAGCACCTGAGATAGCGAAAAGGTTTCATGAATGGCGGCCGAACCAACGGCGATCACGAGTACAGCAAATAGACTGAGGCCAATACTCTCCAACAGGGCAACCAACAACCGTGTAAAGAGCCAGCGTCTTCGACTGACTGGAAGACCGAGGCTGAACAGAACTGTTCCACCGTTTCGCTCGCGAATTAACCCACCAAAGGCAAACAGGATGGCGAACAAAGCCCAGACCTGTTGCAGATAGTTATCGTAGAGGTAGTGCCAGAGGTACCAACCATATTCGTGAATGCCCAGCGGCATCCATTTCATGTGGTATCCATGAGGGTTTTGCAAGTCCGCAGCCCACATGCTGACAAGCCATGCATGTTGCTCCAGGTAAAAAATACAGACGACAGCTGCGGCAACGAGGCCAGCAAGGAACCGCACCCGCGTCTCGATCCAGGCTTTGTAGAAGAGCATGTTCACGACCTTGCCCTCACCTTTTCGAGGAAGATTTCCTTCAACGAAATTGGGAGCACATCGATGTTGCCTGCGCGCAGCATGCGGACGTGTTCGACAATCGAGTCCACATTGCGGCTAGCTACAAATGACGCGATATGTCCTTCGATTTTGACCCTTTCTACACCAGGAAGCCGTAGGTCGCGCTCTTCAACAGGATCAGTGAAGACCGCCTGGATCTGCCGATATTCCTCCTGCACTTCATACATCGAGGCATTGAGAACGAGTTGGCCATGGTCGATCATGAGGACATGGTCCGCGACCTGCTCCACCTCTGCGATCTGATGCGAGGAGAAGAACACAGTTGTCCCCTGCGCCGCCAGCGACACAACAATCTGCAGGACATCCTCGATAGCGACGGGATCAAGCCCTTCGGTGGGTTCGTCCAGTATCAATAGTTCGCAGCCTCGTGCGAAGCCAAGCAGCAAGGCAAGCTTCGTGCGCATACCCTTCGACAACTGTCGGATCTTGCGTTCTGGAGGAAGTTCAAACCGCTCCAGAAGCTGGGTCTCGAGAGCATGGTTCCACTTGGGGAAGAACGATCTTGTGAAGTGAATGATCTGGCCGACGCTCATGTAGTCGTACAGCCGCTTGTCCTCCGCAACAAAGGCCACTTTTTGGCGGATCAGCAGGCTCTCCCGTTCTTCGTCAATTCGGTGACCGAAGATGCTGCCTCCGCCAGAGGTCGGGTGGATCATGCCCAACAACATCTTGATTGTCGAACTCTTTCCCGCACCATTCTGGCCAAGGAATGCGCATACGGAACCGGCGTTAACCGAGAGGTTCAAGCCGCGTACAGCCTCATGATTCCCATAGTTCTTCTTCAATTCGATCGTTTCGATGACTGCTGCCATTGCTACCTCCGTTGGATTTCTCCGGCGAGTTCGGCCTCAAAGAGCCGACGAATCTCGCCTTCGGCCAGGCCCTGTTTTTTCAATGTGTCCACAAACTCGTGGACCAGGTGTTGAGCGTCCCGCATCTCTTCTGCCCTTGAGCGGCTACGGCGGCGAGAGATGACGAACACTCCGATTCCATGCCGAATCTCGAGCACACCTTCCTGCTCCAATTCGCGATAGACCCTGATGACAGTATTGGGATTGATGACCAGGGTTTCGGCGAGACTGCGAATGCCGGGCAATTGATCCCCAGCCTTCAAAGCCTCTGTTTCGATGGCATGGCGAACCTGTTCCTTAAGCTGAACG
>Ga0302303_10002838_pt1 | contig 10197 bp, 5 predicted proteins | sample III_Palsa_E2_1_FD_194542 | JGI IMG/M metagenome (GOLD analysis project Ga0302303, IMG submission 194542) | Peat permafrost microbial communities from Stordalen Mire near Abisko, Sweden - III_Palsa_E2_1 | ecosystem: Environmental > Terrestrial > Soil > Palsa > Peat permafrost | place: Sweden... | reverse complement strand
GCCACCCATCCACGGTTCAAATGCCCACGGTGGAGGAATAAGCGGCTTGCCTGTGAGGTCTGTATAGCGCTGGAGAACCTGCTGCGCCGAGCACGGCCAAATGAAAAGATCAAGGATGTTGCCGAACGCTGTGAGGCGGCACTGCTTCTCAACCGTAGCGCCCACATCAGCCCGCAGACGATAGGTTGAGTTCCAAAACAAGCTATATCCCGCAGTGCTGTGAATCAGCGGAATGTTTTTGTAGGCCTGGTTGAGTTGACCATGGACGTTTCCGTCCCAGCAGTCGACGCCCCAAAGCGTCACGACGTTCTTCCGTTGCCCGAGAGCGTTGAAGCGCTCGCCGAAACCATAGAGATTTTCCTCAACTCCAAGCGGGCGACGGAGGTCCACGGCAAGCACCTCACCTTCGGAAGATAAGCGCAGGAAGAGCTCGCCTTCGCGAAGACTCCACCGCTCGAGACCATTGTCGTCGAATACCACGAGGCGCCATGGGGTTTGTTCCAACACGATGCGCGGATGCCCGGCTGTCGCGACCTCTTGCGGAAGCGCGACTTCCTGCGGATCAAAGATGCCTTTGTTTGCGTTGCGGATACGAATGGCGCCGTTTGCCTCGGAGATCCATAGAGAAGTTTCGACAGCGCCGGCCATTGCCGGCACACGCAGTTCGTTGCCCTCCTCGACGGCTGGACCAAACGAGTGAACGGACATCCACTGTTCGCTACGAATGTTCGCGGGCGACTCATCCGCAAACCATCTTCGAATCGATCGATCGAGCTGGCCGAGATAGATATCGAGCGTGGCGCAGGCCTGTGGTTCGTCTCCAGCCATCAGTGCGTGATTCACCGCGATGCGCGCTTCGTGAGGATAAAACTCGCGGGGCCCGACGCGCCAGTTCGACCCGTCCGTATGGAAGCTGAAGCCTTCAAGCACAAGGAGATCGTGCAGACGCTGAGCAAGACGAACGCGGGCGTCGATATTCGCGGAGCTTGTCGGAACGTTGAGTGCGCTCTGTTGACGCCAAAGGTCCTGGCATTCTTCGATGCCCGGATTAAGCAGGTGCGAAGGCAACTGCCAGCGCTTGGCCCCGTTCGCCAATATGTCCAGCGTCCCTTTCCCCTGCACGACCGCGGAGCTATGTCCGAAGCGCGCGAACATCAGCAGATCAGGACACAGCTTCAGACTCTGATCGAGCACGATCGGGCTCAGCACCTCGGATGATTGACCGCGTGAGCGAATCACATTCAGACCAAAGGCTTGCTGCTGTGGTATGCCGCCCACGGCCGTCCAATCAATCTTGAAGTGAGCAAGCCATCGTCCGGGTAATCGCGTCACGTCAGATGCGAAGCCGTCGCCATTTTGCGCACCGGAAGAGTCGACTGCAAACTCATAGACCTTGTCCGCGTTCCAGCTCGGACGAAACTGCACGTAGACCGCGTCGGGGTATGCTGCAAGGTCAAAGCGTCCGTTGCCGGGATACCTGTTGGGCTTGGCCAGCCCGGGATTGCCCTTGTAGCGTGGGCTAGGCTCGTTGTTGCGAAACTCAACGTGTAGTGACGCCTCATCCCACCAGAGGAGGACACTCGTGGGTGTAATGTCTGCGAAACCTCCCGCGCGAACGAAGCGGCTGAGTCGAAGGCCGTTCTGCCTGCCTGCCGCTCCGAGGGTAAGTGCGGATACGCCGAATTGTTCGCGGACGTCGTGAGTCTGTGCAGGCGTTTTCGCACGTGCGGGCAAGCGGAGCGCCGAGGTGAGAGCAGCGCTGCCCATCAGCTTTAAATAGTCTCTGCGTCTCATGCACTCTCAATCACGTTCATGCGAGCGTGCTCGACCAGCCCAGAACGGCGGCGGCAGCCACCAGCACGGCGAAGCCGACGACCATCCAGCGGCGATCCCGCACTCGCGTCGATTTCCATTCGCCTACCATGATGCCTGCGAGGTTCGCCGTCACGAGTCCAGCGATGAGTTTGAGCGGCCAGCCGATCGCGGGACCGAGCTTGCCGAGGTGCGGCGATGCGTAGCCATAAACGGAGATGTCGCCACCCCAGACCAACCCCATGAGGATGGCTGCGATATAGAGCTTCCATGGACGCGGGACACTGTACCGGCTCCATGTGCTGTTTTTCGTCAGCAGAAAAGCGCAGAAGCAGAGGTTCGGAATAGCGCCGCTGCCGAGCGCGAGCAACCACACGATGTTCGAGCCGGCAAACGACGAGTCACCGTGAGCCTGCGCTACACGGACGATTGGTTGCGCGAGACTGTAACCGATGTTCAACACTGCGGAAAGCACGCCCGCTCCCGCACAAAGCAGCAAACCCACACCGAAGGGCCGCGCAGTTCCGACCATGGCACCTCGGACTTCTTCCATCTCGCTTGACTGACTTCGCTCCTTCGCGAAGCCTGCAAGACCGAAGCAAGCTATGCCTAAGAGGCCTATGGCCGTGCCGCAGAGAATCGCCTTGCCCTGTGGCTGATGCAGCCGCTCCGGGGCGAGAACCAGCATGGGAAGAAACGAGCCAAGCGCTGCGCTGATCGCGAGCACCAGTGTGTTGCTCATCGCGACACCGATGGCGCTGACGCCCTGCCCGAACATGATCGCGCCAAAGCCCCACGCGAAGCCCGCGACACATGCTGCAATAACGGCCTTCGACGGAGTGTCGCGCAGCACGGCGACGAAGTTGCCTGCAGTGAGACAAGTCGTCACAACAGGCAGCGCAACGCACGAAACGAAGATGAAGATCGCCCAAACGTTTTCCCACGCCCATCGGCCCATGAACTTCATCGGCATGGAGAAGATGCCGCACATGAGTCCTGCGACAAGCACCAGCGTCAGGCCGAGCAGCGTGGAGGAGGGCAAGGTTATGAGCCTTTCAGTTCGGACACTTCAAGACTCTCATGCCGCGCCGCGCGTGTCTGCCATGCGGCCGCGGAGTCCGAATCGAGGTAGAGCGTTGCATCTGGATGATGACGCAAGATGGTCGCCGGGCACTCGGTCGAGATCGGCTCTTGCAGAGTCCGGCGCACAATCTCCGACTTGCGCTCGCCGGGCACCGACAGAATCAGCCGCGGGATGCGCATGATCGCGGGGATTGTCACCGTCAGCGCCATCTTCGGAACATCGGCCAGCGTTTCGAACCAGCCCTCCGCTGCCTGCTGTTCGCGGCATGCGGCGTCTAGTTCAACCAGCTTCACATCGACCGGATCGTTGAAATCGGCCACGCCGGGATCGTTGAACGCGAGATGTCCATTTTCGCCGATACCCAGCAGACAGAGCTGTGGGTCGAGATCGCGAAACAATCGCGCGTACTCGGTGCAGAACTTTCCTGGGTCGGCTACGCTGCCGTCGACCTCGTGGAAAGCGCGCATCGGAACCCTCGTTGTGAGCTGCTTGCGCAGATAGTGACGGAACGATCCCGGATGGTCGGGGCTAATGCCGACATACTCGTCCAGGTGCAGACCGGTGATTTTGTTCCAGGGAAGATCGTCCAACGCGATGAGTTCTTCGAGAGTCGCCAGCTGCGATGCTCCTGTTGCAAACACAACACCGATCTCTTCGCGCTCTTTGCTCAGGTTGCGGAGGATCGTCGCGGCCTGCAACGCCGCGGCTTTACCAGCAGCCTGCACGCTGCTGTAAACCTCTATGTTCAGTCGGTCGATCTTCGAACTCAAAACCTTCATAGGTAATTTCCTTCAATACGGCAGTGCTGTTCGTCGAGGCGTTCCAGTTGTTGCATCCTTTAATCGCAAGGGGAACACTCCAGGCGAAAGCAGAGTCTAGAATTTATACTTCGCCGACAGCTGGAAGAACCGGGCATCGGGCGTGTTGGACTGGAAGGACTGCGTTCCGTTGATCAGACCACCCGTCGGGCCATCGCTGGTCGAGCTCACGGCGTAGCTCGGCGTGTTCAACAGGTTGAACGCATCCGCGCGGAACTCAAGCTGCGTTTCGCGCCACACTGCGAAGTCCTTGAACGCTGAGAAGTTTACGCGTTCATAGCCAGGCCCGGGAATGACGTTGGCGCGGCCGCCTAGATACGCGAGTGCATTGGCCAACCCCGTCACCTGCGAGCCCGCGCCGGTCTTGGGAATGTTCGTTCCCGGCAAAGGATTTGCGAAAGCGCAGGGGTTGAACCAGTTGGTCTTGTTGTGCACCTGCGTTGGACAGGAGGTGTCAGGGTTGGAAGGATCAGGCGTGCCGCCGCCGACAAACGGGTTGCGTATGAGGATCGCGCGAGCCGTTCCGCCTGTCGCCGTGGAGATGTTGGTTGAGACCGAGAACGGCTTGCCGGTTTCGGCGGTGAACGTGAGACTTGTCGCCCATCCGCCCACAATCTCATCGAGCAGCCTCGAGTGAATGTTGTGGCTGCGACCCTTGCCGAACGGCAGTTCATAGAAGCCGTTGAAGGTGACGCGGTGGCGCACATCGTAAGGCGAGTTGGTGTACTCGTAGGAGATTGGAATCAGGTTGACGTTGCGATCGCTGACGCCACCCGCGAGTGGATCGTAGGAATCATCCAGCGCGTGCGACCAGGTGTAAGTCGAAAGGAAGCTGAGCCCGCTGCTGAAGCGCTTCTCCAGCTTCGTCTGCAGCGAGTTGTAGTTGCTCTGGCCGGTGAACATCACGATCGTTCCGCCGCCGATCAGCGGGAACGGCTCGGTGGCGAGAGCGGTGTTCGAAGGGTTCTGCAGCGCTTCTGCCGACTCGAATCCATCATTCGTCACCAGATGCCGTGCGGAATTGCCAACATAAGCAACGGATGCCAGAAGGTTTGGCATGATTGAGCGCTGTAGCTGCAGGTTGTAACTGGTCGTGCTGGTCGTCTTGGAGTTCGCAGGAGTACCCTGCAGCGAAGGCTGCGAAACGTACGTTCCGAGCCCAGCTGCCAGCGGGATGGAGAAGCCGGTCTCGATCGTTTCCGGAAGCGACGGGCAGTTGCCCACCGAACAGGTTGGGCGCGTGAACGAATCGGAGTCGCCGAAGGGGAAGTTGAGCCCCATGTTCGGACCAACGCCAACCTCTTCAAGCCCACCGTAGAAGATGCCGAAGCCACCGTTGATCGTGGTCTTGGTATCCGGCGAATACGCGAAGCCAAGCCTTGGTGCGAAGTCGTTGTAGCGCGGGTTCACCAGAGCCGGGTTATTGGTGTACTGGATGTTGATATTGCTCTGCTGCAGGATCGTAAGGAACGCGGCCGGTATCGGCGTGCTTTCGCTTCTGGTAGGAATGTAGTAGGTGCCGACACCGGTACCGACGCCGAGCGGCCCAGTCGTGTTGAAGTTCGCCTGCCGTCCGCCGTTCTCGCGCGGTTGCTGATAGTAGTCGTAGCGCAAGCCGAAGTTGAGCGTAAGCCCGCGCATCACGCGCCAGTCATCCTGCGCGTAGCCGGAGCGATACCAGCTCACGTCGTCGATGGTGGTCTCATTGGTCAGCGAGGCGCTCGCCATCTGGTCGGCGAGAAAATCCGCAACACCCGAGCCCGTATAGCTTGCGCCCTGGTTGCCGGTGAAGTATCCGCTGAAATCGTAGTTGCCGCGGGACTTCGGCGGCTGCAGCGCCGAAACGCGCAGGGCCTGGAAGCTGACGCCGAACTTCAGCGTGTGGCCGCGCAAAACCTTCGTCACGTTGTCGAGGATCTGATAGCCGTTCTGCGCTTCCACCGAGGGATCGTAATCATACGAGCCAAAGCCCGAGAGGCCGCCAACCGTGACCTCCGGAAGGCCGCCATTATCCGGGAAGCCCGGACCATACGGAATGCCGCCAAATCCGAGATTGGCTGCAACGTTCGTGTTGAAGCCCGGCTGCAGGAACGAGAAGTGTCCGTAGTTCACGCCGAAGCGGAATTCGTTGAACAGCGAGGTGTTGAAGATGTGCGTCTCACTGGCTGCGATGTTCTCGATCAGGCTGTCAATAAGACCCGAGGAGTAAGCTGTCGCTCCGTTCAGAATTGGGCCAAGCGGGCCGGGAACGTTGCCGCGGATATTGGCATAGCTCAGGCGAACAAACGCCTGGTCCGCCGGGCGGATATTCCAGTCCAGACGCGTGTCCCACTGAAACGTGTTGTTCTGGTCCGTGATGTTTTCGACGTAGTTGCTGTAGGTATCTCCGTTGTTGGTGTTGGGCAGCGGATACATATTCAGCACCTTCACCGCAACCGCATCGAGCTGCGAAGAACAGAATGCGTTGTTCACGCCGTTGCAGCTCAGCAGCTTGGAGCCCGCCGAGTTCGGCTCATACAACTGCGTGGGCTTCGCGCTTCCGGTCAGGCTGGTGTTGAGCAGCTCGCTGAAGTTTCCCTGCCGCATCAGCGGCGTAGGAACGGAGAGATACGTTGCCGCGCCGCCATAGGTCACGCGATTGGCTTCAACATCTCCGAAGAAGAACAGATGGTTCTTGAGAATGGGGAACCCGAGCGTGGCTCCAAACTGGTTCTCGTGATACGCCGGATTAATGGGCGAGTTCCAGTTCTTGGCATCAAGGTCCGTGTTTCGCACATATTCCCAGAGCGCCCCATGAATCTGGTTCGTGCCGGACTTCAAGCTCACGTTCACTGCTGCGCCGGCCGAGTGGCCGAGCTCCGCGCTGTAGTCGGCCGTATCTACACGGAACTCCGACAGAGCGTCCGGCGGCGGGCGCACGTTGTAGCTGGCTCCGTTCATCAAGTCCATGATGTTCGCGTTATTGTCCACGCCGTCCATGAGGAAGTTGTTCTGCCCCGGCCGCTGCCCGTTGGCGACGAAGTCGCCCGTGCCGCCGCCGTGAGTTCCAGGCGAAGGCACAACACCAGCCGTGAGCTGAATGATGTACACCCAGTTGCGGGCGTTCAGAGCGGTGTTGTTGATGGTCGTCGTATCGATGACCTGCCCGACCGCGCCGGACTGCGTCTGTAGCAGCGTAGGAGCCGCCGAGACCGTCACTGTGTCGGACGCGCCGCCGGGCTTCAGAGTGAGCGAAAGGCTCAGCTGGCTCTGCACATCGACCCGGATGTTCTCCTGGATCGTCTGCCCGAAGCCTTTGGCCGTAGCCGTCAGCCGGTAGTTTCCGACCTTCGAGGGCGGAAAGGTGAAGCGCCCTGCGCTGTCGGAGTTTACATGCAGCGCGAACGTGGTTCCGACGTTGGTCAACGTAACCGCGGCCCCGGGAACGACCGCACCGGTTGAATCCTGCACCACGCCGCTGACCACGCCCTGGTCGACCTGCGCCCATGCGGTGCCGCCGGCTGCGATGAAACCAAACACACAAAGAACAAACAGAACTACGCCTGACTTGAACACTCTCATGCTGGGTTCCCCTCGATATTGTCATTCTTTGGGGAGAATCGGCGTTTGTCAACAGAAAAATTTCTTTATTTTAGAGAAACGTTTCTTGAGGGGATGATAAAAATTAGGCGCTGGGTATATTTGCACGTCCTTTGGAAGAGGAGATTGCTTAGAGAATGCCCACAGGAGTGCCTTGCTGTGCGGGCGCCGCAACTGGCGTAAAGGCCGCCGGTCTGGTTGAGTCGCGCTTGATCAGCTCGGTCGGAATGGAGACCTGCTGCGGCGCGAGCTCCGGATTGGCGATGCGGCGGAGCAGCGTCTCAACGAGATGGCTGCCGAGCTGCTCGGGGAACTCGCGGATGGTGGTAAGACCGGGATAAAGCCACGGCCCGACGGTGTCATTGCAGCCGACCACGCTGATGTCGTCGGGGATGCGTAGTCCGCTGTCGCGAAGGGCGCGATACACACCGTGGGCGGAAAAATCATTGCCCGAAAAAATGGCGGTCACTGGTTTGTGCGCACTCAGCAAAGCTTTCGTGCCCAAATAGCCGATCTCCGCATCGTCCTCGGAGTTGATGGTGCTGTGCCGCGGTTCGAGGCCGGCGTCCTCCATTGCTTTCTTATAGCCCGAGTAGCAGCGCGAGTAGTACGGGAGGCGCAGGTTACCAACGAAGCAGATGCCGTGGTGTCCCTGACTGATGAGGTACCGTGTCATGTCGTATCCGCCCTGCACGTCGTCGGAGACAACGACATCGTGACGGAGCTGGGCTGGTGGGTCGATGATGTTGTTGCCCAGCAATGAAAACGTAACGTTGCGGTGCTCCAGCAGCTCAATGAGATTCATCGAGTTGGACCCGGCCAGGATGACTCCGCGCACAACGTCGTGCCGCTGCACCACTTTGGGCAGGTGCAGCTCTTTCCAGGGAATGTGCCGTGAGTAGTTATAGGACAAGAAGATCATGTCCCAGCCCTGGGAGGCGCTATACTCCTCGGCGCCAATCAGGATGCGCGAGTGGAACGCGTGAAGCATCGTGCGGTTGCAGAGCAAGAACGCAAGCGCCTTGGTCTTGTTGCGCTGCGAGAGGTCGATTTCGAGGCTGTCGGCTGCCTTGAGCACAAGATCGCGGATGATCGGATCGACGCGCTTGTTGCCATTCAGCACGCGGGAAACCGTGGCTACGCTAACCTTGGCCAGTGCGGCGATTTCTCGCAGCCCTACGCGCGAGGAGGGTGCTTTCTTTGCTGCCATTTGTTCCTCAATCTGCGCTGGCTGCATGGGGAGAAAGATCGTCTTTCACCCTCTTCTGCCCCAGGGCCAACGTCAACCAGTATAGAGAAAATTTCTCCTGGTTCAAGAAAACCTATCGGGGCGTGGATAAACCATTACTCCCAAAATTCCGCCACCCGGTCCTCAGGCAGCTCATATCCGATTGCTAATTTTCCTGAATTGTGAGAAATTTTTCTCAAAAGGACTATCGTGGTCTGAGGAGATTTGTGGAGAAGCTTCGCTACCTGCGTTTTGTCACTTCGGTCCGGGCGGTTCTGCGGTTTGTTTCATCGGCTGTCCGTGCGCAGACACGCCTCACGGACATCACCAAGCCCGGCGCGGACGCAAGTGGGAGTCAAAGGCATTCACACGGAAGGCGCAGGAACTATGGATTTTTCTGTAATAGAGAAGCGGTATCGCAAGCTCTTGCTTGAGGACTTCGTTCCCTTCTGGTTGTGCAACGGTATCGATTGGGAGCATGGCGGCTTGCTTTCGTGCATGAAGGAAGACGGCACGGTCGTAAGCACGGACAAGTTCATCTGGTCGCAGGCTCGCTCTGTGTGGACGTTCTCTGCGTTGTACAACCGTGTGGAACCACGCCCGGAGTTTTTACAGGCGGCAGAGAATTCCGTACGCTTTCTGCTGGCGCATGGACGCGATGATCAGGGCCGCTGGGTGTACAAAACCGATCGCGAAGGGCGTGTGCTCGAAGGCGCGACAAGCATTTATTCGGACTGCTTCGCCGTCTACGGACTCAGCGAATACTATCGCGCCACGAAGCAGGAGTCGATCCTCGCGCTTGCGTCCGAAACGTTCGAAAGCATCCGCGAACGCATGGATCAGCCGGACTTTTCGGAGACCGCACCTTATCCTTTGCCACACGGATGGAAGAATCACGGCCTGCCAATGATCATGACAGAGGTCACGCATGAGCTCCTCCTGACCACCGGAGATGCGAGGCTCGAACTGCTGCTGGACGACTACATAGGCCGCGTCATGCAGCGCTTTCGCCATCCCGAGCGCGAGGTCATACTCGAGTTTCTCGATCGCGATTTCCAGCCGCTGCCGGCGCCAGCGGGTACCTTCGCCATGCCGGGCCATGCGGTCGAGTCGATGTGGTTCGTGCTTCGCGTGGCGCAACGACGCGGTAATCGTCAATTGATCGCACAGGCTGCGGAAGCGATGCGCTGGAGCCTTGAGTCTGGATGGGATGCTGAGTTCGGCGGCCTGATGCTTTCGCGCGACATCGACGGCGGCGAGCCCTACATGCCGAAGGGCGAGATGAAGATCTGGTGGCCTCACACGGAAGCTCTGTATGGAACGCTGCTTGCCTATGTGCTCACAGGCGAAGCATGGTGCGCGGAGTGGCATGAGAAGGTGTCAGATTGGTCCTGGTCACATTTTCCGATGCCTGAAGGCGGAGAGTGGTATCAACGCCTCACACGGGAGGGCCTGCCCTCAGACGAGATCGTTGCTCTACCGGTGAAGGACCCGTTTCACTTGCCACGTGCTGCGATGCTGATGCTCGAGTTGGCGAGGGAGATCGCTTTAACAGAAAGGTCTTTGTGAGCGCGAGAATCCTGTCCGGCCGCGACACCGCCAGCGGCAACTTCGTCGAGATCGAGATCGAAGCGGGATTGATTCGCGACGTTCGCATTTCCGAGAACGATGGACAA
>Ga0302303_10002835_pt1 | contig 10200 bp, 9 predicted proteins | sample III_Palsa_E2_1_FD_194542 | JGI IMG/M metagenome (GOLD analysis project Ga0302303, IMG submission 194542) | Peat permafrost microbial communities from Stordalen Mire near Abisko, Sweden - III_Palsa_E2_1 | ecosystem: Environmental > Terrestrial > Soil > Palsa > Peat permafrost | place: Sweden... | reverse complement strand
GCGGAAACCACGCAATCCTTAACAGAGAATCCTTCAGAGACTTCACAGATATTACAACAGATAGTTAGGGGCAACCGCTAAAGCGGTAAACTCTCCATATTTTTAATATCTTAGTTTCAAGTCCAGGATTGGATTCCAAATAGAGCACGGAATGGCATGTGCCGCGCTGATCAACACAATCGGCAACTAAAAGCGTTTGTTCCTTAGCCGGCAGATTTGGTACGCCTTAACTGAGGCCACCTCGAAGTCGTACTATGGCTGTGTCCGTCTCTCCAGAACTTAACAGTCCCTTAACATTGGCATGGCATAATGGATCCTTGGTTTCCTGCGCAGCGGATAAACAAATTCCATGATTCCCACTAAACAACGAATATCCCAGCTATTTCTGAATCAGAGACTTATCGGGACTGTGGCGATCCCGGTCATGCTCGTTTTTGCTGTCATGGCTGTCTATGGCCAGGTCGGAGGGTTTGATTTCGTTCAGTATGACGATTATGCAAATCTCTTTCGCAATCCGCACATCGATACTGACACGTTTCCGAATCTTGGTTACTTCTGGACGCACTCTCAGGAGGGGCAGGGTTACTACGTATATCGTCCCGTTGTGTATACAGTGTCTGCGCTTCTAGCATACGCAACGCGTCTTTCCCATGCTCGTCAGATATCAGGGGCGGGCGATTCGCAACTTGATCCACTTGCATTTCACCTTCTAAGCGTGGTTGTTCACGCCGCAAATACGGTCCTTGCGTACTTCGTTTCACGCTGGCTTCTGCGGAAGAGCAGTTCGGAGTGCGTAGTGGACAACAGAGTAATTGATTTGTCCTGCTTTGGCGGCGCTTTATTTTTCGCCATTCACCCCGTGCAGGTTGAAGCGGTAGCCTGGGCTACTGGATTGACTGAGCTTCTCGGGACATTATTTTCTCTGACGGCAGTCTGGCTTTACCTGGTATTTCTCAGTGATGAGCGCGGCAGAGTTTATAGCGCAATCTTATACAGTCTAGCATCGATCTCGTTCTTCCTCGCAGTGTTTTCCAAGCCTGAGGCTGTAGTTACGCCTGCCGTAATATTGCTGGTTGCAGTTGTCCTGTTCAGAAAGCCGGTTTTGAAAGTCTCAATAGGGGTTGCACCCTGGTTCGCACTGTCTCTTGCGTTTATCCTGCTAACGAGTTCTGTAGAACTGACCGATATGCGTCAAAAGACTGTTCCCTTTATTGACAGATTTTCTGTCGCGGGCGATGCACTGGTTGGACATCTTTCTCATTCGCTCTGGCCGACAAATTTGGCGATTGATTATGGGCTTACTCCGGCTTATGTACTTGGCCAGAAGTTTGGCCACGCTATGTGGCTGGTTCTTCTAGCCGTCCTCTTAAGCGTATGGTTCGCTGCAAAGAAGTCCCGAGGGACCGGAGTTGCGCTAGGTATCATTATTGTTACGCTGCTACCTGTACTGGGATTCGTTCCATTCCGGTTTCAGTCCTATTCGACAGTAGCGGACAGGTATATGTATTTCCCCATGTTTGGGGTTACTATGCTGTTATCCGGAATCCTGGTGAGATTTCACCGTCCGCAAATCGTGGCTGTATACGCCGCGGTTCTGATATTCCTCGCCGGACTATGCAGTATTCAGCTACAGACATGGCGCACAAGTTTTACTCTTTTTGCTCAAGCAACTAGCGTCAATCCGAACAGCTGGTTGTCCTGGCTGGATCTCGGTCTGTCTTACGGATACGAAAACGATCTGCCTCACGCGGCGGAGTGCTTCGAACGTACCCTTCAGCTTAACCCAGATCAACCTACCGCTGAAGCCAGTCTAGGGGTAGCTTATTTAAGGATGAACCGCCCGGAAGAAGCTGTTATCCACCTGCAAAGGGCAAACGCAGAGCTTCCGAATACCCCTTATATCCTAGGTTATCTTGCACAGGCGGCAACCGCCGCCAATTCCGCTAGATAGAGGCGGGTTAAGCTTCTGCATCCGGGCCACGGCCAAGTACCTCCTAGATAGGTAGCCGCCAGGCAGACACAAAATTAGGCTCCCGCAACATAGTTTGTTGCGGGAGCCTGGGGTAAAGGGGCTTAACCTAATTGCGTTTTAGTTGCAGTCAGGATGCGCGCCACCCAAGGTGGGTGTTCCTGAAAGTCCCTGAGCTACGTAGGTCTGATCGGTTGTCCAGTAACATATGTTGCTGATCAGTTGGCTGTATCGGATTGCCTTTGTATGGCCGTCAACGAACTGGACATTGATGAAGTTTGTATGTCGAGGAGTACCGTTCGCTTCATTCGCCACAATCGTACCCGCAGTTTTTGAGTAGGAGAACGTGTTGTTTCCAACGTTACCCCAGTAGCTCGCGTACTGTGCGCCTTCCGCGTTCTGGAATGCTTTGTCGGTAGCCAACTCTGTGGCATAGTTAGCGCTGCTAGCAGCCGTAGCGCCATCGTAATTTGGTTGGGTGCCGGATGATCCGTTGAGATCAGGTCCCACACCGTAGTATGTAGAGTCCGTTACCATAACTGTGTCGGTAGGCCGAGTAACCGAAGCGTCGGATACCGAAACCGGTGGTGCTCCCGCAACGCCGAACGATCCGGCTGGGCTCATCCAAGTGTCGTTGTGACCGTAGCTGTTCTCTCCGCCATAACCATAGTCGCCGCATCCGACTGCAGCGTTTTTCGCTAGACTTCCACCGCAATATCCGTCAGCAATGGGTTCAGCACCGACCCATGCGTTCGGGTTGGATGGACACTCGAAGACTTGATAGCTCTTGGTGTAAGGCTGGAGTAGCGTAATCCAGAAGGTAATTGTGGGTGAGAGTGTGGATCCTGCGCTGGCTGTTGTTGTGTCAAACTGGCTCAGGTTGCTAGGATCATTGTTAAAGCGGTGAGGATAGTAGGTCTCATCGTAGTCTTCCATGTACTGAATAGAAGCAAGGCCGATCTGGCGGAGGTTGCTCAGGCAGCTTGTCTGGCGGGCTTTTTCGCGGACTTTGGCGAAGACTGGGAAGAGTATAGCGGCGAGAATCGCTATAATGGCTATGACGACGAGAAGTTCAATGAGGGTAAAACCCTTCTTGTTGGCGTTTGGTGTGGGCATGCGTAGCTCCTTGGGTAAAGTTTTGGACATGTTAAATCTGTAATGCAGTAATTTCTGCGCTTAGCGTTTTCGCTTCTGAGCACTAAAAGTGTACCAGTGGGGGCGACTGGGAACCATTAAGCGAACATTAAGCTTGTGTTAAGATTTGATTAAGAAACTCTCATGAAAGTGGGGGAGTGGAAAGACACTCCACTCCAGGGCTAATGGAGTGGCACCCGGAGAAGGAATCGTTTGTTGACAAGGGACGATTGGACTGGGTATAATCGATGGCAATAAACTAAATATGTTGCAAAGGCGAAGACGAAGAAGAGTATGCTGCGTACGCAGCGCCACAGAGAACCGGGATTGCTGAGAACCGGTGCGCAAGTCGCGGCAGAAATGACTTCCGAGCTGGCGGGGTGAACGTTGAGCTTTGGCTCGATCAGTAGTTTTGCACGGGGGGCTCCCGTTATAGGGCCAGGGTAGAAAGAGCGTCGTTCGACGTGACTTGCACCCGCCAAGGCGGAGCGCTGTGAAGCGCCCGCGAAGCAAGGTGGTACCACGGGGGATTAAATGCCTCTCGTCCTTGTGCCGAGGGCGAGGGGCTTTTTGTATGTTAGCCTCCCGCCTGTAACGACGATGTTTCAGGAGGCAATGATTCACTATGTCTAAGGTGCTGGGGTTGCGCTGTCGCGAATGCGGTCAGCAGTATCCAACCAAACCCGTCTATGTCTGCGAGCTCTGCTTTGGACCTCTGGAAATCGCCTACGATTTCTCAGTCGGCCCCAAGATCACACGAGAGCTTTTCACCGATGGCCCGTTTAGCATGTGGCGCTACAAGGACCTCCTTCCCCTGGACGGCGAGCCTACGGTTGGCAAGCATGTTGGTTTTACCCCGCTTGTTCGCGCTGAACGACTCGGCAAGGCGCTCGGTCTCGACGAAGTCTACATTAAGAATGATGCGGTGAACCACCCGACCCTTTCCTTTAAAGACCGCGTGGTAGCCGTGGCTGTGTCGAAGTCTGTCGAGTTTGGCTTTAAGATCGTGGGCTGCGCGTCCACAGGGAATCTGGCCAACTCGGTGGCGGCGCATGCTGCTGAAGGCGGACTGGCGTCCTTTATTTTCATTCCCGACGATCTCGAACAGAGTAAAGTAATTGGAACGCTTATCTACGGTCCCACTGTTCTGAGTGTGCGCGGAAACTACGATGAAGTAAACCGGCTTTGCGCGGAAGTTGCCGGCAAGTACGGGTGGGGGTTGTCCAATGTCAACCTGCGTCCGTTCTATGGCGAAGGGTCCAAAACCTTCGGTTATGAAATTGCCGAACAGCTTGGCTGGAAGGCCCCGCAGCATATTGTCTGCCCTTCGGGCGGGGGATCTCTGGTCACCAAGATCTACAAGGCGCTAAAAGAGTTCAGCAAATTCGGCATTATCGACGGCGTTCCAACAAAGATGTATGTGGCGCAGGCTAGCGGATGCGCTCCCATCTCAACGATGGTAAAAGAGCGTTCCGAGATTATGAAGCCGGTTCGGCCGAAGACAATCGCCAAGTCCATCGCGATAGGGAATCCTGCAGACGGATATTATGCCGCTGAAGTGTGCCGTCAATCCGAAGGCTGGGCTGAAGATGTTACCGATGAAGAGGTCGTGGAAGGCATGTCGCTTCTGGCTGAAACCGAAGGGATCTTTACAGAGACGGCAGGCGGCGTAACGGTTGCTACAACCAGGAAGCTGATTGCACAGGGCCGCATTCCGCGCAACGAGAGCGTGGTTATCTGTATTACGGGCAATGGCATGAAGACTATCGACGCCGTCCTTGGGAAGACCGCGGAGCCGATTCCTATTTCGGCAAGCCTGTCTTCGCTGGAAGCTGCGCTGGCTAATTTAAAGAGTTCAGATAGGGATCAGCCGTCGTATGCGTCCATCGCGTAAGAGTTGAGAGTCCCATTTAGAATCGAGAGACATTATGGCAAATCCAGTGGCGGAAGAGAACGCCAATCTGCCCAGGCAATTCGTAAATTTTGCCTTTTTTCAGGTGAAACTAGAATGGCTTCAGCAGAGTGAAGAGGTACGAACCGCGGGTGTTGCGGAGCTTACGGAAGTTATCTCCTCGTTTCACGACAAGTTCCTGTTTTACACCTACAGCAGTTTCGGAACGCGCGCCGAAACGGACTTCCTGATCTGGCGTATATCGTACGATCTGGACGATTTCGAAAAGATGACCACGGCGATACGGCGAACGGTGATGGGCAAATACCTGGAGACACGGTATTCCTTTCTGGCTATGACCAAGACCAGCATCTATGTGGACGATCATTTCCACGAAGATCAAGAGAGCACGCGCAACAAGATTGTGGTTGGCGGAAGAAAATATCTGTTCGTTTATCCCTTTGTGAAGACCAGAGAATGGTATGTTCTAAGCAAAGAGGAACGGCAGAGAATTATGAAGCAGCACATAAGGTTCGGACACGAGTTCCCGTCCGTCAAGCTAAATACAACGTATTCGTTTGGGCTGGACGATCAAGACTTTGTAGTTGCTTTCGAAACGGACCATCCGGCCGACTTTTTGGACCTGGTTCAAGGCCTGCGTGAAACGGAATCCAGCCTGTTTACGGCTCGCGACACTCCGATCGTGACCTGTACGACACAAGACATTGGGACTATTCTTGCCCACACAAGTGGCGTTTGAGATCCAATAGACCGAGATTAAGAGGAAAATTAAATGGCAGTTACTGTACTTATCCCAACCCCGCTGCGCAACCTGACGGCAAATAATGAGACCGTGGATGTAGAAGCAGCGAACATCGCCGAGCTGATTGCCGCGCTTGAGGTCGCTCATCCCGGTATTGGCGTTCGTCTCACAACGGAGTCCGGCGCTCTTCATCGATTTATCAATTTTTATGTGAACGATGAAGACATCCGGTTCCTGCAGGGACTGGAAACTCCGATTAAGAGCGGCGACCAGATCTCGATCGTTCCGGCGATTGCCGGAGGAAACTAATACAGCATGGCTATGGTTCGATATAACCTGACTTTTCCAAAGCAGACGGCCTCAGGTCCTGTCATAACGGCTCTGGGCGAAACCTATCATCTGGCGGCAAAGGTCGAGGAAACGAGCGTCACCGATGAATCCAGTTGGGTTCAGGTTTCGCTGACCGGCGACGGAGACGAGATTGGCCGTGCCGTGGCGTATCTGAATACCCTTGGGGTTTTTGTTGCCCCTCCGCATCTGGATTTCAACCGGTAGGCAGGCAGGCGCAGACTGTCATGCGCCTGCGCCCTGGTCTCTATGGGATAGATAGGTCCCAGCGCGTGCTCAGCGGAAGCGGCATAGACTCCGCGCGGGCGTCTTGTCCGGGGCGGTGCACCAATATCGCGGAACACTTCAGGCTCGGTGTGTGTATTATTTGGAAGCTAATTCCTAGCTGCGGGTCGTCATAAATCACAGTTCCCGCAGCGGCATTCTGACCGGCAAGAGACATGGGCTTGGCGTTCGGGAAATCTCTCAAGATTTGGCTCAATGGACTGCCCACACAGTCTCCTGTCGCTGTGCGGAATGTCGAGGAATTCGTCCACACCTGGTGAACGAACGTCATATCACCTGTATCGCCCTTTACCGTGTAAACTCCAATTATCGTAAATCCGCCAACCACAGTAGGGTAGTAGTACCAATTGTGGCCGTTGACCCCGTGGGAATTTCTAGCTTCGCCGAGCCAGCCAAGAAATTTACTGGCTTCATTGATCGATACCTTTCCTACAGAAGCTCCTGGAACAATTAAATTTGGATCGGCTGGGGGTGGCGGCGGCACAAGCTCCGCGCGGTGGACTGCCGCGAAGACGCCAGCCGAGAGGCTAAGGCCGACAAAAGTCATTATTCCTGAAAGAGATGCGATGCTTTGGCGTCGAGAAATCGACATATGCTGGCTCCTTTACGTGCGATGTTCACAGGTTCGTTCAAAGGATGGGAGCAGCGTCGTTGCGAGTACCGGGGGTAGAATCCCTGGATATCCCAGTTATCCTGGTCGTTCAGGAAAATCTCAACCTGAGGATTAACCCTCAAGCCTTGACATTACAATAGCTGTGCAACAGAGTGCAAGCTAGTAGTTTCTATTTTACCCTCCAAAAGACAAACTACGGCAACGAAGTAGGCATAATATTCAACAGATCCCTGTTTAATTTGTCGAAGGTCGTTTGTTTAGCATCTAATTACTCAACAGGCTTGACAACTTTGCACGCACTGTGTATACTAACGTGCAATTGTAGTCACTGTCGTTGCTTGATAGTTGATCCTGCTTTAACTGCGAACCTCCATTGTCGGAAGTCCATTCGCATTCCCAGACGCTAACTTACTCGTACGCACTGTAGCGTATAACATTGATCTCTGCGTTAGAGGCAAGCTGACTTTGTTGTCATTTATTGACAATAAAGGAGCTTAGCCTCTTTTTTCTTTGGGATTTGAGCGGATCTTATGGATAACGTCAAGGTTGTTATTGCGGATGACGATGCGCTCACTCGGTTCGATCTAAAGATTGCCCTGACCGAAATGGGCCTCTCCGTTATAGGAGAGGCTATCGACGGGAAGCAGGCTGTCGATCTAGTACGCGCATTGCGGCCTGATCTTGCCATTCTGGATATCATGATGCCGAATATGGATGGGCTGCAGGCGGCACAGATCATCCGGGATGGGCATTTGGCCCCGGTTATGCTTCTTACCGGGTTTGCGGAAGTGGACATGGTGGCTAAGGCGGATGCGGCTGGTGTACTGGCCTATCTTTGCAAACCGTTCCGAAAGGAACAACTTGCACCGGCCATTGCGATAACTCTGGGACGGCACCGCGAGCGAACATTTTTAGAATCTGAAATTGGCAGTCTTAAGGAAAAGATGGAAGCAAGGAAGGTTGTGGGGCGAGCCAAGGCGTTGCTTATGGAGCGTTACAACCTTACAGAACGAGAAGCATTCCATCGCATTCAGTCCAAAAGTCAAATGCTGCAAAAGCCGCCGCATGAGATAGCGCAAGCGATCATTACGGCAAACGAACTGGGGTCCTGAAAAGGGGCGCCACACAATGAACGTCGATCAATTTTTGCTCGATCTGGTGGTTGTGTTATTCGCCGCTAAGGCTGGAGGGGAAATCGCTCACAGGCTGAATCAGCCGGCAGTACTTGGAGAATTACTGGGCGGGATGATATTTGGAGCAAGTGTGCTTGGAGTGCTTGCCAGCCACGTTCACTTTTTGCAGCTGCTGACCATCGGGCCAAAGTCGAGTTCGTATCCGGTACTTTTCATTTGCGCACAGATCGGAATGATCCTTTTGCTTTTTGAAGCAGGATTAGAGACCGATATGGATGAGCTCTTTAAGCTTGGAGTTTCGGCTCTCTGGGTGGCGTGTTTAGGAGTGGTCCTCTCTTTTGTCGGAGGCTATTTCGCAATGCGCCTAATGCACGTGAGCAACGCAGGAGCGTTGTTTGTTGGAGCCGCAATCTCTGCGACGAGTGTCGGAATAACCGCCAGGTCCTTTTCCGATCTGGACAAGAGCAGGAGTAAAGAAGCGAAGATCGTTCTCGGAGCCGCTGTGGCCGACGATATTATAGGCTTGATAATTCTTGCAGTAATGTCGGGTTTTGCGATGAACAGGATGTCGGCAGTAGGAGCTTGTAAGACAGCGGTGGCCGCAGTTCTGTTTTTAGTGGTTGCAGTGGTGCTGGGCCGGTATCTGGCGCCCAAAATCATGGATCTTGCGCATCGAATGAAGACGAGATCCGCTCTAGCGACGGCATCATTGATTTTTTGCTTCATTCTGGCAATTCTTGCTAATTACGCTGCGGGATTGTCGCCCATTATTGGTGCATTTGCGGCCGGTCTGGTCCTTGCGAAAACGTCACACAAACTGCACTTTATAAAACAGTTGCAGCCTGTGGCAAGTGTGTTCATACCTGTGTTTTTCGTGCTGACCGGGGCTCTTATGCCTGTGAATGCCATAAACCCGGCAAGCGCGGCAGGGAGAACGGTTATTTTGCAGACGCTGCTGCTATTTGCTGTAGCCGCGATAGCAAAGGTTATTGCCGGAGTGTCGGTTCCGGAGCGCAATACAAATCGAATTGCCGTAGGGGTAGGGATGATCCCGCGCGGGGAAGTTGTATTGATTTTCGCGGGCTACGGCATACAGTCCGGGGCATTATCGCAAGGTTTGTACACAGCAGTGTTGCTGGTGGTAATGCTTACTACTTTCGTAACTCCGCCGCTTCTTAAGGCGGTGTTAGGAAGCTCAAGTAACGAGAAAGGAGGATTGCTCACAAGCGAGGCAGTTCAACAAACTGTTCCCGCCGCTTAGACGAGCCGGACATGGAGTTCCTGCACAGGCTGGAGGCCATCGTCGCGGCGAAATGCCAAAGAAGTCATTTCATGGACACGCATTGAAGCGTTCGCGTCTGTTCCTGTTCGTAGATGTCACCGTGCAGTTGACCGCTGTACGATGGTAAAACCGACGCGCTCAAGCAAGGCCTTATGCTCGGCGTCATTCCTAAAAAACTCAGATCCTGAATCTCAGGACAAACCTAAGATCTAAATCACCTTGGAGGATTAGTACTTGCGAAACACCTCGTTTGCTCAGAACCCAGCCACATTGGCTGCGGCTGTAACCTTACTTACCGGCATGGTCGTCTCGGCGGCGATGGCGCAGACCCCTGCACCAGCTCCCGCTCCTGCACCGGCCCCGGCTCCTGCCGCGGCGCCAGCAGCAGCTCCCACGCCTCCGCCGAACTACAAGATTCAGTACAACGGACTGGTCGACGGATACTACCAGTATCAGTTCAACAATCCGAAGGGCGGTGGTTTGGCCGATGGAAACATTCTTCCCGGCGACGAGTCCTACAATGTGCGCGTCAATACTCCAGCGCTTGCCGAAGCTGAACTGAACGTCTTTGCCAACGCAAGGCCGAATGCATTGGGCTTCCACACAACTCTGCAGGCGGGGGACACCCCGGCGATTGACACCGGCAGCCTCACTGGAGCGACCCGTGAAGGACGCTACGATAATATTGCGCAGTTATACGGTACGTACGCCATCGGTGGGAACGGAGCAGGAATTGACGCAGGTAAGTTCTACACTCCGTACGGCTACGAAGTTGTTGACGC
>Ga0302303_10002834_pt1 | contig 10201 bp, 6 predicted proteins | sample III_Palsa_E2_1_FD_194542 | JGI IMG/M metagenome (GOLD analysis project Ga0302303, IMG submission 194542) | Peat permafrost microbial communities from Stordalen Mire near Abisko, Sweden - III_Palsa_E2_1 | ecosystem: Environmental > Terrestrial > Soil > Palsa > Peat permafrost | place: Sweden... | reverse complement strand
TAGAAGCCGTTTGCCGTGTTGGTGAAGATCCACTTTTGGTTGCTCCCAGAGTCGTACGCCCATTGGTCTACGACCGCTCCATTGTATAAGGAAGCGCCAGAAACGTCGATGGCATAGCCGCTATTGTCATTGATCATCTTATAGGTGTTTCCACCCAGGTTGGTGATCACGCCTGGAACCGTTGACCCAACGCTGTAAATGGAAAACTGATTGTCTCCATCTGGCGAATCGGGTACAAGCGTGCCGTTGCTCTGCACGGCTACCGTCTGGCCGTTTACCGCGGAATTGAACTGATAGGTCCCGTTGCCAAGGTCCGCGACCTTGACTTCCTGGTCTGTGCCGGCTGTGGTGCTGTTTGCGGTGTAGGCGGACGTTCCATTTGTGGTCAGATATTCGCCGTTTGCCGTGGACTTAAGGGCGCTGTAGCCATTCCCAAGTATCACCTCATCGAATGTTTCAAGGTTCCGTATGCAAGGGCTCGTTGCCGTGACTGCGTTGGCGCCGTTATTGCCCGCCATTACGTATCCCGCTGGACTCCCAGTCGCAAGCATGGCGTATTGCGGGGTGGGGCGTGCCGTTGAGGCCTGGGTATAGAGCAGCGTGCCGAGACCTCCTCCCTGGTCGGTCAGAGTTTCGATGCCTTCGGCGTTGACAACCTGGGTTGTATACGGGCAGGAACTCCCGAGACCCTCTCGCTGGAACCCGTTCAGGGCCAGCGCATAAATGGGCCAGAACTTTCCCCTGGATGCCTGCGAGATGATAGTCGGGGTTGTGCCGAATGTATTGTCCCAGGTTACTCCGTGCCCAAGATTGTACTTCGCGGTGTATTCGAAGGCAGCCAAAAGCAGATTACTGTGGAAGGTCCAGAGGTTCTGCCCGGAGGAGTTGAGGGCGATCTCGGCTGCGGAAACTCCGATGTCCAGACCTAACTGAGGATGTCCCTGATCGCGCCAGGAATCCGCTTCTTGTCCGAATGAGTCGCTGTTGATGTCGTACATGCCGCCCGCGAAACAGGCCAGTGCATCGTTCGTCCCAATAAAGTTGTTATAACCCTGGTTATAGATGGTCTGGTTGTTGTTGAACACGCCGATCATCATCATCATTGTGTTGGCGCCGCCTCCCCAACTGTCCCAACCGCTCGGCGAAACAACGGGATAGATGACATTCGTCAGGAAGTTTTGGAAGGTCGTGACATTGGCCGAACTCCATCCGGCGTTGCTGTAGCGGATAATCTCCGCAGCATTGACCATGTCAAAAAAGTCGACATTGGCTGCAAGCTGGGCATTGCTTCCATTGATCAGCGTGCAGGTTGACGCCCACGCGTTCAATATTTTAATCGACGTGTTGGCGTAGGTTATATTACCGGTCATCCAGTACTCAATGGCGTTGACATAAGCGGCTTCGCTATCACGCAGAATGGTCTCGCTGCGGCTTCCCGTATCCGTAACTGTCGCTATGGCAGACGGTGTGTAAGTTCCATTCACTCCGGGATAGCTCGAATTTTGCAGTCTCTCCCAGGCGCTTCGCCAGGGTTCTGTCCCTGCCGCTATTCCTGCTTTATCTCTGTTCAGGTCGCCTGCGTTGTTAAGAAGACCTGGATGGGTGAACGCCTGACCCGCCTGAACGGCCCCAAACAGCGGCATTAATAACAATGCGCTCACAACGACTGCTTTTTTTATCATTAGGTGCATACTCATGTTTCCTTTGTAATTGTTTTTAACGGGATAGCTTGCTTTAGGGGGCAACGGCGCTCTAAGGAGCCGAAATGTTCCATTGCTGGTTGGCGCCGCCGTTCAATGTCCACTGGTCGAGTTGGGTTCCCTGGGAGGTCGAAGAGCCAGGAACTTCCAACACGTTCGCGTTGATTGGAGTGTTGGCACTATAGAGGTTGTAGGAGCCCGAGCCGTCTGCGTAGTTAACGTACTGTGGTACCCATGATTGGTTTAGACCTCCACTGCTGGACCACTGGTCAATCAATGCCCCTGCGCTTGAGGAAGCGCCGACCACATCGAGCATCAATCCACTGTTGACATTCTTAACGGTGTAGAAGCCGTTTGCCGTATTTGTAAAGGTCCACTTTTGGTTGTTCCCGGCGCTATAGGCCCATTGATCGACGACCGCCCCGTTTGAAGTTGACGCGCCGGACACATCGACAGCGTAGCCGCTGTTCAGATTGATTATCTTGTAGGTGTTTCCGTTGAGACCAGTGACCACACCGGGAATTGCTGCGACGCTATAGATGCTGAACGTATTATTGGACCCTGCTGTATCTGGTACAAGCGTGCCATTACTCTGAACGGCTATTGTCTGTCCGTTAACATCCGAAACCAATTGGTAGTTCATGTTCCCCATGTCAACGACCCGGAACTCCTGGTCATCTCCAAAAACTGCACTGCTATTGGCAGTTAAGGCGGTGGTTCCGTTTGTTGCCAGATACAAGGAGTTGGCCATCGACTTGAAGGCGCTGTAGCCGTTCCCCTGGATGACTTCCTGGAACGTTTCCAAGTTTCGTATGCACGGGCTCGATGCTGTGACTGCGTTGGCGCCGCTGTTACCCGCCATCACATATCCCGTAGGCGTATAAGCGACTAGCATCGCGTACGTTGGCGTCGGCCGTGCCGTGCTCGCCTGGGTATAGAGCAGAGTCCCGAGACCGCCTCCCTGATCGATGAGGGATTCAATGCCTTCAGCGTTTACAACCGCGGTGGTATACGGGTCCGAGAGACCGGACCGTTGAAACCCCGAATGGGCCATGGCGTATAAGGGCCAGAACTTCCCACGCGACGCAGAAGAAATGGCGACGGGAGTTGTGCCAAAGGTGTTGTCCCAGGTTACGCCGTGGCCTATATTGTATTTGGCCACATACTCACAGGCGGCCAAAAGGAGATTGCTATGGAACGTGAAAAGATTCTGGCCCGATGAGTTCAAGGCGATTTCGGCCGCTTCCACGCCGAGTTTTAATCCCAGATGGGTGTGTCCCTGATCCCTCCAGGCATCCACCTCCTGGCCGTAAGAACTGGTGTTGGTGTCATAGAGACCGGTGAAACACGCTACCGCAGAGTTCGAGCCGGTGAAATTGTTATAGCCTACGTTGTAGATGGTCTGGTTGTTGTTGAAGACGCCTATCGCCATCATCATCGTATTGCACACTCCTCCCCAGCTATCGTAGTTACTTGCCGAGATAGCAGGATACATGACATTGGCCAGGAAGTTTTGGAATTGTGTAATATCTGCCGAACTCCATCCAGCGCCGCTGTATCGGATGATTTCCGCGGCATTCACCATGTCGATGAAGTTGATGCTGGCGGTTAATTCAATACCGCTTCCAGACATAGACGTGCAGGTTGACGACCAGGCATTGAGTATGTTCTCACACGTGGTTGCGTATTTTGCATTTCCTGTCATCCAGTACTCTATGGCGTTGACATACGCTGCTTCGCTATCCGTACGGGGAGGTATGTCGCCGCCCCCATTGTCGACAACGGCCGTTTGGGGACTAGGTGCATAGGTTCCGCTCACGCCTGGCAACTTTGAGTTCTGCAGTCTTTCCCAGGCGCTCCGCCAGGGTTCTGTTCCTGCCGCAATTCCTGCCTTATCCCGGTTCAGGTCACCAGCATTGTTGAACAAGCCGGGATGCGTGAACGCTTGGCCAGGCTGGACAACGTAAAAAAGCGACATCAATAACAATGCGCCGCTCACTAAGACCGATCTTTTTATCATTAGCTGCATACTCATATCCCCTTTGTATATGTTTAACTGGACAATTTCCTGTAGATAGGTGTTGTCATAAATAGTGTTAGTTGCAATTATCCTTTCTGTCACTGAACGCAACGCCTACCAGACGTGCATTGTCGTTGATTGTCCCAGGTGCACCGTTACGACTGTTCAGCGACCATGCTGTATAGTAATTGTAGCCAATAGACTCTCTGTCCCCTGCCTTACTTATCCCCTCAGACTCATTCCCATGAGGGTAGTTTAGTAAACGTGCGGCAAACACATAATATCACAGGTGGTACTTTTTGTCAATACGCAAATTTCGGTTCGGTTTTAGCCTATTTTAGTCTATATAGCCGTTCTTCAGATTGTACCCTGATCGCGTCGGTCTGCGTGCTCAGCAAATCGGGATGCATGAAGCCCTGTGCTGCCCAGTAGTCACGCTAGTTTGAGTGAGGAATATAGTCTAAAATATTAATTTTTGGCTTATTTTCTGATGTATTGACAAAAACTTCGCGTTATGATATGATCCTCGGACTGGTCTCCAACTGACTACGCGTGCAAATCTGTGGGCGTACGGGCTTGTGTCGCTGCAGCTCAATGGTGATCGTTATTGGTCCCAATGACATAATTGCAATACATTTATTGCATGTTTGCTCTAATTGCGGTACAGTCCGGCGTTCGGAGCGCTTTCATGGAACCACATTAAATCCACAACGAAGGAGTTTACTCATGCATCTCTTTAGAAAGGCATTGTGCGCTGCAACCGCAGTTTTTACAACGATGGGGTTTACTACTGGTATAACGGCATCGGCAACGGCCGCATCGACTGGAACTCGTCGAACGACACAGGTACGGTGGTCGCCGAGTTCGATAGCAACACGCTTGGGCAGGGACAGGAGGAAGGACGCGACCAGGGACACTCGGGACTTGATATGGCCCTGGAAGGTGAAATCGGAACGATGGCGCAGAGCCAGGGCGACAATCTCTTCGGCTACAATAGCAATAAGATCACCTCTCTCTGCGAATACTTCGCAGAGTACAACCTTGGCGGTACTGTTCCGTTTACTTCCTACTCCAATTGCCAGCCCGGCACAATGACCGCTATTTCGTCCAGCTCTCAAGGCGACCGGCGGCCGGTCTGGGACCTGCTCTACAACCAGTTCGTGAACCGCATGAAGATCTCGGCTCCGAACACAACGACCTACGCCAGCGATGAGCGCCCTGACAGCGGACCTAACTACTCGGAAACCAGTGGCGGCTTCGACCAACTCGGCTACACTACGCTCACCCATTACATAGACAGCGAACCAATCGCGCCGGGCAACTATAAGATCCAGAGCCACGGCGACAGCAACTATATCGACAACCTTGGCTCGAAATCAAATGGGGCCAGCGTTGCACAATGGCCGAGCAGTTCGGGAACAAACCAGGAGTGGTCTGTTTCCTACCTGGGCAACGGTTACTACAACATCACCAATGCGACGAGCAATATGCACTTGGACAATCTGGGAAACACGGCAGGTGGTTCGGTCGCCGGCCAGTGGCAGGCCGTCACCGGTCCCAACCAGCAATGGATGATCGTGCCGGACGGCTCCTACTACCAGATCGTCAACTACGGAACTGGACTCTGCCTGGATACCGGGGGCTCTACGACCAGCGGCGCAGCCATTGTACAGAATTCGCCCGGCTCCACGAACAACCAGCTTTGGAGCTTTACGTCCGCGTCCGCTGGAGGCAGCACTCCGTCCATCAGCCTGAACTCGAGTTCGAACGTCGTGAAGCAGTCGGCAGGAACGATGGCGGGCTGGGTCGGGGCTTCGCTCAGCTATCAAATTGTCGCCTCCGGCGGTCCGACCAGTTACGGCGCGTCCAATCTGCCTGCGGGCTTGAGTGTCAACACCTCCTCGGGCGTCATCTCCGGCACACCGACCACGGCCGGCAAGTGGACCGCGACCGTCAGCGCAACGAACTCGTCCGGGACGACCGGTACAGGTGCGTTGTACATCACCATCAACGGGTACTCCGAGCCGGTCTCCAACGGCACGTACAAGATCATCAACCGCAACACCGGCTACTGCTTGGACGCGTCCGGAGGGGCGACAGCTAACGGCACGACAGTCATTCAGTGGCCTTACAGCGCTGCCGCTAACCAGAAGTGGACGCTCACTTATCAAGGGACAGGTTGGTACGAAATCACCAATGTGAACAGTAGTACTTCCCTCGATCTTAGCGAAGGGGATTCCTACTTCGATATCTGGAGCTACAGCGGTGGGACCAATCAACAGTACTATCTGATTTCCGCCGGTGGCGGCTACTACTATATCTCCACGGGAGCCTTGGGAACCACGCTCCCATTGTGCGTACAGGGGGCATCTACGTCCGAGGGAGCTACGATCAGCTTCGAGCTGCAAACAGGCGGCGCCAACGAGCAGTGGGCCTTCGAATCGCCGTAGAAAAATCGGATTTCGGTGGAACTTCCGCACGAGCGGTTGCGGAAGTTCCAGGCTGCGCAAGCTGCCAGGAATGCCGAAGCATCGTTGTTCGAGACGTTCGAAGGGGCGTCTCCTAATTTGTATATGGAGCATCCAAAAATGTACGCAAAGAGCATCGTCGGGTTGGCCATCATAACCTCTGTTTTCTATGCTTTAGGGGGCGCGGTTGCCTCGAGCAGCGCCGCAACTAAGAGTGCGACCAGGCCTAAGAACGCGGCCAAGTTCAACTGGAGGACTCAATTCAGCGAAATCCTGGCGGAAGATCCCACGGTTCAAGGAGAATTGTGCCGGCAGTTGGCAGCCGATATGCCAGCCTCGCAGGTCCCTGAAGCGATTGACACGCTGAACTTGTCCACAAACCAGGTAGCAAAGGTCCTTGAAATCGACCTTGCAATGCGCTGGGGACAAGACTATCCTGAGCGTGTAGCAACCTGGGCCCGCGCCCACCTGCCAGACGATGTTAACTCCCAACACCTCTACTTTTACATAGTTATGTTCTGGGCGCAGAAGGACTTTCCAACTGCGCGCGCGTGGGTGGAAGGAATGCCGCACGGCGGAAGCAAGGCCGCCGCGACTCTCGCCTTAGCGACCCAGGCTGCTAACCAAAGCCGCGGGAAACTTGCGGTGACGCTGGCTGAAGGGCTTCCACCTGGCGCCGACCGCGACAACCTGATCAGCTACTGCGTTCAAAAGTGGGCGAGGACGGATTGCGGTGACGCTGTGACATGGACTCGAGGACTACAAAATAAAGCGCAAAGCCAAAAGATCATTAACTCTGTCGTCTGCGACATCAGCGTAACCGATCCGCGGCAGGGCCTAAAAATTGCGATAAACGATATGGCCGCCGGGATCGAGCAAGACATTGCCGTCGACCAGGCCGTGCGGTTTTGGGCCGCTGCCGACCCAAAAAGCGCCGCTGCTTGGGCGCGTGCTCTTAAGATAGGACACTTGAGCAATGTCGCGGTTGCCGCGCTGCCGGTTTCGGCGATGAATACGTCCGTGACGAAATAACTGTCCAGGTGAGACTTTGAGGGAGAGTTTTGATGAATGTGATCCAACAATGCGCTATGCGATCCGTTTGGACGTTCACTGCACTATTATGCCTGCTCAGCCCGAGAACCGGGGCCGCGCCTTCCAGCACAGTGAGCGAGCTGCGTCTTAATGTGTCAAAGCCGGAGAGAAGCCAATACTACGCATTGAACGGCAACAAATACGTAGTTCATACCTTTCTATTGTCAAACTGCGTGGGACAAAGAGTTGAAGTAGATCGAATACAGACCGCCTGCGGCTGCACGACAGTGACTAGTGAACGCAATCTTCCCTTTATTCTGGCTTCAGGCAAGTCAGTCACGGTCAATCTGCGGATACCTCTAAATCGACTTGCACCGGGCCCGTACGAGAAAAAAGCATGGGTCTATTGCAGTGCGCAGACCGATCCGCTGGCGGAGCTTGATGCATCCGGCAATATTCCCTCGTGGAGGAAGCCATTGCCCATTCCTACTTCTGTAAGGGCTCCGGACTTCACGCTGAAGGACCTCACCGGAAAGCCCTTTCATCTGATGGCGCAGCGAGGCAAAAGTATCGTCATGTTCTCGTTTTGCGGCTGCCCGGAATGTACCATGGTAGCTCGCCGTTGGAGCGCCCAGCAACGCGAAAACCGGTCCCTATTGAAGAATTCAAATTATATCTGTGTCGTTGACTACACCGGCCCGCCGACTTCGATAAAGGCCTTCCTTCGTTCCGCTTCCCTTGGTAATGGGCAATGCAGTGTGCTAATCGATCCGAACACTCTCGTGGGAAAACTGTATCACGTGGATACTTGCCCTCGGTCCTTTGTCATCGATAAGGATGGTACGATCGACTACACTAACAATCATCCGGACGACCGGCCGTACGGGAACAGAGCCGTAATGGTACAGCGCACGTTTGACTCGCTCTTTGCTGGCGACCTTTCGCCCTAGCTGGGCTCGCCGTCTTACGCAACGCCCCTACCACCCCGGGCTAAACAAGTAACGCACGTGCGTGGTAGGGCGTTGCGGACGGCATCCTTCCGTTTCTTTCCTGTCGGGAGCTGCGCCCTCCTACGTTTCGAGTTACGGAAGTCCCAGCCCCCACTGTTGGCCGTTGCCTCCGTTCCAGGCCCATTGGTCGACGATGGTGCCCTCGGTAGTCGTTTGGCCATAAACTTCGATGGCGCTGTCACTGTTGGCTGGTGCGATGCGGAAGTATCCGCCGCCTGTTGGTAATGATCCCGAAATGCTGTCCCGGGCTGTTGTAGTAATCCAAGATCTCAACTTTGGCGCCGTTGGCGTTTGATGCCGCGTCCACAGTCAGCGACCTGCCGCTCTGAACTCCCACAATCGTGTACTGGCCATTGCCCAGGCTTGTGACCGTCCATTGTTGATTGGTTTGGGTGAGGTAAGGCCACTGATCTATTTGTGAGCCGTTGGCTGTAGCAGCGCCGGAGACATCCATAGCCATGCCGCTGTTTCGGTTAAGGATCTTATAGGTTCCGTTCGCAACCGGCAGTCCGAAGAACTGTAGTTCCGCCAGGTTACAAAAGTGCAGGTTACCGAACAGTGCTGGTTACGTAACCAATAGCCGGGATAACAAGGCGCTGGCCGTTCACCAAGACTACTGTAACTTTAGAGTTGAAGAGGCCAAAGGGCGCCGACTTTTTTACCGTCAGCGTGAGTGTTCGAACGTTGCTGGGAGTTTTGCCGGGCTCTGTGAGTGCTGTGTCTAGAAACGAGCTGTCCGATTGGACCGTCATTCCTGCCACATCAGCCAGGCTATTCCCAGTCAATATTACTATTTGGACTCCCGTTTGGCCGCCTGCGATCGTGCCGAAGGCAACCGCTCTTAACGGAAGCTCCCGGTGCGACCGTTAGCTGTTTCCACAAAAGACATTTCACAATCATCCCAACGGTCTGCGACCGGACCTCGGCCAGGTCATCGGCCGACCTTAAGCCAAAGTTCATGCGTTTCCCCGGCGGCTGCCTCGCCCACGGCGACGGACTGGACAACATGTACCGCTGGAAAAACACGATCGGCCCAGTAGAGCAGCGCGTGGAGCAGCCGAATATCTGGCGCTACCATCAGACTGCCGGTCTGGGTTACTACGAGTACTTTCAGTTCTGCGAAGACATCGGCGCCAAACCATTGCCCATCGTTCCGGCCGCGTCAACACGCTTCAGTCCGCACTGGCCGAGGCTGCCTATATGACCTCGCTGGAACGCAACGGCGACATTGGCCCATAACATCGAACACGGTCGTCGGCAAAGTCTTCACCTACGGAACTTTAGCTCACTCACTCACTGTCATCCGGATAAAAACACGATGAAATACCGCTCCTATCCTCCCCGGCAGTAATTACTTAGACAATAACTCGATGAGTTCTGCTGTAGACAAAAACTATATCCCATGGTATGATATAACAGCGTCGCGAAATATCGTTTAGTAAACTTATTAACCGTCTTTTCAAACAATCTAATGGGGTCCGCTCACGAAACGGAAAAAAATCGTATGCTATGGACCTGCTTGCTCTGCCACCATATGTTGCCGTGTCAGTATGAGGCGGAATAGTATTTGCCCAATTAGTGTGGCCTTATACCGATAAGTGGCGCTGCTCTTTGCGCTTTTTGCGTTCTTAGAGATGGCAGCCTGGACGCCTGGATCGTTTGGAGTTCTCGACTGAGGCTCAGCAATGTCTCCACAGCCGGAAGAAATCTGTGCAATGAAAGATGAGGAAAGATGCAAGTTCGATTTTTGAGAGTGCCGCCACAAGCCGTCATTCCAGCGGCCCTTACGCTCCTCTTTGCCGCATGGGCGGTACAACCCGCGTCAGCCGGTACCTGGCAAATGGTGATTACCTCGTACACTGTAACGCTTACCGCCAACGGTGTTAACGTCCCACCTAGCTATACGATCAACACGCCAACTGCTCCCTCCGGATCCACTGGACTGCCTACTGAGGGGGTTAACATCACGTC
>Ga0302303_10002832_pt1 | contig 10204 bp, 10 predicted proteins | sample III_Palsa_E2_1_FD_194542 | JGI IMG/M metagenome (GOLD analysis project Ga0302303, IMG submission 194542) | Peat permafrost microbial communities from Stordalen Mire near Abisko, Sweden - III_Palsa_E2_1 | ecosystem: Environmental > Terrestrial > Soil > Palsa > Peat permafrost | place: Sweden... | reverse complement strand
GCATCCGGTATCTCACGGAGATCATGGATTATCGCCTCGACAGCGAACACCTGGCTTCACTGGATATGTTCGGAGCAAAGGCGCAGGCCCTGGGACTTCTTGCCGTGCCGCCATCGCGAGAACTGGCCCTTCAACAATAGTGGGTTCGTATGTTATAATGGCTCAGCACCTCTGGAAAGGATATTACAACGATGAACAATGCCGAGTTTTCCGATGACGACCAGGACGACGATCAGGACGACTCCTCTCAGGATGACGACACAAGCTCAGACGATTCCGGAGGCGATTCCGACGACTCAGGCGATTCCGATTCCGGAGTAGGATCCCAGGCGCACCGCAACTTCATTGGGGACGCCCTGCAGCATCTTTCCGACCGTGGAATAGATGTGGAAAGCCTCGCAGAGAAGGCGGGAGTAAGCAGCGCGGACGTCGATAACCTGACCCAGGACGACCTCGGCCAGCTGACCCAATATGTTCAACAAAACCATCCGGAAGCGCTTCAGGCTGTGAGCAGCCGATACCCGGAGGCACAGGGAATTTTAAGTTCCTTAGGCGGAGGCGGTGGCTTTCTCGGCAAGCTCTTCGGTTAATCAGTTCGGTTTGCAGAGCAACGAGGCGAAGAGCAGTCTTCGCCTCGTTGTTTTGGTTTTAATCCCCTATCGTTCGTACAGGTTACCTCCGAGGTCTATTCCCCTGGCAAGCCAGATCTTGTGGTTGGGGATTCGCTCAGGATACACCTTGGACGATGTCGGAAAATATCTCATCGTATATCCCGCGCGGCGGTAGGGAGAAGTATTTGCCTTTGCACCGTGGATAATCCTCGCTTCGTGAAGACTACACTCATTCGGCTCCAGACAGAAATAAACGGCGCGGGACTCATCGAACTGATCGGACTTTATTTCTGAGCCGAAGATGTTTTCTTCGGTATCTACCGATTCGCACTCGGAAAAGCCATTTTTGTGACTCCCTGGGATGACACTCATACATCCATTCTCAGGCATCGTCTTGTCGAGCGCCAACCAGACCGTGCAGATGCCTTCCATCGTCGAGACCCGACCATTCCAATAAGACGAATCTTCGTGCCATGGCGTGGCTTTGCCCTTAAGCGGCGGCTTGGAAATGAAATGACTGCTCCAGAGCCCAATATTTGGGCCAACGAGCGGCTCAACAAGATCGAGAACCTCATCGCTGAGCAGGAAATCCAGAAGTCGCGCATCCCAGAAATGGATCGTGTCCAGATCGTCCTCCCCATATTTCTCCAGATCCTCTTCAAAAATAACTTTAAGCCGTGCAAACCTGTCGCATGAAAAGATCGGGTCAACGGATCGCTTACCGTGCTTCGGAAAGGACAGCTTGTGCTTATTCGCCCGAGCTAATCAACGAACTGCGCGTTAAACGAGCCGCCTTCGAGCTGGCAGCAACCGACCGCGATATCGCGGCAATCGCCTTCGACTGCGGCTTCGAAAACCTCTCGTACTTCTACAGACGATTCCGCCAGTTCCACGGAAAAAGTCCGCGAATCTACCGTGAAGACGCCAGACGATCGCTGCCGGTGTGACACACGGTTCCTGGAATTACAGTTTGGCGGCGAGTTTTCGTCGATATTCGGCGGGACTGCATCCCATGTGATCGCGGAATACTCTGTGGAATTGTGGATAGCTGCCGAAACCAGCTTCCAGGGCTGCGGTGGTAATGCTCAGACGGCGCCCTTGACCGTAGAGATTGAGGAATGATTCCATCCGTCCACGGTTGCGAAAGTCGACCAACCCGACCCCCATTTGCGCTTTAAAAACTTTACTCAAGCGCGACAGACTAAGTCCTGCCGCCGCCGCCAGATCTTCCAAACTCTCAGGAACATCAGAAGAGCGCATCAGCCTGACGGCGCGGTCCACAGCGGGATGCAGTTCCACACCCGTATCTGTGTCGTCCGCGGAATTGAATGCGCGCCATGCCGAAAGCAGCGCCCATGCCAGACCGGCGTTTAGGCGGTCAAGGTCGTCTGCCGCGGTCGCCACGGCCTCTAGAAGTGTCTCAAGCGATCGCGACGCGTCCTCTCCCAATTGCCGGCAAAAATAGCCGGACGGGTTTGCCTGCATCAGCACTTTATGAATCTCTGTGCGACACACAGATTCGATAAGCCAGGGCTTGAACAATCCCAGGCACATCTCATAGTTCTCTGATTTATCGAGAAGGATGTGGTCCTGCCCCGGAAACAGCCAGACCAGCGTATTGCGCCGCAATTCGTAGCGCCTATCTCCCAAAAGATACGCGGCAGTGCCCTTGAGGACGAGGTTGAGCTCCAACTCCTTATGTCTGTGGCCCAGCCGCATTTGAGAGACAGGACGATGGTTCACCATAGCTCCGCCACGCAAATCGGGAATGCCGAGAGATTCTTCCCATGTACCGATTAATGATAAGTTTACACCCATAACAGAGAAGATATTCTACCGTAAATGCCCTAAAATGAGCACATACACACTACAGACGAAGGATAAATGGGCATGACACAAGAATTACAGGACTACCTTTTCGATCTCAACGGATATCTTGTTTTGGAGAACGCTGTCGATGAAAGCTTGCTGGAGAGGCTGAACAAAGCATTTGACGGGTTTCCCCCGATAGAGCGGTACGAATGGATAGGCAACGCGCAGCGGCGTGACTATAACGACCACACAGGCTATGAGCTGCACAATTGTGTGGAGGCTGGGGAGCCCTTCGAGGAGCTTATCGACCATCCGTCGTGGATCGATCTTGTCGGCCGGTACTGCGGCGAACCCGGCTCCTATGTTGAAGGTCTTTTCATCGACGAATGTATCGCGTCCATCCGCCGGTCCGGGGGACACCACCCCGCCCATTCGGGCGGCTATAAAGGCGCGCTTCGCGGCAAGTATGGGTATGAACACGGCGTATTCCGTTGCGGCCAGTGCAACATCATACTGGCTCTCACCGATATCGGCCCCGGCGACGGCCCTACCATGGTCGTGCCGGGGAGCCACAAGTCCAACTTCCCCCATCCGAACATCAAGGACTACGGGATGGGGCATCCCATGGACACATTGGAAGGATCCATCCCTGTTTATCTCAAGAAGGGGGATGCGCTGCTCTTTGTAGACGGACTAACCCACGGTGGCAGCAGCCGCACAAACGAGACAGGTGAGCGCAGGGTGACTATCTACCGTTATGGCCCCGTCTGGGGAGCCACACGCTTCGGCTTTGAGTATTCCGAGGATCTGCTGACGCGCCTCACACCTGGCCGCCGAAAACTACTGCAGCCCGTGGAACCGGTGCGTCCTCCCAAGTCATAAATTTTCAACGCTGCAATAATTCCGACCGCGTTATCTTGCAGCGACGGTTACGCCGATCTCTTCTTCGGCAATCTCTTCATGCCGTACCTCGTCGACCGTTTCGCCCGGAATGGGAGGAACGTAGCTTTTGTCCCCGCCGTAGCGCTTCCAACTTCTGTACAGGTGCAGCATACAGATCATGGCGGGGAGGGAAAACGCGAACTGCCAGAGGGGCATGAATCGGTACACGTCGCTTTGGCGTACAAAATGCTTCATCAGGTCGAAGAAAACACCCGCCAGCAGTCCACCGGCAATGCCTGCGAGCGACCTCAGCATCGCGTTAGCGGAGCAATACTGTCCGTAACGACTCCGGGGAAACGTGACCATAAGCAGCGGCGGGTCGTATATTCCCAGGAGCGCGGTGGCGGGTGCTGTCAGTGCGATACTCACGAAGATCCAAAACCAGAATGCGGCGCCGGGTAATGGATGCCAAAACAGCCAAATTAAAGATGCGGGCAGCGCGAGCACGAGGGTTAGAATGTATCCGGCAAGGACGACCCGGATCGGACTATACCGATCCGCCAAGAGGCCGGAGATTGGGATCATCACAGCGACCGCGATATTCATGGCGCCGTTGACCCGGCCGATCTGTATGAGATCGAGGCCGGTGGACTGGTAGAAGAAGAGCATAAAAATGCTCGCGGCGCCCGCCAGGCTGGAGAAGACCGATGTCGAAAAGAGAAGCCAGTAATGCGGCAGGGTCAGGCACTCTTTGGCAAAGCTCTTGACGGCGGATAAGATGCCGGATTGCCCGTCGACATAGGCAGGAGGCTGCGGATACCGGCCCTCCTTCACCATAAGGCACATCAAACCGAAGCCGAAGAAGTACAACAGTCCGGCACCGACGAGGATCTCCGTTGAATGGGTCCCAGCATACCGAAATACGAACAGGTTGTAGATGGACGCCGACATCATGCTGACGAGGCGGAACAGGGACATGAACCGCGCCAACAGCTTTTCCGGTACGACATCGTTGAACAGATACCAGAAGACTGAACTGACGAAACTGTTGAAAAAGGTGAACGCGACGACGAAGATGCCAATCGTCCAGACGATGGACGCCGTCGGAGACATTCCGAGCGTAATGCCGTAGCTGCGGTGAAACCATGCGCCGATAGCGTTGGAGTATCCGAGCGCGAAGAGGCTGAGGACTAGAAACGGAAGCGTCGCGACGATGAACGGGATACGCCGACCGAAACGGCTCCGATACCGATCACTGCGAAAGCTGACGATCGGATTCACCACGGCAGTAATCGCCATCGGGATGGTCGTCATGATCAACCCGATGGTGGTGTTCGACGCGCCCAGCTTTTGAAATTGAAGCGGCAGTATGCTGGGGACGACACTTTCCATCAGCATATAGCACAGGTCGCCCCAAAGCAGCCATACGAACAGTTTCGCGAGGGAAGATTTGGTATAGTCCAACGTGCCGACACGGTAGAGGAAAGCGTCAGGCTCCGAAATCTGAGGCCGATAGCTCATTGTGCGACGGCTGCCGTGGGGACGAACGCCTGGGCAAACTCCTGGCTCGCGGGAGTCTTGGCGAATGGCAGGAACACATTCCCGCTCGATGTGAGGCTTGGAAGCATATCACGCGTGATATTGTCGCTCTGAAAGATATTGTTCGTCATGACCACGGTACTCGCAGGTTGGACGTTAAACTTGAAGGAAGCAGTCTGCGCCGGTGCGAACACATTGTTCGAGATTACCGCCGTCATCGGGAGCGCGCTGCTGACATCGAGGACGTCTCCAGTCTGACCGCGGCAAACATTGTTGCAGAACACGACGTTTTGGGGAGTCTGCGGGCCGACGGCAGGGTCTTTGTTAATTCGGTTATTGTAGTACTGGTCATAGGGCTGCTCGCGCAGCTCCAGCGCCTGCCAGCTCCCGACCAGCGTATTGCCGGTGATGTTCGCACCATCGACGCCCCCCGTAACCTCCATCGCAGCGGGCTGGAGCCCCTCCGCAAGCGGCGCGTCGTAGATCACTAGATTGCCAGTTACGGTGATGTCCCGCGTAGGCGTCGCGACGGTAAGCCCCCAGTCCAGGTGGACAAAAATACCGATACTGCGTCCCGTCTGTTTCCGCCCCGGATTGTAGGAGTTCCAGTTGCGGACCGTATTTCCGCTGATGACGGCGTTCGAGCAGTTAAAGATATCGATGCCATGGCACCATGAGTTTTCGACCAGGCAGTTGGTTACAGACGTGTAATTTGTGTGAAGGCCGACCACGATGCCCGTATCCCAGGTGTTGACCGTGTGGCAGCCGTCGATTTGGACATTCCAGCTCCCGAACTGGGTTCCTACGAACTCGTTGCCGTTAACTCCTATCCCATGACGGGCCCCGTCCACGAAGCATCCGGTGACGTGAATATCCCGGCAGGCTATAAGATTGATGCCTTGCTCCTGGAAGTGTTTTACGGTGCAGTTCTGGATCCGTGCGTTGCGTATGCCGTTGAAATCAATGCCCGACGTGAACTGCATGTTGTCGCCCGGGTTGTACTGGTTTGCTGAGTTTACGACAGTCACGCCGTCCACGACAAGATCATGAAGCGTCCATAGCGGACCGGACGGCGCGGCGCGTATGCCGTCCACTGGAGCGTCGTCCGCCAGGAACAGGGTGCTTCCTTCGTCGCCCTTGATCTCGGTGTAAGGCTGCGTGATCTCAATCGATTTACTGATAAGAAACCGACCTTGAGGGATGACGATGACACCGCCCGCGTTGACGGCTTTTTGGATCGCCGCTGTCGAATCTCTTCTGCCGGTCGGGTCGGCGCCGTAGGCGACGACGCTTTTCTGAATGCCCGGAGAAAGCGGGGCTATGTCATCCGTTTGCACGGCAACGGGCGCAGCCGACTTGGCCGCTTCCGCCTTCTGCGCCGACAGCTTGAACGTGACGGTCCCGCGAGAGACGGTTACCAAGCCGCTGTCTGCCGCATCCAGCAGGTAGATCCGCAGATACAGAACATTCGAGGAGCTAGGGAGCGTGATCGGCTTCCCCATGGTGCTAAGGGTTACCGGACCCGCCGCCGTTTCGCTCGTGTCCAGGGTCATCCACTCATCTTCGTGATCGACCCAGTAGCCACTTGGCCACGGCACCTGCGTATGGTCGTAGACGTCGCCGAAGCCGACTTGGAGGGCGACACGGCCTTTGTAGTCTTTCGAGATGGCGAACGACGGGGTGACGGAATACGCGGCGGTGTTGCCCGCCTGTCGCGTCCATAAAAATGTCCAGTTCGCGCCTTTTTCGCCGCCGAACCGCAGGGTGCCGTCCGGAGTGGTGGACCCGTTGAATTGGGACTGGCAGGCCGCCCAATCTTTGGGGTTGCCGGTCGCATCGCTGCCGACGTTCCCGCCCGTTACACGATTAGACGACGTCGCAAAGAAATACTGCGGCGCGGCAATCGCGCCCTGGCCAGAGGCGCAGAGCAGCAAAATACCAAGCAGCAAAAAGCCGAGTGGGAAACGCAATTTCATTATTCTTCTTTCTTGGGAGATTCACGCTGCAGCGCGTTCGCGGACGTGCGTCATGCGGATCTCGGGAGCGATGGATACATAACTCAGCTCCGTGCTGCCACCGCGCCGGTTCATAACGATCTCGACGCTTTTGCGGCTGATCTCCGGCAGCGATTGAATAACCTTGATCAGGAGCACGTCCTCCGGGCAATCGAAGTAAGGTTCGTCGAAGCATGCCAGAGCGAAGTCGGCATGGTCGACATGTGCTTCGGAAATGGCTTTCCAGGCCCCGGTAAGACCAAGCGCATTCGACGCAAAGAGGGCAAATGGCGTCTTGAGATCGGGCAGCAGTTCCTGGATGGCGTGGTAGGTTGGATCGTCCATTTGAACGATCCGTTTCGATTCCCCCATCCTGGGCACGACGACGTGTACGTCCAGACCGAATTCGGCCATGGCAGCATTATATCCGCTTGCCCGGTCCTGCACTGCGCTGTAGTCCTGAGCGCTGGTAAGATACACGATCCTGCGGTAGTTATGGTCGATCAACTGACGGGTCGCCTTGTACGCTCCCTGGAAGTTATCCGACTGAACGCAGTTCACTTGAATGCCCTTAGGCGCACCGTCGAGCAGAACCAGGGGTACGCCGGAATTCTGCACCTGATGCAGCAGGTCGAGATTCTGCTGTTCACCAATGTACAGCATGATGACGCCGTCTAGCTTGCGCTTGAGGAGAAGCGAGAGATTTTCGCGCTCCACCTCGATGTCGTCGTTGTCGATATACAACAGCATGCTGGCGCCGTAACGCTTGACCTCTTGCTGGATATATTTGACCAGAAGGGGAGCGATGTCGTAGCCCTGCACACGCCGAGGGTGATTCTCCATGTGCAGGTGAGGAATGACTACGGCGAAGGTCAGTGGCTCCTGGGCGGCATCCGAGACGAAAGTCCCTTTTCCCTGGCTGCGGCTTAAAAGGCCTTCGTGGACTAGCGATGTGATCGCTTCGCGCACTGTATTGTGGCCGACGCCGTATTCCGCCGCCATCTCGTTTTGCGAGGGAAGGCGGTCTCCCGTCTTGTAGCGGCCCGATTTGACAAGCTTGGAGATCGTCTTTTTCAGCGCTTCATGCTTGGGTAAGTTTTGGTATTCCTGTTCGATCATAATCCACTCATTCGCCGAAGCTCATCCCGTATCCTTGAATTCACAGAAGTTTCTCTTAACCAGCGCGATTGCCTATGTTGGCGAGAACGTCACAGCCCAGTTCGAATCACCGGTTCCGGCAGCGGCCAGGTTGGAGCCCAATTGCGGATCTGTAGATGTCGCGGCGGTCCAGCCGGTCGACACACTGCTGGGACGAAGCCATTTTGCATGCCCGTCGGTTAACAAGTAGTTCGCACCGTTAGTATGACGTGCCGCAATTTGCGGATAGTTGTTGTTGCGCGTCGATTCGCCGGCGACTGCTGTGGTGCCCATCGGGCCCGTTGCATAAGCACCCTCGCAGCCAGGAACGCCTGCCCCGTTCGACTCGTACTGATCGCCGTTGGCGGCATCTGAGCAGGATTCACCGGTATAGTAGGGAGCGCCACTGCTGGTTTGAGAGCCGGTCAGCCACTCGAAAAGCAGTACAGTATTGGCCGGGGCGTTCAATTGACTCAACGCTCCGACAATCACCTGGGGCACCGGAGGAACCCATCCGGTACCCACGGAATTGACGCCATCTCCTCCGATATTGACATTATAGGCGTACGAGACCGGTGTATATGACTGAGCATTGCTCAAAGTCGAAGTGTCATCCGGGCAGCCGTAGACGCCCTTCGACTTCGTATACGAAATGAGCTCTCCGACCCAGCCCGCCCCGTTACTGCTGGTGGGAAGGCGCTCGTCGTAGTCCTCCGCATATTGCATAAATGCAAGCCCCAATTGTTTTTCGTTGGAAAGACAGCTGGTCTGCCGGGCTTTCTCACGGACCTTGGCGAATACAGGGAAAAGGATCGCAGCGAGAATAGCGATAATGGCTATGACGACGAGAAGTTCAATCAGGGTAAAACCATGGGTTTTTCCGCGGGTATAATTTTGACTAGTCATTTTTTTATTTGCCTCCTTGGCGTTGTGCGGCGGTTCGATCATTTGTGTGCAGAATTCCTGCAGACGACTTATAGGTTGATTATAACACCCATTCCCCAAAGTGTCAACAACTCTTTTCAAGTACATTTACAGGATTTACTCTCATGGGCATCTTTCCAGAAATGTCTGAATGCAAGATTCCCGGCCACAAACCCCACCTCACTTAACCTATCAGTTCAAACAGATTACCGAGCCGAAGAAGCCGGCAGGTGGTTAAACTGTCAGCTTCTCCCATAAGCAGCCTAATGTCCTTAGATGCTTGCCACGCAGGTGACATGCCGCAATTTCTGCAATTGCTTATGCGTGCGACTACCAGCGCCGGGCGCTTTCGCTGTAAGATTTTTGCCGGCAGCGCCTAGGGGAAGCAGGCGTCTATCAGCTCCTGCAGCCTTCGCTGATAGATTGTTGCTTGCATTGGTTCCTGGGGACGGCAAGAAGAGATTGCTGGAAGTTACGTAGCCGCTCAACATTCCCGACGAAGCGTTGTTGCTTTGGAACGTGTTGCCGGAGAACTGGATGTCGCCCGGATGAGAGACACTGAACGTGAACGAGGCGGTTCCAGCAGGCGTGAACGTGTTGTTTGAAATAACCGCCGTTATAGGCAAGCTCGTTGTTGTTGTGACACTGATGGAGTTTCCGGATTGACCACGCACGATGTTGTCGTTGAAGATGACGTTCTGCGGGGCCTGCGGATCGCCTGCTGGTGGAAGCGACTGGTCCGATCGGCTGTCATAGTAGCTGTCGTAGGACTGCTCGGAGATCAAAACTCCCTGATAGGTACCAAGCAACGTATTGCCGGTTATATTTACGCCGTCGACGTTTCCTGATACTTGCATCGCAATAGGAGTAAAACCGCTGGGCAGGGGAATATCGTAATTAACCAGATTGCCGGTCACGGTTACATTTCGTGTTGGCACCGTGACGGTAACACCCCAGTCTGGGTGGATAAAGATTCCGACGCTTTGTCCCGATATCGCGCTCCAATCCTTAATCGTATTGCCCTGTACAACCACGTTTGAGCAGTTAAAGATGTCCATTCCATGGGCGCCGCTGTTCTCAATGATGTTATTGGACGCGGTGGTGTCGTTGCTGTGAATTCCTATGACGATGCCCGTATCCCAGGGGCTCATAATGTGATTGCCGTCAATTTGAACGTCTGTACTTCCGTAGTTGGCCCCTATGTACTCGTTGCCGTTTACACCGATGCCGTGGCGCGCCCCGGTAATGGTACATCCCGTGACATGAACGCCCTGGCAGTCTATCAAGTTGACTCCCTGCTCCTGG
>Ga0302303_10002831_pt1 | contig 10209 bp, 7 predicted proteins | sample III_Palsa_E2_1_FD_194542 | JGI IMG/M metagenome (GOLD analysis project Ga0302303, IMG submission 194542) | Peat permafrost microbial communities from Stordalen Mire near Abisko, Sweden - III_Palsa_E2_1 | ecosystem: Environmental > Terrestrial > Soil > Palsa > Peat permafrost | place: Sweden... | reverse complement strand
TTATCAGCAGCATCACCGTTTATGTTGGAAGATAAGCCTATATCGCCTTCAAAATACCCGATTTTCGAAAAGTAGTATTTGGCGCCAACCTCAACCGGAATATAGATCAGCGGGGGAATATTGGTTTCAACGGTAGCATTCGCAGGGTAAACGTAATCTAATTTTACCACGTAAGCCGAAATGCCGGTTGTGATGGTCAAAAACAAGGGGGCTTTACTAACCGGTATTTCAAATTTTGCCGAAGCGCCATAGATCGATCCGTATACCGACGAGATATACCCAACGGGAAGACCGTACTCACCACCCAGGCTAAGCTGCGAAAGGGATTTTGTTTGTGCGAAGGAGGCCAGCGCAGCGCAATTGATCAAAAAAAAGAATAGTAAGGTTTTATGCATGCAAAAAAAATGGGTTAACCCTAACAAAAATAGGTAAATAATTGGCATCCCGACAGGCGTAGTCAAAAAAGTCATTTTCACCCGGAAGGTAATGACACTACCTTAAAACCGGGATACCAGGTGGAACAAATATCGAATGTCGAATTTTTCAATCAGTCAATCAGAACGTACCTGGCCTAACGATCAGGCATTGGTCAGCCCGATGAAGATATGCTCAAGACTTTTACCCTTGTTTTTCGTCCTCAGGCCGGTGAGGGTATCGTCAGCAACTATTTTTCCTTTATTGATGATGATCACATGGTTGCAAACGGCTTCTACTTCCTGCATGATGTGGGTCGACAGGATAACTGTCTTTGTTTTACCGAGATCAAGGATGAGTTGCCGGATTCCGATCAGTTGGTTAGGATCGAGGCCCGAAGTGGGCTCATCCATGATCAATACCTGCGGATCGTGCAGGATGGCCTGGGCCAGGCCTACGCGCTGCCGGTAGCCCTTGGATAGCTGGCCTATCTTTTTATGCTGCTCCGGGCCGAGGCCGGTTTGTTCTATCACCTCCCTGATGCGCGCCAGCGGCGACTTGATTCCATGTATACCGGCAATAAAGCCAAGCGATTCCCTTACATACATATCCAGGTACAGGGGATTGCTTTCGGGCAGGTAGCCGATGTTGCGTTTTACTTCGAGCGGCTCCTTCTCCACATCGAAGCCGCAAACCGATGCCTTACCGGATGATTGCGGTATATAGGTGGTGAGGATCTTCATAGTGGTGGATTTCCCGGCCCCGTTTGGCCCCAAAAACCCTAAAACACCCGGCTCCGCGCTAAAGCTGATGTTATCGACGGCTTTTTGCTTTCCGTAAATTTTTGTTAATCCTTCTACCTGGATACTCATGGGGCAAATTTAGGTTTTAGATATGAGATATGAGATAAGAGATGTGAGACATGCGAATCTGTGGATGTGAAAATGCGCAGATTCTCGCTTGAGGATACAGATGTGTGTGGTTTGATATTCAAATACTCAAATGTCGAGGTGAGTGGTAAAATAGGAAAACGCTGAAGGTGGATGATATTGAGCGCGGATGTCACATTGAGGCTCTCGAAAACGGGTGCGCAAAGGCCCTCGGTACACCACCTTTCTCGACATGTTATGGGTCGGGAATAAAAACAAAAAGAACAGGCGCCGTAGGTGCCAAATATCGGTAGAAAGACAAATAAAAAAGCAAAGCGTGCCATAGGTACGCAACAAACGAAGCGACATTTACGCCAATACACAGCGGCGTTCCATACCTATGGCACGGCTAACTTACTGGCTTTTTTTTCTACCAATATTTGCCCCCTAACGGGGTCTTTTGTAACGGATGTTAGAAACACATAGTATTTTTTGTCACTATAACATCAAACTGTTAATAACGGCAGAATGGGGATAATTTAATTGTCATATTGTCAGTTGAGCGATTGCGGCAAGCTATTTGAATAGTATATATTTGTACTACATAATTTAAAAAAATAAAATCATGGCTTTAGAACTAACTGATGCAAACTTTGACGAGCTCGTCTTAAAATCTGATAAACCCGTTTTAGTAGATTTTTGGGCTGAGTGGTGCGGACCATGTAGAATGGTTGGCCCGCTGGTTGAAGAAATTGCAAAAGAATATGATGGCAAGGCGATTGTTGGCAAAGTGAACGTTGATAATAACCCTGGCATCTCAATGAAATTTGGTATCCGAAATATACCAGCGCTTCTTTACTTTAAAAATGGAGAGATTGTAGATAAACAAATCGGCCTGGTTCCAAAATCGATCCTTGCAGGTAAGCTAAGCAAACAAATATCTTAGCTTGGGATTTCACCGGTTAGCCTGGGATACACAATGAATTTTTATTACACCGATGTTATTTGATTAGCGTCGGTGTATTTGTTTATAAAACGACGAAACGGTATAATAAATTGGTTAGTTAGGCGATAATGATAAAAGCCTCTGTTGACTCGCACAGCCTGCCATTGGTTGGGCTACAATCGAAGAATATTTTAACTGCGCAAAAAAGAGATTGAAAATTGACGGTTTTTTAAGACATTGCAGGTAATCACTATAATCCTGAAAAAAATCGGTGAAATCAAAAAGTAATCGGTGAAATCCCAGAAAAAAAAATAATCGGTGAAATCCCAAGTTAATCGGTGAAATCCCAGAAAATAATATGCAGCTAAAAGAAGATCAGCAGATACGGCACCTGGCCAACCTTGAACTGCTTGCCCGGCAAGTGGTTGAAGGATTTATAACCGGTCTTCATCAAAGCCCCTTTCATGGTTTTTCGGCTGAGTTTGCCGAACATCGCCTGTATAATAGCGGAGAGTCAATAAAAAACATCGACTGGAAACTGCTTGCCCGCACCGAAAAATTTTTTGTTAAACAGTTTGAAGAAGAAACTAATCTTCGCTGCTGCCTGCTGCTCGATACCTCATCGTCCATGAATTTTCCCGATAAGGGGACAAACAAGCTGCAGTTTTCCATTTATGCCGCCGCCTCGCTTATGTATCTGTTTAAGAAGCAGCGGGATGCGTTTGGCCTTGGCATTTTTTCCGACAAGCTGGATTGGATGAGCCAGGTGAAATCCACCAATGTCCACCTGTTTTACCTTTATGCGGAACTTGAAAAAGCATATAACCAGCCAAAGGAAAAAACGTCAACCAACATAACGCAGGTTTTGCACCAGGTCGCGGGGCAGATCCACCAGCGTTCCATGGTGATCATCTTCAGCGATATGTTTGAAAACAGCCTGGACAATGAAAAGCTTCAGTCGCTTTTTGCTGCCATACAGCACCTCAAATACAGTAAGCATGAAGTGGTGATTTTTAACGTGTCCGATAAACATAAAGAAATGGAGTTCGGCTACGACAACCGCCCCCATCATTTTATCGATATGGAAAGCGGCGAACAGGTGCGGGTTCATCCAAACAAAATAAGAGGATCCTACCAATCGGCTTTACAGGCATACAGGCATCAACTTGAACTTAAGTGCGCGCAATACCACATCGACCTGATCGATGCCTATATTGAGGAGGGATACCATAATATCCTTAAATCTTATCTCATCAAAAGGAATAAGATGATCTGATTGTGAGTGGTGAGTGGTCAGTAGTGAATGGTGAATAGTGAGTAGTGTGAATCGTTTTGAGTCAGCACATCCACACTTCTGCACATTCGCACACCCCGTCCGGCCGTGAACCATGAACCCTCCAACATCCACAAATCAGCATACCCCCTCCGGCCATGAGCCACAATCCATGAACAATGAACCCTCCCACATCCCCACACATCCAACTAATCTCTAATCTCCAACCTCTAATCTCTATCACCAATCTATTTTACTTTAAAAACCGGTTCTTAATAAAAAGCTTTGTAAAATTGCCGCAATCAATTTACGGCACTTGCTGTTAAGCATTAAATGCAATTTTTTATATATGAGACTTTACATTGAGCGTAAGCCCATCCGAATAAATCCAGATCCGAAGCGTGTAATTGCAAGATTTTTTTTTAACGGGAACGACCGGGCCAAGGAAGTGATACAGCGCGTAATGGCCATTAGCGACGAAGAGGTATTCAGCATCATATCGCCCTTGTTGCAGGAATACTCCAAAAGGCACAGAAATATAACCCGTGCGCTAAACCGCCATTGCAGCAAGTTAAAGCCACTGTTTGCCGAATTGGAGATAGATTTTGACACACTGAACGTTTACCGGAAATTACTGGTGGGTTCCTATTTTACCCATGAGTATTCGGTGGAGTCGGCGGCATTCTTCAATCCTTCCATTGTGGAAGATCCTGACCAATCCGAATTGCACGAAGGTCAGAAGCGGGTGATCATCAGTTTCAGGGCGGTGGGCGAGGGGCATATCTCGTCCATTACTTTCCGGCGCGCTTTTATCGACGAGAACAATAACATAACCGTCACCCCGGCGGGCAACTATATTGATGAAGCCGAAATTGTAAGAAATGCCGTTTACAACAAAAAGCTGTTTTTCGAAAAGGCAACCGTTACGCAGATCAACATCGATGTATTAAAGGAACTGGAATCAAAACTCGACCATCATTTTGAATATTCCAACCTGCGCCGCATTATCCTCGATTCACAGAAACTGCAGGAAAGCGATTTGAAAAGGCTTGAATATGACAAAGTACTATGGTTGGCCGATTCCTATTACGAGATCGTATTCTCCCTCGACACCGACATATCCGACCGGGTAATTTTCCCGATATCCGAGTACGAGCGCAAAGGTATAGAGGACGCCCGATTTGTTAATTTCAGGTACGAAGACGGCAGCACGGTTTACTACGCCACCTACACCGCTTATGACGGTTCGTTGATTATGCCCAAATTGTTGCAGACCACCGATTTCATCAATTTTAAGATCATGCCATTGTATGGCGAAGGGGCGCAAAACAAAAACCTTGCGCTATTTCCGCGGAAGATCAACGGCAAATTTGCAATGATATCAAGGATTGACGGCTGCAATAATTATATCATGTATTCCGACAAGATCAATATCTGGGAAAAAGCGATAATGTTGCAGCAGCCAAAATTCACCTGGGAATTTATCCAGATCGGCAACTGTGGCTCTCCTATCGAGACCGACCATGGCTGGATTGTGATAACCCATGGCGTGGGGCCGATGAGAAGATACGTGCTGGGTGTAAGCTTGCTCAAGCTGGACGACCCTTCCGTGGAAATAGGCCGCTTAAGGGAGCCGTTGCTTATACCCAACAGCGACGAGCGCGAAGGATACGTGCCGAATGTGCTTTATTCCTGCGGTTCCATCATCCACAACGGCAAATTGATCATACCCTACGGTGTATCCGATTCGTCAACTGCATTTGCCGAAGTTGATCTGAATGATTTGATCAATAAGTTGATAACGGACGAAAATGATCTTCTGGCGCATTCGTAAGCCATGTCAAATATAAAATGACGTTAGTACTTAGTCGTCCCGATAGCTATCCTACCGTGGGGACACAAGTAAGTCATTCTTGCAAATCAATGCCTGACAGAGCTTTATCATCAGGTTAAGAAAAACCTAAGTGCTTCAACCCTCTTTACCGCTTGCGGCAGAGAGGGTCGGCAAGCGAAGCAACGCCGGGGTGAGTAAACGAAGCGCGTCAACTACCGCAAATGCATGGCGATGTTCTAAAGCCCCGAAAGCTATTTTGAAAGCTTTAGTAAATCTCACCCCGCCAATATTTTTTTATAGAGCTTCAAATAATCGCTCACCATCTTTTCACTTGAGAATTTTGATGAGGACCAGGCTGCGCATTCTTTGCGGTCGATTGTTTTTACCTGTTCCACGGCCTCCGTTGCTTCGTCTATGGTGTTCACTAAAAAACCCGTTTTTTCGTGTTTGATAAGTTCGGGCATCGAGCCTCTGTTAAATGCAATCACGGGTGTGCCGCAAAGCATGGCTTCGGCAACGCTCATGCCGAAAGGTTCGTTAAAATTTATGGGGTGGAGCAGGGCATAAGCATTTCGTAAAAGCTCATTCCTCCTACCCGGTTCAGCATTGCCTATATACTGAATATTGCCGTTCAATTCCGGTTCAATTTTTTCGCGAAAGTAAGCTTCATCCTGCACCAGGCCCGCTATCAATAGTTTTCGTTTGCTTTTTTTTGCGATAGCAATAGCCTCGGCTGTTCCTTTATCATGATGTATCCGGCCGAAATACAGCAGGTAATCCTGGGGCTTGTCGTTAAATTCAAAATGTTTACAGTCAATACCATTGTAAACCGTTGCCAGGTAGTCTAATTCAGGGCTGCGATCGGAATCACTGATGGAAACGTAATGCCCCAGGGCGTTATATTTCTTATAAACGGGAATAATTTTTTGCGAAGAAAACCCATGAATCGTGGTTATGACGGGTGTTTTTATCAACGCCGAATAAGTAAGCGGCAAAAAATCGAAATTATTGTGGATGATGTCAAAATCGCCGGCCTGTTCCATCAGGTGGCTGATATGCATGCATTCCAGCACTTTGGCGTCCTGCGTCTTGTCCTCTTCGTAGCCGGCATCGCACACGTCAAAAAGTTTAGCCGAAGTAATGGAATCACCTGTCGCAAAAAGGGTTACATCGACGCCAAGTTTTACCAGGCCCTCCGTTATGTTCGATGCAATTTGCTCCCAGGGCCCATAATGCCGGGGTGGGGTACGCCAGGCAACGGGCGACAAAACAGCTACTTTCATTCAGCTAAAAGCTTTCCACAAACTGCCCCATTTTATTGTACTCGTATTCCAGCTCAAATGCTTTCAACACGGTCAAATGCGAGATGAGGTAAGCCAGTGTGCTCTCGGCGCCCTGGTTGCGATTTATGCCGGTTGGCAGCAATCCGTCGCAGCACCCTTTCGTTTCGTGATCATAAAGCGGAGCCCTGAGCGTATTCTCGCCCAGGAACCACTTGTAGCTCAAAAACATTTTTTCGATATACTGCGGCTTATGGAATATTTTGTAGGCCTGGAAATGCATCAGCACCATAGCCATCGTTTCGATAGCCTGCTGGTCGAACGTTGGGAAAGTGCCGCCACGATAATACCAGCCATCATTGCCTACCGGGCTTAAATACCCGCTCGATAGGGTAAGCTGGTCTAAAAAGGCCATGCTTTTTAATGCAACCTGTTTGGCTTTCTCGTTGCCGGTTATCTCGCAGGAATGAAGCAGCGCGAGCGGAAGTATGGCATTGTCATAGGTCATTTTTTCTTCAAACCACTGCCAATCGTCCGATTGCGTATTATCGAAGGCATCTATTAATGGCTGGGTGAGCCTGATCATTTCATTAACCATGCCCTCGTCGCCCGGCACCACTTTCAGGTAGTGCGCTATGCCGATAATGGTATTGGCCATGCCCCTCAAATGCGAAAGTGCTTTAAAATGCTTGTACGATTTGTGAAACAATTCGAGGGCAAACTCGCGGTATGAATTGCTGGCGGCGCATCCGATCAGGTAGCCAAGCGCCCAGATAGTCCGGCCGAAGGAGTCTTCAGATCCCAGTTCGTCCAGGTATTGCCGGTTAAAGCTCAGGAAGTTGCGGAAATTACCATCTTCCGTCTGCATATAGTGGATATAACTCAGGTAAACCGGCAACAGCTCAAAAGCTTCCCTGCTCTTGCTGCGCTGGTAGGCCATTAAGGCCATGATCAGTGCCCGGGCGTTATCGTCGAGGCAATAACCCTCTTTTAAATTGGGAATACCATACTTTGCATGCTGAACAATGCCGGTGTCGTCCGTTAGACGCAGCACGTGAGTTAAGCTGAACTTCGGCATTATTTCGGGATCGACGATGCTGTTTTTCAGGATCTTATCGCTAAAATCGTGATTAGCGCAGGCTTGCTGGGCCACCCTGATGTATTCGGCCCCGATAACAGGCCAGCGCAGATGCAAACCGTAAGCGTAAGCGTTTGCCTTCAACTCATTGAGCATGGCGCCATTCTCGAGCAGTTGGTTGACGATTGTGGCCAGGTCCTCCGCATTCTTGAAATCAAAAAGCCGGCCCCGGTTATCCGCCAGCAATTCTGTTGCATGCCAGTAGGGGGTTGATACCACTGCGGCGCCGGCGCCTACTGCGTATGACAGGGTACCGCTGGTGATCTGGGCCGCGTTTAAATAAGGCGTAACATATACTTCCGCAGCGGACAGGTAGTTCACCAGGTCTTCCTCCGAAACAAACTGGTTGATAAAGCTTAAATGTTTTGAAACATTGAGCTGCTGGGCAAGCGTCTTCAAATGATCGCGGTATTCTTCGCCAGAGTTCTTTAAAACGCCCGGATGGGTGTTGCCCAACACCACATACATTACGTCGGGATGCTTTGCCACTATTTTCGGTAAAGCCCTGATCACGGTTTCCAGGCCTTTGTTCCTGCTGATGAGGCCGAAGGTGAGCAGAACCCTCCTGTTTTTAAACTGGCTTAATAACTTAACAGGGTTATTTTTGCTGGCTTCTACGTCCGGAACGCCATGCTCGATGATCTGTATTTTTTCAGCCGGAACATCATAAATGCTTGTCAAAAACTCAACGGCTCGCTGGCTCATTACAATTATTTTCGACGACTGTTCGGCAATTTCTCTGATGATGATGCGCTGTACGTAGCTGGGATCTTTTAATACCGTGTGTAAAATCGATATAAGTGGTTTTTCAAGGCGGTTCAAAAGGGGCAGGATATAGATACCGCTTTCGCCGCCGTAGATACCGAACTCATGCTCCATCAGGCAAACATCCGTATCGCTGGTATTGATAAAATTGGCGGCGCGGATATAGTCCTTCTGATGATTCTGGCGTATGATATATTTAACTTCCTCCGGATATTCATATTCCTGCAGGTTTTCGGAATCGTTCAAAGCCACTACGAAACCGCCATTAACCAGCGAACCCCGTTCAGGAAAGTTGGCGTTGATGGCGCGCATCAGGTTTTGATTGAATGTGGCTATTCCGCACTCACGTGGAGGGTGGGTTGATATATATGCTATTTTCATTCGTTTTTACGGGATGTTTAAATAATAACGCCCATTTTTGTTAATTGTTTAGGACAGCGGCCTGAAAAAAGTGCATTTTTTGGCCAGTAAAGCCAGTTTTTTGTCAAAAAGCGCTGATTTTCTTTGCCAGGTGTATATAAAACACAAATCAGGCCAAAGTGCAGATGTGCGGATTTGCAGATGTGCGGATTTGCAGATGTGCGGATTTGCAGATGTGCAGATGTGGGAGGGTTAATAGTTCATGGATCATGGTTCATGGCCGGAGAAGATAGGGGCAAATCAATAGTCGCGGCGCACGTGAGGCACAGGACAGAGATCACTTGCCTCTATCACGGGTAGCCCACCTCTTTTTCCCTACGCGGAACCTCGCGCCTGAATGGAGGAGTCGAATGCGGAATGATTTGGGAATTTTGGATTTTTAGCTGCGTTCAGGAGGCAGTTTCGGGATTGAGTTTTTTCGCGATTGGTTAATTTTTCAGCAGTCTCAACAGGGCTGCCGCCGTTTCGGATTATTTTAGATGTGCAGATGTGCGAATGTGCAGATACTCCACTGTCCGGCTAAACCAGTAATCGTCAGCCCACCTCTTTTCCCGACGCAGATGCTTGCGCCTGAATTGGGACACTACCCAGTAAAGGCTTTAACTATAACTATTATCCCGCCCACTACTAAGCCAATGCCAGTTATTAATAGACGTATTTCTGATCCAAATGTATCGGGTGTAATTCAATTTGTCGCATAAGCACCAAACGTTCCTACGGAACGTGAAATTCATTTTTTTGACTTTCTACCAACCTGACACCCCGCTGGCCAGCGGGCGAACTTTAAGAGATGCCCGTCCCATCGGGACGGCTGATTGGTAGAAAAATTAACGCAGGAGTTTAGCGTTCCATCGGAACGCTTGGTTAATAGAGCGACAATTTGAATTGCACCCAAATGTATCTTTCACGCCATTTCTATGGGACTTTATTTGCATTTTGGCGAAAAATAATCCAATACCAATCATGACAATTCCGAAGATAATTTGTGGTACGCTCATTTAATATTTATTTTGATTCATTAATTATGTTATTTGGTCCTTGTTGACTTGTGGCTCGGACAAGGCGCTTGGGTCAATACCTCTTCACCCCCAATACCGCACAGCCTCCAAAATCACCTCACAAGCGTTTTCAATCTCTTCAGCAGCGATGATTAGCGGCGGGGCAATCCTCATGGAATTGCTGCAATGCAGGAACCAATCCACTATAACGCCATTGGCAATGCAGCGGTCGATTATTTTTTTGTTGAGCTCGAAACTGTCAAACTCGATTG
>Ga0302303_10002830_pt1 | contig 10210 bp, 6 predicted proteins | sample III_Palsa_E2_1_FD_194542 | JGI IMG/M metagenome (GOLD analysis project Ga0302303, IMG submission 194542) | Peat permafrost microbial communities from Stordalen Mire near Abisko, Sweden - III_Palsa_E2_1 | ecosystem: Environmental > Terrestrial > Soil > Palsa > Peat permafrost | place: Sweden... | reverse complement strand
GCTGAGATTGACGACTCGAGCAACAATTGAAAAAGGAATTGGTGAGGCTTTTAGTCCAGACAACTTATGTTATATATCTACATGGCAACGTTATGAATTACTGATCAATCCGCAAACAGATAATAACTTAATAAAAAATACTATTGTTTATTATGATGCGAGAAATAAAGATTCAGATCCAATTGCGGTTTCAGGTGCGGTGCAATTAGTAGAGTTTTTACAAAAGCACGCTCAATCTAAAGAAGTTAATTGCTCTATCCATATCATTACTGAAGAAGCTTACTCAGTTCAAGGTGAGTCAGTTATTCTTAATCAAGCCATGTTAACGGGATTTATAAAAACAGCTATTTTAGAGTGCCCTGCATTAACTATTCGTCATATTGATATGGCAATTGGTGATGATATAGAGCAGCTTATTGATGAACTTGCTGGTATAGCAATTGATGAGCAACTTGTTGCTCATCGTGGTTCTGATTGGTATGTGGCGCGTATCATGAGGGAAACACAACAACATGTTATCTTGCATCAGTTAACTATTCCTAATGCCCCTTATCGTTTGATTAAAAATTCAGCAGGCCTGTTGGATGAAATGAAATTAATTCAAGAAAATACAACGCTATTACCAGGTCATGATGAAATTATTTTGGCACCTAAAGCCATTGGTTTAAATTTCCGTGATGTGTTAAATGCAATGAATTTATATCCTGGTGATCCAGGCCCGCTTGGTGCAGATTGTGCGGGGATTGTTACAGCTATTGGAAAAAATGTAACAGAGTTTCAAGTGGGTGATGAAGTCATGGGAGTTGCTTTAGGCGCGTTATCCAGCCTCACTAGTGCGCATTCAGATTTATTGATTAAAAAACCAGTATTTCTTGATTTTACACAAGCAGCTAGTATACCGACGATATTCTTAACTGCATATTATAGTTTGGTCTATTTAGCTAAACTAAAAAAGGGTGATCGTATTTTAATTCACGCTGGTTGTGGCGGTGTTGGTTTAGCCGCTATTCAAATTGCAAAATGGTGCGAGGCTGATATTTTTGCAACAGCTGGTAGTGAAAAAAAACGCGCTTACTTATCGCAACTAGGCATTAAACACGTATTAGATTCGCGCAGTTTACAATATGGTGATGAAATTGCTGCAATTACAAATCACCAAGGTGTTAATGTTGTTTTAAATTCCTTAACCGGAGCTGGGTTTATTGAAACAAGTTTAGGTTGTTGCGCTAAAGAGGCTTGTTTTATTGAGATCAGTAAACGGGATATTTGGAGTGCAGCGGATGTGCAGTGTAAATACACTGGCATTCGTTATCATATCGTTGCAATTGATGACATGATGGCGACACAGTCTAATGATATGCGTAAGCTATTGCAAGAAATAATTCGGTTATTTGAAAATCATCAATTATATCCCATTGAGCAACGTGTTTTTCCATTGTCAGCAAGTATTCAAGCATTTCAATATTTACGACAGGCACAACACATTGGTAAAGTCGTGATTGTATTACCGCCTGAGAATATGCAGTGTGATCCGAGGGCAACCTATTTAATTACAGGTGGTTTAGGTGGTATAGGATTAGAGCTGGCAACGTATTTAAGCGATAAACAAGCAGGTCGAATTGTATTAACCTCGCGAAATGCAGCTACACCAGCTGCAATAAAGCATATTGACGCTTTACGATCGAATGGAGGGCAGATCATTGTTCATCAAAGCGATATCAGTGATAGAGAGCAAGTGAAACAATTAATTGCAGTTTGCCATACTAATGCATTTCCACTTAAGGGTATTTTCCATGCGGCAGGCATCATAGAAGATGCCTTAATGGATGAGCAAAATGAATCCCATATTGAACACGTGTTTGCACCTAAAGCGAAAGGTGCTTGGTATTTACATGAAATAACAAAAGAATTAAAACTGGATTGCTTTGTATTATTTTCTTCCATTGCTTCTTTTCTCGGATCAGCCGCACAAGCGAATTATGCATTAGCTAATAGTTTTTTGGATGGTTTAGCTTATTATCGCCAAGAACAAGGATTAAGTGGGCAAAGTATTAACTGGGGCCCATGGCGTGATATTGGAATGGCTAAAGATTTAACAAATCGGCATAAACAACATGGATTTAGCGCATTGACACCCAAACAATCTTTAGCCATCTTAGATCATCTCTTAATTCATCGTACTGTTCAAGTGGGCGTCATGTTAGCTGATTGGCCGAAAATAAGTGAACAATTATTATTTTGTCCTTCTTGGCTTGTCGATTTGGTTATATCTCGAGAGGATAGGTTTGATTTATTAAATCAATTGGCAACCATTCCCTTAGAGCAACGTGATGCTTTTATTAAAAAAATCGTTTTAAACGAAGTGAATAAAACATTAGGGTTAGCTATCGGACAACCGCTTGATGAAAATGAAGGTTTTTTTGAGTTGGGCATGGATTCATTAATGACGGCAGAGTTGGTTAAAAGAATAAATACCATATTTCCGAAAATAAATTATGATATTGCTTTAGTATTTAATTATGCCACTATTTTGAAATTAAGTAATTATATTAAATCACAACTGCAACTAACGAGCCTGCCTGAAAAACCAGCTTCTATGACTGCAAACGCTGATCCAACAGTAGATTCCATCTATAAAATGGATCAAGATGCGTTAGTGTCTGCTTTATGGTCTGAATTAAATAATGAGGGAAAATCATCATGAATATGCCAGGGCCAGAAAAAATCTTGCAAGAAAGTTTAATAAAAATTAAAGAGTTAAAAAAAGAATTAGATACTATTCAACATGGTGCAATTGCTATTATCGGTTTAAATTGTCATTTTCCAGGTGGTGCCAATACGGCCGAACAATTTTGGCGGTGTTTATCGCAAGATTATGATGCGAGTCGGGAGCTTGGTAGTGCGCGATGGGATCATGCGAATTTTTATTCAGCAGATCGGCATCAAAAAGGAAAAATTTACACGCAACGAGCGGCATTATTAGATACGGCAATTGAAAAATTTGATGCTGGTTTTTTTGGAATTAGTACAGAGGAAGCTCTGCTATTAGACCCACAACAACGATTATTATTAGAAACAACGTGGGAAGCAATAGAAAATTCGGGGATTAATCCTGCTACGTTGCGCGATAGTTTAACCGGTGTTTTTGTCGGTATTTGCAGTTCAGATTATAAAGATCTGCTCGTTAAGCAAGCATCACCTGAATCCATGGAAGGTTATGTCGTTACGGGTAATATACCATCCACAGCCTCTGGTCGAATCGCATATACTTTTGGCTTAAAAGGGCCAACACTGTCGCTAGATACAGCGTGTTCATCATCTCTGGCAGCGGTTCATCAAGCGTGTCAAGCATTGCGTTTAGGCGAATGTGATCTCGCCATTGCTGCGGGTGTTCATCTTATTTTATCACCAGAGGCGATGGCGCTAGAATGCAGTATGCAAATGTTATCGCTGCAGGGAATGTGCAGAACGTTTGATAAAGATGCCGATGGTTTTATGCGTGGTGAAGGATGCGGTGTTGTTGTGCTCAAACCATTGAATAAAGCCATTCAAGAGGGCGACCCCATAATGGCAGTTATAAAAGGGAGTGCAATTACACATTGCGGCACGAGCGGCGGCTTAACTATTCCTAATGGTAAAGCGCAAGAGGACGTCATTATGCAAGCATTACAACAAGCACAGTTATGCCCTGATGATATCGATTATATTGAAGCACATGGTACAGCAACAGGCATTGGTGATTCGATTGAAATGAAAGCGCTTTATCATGTATTTGGTGCACAAAAGAACAATAACAAACGGGTAGAGCCATTAATAATTGGCACTGTTAAAACGAATATAGGGCATACCGAAGCGGTATCAGGAATTGCGGGCCTTATTAAAACCGTATTATCGTTACAAAATGAACAGATCCCCAAGCATCTGCATTTTAAATCATTACATCCCGGCATTAAAGATATGGAAAAAATTCCCGCACAATTACCATTACAAGCAATGCCTTGGAAAAAAGTGGAAGATCGTAAACGTAAGGCTGGCATTAGTGCCTTTGGCTTTAACGGCACAAATGTGCACATGGTTATTGAAGAACATACAGAACCACTTAATAGAGCAATATCATCTGTAGAAGAAGAATTGTTAAACAATAAAATACACTTATTAAGAATTTCAGCCAAAACAGACCAAGCTTTACAGGAACAGATAGCTCTACATCTAGAATACCTTAATGAAACAACAGAAAAAATTGCTGATATTTGTTATACCAGTCAAGAGGGTAGATCTCATTTTAATAAATGCGTTTACATCACCGGCAATACCAAATTCGAATTAATAGAAAAATTGAACAAAAAATCCTATGTTACCGAACAAGAACTTCAGAAACTAGATTATACTTATTCGTCAGAAATAAAATGCTATCTAAAAAAAGTGTTATTACCGCACTATCCTTTTCAAGGTGAGACTTGCTGGCCAAAAACAATTTATTTACCACAATACGACAGCTTACAACAGCATGGCTCTGATTTTATAAGAGAACTACAAGCACTGTCGAAAGAAGAACGTGCTGACTATTTATATACAAGACTCGTTGTTGAAATACATCAGGCACTTAATATGCCGTTGGCACAAGAAATTGAAAAAAATCTGGGATTCTTTGATATGGGCATGAGTTCATTAGCCGCTTTAAGTTTTAAAGATCGATTGGAATCGATGCTAGGTAAATCTGTTGAAGAAACGGCAGTTTTTGAATATTCCACCTTATCAAAGCTATCAGAGTATTGCCAAGAATTATTATCAGACACGCTTGAATTTACAACAAAAAAAATAAATGAAGCATCTCAATCTATCAATTCTTCTACTGAGATTAAAGAGACTATTTACAATATGAATAAAGAAGATCTGTATGCTTCGTTATATGCAGAACTTTCTGTAAATGAAGAAAAAAAGATGCAATCAGCGCATAATCATTTTCAATCAGTAGATGCAAAACTAATGGTCTGTTTGAAAAAAGAAGGCGAAAAACAACCGTTATTTTGTGTTCCCGGTGTTGACGGTCATCCTGAGGTCTTTCTTGATTTAGTAGAAAGACTGGATATTAATCGGCCTATTTATGCCATTAGAGCGCCTGAGCTAATTGAAGCTGATACGCGCTTTACATCCTTAATTGATCGCGCTAGTACTTATTGCGGTTTTATACAACAAGTGCAATCACAAGGACCTTACCATTTAGCAGGTTGGTCTATGGGAGGAATAGTCGCCATTGAGATGTCTAATCAACTCATTAATCGTCACGAGGAAATGGCTTTTCTTGGAACAATCGATAGTTATGTTAATAATAAAAACGACACTATTAGCTTGGAGTACCATGATGTGGCAACATTTTATTTGCAGATTTTAAATGAACAGTTAGGTAATGATCCTGTCGCTGTAAAGCTAGAATCCTCGCAAATGGTATTAAACGAAATTAAAAACACCTTGTGTAAGTTCGGATTACCAACAGTGACACAAGAAAAAATTAATAATGACATAAACGTAATTGCTAATGCATTAAGGGAGTTTTTGCAACACTCCTTTCAAGGCAGTGCAACCAATGCTTTTGCATTTAATGCAAAAGAACCATCCATGCTTTTTTCAAAAAAAGAAGGACATTTTCTTTCAAATAGCATTAAATTAACTGCTGATAATATACAATCAGTTATCGTCGATGGTAATCATTTTAGTTTGCTAAAAAAAGAAAACAATGCGGGTTTGGCAGAATGTTTAATCAAATTGATAGGTTGATCCATTGATAAAATTCATCGTGGAGAATGATTATGCATAGAAATACTAATTTTGCTATTCTAGGCGGTGGCTGCGCCGGGCTGAGTTTTGCTGCGCATTTACTGCAAGAAGGATTGAATGATAAACATATTACGATTATAGAACCTCGAAAAAGCTATTTTCGCGACAGAACTTGGTGTTATTGGAAAGTGTCTGATCACTTATTTTCTTCTTGTGTTTCGCATCGTTGGCCAAAAATGAAAATGTGCACTGAGTCAGATGCCATTATTCGAGAGTTAGGCCAATATCCTTTTGAATATATTAAAGCGGATGACTATTATAATGCCGCGATAGCATTATTAAAACAGCATGATAATGTGGATTTATTATTAGAAACTCATCCATTATCGGTCCAAGAGGAAAGTGACAGAATCATCATTGAAACCAATCAAGGAACCATAAATGCCGATTATCTTTTTGATAGTAGGCCACCGAATCTTGATGAAGAGTTAGTAGGGCGTAACGATTATTTGCTGCAATGCTTTATTGGTTGGGGAGTCCGCACAGAAAATCCCATTTTTGATCCCACGCTATTTACACTGTTAGAACTTGATACTACCGTTAAAAACCCCGTATTTGCCTATTATATTTTACCAACGAGTGAATATGAGGCAGTCATCTGTCCTATTTATTTTTTCAAAGAAAACTGTAGATATCCAGATGAAATATATGAACAGCGAATAAAGGATTATTTGCTAAAACATCATGCAGGCACTTATCAAGTGACACACAAAGAAAAGGCCATATTACCTATGATGGTTTTTGAAGGTAATAGAATGCACCCGACTCCACGAACGTATAAATTAGGAACAGCTGCCGGTTTATCAAGAGCAATTACTTCCGCCTTGTTTTTAAATATTCAGCGATATAATTTGGAATTGGCCCGATTAATTATTCATGATGATTTTGTGACGACTCCTGCCGCATTTTCTAAGCAAGCTTACTTTACTGATGGTTTGTTTCTAAAGCGGCTTCATCAAAATCCTGAAAGTTATGCTGATATAGAAATGAAATTCATACGTAATACACCGATAGATACTGCGATACGGTATATGGAGGATTGTATGAATAAAACCGATTTTTCCGTATTACTGAATGCTTTTAATAAATAATTAAAAAATCGTCTTAATTCAATAAGTTATACTATACTTACATAAAGTCTACACAGCGGAGCATATTAATATGAGTATTGGTATAGAGGCAATGAACGCATATGTTTCCAGAACATATATTGACGTGCGTGAATTATTTTTGGCGCGCAATTTAAATATTGATCGTTTTGATAATCTTATGATGCTAGAAAAAAGCGTTAATTTGCCGTGCGAAGATCCCGTGACTAATGCCGTTAATGCGGCCAAACCAATTATTGATCGATTAACAGATAAAGAACGAAATAGTATAGAAATGGTTATTACATCCAGCGAATCCGGTTTGGATTTTGGTAAATCACTGAGTACGTATATTCATGCTCATTTAGGCTTAAGTAAAAATTGTCGTTTATTTGAGGTCAAACAAGCTTGTTATGCTGGCACAGCTTCTTTGCAAATGGCGATGAATTATATTGCATCGGATGTTTCACCGGGTGCAAAAGTATTGGTCATTACATCAGATGTTGCAAGAGCTGCAGCCAAAATGACCTATGCTGAACCTTCGCAAGGTGTTGCCTCAGTGGCAATGTTAGTGGGAGATCAAGCCGATATATTTGCAGTTGATTTTGGTGCTAATGGTATTTATGGTTATGAAGTGATGGATACTTGTCGGCCTTTACCGGAAATTGAAACGGGTGATCCTGATTTATCCTTGTTGGTTTATATGGATTGTTTAGAAAATTCATATAAGCATTATGCGAGTCGTGTTGATGGGACAGACTATCAAAAAAGTTTTGATTTTATGGCATTTCATACGCCATTCGCTGGTTTAGTGAAGGCCGCTCATCGTAAAATGTTACGTGAATTAAAACACCTATCGCCTGCAGAATGCGAAGAAGACTTTCAACAACGGATAGTGCCTTCTTTAAATTTTTGTACGCATGTAGGTAATATTTATTCAGGTACGGTTTATCTTGCATTGGCCAGTTTGATTGCAAATGCCTCTTATGACAGTGCAAAGCGAGTAGGAATTTTTTCTTATGGTTCAGGATGTTCTTCTGAATTTTATAGTGGCGTTATCACGCCAAAATCGCGAGAAAAAATGTTGGCGATGAAGATAGATGAGGCATTAAATACACGTCGCAAATTAAGTATTGAAGAATACGATCGTATTATTGATCTTAATATGGAATGGTTGTTTGGTGTGCAAGATAAAACGGTAGATTTAGCAGGTTTTGCTGCTATTTATGAAGAGCAATTTCATAATAATGGTTTATTACGGTTGAAAGAAATAAAAAATTATCACCGTGAATATGTTTGGAGTTAAATCATGAATGATGTTGTCAGATTAGAATACATGAATGATTCTATTGCCATCATTACGATGGAAGATAGAGTTAACAAAAATACATTTTCTGCAGACTTAGTGGCTGGAGTACAAAATTATTTCACTCAAGCACAAGAAAACCCATTAACAAAAGTAATTATCTTGCAAGGCTATGATAGTTATTTTTGTTGTGGTGGTATGAAAGAAGATTTATTAAAATTGGCCGATGGTAAAATGGTTTTTACTGATATGCCATTTTATAGTTTGTTATTAGAGTGCAAACTACCCGTGATTGCAGCTATGCAAGGTCATGCATTAGGCGGTGGTTTAGCATTTAGTAGCTTTGCAGATATCATGATTATGGCTGAGGAAGCAACTTATAGTAGTAATTTTCTAAAATATGGATTTACACCCGGTTTTGGAGCAACTTATATTATGCCAAAGAAATTTGGCCCTATTTTTGGTGTGGAAATGCTATATACCGCACAAGAATATGAAGGACGTGATTTGAAGCAAAGAAATAGTCCGATTCGCATTGTCAAAAAAAATGAAGTGTTGCCACTAGCGATACATCTTGCAAAAGATCTGGCAGAAAAACCACGATTATCCTTGGAGTTATTAAAAAAACAGCTGGTACAAAGCACACTTCAGGAGCTGCCTGCTTATATAGAACAAGAATTGGCAATGCATAAATTAACGTTAAACACACCAGAAGCAAAACAAGCTATAAGCAAACTATTTGGTGAATATTAATTCAATAGGATAATTAGACGAGATTATTATGATTAATAATGAAGTAGTTAAATTAACGTATCTTGATGACACGATTGCCGTGGTTGCTTTAGAAGATAGAGTCGCTAAAAATACATTTACTCATTCTTTTAATGAACAATTAATCAACACATTTCGTATTATAAAAGATAATCCTATGCTGAAGGTCGTTATTGTTCATGGTTATGATAATTTTTTTATGTGTGGTGGGTCTCAAGATGAATTGCTCAATCTATCCTCAGGTAAAGGAACGTTTGCTGATTTAAATTTTTATCGTTTGTTTTTAGATTGCGATCTGCCCATCATTGCTGCAATGCAGGGTCATAGTATTGGGGGCGGATTAATTATGGGATGTTATGCTGACATGATCATTATGGCCGAGGAAGCATTTTACAGTGCTAATTTCATGAAATATGGTTTTACACCCGGTTTTGGTGCCACTTATATTTTAGCTCAAAAATTTGGCAAAGTGATTGCTGATAGTATGCTATTAGGGGCGCAAAATTATCAAGGGTCTCAATTAAAACAGTGGGGCGTTTCCGCAAAAATTATCAGAAAAATGGACGTTATTCCGACTGCAATAGAAATGGCTAAAACATTAAGCACCAAATCAAGAGCCGCATTATTATTACTGAAGTCACATTTAACTAGCAAATATAAACACGAGCTACCTGCTTATATAGAAAAAGAATTGCAAATGCACCAGCTGACTTTTGGTAGTGATGAAGTAAAAAATCGCATTGAAACCTTATTTGGAAAATAACTAATGATTGATAGGAGATATCATGCAAAAAAATGAAATTTTTAACATTTTAAAGAAATCCATAATGGATGTTTTACCTTTGGTTACTGAAAGTGATATCAAACCTGAACAAAAATTATTTGATTTGGGCGCTAATTCCATTGATCGCTCAGAAATCATCATTACCTCTATGGCTGCTTTGAAACTAAAAATCCCTGCTAGTGAACTTGGAAAAGCAAAGAACATCGAAGGCTTGATTGATGTGTTTTATAACGCGCTCAATAAATCCTAGTAACAGCGCTTTAAGATCCTAGCGTCTTCTTCTCTTCGAGATCTTGATTCACTAACGAAGTCACCACACAATCTGACCAGACGTTTAACGATGTTTCTACCATATCGATCACAACATAAACGGTTAGAATTAAACCCATTAAGGTCGTATCAACACCCATTGCTAATAAAAATGCG
>Ga0302303_10002829_pt1 | contig 10219 bp, 11 predicted proteins | sample III_Palsa_E2_1_FD_194542 | JGI IMG/M metagenome (GOLD analysis project Ga0302303, IMG submission 194542) | Peat permafrost microbial communities from Stordalen Mire near Abisko, Sweden - III_Palsa_E2_1 | ecosystem: Environmental > Terrestrial > Soil > Palsa > Peat permafrost | place: Sweden... | reverse complement strand
TTATGCCAGGACGGTAAAAAAGGCGATTACAACAAATCAGCAGTTTGACATTGCACTCATTACTAATCAATTTACAAAAGTATTGACGGAATTGATTGTTTTTTGTTCCGACCAAAACCTTACATATTGGAGAGAGACCTTTGAGAAAGCATCAAATATTCTTTCAAGCACAATACCCAACAAAGAATATTATCATCACGATCTAATCGTGCCAAAAAATTATTCACTTGCAGCACAACAACTTTTATTCTCGGTCGGGCAAAGCTGGGTTTTTGGCGGAATGGGATCATGGAATGATATGGGATTTGAGAACAAAGAGGTAAACGAAACCTATTTGCAATTATCACAAAGGCTTTATGAATTATTATTGCAGGGAATTATTGGAGCGACGAATTCATTTTAACTAGTAAAACAGAGGTTCAAGCCAGAAAGTCACAGGGGGCGATGCGAGCATGCACTAAACGGCCAGAAAGGAAAAATGTGCCACAAATTCTATTTGTTTTTGTGGCGTACAAATATAAGTCCCAAAATCTTCATGTCCATAGTAAGGCATTTTGGGTAAAATAGGCATGCGAAATTTTGATACTTTTATTACCTTTATCCCGATAAAATTGCCTCCGCTCCCCTCGTCCGAGCGATCCATAATCACTACCTACAGCGCACACTAATTAATTGACTACCAAAGCGTAAGAGCATGAGTGTTAAAGCCACCCTCTCCGCTAGTTGATTTTTCAAAATGTATTAAGGGCTTGTAAAACGCTGGTTTTGCGGGCCTTTTTAAATTTTCCACTACAATTTGATCGAAAAGAATTCAAAAATTCGGTGCACAATTCGGTGCACCGGAACTTATCTCAATTTTGGTGCACCGAATGACACGGAAAGCCAATAGGAGAAAGGATTTCAAGAGATCAAACCTTTTGGTGACGGATACCACAACATTCGTAAACACACAAAAGCAGTGGAAACATGGAACATCACATCAGCGTCCTCTTTTACGCCAGGAAATCCAAAAAGACCAGCTCGGGCCAAATCCCCCTTTACATTCGGATTACCGTCAACGGCCAACGGATAGAGCACAGCATCCAACGGTACGTACAAGCCGCCCAATGGTCGCCGGCGGCAGGTCGGATGAAAGGCAACAGCGATCCGGTCAGACAAGTCAATCTCTACCTGGACACCCTCACCACCAAAGTTCTCCGGTTGGAGCGGGAAATGGTCATGGACGGCCAAGCCGTCAACTTCGATACTTTCCGGGAAAAGTGGCTGGGCGTCACCGAAGCACCCCGGATGCTGATCGAAGTCTTTCAGCAGCACAATGACCAAATGGCCTCCCTGGTCAAAGAAGGCAAAGATTACTGCGCCGCCACCCTCATCCGGTACAACACGTCCAGGGACCATACCAAGGCATTTATCCAATGGAAATACAATCTTGACGATATCGACATTAAGCGACTGAATTACGAATTCGTCTCCGATTTTGAGTTTTGGCTGAAAACCGAAAGGCACTGCGGTCACAACACGACCATGAAATATATCAGCAACTTGAAGAAAATCGTAAATAACTGCCTCCGCAAGGGTTGGCTGCTCAAAGACCCATTCCTGGGTTTTAAGATGACGCGTCAGGAAATTGAAAAAGAAGCCCTGACCGAACAGGAAATGAAAAAAATCCATTCCAAGAATTTCCCGGTAGACCGGCTGAATTTTGTAAAAGACATATTTCTGTTCAGTTGCTTCACCGGGCTGGCCTACGCCGACGTTAAAAAATTGAAACGAACGGAGATCCAAAAGGGAATCGACGGGAACTATTGGATTCTGACCAGCCGGCAAAAAACGAAGACCAAATCCCGGATTCCCATTTTGCCCGCGGCGCAATCCATTATCGAGAAATATAAGGATTATCCTCCCTGCTGCATTTCCGGCCTTCTTCTGCCGGTTATGAGCAATCAGCGGATGAACTCCTATTTGAAAGAAATTGCCGATCTATGCGATATTCGGAAAAACCTGACGTTTCATATCGCCCGTCACACTTTTGCAACGACGGTCACTTTGAGTAATGGGGTGCCGATTGAGTCGGTTAGCAAGATGTTGGGGCATCACAGCTTAAAAACGACGCAGCACTATGCGAAAGTCCTGGATAATAAAGTGAGCGAAGACATGGACAAATTGAGAAAAATGATGAATTTGCCTGGATAAGTCATAAAAATGTATAAAATCAATTCCGGAGATCTTACCCATTTCCTTTTAAATGCGGTAAAAAAGACGCCTGGCATGTTCCTAATGGATACCAAATTGATTTCGCTTGAGAAATTCTTAACCGGGTACAGAATAGCGACGAAGATGAATGCTCCGAAAAAAAAGGATCGTTTTCTGGAACACTTTAGTGAGTGGTTTTTACAACGGAAGAATCTGGATGACGGACTAATGTGGTATCCGTTAATTCTCGAAGAGTGCAACAATTCCGAAGAAGCCGCCTTGCTGAAGTTTTGGGACTATTTGGAAATATTCAACGTTGAAGTTCCTGAGTAGCTTTCGGTTTTAAAAACTTCTGTACCGCGTCGGAGACTTAAATTGGTTTGAGTAACGGCTTGACCTTTTTACAATAGTCCAGAAAGCCGGGTTCGTCTTTAACAGCATAGGCCCTGGCAAAACCGCAATTTTCCATGACTATCCTGAGATAGTTTACAAAAGTGGTTTCATGCTCTTCATTGAGAAAGCGGCTGTCCACCTGAGGACTGGCCGTGAGTTCAACGGAATAAGCAGGCCCTCCACTGATATTGTCTTTGTGGTAGTAGTCCGCCGACACTGGAAGTGCGAATGGCTTGTCGTCCGGGTCGATTTCCTCCGCTTCAGTCAAGAGATACTTTAAAGGAAAGAGTTGAATGGGATCGGCCCCTTCCCAGGGGATCGTGGCATCGGCGTCATAATCCCATGCAAAATTGCAGGAGCCAACTACTTTATAAAATACTTTCAGCGATAAAGGGACATGCCCCAAATCGCTGACAATTTCTTGTAGTTCATCAACATAGAATGATGTCTCCAATTGAGGTTTTAGAACGGGAAACTCGAAATCCTCCACGGGGTCCTTCTTAAAACAATAATTCTCATCAACCAGGGCGGCATGGATAACCCCCAAATTATAAGCGACCCTATTCATGGTTTCGTTTAAGACCGCGTTTGTATCTACCAAATTGTTCCCTTCAAAAGCGTCTTTGCCCATGCGTTCCAATTCTTCGTAGACTTGAACAGTATTACCTTGAAGGTATCTTGCTAACACATTCATCGCTGTAACCTGGATATAGATAGTAAGATACCGCTTATTTACAAATGTGAATAAGCCGCCAAATTTAAAAAAAATAGTCCCCAACTACTTCCCCATACGGAAATCTCCGGCTTCTCAGAATTTAAATTGGGCGTAAAAAATGAGCAGACTATTGTATATCACCGACGACACACAAAGACCTTCCGGAGATCAACTTGTCACACTGGCCGACTTGGAGAAATTTCGGGTCACCCTGATGATGGATATTAAAATGATGCTGGAAGGGCATATAGGCAAGACGCCCAAACGTTGGCTGAAATCCTACGAGGTAAGGAAATTCCTCAATATATCGGCTGGGACCCTTCAGACACTCCGGAACAATAGAAAAATACCATTTACAAAAATCGGGGGGCTTATATATTATGATACGGTGGAAATTGAAAAGGTTATGAGCGATCAAAAAAGAGTGCCTTAAACCCAGGTCCCCAAGGCTAGAAACCTTTCGTTTGAATTCGGGACGCAGTGCGTCCCGAATTCAGAAATACCTTGCTCTCGCCTGCGAACGGAGCCTACATTTAATTAACAATCAATTATTTATGGCTTTTATCTAGCGATATGTGTTGTATCTTGTGGTCTATATGACAGATTCAAAACGCAATATTAAGATTGACGCTGCACAAAAGCCAGACCTTCCCAAAGAGCTATTTTGGGATTGGCGATACCATGAAATTGACTGGCAAAAGACCTATCTAAGCATTATAGAAAGAGTGCTTGAACGGGGAACAAAGGACGAATGGAAGGAGTTAATCCGTTTTTACGGAGAACCCAAAATCAAAACTGCCCTTACAAAAGAGATAATGTATTTACCCGATTATATCATTGAGGAAGTAACCCGCTATTTTAGCCTTCGACAGGAAGACCTTGCATGCTACGTAAGGCAAAAGTTGAGAAGGGGACAATGGATATAATAATAAGAATAACGGGACGCAGTGCGCCCCGATTTGGAAGTCTGAATGCGCTTTTTTTATGCGCATAGCAAGATGTCTTTTCGTCAACATTTTTCCATCTACCTTGTGGTCGATTTAAACCACTTTTTGAGGCCTAAAAGTGCTTTGAGTTTACGTGATCGTAAGTGGCTAAGAGGCATCTATTTCTTCCGTAATTTGTTCGCCAGACTGAAAATCAAAGCTACTAGATAATAAAAAATATAACAAAGCAAAAATCCAGCACAAATAATGAGTATAATAAGGATACAAAGGCCCCTTATTAATTCTCCCATGGTTGCATCATTAATGCCTAAAAATACAATATTCATTCTTTTGCTTGTTCCTAAAAATAATGCAAAATATATTATTTAACACATGCAACAGTACCAGGTCTTCGAACTAATACGAGATATTAATCCTGCCATAACAAAAGGAATGCAGGGCGTTATACTCGAAGTGTTAGACACTGCTAACTATATAGTTGAATTCGTAAAAGACGACGGTACTAATTATGAATATGAAGGTGAATTCACGTTTGATGTAAAGGAATCCGATATAAGAGCCATTCCCTAATAATCCCCCCATCTCTAGGAGAACTGAAGCAGAAACGCCCTGAAAGCGCGAATCCTATGATTTTGCAGCGTATGGGATAGGCGTTCCGGCAACAAAGGAGGGAGTCATTGCAAAAGGTTGGGGAAAATTTATCATTGATCCAAATCAGGACGAACAGCCATTCTCCAAATTGGAGCAGTAAGACTTCTAAATCGAAATCACAGGTATTTCATCCGAGACATACAAATTACTAATATCTTATCTTTGATTAATCTATGGGTCAAAGTTGGAAAAAACCTGCGATTATAATCGTTACACTTACACTTGTATGTATAACAATCTATCAGTCATTCAAGGATAAGAAAACAGCTGACAGTAGAACATGTGATACTGTAAAAATGACGTTAAATGGCGTGATTGAAGAGTTTGGCGGCAGAAGTCCTTCTGCGTTCGTGGTGTTGAATAACGTAAATGGTTCGATAGGAGTTAATTTTTCCAAAGAAACAGATAAAAGAGGATTTATAGGCAACTATGGCTTTGAGGTTGGCGATTCGGTTATAAAAAGCCCGGGGTCGAGATTAATTACTTTTAGGCGCGGAGATAGTGTAGTAGTCTTTGAATTGAATTGTGTTGAATAGGGTTCACCGGAGGCTTACGAGTGACAACACACAAATTCCAAATGGAAGATTTAGCCGATTTATAACATCACTTTTCAAAAACGCCCCTTAGCTCTCCTGGCAAATGATCAACGGGCAACCCCATTTCGCCTACCCAATTGTCATCAGGTAAATATGCTTCGGGTTCAACATTCTCAAAATAACCGTTAATAAACAGTTTGGCATCAAAGTCAACGAAAAAACTCAGCTGCTTATACTCCGAGGGTATATCGATAGCCAGCTCGAATTCGCCGATGCTGACGCGATCTTCTTCTATACATCTGATAAAACTTTCGATCTCGTTGTCAGACACGTTTAAGATATTATCCCTAAACGCAGGAGTTTGGTTATCGGTTAGGGAAGTAGGGTCGTATTTGCTGTAATTCAATATCCACCAGGCAAGCGGCATCGAATAAAGGTTATAGGTTCCCTTGTATTTAATATAGCCCAACAGGTAGTTGTCCCGAAGTTTTTTGTATAGATCTGCCATATTTGGTTGGCAAAATAACCAATCCCCGCCTAATTATTTCATTCAAGGCCCCGAAAGCTCATTTATAAAATTTATCTCTATATTGTATTTGTCAATTATCAAAGCCTTTTTTTCCAATACGAAAGGTCAAATTTATCCCCCAATTCGAACCATAAAATAACAGGCGATGGACAAAACGCTCCGAACATCATTAAACGAGGTTGTTTCACCACGTCTTTCAAAAATCGGATTGAGCTTTCATAATGATTACCTTTGGTTTGGCAAAAGCACAGATTCAATAAGGAAGGTATTTCAATATAGCTTACTTAAAGGCGACCAAGCAACATTTGCGTGGGGAGTCTGTTTCGACTTTATCCCAACCATCTCCGGAAATACTTTAAAGTTCCACAGGACAGAGAAAAGTGTGATGTTGCAACTTTTTGAATGGACAGACGAGTATGCCAACTCTTTCTCGGGAGGAAAATTGGATGGCGGGGTGATTTCGCACGGGGACGCAAATAAATTAGGGAGGTCCATTGATAGATTGTTGGACAAATATGAAAGCAAAATGGCCGCCTTTTACGAAGAGGCGTCTACCATAGAAAAATCGATAACGATAGCAGAGAGACAGATCCAAGATCAGAAAAGCTATAATTTACACAGCCCGAGCCCGAAATACATATTGTCATTTTTATTGGCTAGAAATCAGCAGATCGAAAAAGGTATATTGGCATTGAATGAACTTGCCTATCTTAATGATGACCTAAAAACCAAGATTGAACAAATACTGCGAAAGAGCTGATTTGATTTTCCAGGGTGAATGATCAATCATTGATAAAACCCCTAACCTTAATTAAAATGCGGCGACTCCAGGAAGGTCCCCCATCAAAACTCCTCCCTCACAATCCTAACCGGCCCCAACAACCCGGAGGGCGTCAATTTCGACATTTTATTGAAATAATTCCACGTAGTAAAGCAATACCGCCCCTTTGAAGGTCGAGGTTGGTTTTTAAGAAACCAGTCAGGAAACTCCTTCAAATACTGACCACTGTTGTAAAAATACATATTGGGCAGCCATTCCATATCCTCTGGCTCCTGCTCGTCGCCGATTAACCTGTTGGCCCAGACATTGGTTACTTCAATCTTTAATTCGTTCTTTTGTCGCAGTGAAGAAAGGGGAAGCTGGATCTCCCAAGGCGCCGTCCATACCACTCCAATGGTCTTGTCATTCACCATTACTTTGGCGATACAATGAACGGTCCCCAGGTTGATATAGATTTTACTATTTGTGTCGGCTAATTCATGGACAGGTATAGTAAATCCATGGGTATAAACGGCGGTACCGCTGAAATATTTAATCCCACTGTCTGCACTCGCTGTCCAGTCACTTAGTGTATCAAATTTTACAGGGTTTGAGGGGCCTCCCCAGGCGGTGTCAAATGTAACTGTCCACGGCCCTTTGACAGTAGAGAGGGTTTTAGACACTGGGAAATTGGGCTTTGCGGCATTCACTGTCCGCCCGATTTTATCTCGGAAAACAATAAAAAAGCTTTGGGCATCATCAAAATTCAGGGTTATTTCAGTTTTGGAATCCTTTTGGACAAACTGGTTTATATCGCGTATTTCTCCGGAAACGGGATCCCAGATTTCGGGCTGCATGCCAGTCACGTCAAACCGGCAGTCAGCGGCCCCGGGATAATGGGAAACATTGGCCACAAAGTAAATATGGGTATTCCCTTCTCTTCGATGGGTATCTTTTATAACCATATCACTGTTACCCAATTGCTGACTGAAATCTTCAATGGAGTTGGGGACGTATTGTCCCCATTGTAATAAGGCCTGGCAACGCTGCAGGTAATGGACCATTGCTTTTGCGGGCTTCCACCAGGTTTGGGTGCGATCGAAGTGGGTGCCCCATTGGCCCATGGTGACGCCCGGTAAATATTTATTATCCCAGGGTTGTTCTACAAAACGATGGATAATCATTCGATTTACGCCGGCGCAAAAGGCGGCATCGCCTACGGGTTTTAGCCAGGCGGGTGTTTCGTTCCATTTGCTATCCGCCGGTTGGCCGGTAAAAGCTTCTGCGGATAGTATTGTCCGATCGGTCTTTCTGAATGCTTTGACCATGTCTTCTAACAGATACGGTGAATAGACGCCGTCGTGGGTCCAAAATTCGACCATGGCATTTGATACTAATGGCACGATTTCATCTACGCGCCAGGGGCCGCCGTAGGACTCGCATTGAAATTGAAGGTTTACGGCTTTCAGTTTTTCTGTTATGGTGGTAAAGTACACATCCCGGTACAGATCTTCAATGGTGATCGCAAAATCAATTTTAAAGCGGTCGGTTTGCTCCCTGCCTTCTATTGTCCGGCCTGCAAACGTGGCCAGATAGGGAAGCAGGTCGTATCCCCTGCGCAAGGCGAACTCTTCTCTCATCTTGGGCGTCCAGGTCACATCGTTTTCTTCATAGCTGTCAAAATAAACGTGATCGATTGTTTTACCCACTAAGTCGCCTAAGTGGCTTTTCATCTCATTTATTACGTGATCCATGTGAAATGAAACGGCTTCTTTGCTCATCTTATCACATTCAAAACCGGTTGCCTGCCATTGGGCGGGTTGTCCCTGGGCGCCCATGGTGGTATGTCCAAACCTGTAAATGATCCAGTCCCCATCGGGTACGTTCCATTCCAGTTTGCCATCCGGCGTCATCAAAGCGGTTAAATTAATAATTGACTTCTTTAACACGGTATCTGTAGCGGGCATAGCCAGCACGGCTATGTCTTTATAGTAGGTTCTACGTTCGGGTATTTCGGGTATTTCAATGAGTCCATTTTTGGAGTTATACGCCGGGAAGGGTTCATTTGCGCGCGGATTGACTTTGGGGCTGTCCAAAATAATCACCTGATTATTTTTACTCCCGCTCACCTTTATTTGGGACCAGCAAATTTCCTGCATGGATAATTCCGGAGTGATCCATACTCCGCCACTGGTACCATAACCAGCGCCATTAAATATGCCCATGGTCATATTTAATCTTTTTGATTCTTCCGCCGCATGTTTTACCAACGCCCACCAGGGCTCTGTCCATGCCACTATTTCGGGGGTCGGATCTTTAGCTATCTGGGTTCCCCACGGGATGGTGACGTCTGACAATCCCAGCATGGTGGTGGAATTAAATCCTTCTTCCTTCAATGCCTCCAGATCTTTGGTGATTCCCGTCTTACTTAAATTGGCTCCCATCCACATCCACAATACACCTGGCTTCGCAGATTCGGGAGGATGTAAGAAAAGTTGTTCAGGGTTTCCTGATTTGATACTATCAGGGCCAATTTGTGCATATGAATGTGCGGTGATGGTGGATACAATAATAAAAAGGCAAAGGGAAATTGTTGTTGCGGGATTGGTCATACTTCATTGAGGTTAAACGGTAGTTTGCGTATGCGCTTTCCGGTAAGGTCAAATATGGCATTGCAAAGCGCCGGCGCAAAGGGAGGCAGGCCGGGTTCACCTACGCCTCCAGCTTCCTCGTCATTTTCCATGATATACACTTCGATATCCGGAATATCGCTGATGCGGGGCATTTGGTAAGTATCAAAGTTTTTTTCAACGGCCCCCCCTTCACTGAAATGTGTCTCATGCTTAATAGCGGCGCCCAGCCCCATTACAATACTCCCTTCCACCTGGGCGCGGATAATGTCCGGGTTTACGTACCAACCGCAATCCATCAGGGCGATCACCTTATTGATCTTTATTTTTCCGTCTGCTTTGTGCGACACTTTAACGATGTGGCCCACGATACTGCCGAAGCATTCGGTAATGGCCACGCCCCAGCCTTCATTCTTCCCCCGGGATTTCCATCCGGAGAGGGTCTCCATCCGGTCGATCAGCGCCTCGTAACGCTTATTAGGGAGATGGCTTCTCCGGAAGTTCAGGGGGTCTTTCCCCGCTTGGTGTGCCAGTTCATCAATAAAGCTTTCGCAGGCGAAGCCGTCGGTGTTTGCCGTAGGGGCGCGCCACCACATCACAGGTATAGGGGATTTGGTGGAAATCCAGCCAAAACTGTAATGGGGGATGGATGCATAATAGGGTTTCGCCAATCCATCTATAGCACCGTCGTTGGTGCTGGCGGATCCCGGAGCAGCATCGGTACTAAGTTCCTGCCCAATCGGCTGCGCAGCAATGATTGCCTGAAAAGCAAGGATATGGCCATCTTTGTCAAGACCTCCCTTGCAGGCGTATAGGGCGCCGGATCGGAACGGCCCCATGCTCATATCGTCTTCCCTGGTCCATA
>Ga0302303_10002826_pt1 | contig 10224 bp, 11 predicted proteins | sample III_Palsa_E2_1_FD_194542 | JGI IMG/M metagenome (GOLD analysis project Ga0302303, IMG submission 194542) | Peat permafrost microbial communities from Stordalen Mire near Abisko, Sweden - III_Palsa_E2_1 | ecosystem: Environmental > Terrestrial > Soil > Palsa > Peat permafrost | place: Sweden... | reverse complement strand
ATGCCATAACAGGCGAACTGGTAGTAACCGGTTCAACTACACAGGTATTTTTAAGTAAGGATGATTTTACCCTTCAGCTAATCAACCCCGATTTTTTTAGGGATTGGAAGGTAAAGCAACGCTTAACGTAATAAACAGATCTTTAATATCAGGATGTCACTTGTAATTTAGACCCTATTAATATACCAATGAGCGTAGAAAAAGTAGATGTTTTGGTAATAGGCGCAGGGCCCGCCGGCACTGTAGCCGCATCAATAGTTAATAAAGCCGGGTTTAAGGTTAAAATTATTGAAAAGCAAAAGTTTCCCCGCTTTGTTATTGGCGAAAGCTTGCTTCCGCGATGCATGGAAGCACTTACTGAAGCAGGTTTTATTGATGCGCTTAAAGAAAAGGGCTTCCAGGAAAAATCAGGTGCCAAGTTTGTAAAAAACGGAAAGATATGTGATTATTTTTTTGCCGATCAGTATACACCCGGTTGGAACTGGACCTGGCAGGTACCACGTGCAGAATTTGATAAAACCCTTGCCGATACCGTTGAAAAAATGGGCGTACAAGTTTGTTATGAAACTGCCGTTACCGCCATCACCTTTAACGGTTCAGATTCTGTAACAACAGTTGAAGATGTAAATGGTAATAAAACAGAAATTGAAGCCAGGTTTATTATTGATGGCAGTGGCTATGGCCGTGTGATCCCACGCTTATTTAACCTTGATAAACCATCGAATTTACCTCCCCGTAAAGCGCTGTTCACCCATGCGGTTGATTTAAACCGATCAATGGATGATGAGCCTAACCGCATCACTATAATAGTACACCAGCCAGGTGTTTGGATTTGGATAATTCCGTTTTCAAACGGGGTTACCTCGGTTGGTTTTGTAGGTAACCCCGATTTTTTTAGTGCCTGTGAAGGCGATAATGAAAAGGTGCTGCGCCAATTAATTGCTACACAGCCTTACCTCGCCACGCGTTTAAAAGATGTAGATTTTGTGTTCGATCCCCGGATTTTGGAATCCTGGTCAACTACCACCAATCAGTTTTATGGCGAGGGGTTTGTATTAACCGGTAATGTAACCGAGTTTTTAGACCCCATTTTTTCATCCGGGGTTACATTAGCAACCGTATCGAGCCAAAAGGCGGCAAATTTGGTTATACGGATGCTAAAAAAGGAGGCTGTGGATTGGGAACAAGAATATACTAAACACCTGCTACATGGTGTAGATACTTTTCGCTCATACGTATTGGCCTGGTATGAAGGCACCCTTGATACTATATTTTTTGCCGAAAAACAGAATCATGAAGTCAAAAAAATGATCTGCTCTGTTTTGGCGGGTTATGTATGGGATATGAAAAATCCTTTTGTAAGAGATCATAAAGTGGCACTGCAAAAGTTAGCCCGCATTATTGAATTGGGGATGTTGGCTGATGAAGAAATATAGATTAAATTTGGTAAATACATGGAAAATTTGATGGCTGATTTGAAGGGACAGATCGCGGTTCAACTAAAACTAAAGAATATTAAACCAGGAGATATTGGTGATGACGAACCACTTTTTGGAGCCGGTTTGGGCCTTGATTCGTTAGATGCGTTAGAACTGATCGTATTATTGAAACAGAAATATAAACTTAGGGTTACCAATCCCCAGGATGGGTTAAAAGTATTCCAATCGGTTAGAGCTATGGCCGAATTCATAACCGCCAACACGGCACAAAGCACTTAAAATGAATACTGCTGTTTTTGTAGCCGGGGTGGGAGTAATTTCGGGCATTGGCAACAATGTACCGGAGTGCGTGGATTCATTGGAGAAAGGGAAAGCAGGTATTGATAAAATTAGTTATCTAAAAACTAATCATCGCGATTTATTACCCACCGCCGAGGTTAAGCTAAGTAACGATGAGCTATCGGCCATGTCAGGCTTCGCGCCCTGCGCAAGCCGCACGGCTATGCTAAGCATGATAGCGGCGCAGGAAGCCTGGGATAATTCAGGTGTCAGAGATCTTCCTGCCTTGCGTACCGGTTTTGTTTCGGCATCAACCGCAGGCGGCATAGACAAAACTGAAGATTTTTTCATAAGTTTTTTAGGTAATAAAAGCAAGGGCAGGTTAAGAGATGTAATTAACCACGAATGCGGTAGCATTACTACAATGGTTGCCGAAAAGTTAGGGATCAAAAATCACATCAGCACCATCAGCACCGCGTGTTCATCATCGGCAAATGCTATTATGTATGGGTCGCGCTTAATAAAACACCATATTCTTGATGCCGTAGTAGCCGGAGGCACAGATGCCCTAACCCGTTTTACGCTTAATGGGTTTAACACCCTTATGGTGCTTGATGAGCACTATTGTAAGCCATTTGATGAAGAGCGTAATGGCCTGAACCTGGGCGAAGGCGCGGGCTATATTGTGCTGGTATCTGAACGCGTGGCATCATTATTAAAGCAGCGCGCTTATTGCGCCCTCAGCGGCTATTTTAATGCCAATGATGCCTACCATCAAACATCTACATCATTTGATGGCGACGGGCCGTATATGGCCATGGCAGGCGCATTGGCGATGAGCGGTTTGCAGCCAAAGGATATTGATTACATTAATCTGCACGGTACAGGAACCCTAAACAACGATAGCTCCGAAGGCGCTGCTATACAACGGCTGTTTCATCCCCATTATCCTAAAATGAGCTCCACCAAATCATTTACCGGGCATACGCTTGGTGCCAGTGCTGGTATTGAAGCGGTATTTTCGGCATTGGCAATACAACAAGGAATGGTTTACCCTAATTTGCGTTTGCAAAAGCCGATGGCAGCCTTCCCTTTCGCTCCCGAAACAACATTTTCAAAACAACCCGATATTAAACACGTGCTATCTAATTCTGTTGGTTTTGGCGGTAATTGTTCATCCCTTATCTTTTCAAAGCTATAAAAGATGAAGACGTATATCAGGTCGGCAATAACAATATCGCCCCAAAAAACATTTAATAACCCTTTATTTTTAAATGAGCTTGCTGAGTATAACGATAACCGATTAACAAGTATTGAACCGGATTATAACGAGGCCATCGATCCGAGATTGATTAGAAGAATGAGCCGCATTATAAAAATGAGCGTGGCCAGTGCCTTAGCTTGTTTAAAAGATGCTGGAATAGCCAGCCCCGACGCGATAATTACCGGCACAGCTTATGGCTGCCTGGAAGATACCGGCATTTTTTTAACTAACATGGTGCAGCAGGACGAAGAACCGGTTACCCCGGTTGCTTTCGTACAGTCAACCCACAACACCATAGGCGCGCAGGTAGCGTTGCTAATTAAATGCAATAGTTATAATAATACGTTTGTTAGCGGTGGCGCTTCCTTTGAAAACGCGTTGCTGGATGCTATTATGCTGTTAGCCGAAAACAATGCCGCTAATGTATTGGTAGGCGGAATGGATGAAATAACGGATATTAGCCATACCGTATTAAGCAGGATGGGCTTATATAAACGGCAGCCGGTATCAAACCTCGGCTTATTTAATACAAACTCAAAGGGTACTATAAACGGCGAAGGCGCCGCGTTTTTTTTGCTTAAAAACGAAGCATCGCCAAATGACCTTGCTTGTATTGATAGGGTTAGTACCTTTTACAAGCCCAGGGATATAAAGGAGATAAAAGAAGAATATATTATTCCCTTTTTAACTGTTCAGGGTATAGATTGTAGTGCTATTGACCTGCTGATAACCGGCAACAACGGCGATTCAAAAAACGATGAGATCTATACACAATTACAACAATCGGTATTTAGCGGAATACCATCCATCAATTATAAGCAGCTCAGCGGGGAGTATCCTACTTCTACCGCTTTTGCTACCTGGTTGGGCGCAAACATTATAAAAAATAATAATATTCCTGCTGTATTAAATCATCAGGAGATATTGAAAAATAAAATAAATAAAGTCCTCATTTATAACCATTACCAAAATATTTATCATTCCTTAATTTTGATGTCGTCATGCTAAATTTCAGGAACATGAATATACTTTTTATCAGCCTTATACTGTTAAGCCTGGTTGCTCAAACAGTATATGGCGTCCCTGTTTATTTCTATGTGATTTTAGCTGGAGTATATTCATCGCTGTTATTCTATGGCTGTTATTATGTAGGGTCAAATTTTTTCATTCCGATTATTTGTTCTGCAAAAACTGATAAAAAAGTAATAGCGCTCAGTTTTGATGACGGACCTATCGAAAATACGCTTCAAATATTGCAGATGTTAAAGGCCAGCAATGCCAAAGCTGCTTTCTTTTGCATAGGCAGCCGAATAACCGAAAGCAAAGCGATATTAAAACAAGCCTATGACGAGGGCCATCTTATTGGTAACCATACCTTTTCCCATCATTTTTGGTTCGACATGTTCTCTTCTAAAAAGATGCTGGCCGATATGCGCATGATGGATGAGGCTGTAGATAGTGTAATTGGTAAAACACCTAAACTGTTCAGGCCGCCTTATGGGGTTACTAACCCTAACCTCAAAAAAGCAATTTCAAAAGGTAATTATATACCGGTTGGGTGGAGTATGCGCTCGATGGATACCGTTATAAAAAATGAAAAGAAACTGTTAAATAAAGTTATCAGTAAAATAAAGCCGGGTGCTGTTTTTTTGTTTCACGATACCAGCAATACAACTGTAGCCGTGCTGCCTGCCATAATAAAGCATATCCAGGCAAACGGATATGAGATCATCAGGCTCGATAAAATGTTAAATTTGCAAGCTTATGCGTAAAATAATTTTAATACTCTCTATGTTAATGTCCGGGATGATCGCGAAAGCTCAGCTGCCTGGCTACGCCCCTATTGCCGATCTGCCTAAATTTAAAGAGCAGTTTGCGGTAGTCGCGCAAAAAACAGAAACCATAAAAAGTGATTTCACACAGGAAAAAAACCTGAGTATGCTGTCAGAAAAAATCATATCAAAGGGGAACTTCTGCTTCAAAAAGGATAATCTGCTTCGCATGGAATACACCAAGCCATTCGAATACCTAATGATTTTGAATAAAGATAATATGTACATTAAGGATGGGCAAAAAGAAAGCAAGGTTTCAACTAAATCCAATAAATTGTTTCAACAGATCAATAAAATAATTATTGGTTGTGTACAGGGAACGGTTTTTAGCAATCCGGATTTTGTATCAAAAGTATACGAAAATAAAAATACGTACCTGGTTGAAATGTCGCCGGCAGACAAAGTATTGAAAGAGTTTTTTAAAACCATTGACGTGATCATAGACAAAAGTGATTACGAGGTAACTACAATTGAAATGAACGAAAACTCGGGCGATAATACCATTATCCGTTTTACAAACAGAGAAATAAACACAACCATTCCCGATGCGATATTTGCTATTAAGTAGCTGCTTATTTATACTGGCAGGATGCTCCTCAGTTTATAAAAACCTAAAGCCGGCCACTGGCGATATAAATTATATACAAAAGTTTAAGCCTGATTTTAAAAGCGCGCTTTATAAAGCGGAAATTGATGTGGTGGGGCATCATTTAAGTGGGTTATTGTTGATAAAAACCATGCCCGATAGCAGTATTAGGATAGTATTCTCTAATGAGATGGGGTTTAAGTTCTTCGATTTTAAGTTTAGTGCCGATGGGAGCTTTCAGGTATTGTATGTGGTTAAGCAAATGGATAAAAAGCCGGTTATAAAAACCTTAAAAAAGGATTTTGAGTTAATAATTATGCCTGCAAAAGATTATAGATCAGCGTATTTACGCAAAGATGAAGATAACCTGTATTACATTTTCCCCAAGCCAAAAGGATCATTTTGTTATATTACTGATTTAAACGGCACTCAAATAAAAGCTATGGAAATCGCGTCGCCTCATAAACCAATTGTTCAGGCGATAATGAAGAACTATACTAATGGTATTCCTGATACAGTAGCCATATTGCATAAAAACTTTAATTTTACCATAGGCTTAAAAAAGATAGAAAGATAATGGCGCAAAATGGCCTGTTTACTTTTACTTATCCAAAAACAGAGCACGATATTGTAAAAACCGATGTTAAACTGAACAGGTTGTATCAAATATTTGACGGGCATTTTCCCGGCCACCCGGTTTTACCGGCAGTTTGTATGCTGCAAATGGTAAAGGACGTGGTAGAAGCCCATATTAGCAAAAAAAATCAAAATGGTATTGGGTCAGGATTTGAAGTTTTTGGTGGTTATTCATCCCAAAGAAAACACAATAATTCAGATGGAGTTAAAGATCAATATTGAAGCTGAAAGAATAAGGGTGGTGGCGCAATTAATGGATAACGCAATTATTTTTTTCAAATTCAAGGGAACATTTGTTCAGCTATAATTCGATACGGAAAGAACATGAAAACACTCCTATTTGCCGATACAGAACTTACTGAATATATTCTCCAACAAATCGTCGGTAGTAACAACACCTGTAATTTCGCCGAGGTAATGTAATGCCTGTTTGATGTCGGTGGCTAAAAAGTCGGAGGTGATGCCGCCGTCTATTCCGCTTAATACCCGGATTAAGGATTCTTCAGTTTTTTGGAGGGCCTCCAGGTGGCGGATATTGGTTACCAGGGTTTCGTTGCCGGTTAATTGGTGTTTTATGGCGGCGTGGTATATTTTATTTTTGAGGTCGTCGATATGGAATTTTTCTTTGGCGGATATCACCACATCATTTTGTGAATGCGGTATGGCCGCGATTTGCTCGGCCGATAAAAGATCGATCTTATTGGCTACGGCCAGCATGGCAACGCCCGGCTTTTGCAGGCTCTTAATATCCTGGTTCAATTCTTCCAGCGTTATCTGCTCGGCATCATAAACATAAATCAATAAAGCAGATTGACTGATCTTTTCCATTGTGCGCTGTACGCCGATCTGCTCAATGGCGTCTGTAGCCTCGCGTATGCCGGCGGTATCTATCAGCCTGAAATTAATACCGTGTATATTCAGCACTTCCTCTATGGTATCGCGGGTGGTACCGGGCAAATGGCTTACTATGGCGCGTTCCTCGTTTAGCAAAGCATTCAACAAGGTCGATTTTCCGGCATTTGGCCTGCCTGCGATAACGGTATTTACGCCCTGCTTAATGGCATTACCCAACTCAAATGATTGAATGAGTGAGCCTATAATGCGGGTAATATCGTGCGTTAGCTGTTTTAGCTGGTCGCGATTGGCAAATTCTACATCTTCTTCCGAAAAATCGAGTTCCAGTTCAATCAGCGAGGCAAATTGAACCAGTTGCCCGCGCAGTGTTTGCAATTGGTTACTAAAACCGCCCCTTAGTTGCTGTAAGGCTACCTGTTGCGATGCTTTGGAGTTGGAAGCGATCAGATCGGCAACGGCTTCGGCTTGGGAAAGATCCATTTGGCCATTAAGGAAGGCCCGCAGCGTAAATTCGCCCGCTTTGGCGGCCCTTGCCCCCTTTTTCATCAGTAATTTGATGATCGACTCAATAATATAAGCCGAGCCATGGCAGGAGATCTCCACCACATTTTCGCGGGTATATGATCGCGGGGCAACAAATAATGAGATCAAAACCTCGTCCAAAATCAGGTCGCCATCCACAATATTGCCAAAATGGATAGTGTGCGATTGCTGTTTAGTCAGGTCCTTACCCTTAAAAACACTTTGGGCTATGCTAATGGCATCCGGGCCGCTCAGGCGTATCACACCAATGGCACCGGTTCCAGTTGGGGTGGCAAGGGCTACTATTGTTTGTTCGTGGTTCATAGTTCAGTTGTCTGAATCAGAATTTACAGGATTTAAAGATTTACAAAATATTACCTGTTCAAATTCTATGAATGCTAAAATTCTGTAAATTCTGATTCAGACAAAAGTCGTTATTTGCGGGCAATGTTACTGCCATTATTTTGTAAGTATAATAGCGTACGGCATCGACCAAAAAACTTTAAATTCGCCGCTATTATGGTAACTTTTTTTGAAGCTTCGCTCGATATTATCTCGGTACATCATGTGGGCAATCAGTCGCAAAATGAATTTTATGCTTTATCGGCCCAACCGTTGGAACTTAAAGATGAGGTGATCCCTACCCTGCTGATGCAATATTTTCTAAAGCCCTTTGAAAAAGCCAACGAGGTTTACCACCTGGCGCACACCAGCGGCGACCTGAATTTAAACGAACTGCATCATTTTGCTACACAGGTTTTTGAGGATAAGGAAAAGTTTCATGAAGTATCGGAACAGATAGCCAAGCACCTGTACAAGGTGTCTAACCATCCTAATATCAAATCGGGCGAATTGTATGTGGTCTATTTTAAGCAGGTGCAGATAGAGGGCGACCTGCTGGATGCCATCGGTATATTTAAATCGGAAAATAAGGAAACTTACCTGAAGGTTTACCCGCATGACGGTGGTTTTGGGGTGGATTATGAAGAGAATGCCATCAATATCAATAAGCTGGATAAGGGCGTTTTGATATTCAATATCGAAAAGGAGAACGGCTACAAGGTAGTAGTGATCGACAAAAGCAATAGCGGCCAGGAGGCGGCCGTTTACTGGAAGGATGAATTTTTGCAGCTGAAGATCCGTAACGATAGCTTTAATCAAACCAGTAATACATTGGGCATCTACAAAAATTTCGTAACCCAAAAACTCGACGATGAGTTTGAAATGAGCAAAGCCGATAAGATAGACCTGCTCAATCGCTCCATGAAATATTTTAAGGAAAAGGAAACCTTTGACATGGATGAGTTTGCCGGCGAGGTAATAGGCAACCCTAAGGCTATTGAGTCGTTCAAAACATTTAAAAGCCAGTACGAGCAGGAGTTTGATTCGCCCATTGGTGATACCTTTGAAATTTCGGGTAACGCGGTAAAAAAGCAGGCACGGGTTTATAAAAGTGTGCTAAAGCTGGATAAAAACTTCCATATTTATATTCATGGTGATAATAAGCTGATTGAAAAGGGCTTTGATGATGACAAGCACATGAATTATTATAAGGTTTATTTTAAGGAAGAGGCGTAAGAAAAACTAATCATTCCCATCGCTTGGATAACCTGAGAAAGCCATCTGCTTTGACAAAACATACATCACATTGCCCTAAAGCTTCATCAAAGGGCCGTCTTAAAAATCCTGGGAAATCGTAAGCAACATATCCCCTTTCGAGCATAAAGCTCACCACGTCTGCAAAAATCGGCATACCGGGCAAACCGTCAAATGCGAATAATGAAATCTCCAGTATAAAGACCTCTGTCTTTCCAAAAAGTAGCTTTGCACCTTTTAAAGCCTCCAGTTCATAGCCTTGTATGTCCAACTTAACCAATTCAGGGATATTGATCTCCCCTTCTTTTAACAAATCATCTATAGCTATAATATCGATAACTCTTTGTTTTCCTATGGCTTTAAGGCTTTCACTTTCGGTTGGCAAAAAAGAGGAGCCCTGTAAATCGTCCCAAACAGACAAATATTTTTTATCCCTTATGGCACCCGCCCCGGCTATAAAATAAGTTGAGCCCGGCGTATTTTCGCAAAAACTTTTCAGATCCTGTTCCAACTCTTTCTGCGGTTCTATTAAGCAAAATTTCGCGTCACTAAATATAGCTTTAGCCATTCTACTCCATCCAGTCCTGTTTGCGCCTACATCAAGTATGGTGTTGCAATCCAACCCTCTAACTTTCAAATCTTCAAGTAAAGATACCATGTCACCAACCGGCCTTTCCCTTTTAACATCGGGAAATGGGTTTATCTTTCTAATATCGTATCCAAGTAAATTAAAAAGCTTTTTTATCCCGTTTTTCATATACAGTTAGTTCCAATCATGCCCAATTTATTAATTCTTTTAGTAATTCGCCGTCAATAAGTAAATTAAAAAAATTGAGGGCTTTATCGCTACCCAGTTTAAGGTTATCGCCGTTCCCACCATGACGTACTATAATTAACGGCCTGCGGGTCATGCTGACGCCTCGAAACATGGGGGCAACGCCGCTTCGCTCAGTCTTCCGACCAACCCACCACTCACATAATTAACCTCTTTAGGTCCAGCCGGATTTGATAACTCACAATGAAGGGCAAGTTTATTTATGCCCGTAAGCCATTCTCATAAAACCCAAAACCTCCTCATTCACATCCTCCACATTATACATCCTGAAATGATGATTGAATTGGTAGGCATCACCTGGCACCTGCGCTATCTTTTGAAAACATAAATTATCCGGGTATTCCTGTTTAAAGGGGAACACCACATGAACAAAGTTCTTG
>Ga0302303_10002812_pt1 | contig 10256 bp, 4 predicted proteins | sample III_Palsa_E2_1_FD_194542 | JGI IMG/M metagenome (GOLD analysis project Ga0302303, IMG submission 194542) | Peat permafrost microbial communities from Stordalen Mire near Abisko, Sweden - III_Palsa_E2_1 | ecosystem: Environmental > Terrestrial > Soil > Palsa > Peat permafrost | place: Sweden... | reverse complement strand
AATTTCATCTATAGCATAAAGTAATGCAAACGAAGGTATAGCAATAATTATTAAAATTAATGTTGGAATAATAGTCCAAATAACTTCTAATAATGTATTATGAGTAATATTTTTAATATTTGTATTATGTGAAAATAAGTAAACAATTCGAAGTATCATCCATAAAATAAAAACAATAATAATAATTACAAAAAATATTAAATCATGATGAAAATTAATAATCCCTTCTATAATTGGTGTTGCAGGATCTTGAAAAGTATATTGCCATATTGTCGGTGCATCACAAAAAATTAATTGTTGTTTTAATTGATTAAGTTTATTTTCTATTAAAATTTTTTTATAATCAGGATTTTTACGTATTTCAATTTTATACTGTATTCGATCGTATCCAATAGTTAAAGCTTCATAAACAATATAAAAAAAGAAAAATATTGTAATAACAGAAATAGATGAACCAATAGATGAAATATAATTCCAGCCAGCAAATGCATCTGGATAATCTGAAATTCGACGTGGTATACCAGCTAAACCTAAAAAATGTATTGGAAAAAATGTAATATTAACCGCAATAAAAAAACTCCAAAAATGAATTTTACCTAAAAATTCGTTATATAAACAACCACTTATTTTTTCAAACCAATAATAAAAACCAGCAAAAATAGCAAAAACTGCACCTATAGATAAAACATAATGAAAATGTGCAACAACATAATAAGTATCATGAAATGCAATATCTAATCCAGCATTAGATAAAATAATACCTGTTAAACCACCTACGGTAAATAAAAAAATAAAACCTAAAGCAAATAATATTGGAGTTTTTAATTGAACATTTCCACCCCAAATTGTTGCTAACCAACTAAAAACTTTAATACCTGTTGGAACTGCAATAATTATTGTCGCGGCAGTAAAATAGGCGCGAGTATCAACATCTAAACCAACAGTATATATATGATGTGCCCAAACAATAAAACCTAAAACACCAATTGAAATTATTGCACAAACTATACCTAAATAACCAAAAATATCTTTATCAGAAAAATGTGAAACAACATGTGAGATAATACCAAAACCAGGTAAAATAAGAATATAAACTTCTGGATGACCAAAAAACCAAAATAAATGTTGGTATAAAACAGGATCACCACCACCAGCTGGATTAAAAAAACTAGTATTTAAATTTCGGTCTAATAATAATATTGTAATTGCACCAGCTAAAACTGGTAAAGATAATAATAAAAGAAAAGCAGTAATAAGAACTGACCAAACAAATAAAGGTAAACGAGTTATATAAATTCCACGTGCACGTATATTAATAATTGTAACAATAAAATTAATTGCACCTAATAATGATGAAGCACCCGCTAAATGTAAACTAAAAATTGCAAAATCAACTGAGGCGCCAGAATGAGTAATAATACCACTTAATGGTGGATAAACAGTCCAACCTGTACCGACACCACCCTCAACTAAACTTGATATTAATAATAAAAATAATGATGGTGGTAATAACCAAAAACTCAAATTGTTTAGTCGCGGAAAAGCTATATCAGGTGCCCCAATTATAATTGGAACAAACCAATTACCAAAACCGCCAATTAAAATTGGCATTACTATGAAGAAAATTATAATAAAAGCATGTGAAGTAATTAAAACATTATACAATTGTGTGTTACCAATTAGAACCTGACTACCCGGTTTTATTAATTCTATTCTAATTACCCATGATAGTATTGTACCAATTACACCCGCAAATGCACCAAATAAAAAATAAAGTGTTCCGATATCCTTATGATTGGTTGAAAACAACCAACGTTCACTTTTATAATAAAAAAATGAAATTAGATTGTTACTAAACCACCATAGTAGGTTAGTAACTGTATTAATAATTAAAATTAAGATTAATTTTAAAAATTTTAATACACACGTAGTATTTAATTGTAATTTTTTTATAGACATTTATATTTAATAAAGTAAAAATTTAAAACTTATTTAATCTAAAATATATTTATAACGTAGAAAATACTAACAAAAAATCCAAGCCAAATAAAAGGTCTATTTAAAATTTCATATAAATAATCTTTTTTATTTAAAAAATATTTATGTAACTTATATAGTTTATTTATTAATTTTTTTATCATACTTATTATTTAAATCTGTTACTAATAAAACGCTACCAATTATTGCAATTAATAAAATTAAACTTATAAAAATTAAATAAAAACCATAATTTGTATATAGTAATAAGCCTAATAAATCAATATCAGAAAACTCAAAAAAAAAAATTATATTAGATTGATAATATAAATCAAAATGTATTAATAAGTTTATATTATCAATTTCTATTCCTAAAAAAACTTTTAAACAAAAAAAAACTTTTAAACAAAAAAAAATAATTAATAATAATATAATAAAATTTAAAGTATTATATTGTTTTAATTTTATTAAAACAATATTATTTTCTTCTAAATTAATTATAAAAATAACAAATAAAAATAAAACAGTAATTGCACCAATATAAATAATTAAAAACACTAAACTTAAAAATTCAATATTATATGAGATTAATAAAAAAACTAAATTAATAATAAAACTTATGAATATAAAAATTGAAAAAATAATATTTCTACTACAACATATTAAAAAAGCCGAAAGAAGAGTTATACATGAAATTAGTATTTGAATTTTCATATTTTGTAATTTTAAAATGTATCCTAAAAATTTATATTAAATAAAATATTTTTTATAATTATCAACTAAACAATTATCCTGCGACACGTTCCCGTACCACAACCTTGTTACGACTTCTTACCAATTACCGACCAATTTTCACATTTATTATAACTAACTAAAAATAATTTAATTAATCTATAAATATTTCAAACACAGTGCAATTTTTAGCAAGTGACGGGCGGTGTGTACAAAACTTTGGTATGAAATTCACCGTAACATTCTGATTTACGATTACTCGTGATTCCTCTTTCATAAACACGAGTTTCAGTGTTTAATTCAAACTATGAATAAATTTTAAAGATTTGCTCTAACTTACATTATTGCAACTCATTGTATTTTTCATTGTAGCGCGTCTATAGCCTAACTCATGCGGGTCATAATACTTGACGTTATCCTCTTTTTATCAGAAAACTATATTTTATAATTTAAAAAATTATAAACGAGGGTTATATCCGTCTTTACAAATCTCTCGTATTGTATAAAACAATTCACATCACGGATTGATCGACAGCCATGCAACACCTAATCTTATAAAATACATATTATTTTATAAAATAAAATAAAATTATTTAAAAATAAATATTTTAAATAATTAATTAATAATTAAGAGTTAGTAAGATTCTATGTGTAGTTACAAATTAAATAACACGCTCCACCACTTATTAAAGTTTCCGTCAATTCCTTAAAGTTTCAACCTTGCGATCATACTTCCCAGGTAGAATATTTAACGCGTTAGCTAAAATAAATAACAAATAATGTTATTATTGAATATTCATCGTTGACTGTATGGACTACCAGAATATCTAACTCTGTTTGCTCCCCATACCTTCGTGCCTCAACGTCAATAAAATATGGAAAACCGCCTTTGCCACTGGAATTCAATTTAAGATTTTCAAATATTGCTTTTACCCTAAATGTTCTGTTAACCTCTATTTTATTCAATTATTACAAATAAATTTTATATTATAAATTTTATATTATAAATTTTACAGAATTAAAATTTCTAAAACTTTAAATTATAAATATTTGTTTTTATATTTTTACCAAAATATAAGTATAATATCTACGCACGTTTTACACCCAGTATTAATGAATAACGCTAGCTCACTCTGTATTACCGCGGCTGCTGGCACAGAATTTGCAAGAACTTCATTCATGTATTCAATCATTATTTTCCACAACTGTAATAACTTTCAACTTCCGTCTTATCGTTATATATAATATCGCTGGGTCAAATTTTTATTCATTGCCCAAGATTCCCCACTGCTGCCCCCCGTAGGAGTTTAAACCATTTCTCAGTTCTAATGTGGCTGATCATACTCTAATACCAACTAAGGATCATCGACTTGGTAAACTTTTAATTTCACCAACTATCTAAACCTAAACTAAAGTATCTGCTAGCGATAAATCAATCTTTCTAAAATATTTAGTATTAAACCTATTTTTCAATAAGTGTATTCTAAACTAGCAGGTAACAGTTTAGCTTATTACTCACCCGTTCGCCATTAAAATTAAAATTTCATAATTTTCATTCGACTCGACATGTGTTAAGCGTATTATTAGCGTTCATTCCGAGCTAGGATCAAACTCCTTTAATTTTATCTAATTATAAAATAATTAAATTTATTTTTTTTTTTAAATTAATATTTTTAAACATAATTATTTTATTTACCAAATTTTACTATTTAAAATATTTAAAATATTTTAAATATTTAATGACGAACTAATATTTTTAACTGATGTAATAAAAAAATCAAATTCTTGAATATATATATTCGGAGTAAATGTAAATTTATTAAAATTTATAATATTAATTATTTCAATAATTGTTGTTAAGTTAAATAAAGCTGACGGTCCTAAATAGTAAATTGAAATAACTAATTCTTTAAAAATACGGACTGTTTCAATACTTAAATTATCTAAATAACCTTGTATACCAGCAAATAAAATTAAAATTTGTGGAACTAAATCCAAAGGTTTATATTGATTTTGTTTTAAAACTTCAATTAATCGAATACCACGATTTAATGTATGTTGAGTAAATTCATCTAAATCTGAACCAAATGATGCAAAAGCCTCAACTTCACGGTATTGTGCTAATTCTAATTTTAACGAACCAGCAAACTGTTTTATTATTTTATATTGGGCAGCAGAACCAACACGACTAACAGATAAACCGATATTAATTGCCGGACGAATACCTTTATAAAATAATTCACTCTCTAAGAAAATTTGACCATCAGTAATTGAAATTACATTAGTTGGAATGTAAGCTGAAACATCACCTGCTTGAGTTTCAATAATAGGTAAAGCTGTTAATGAACCAGCACCATAATCATTATTAAGTTTAACCGCACGTTCTAATAATTTAGAATGAATATAAAAAATATCACCTGGATAAGCTTCTCGACCAGGCGGACGTCTTAATAAAAGAGATATTTGACGATATGCAACTGCTTGTTTACTTAAATCATCATAAATAATTAAAGCAGTTAAACCATTATTAATAAAATATTCGCTTAAAGCACAACCTGTATAAGGAGCTAGATATTGTAAAGTCGCACTATCTGATGCAGTTGCAGCAACAACGATAGTTCGAGTTATAGAATTTTCAAGTTTTAATTTATTAACAATTTTAGCAACAGTTGAACGTTTTTGTCCAATAGCAACATAAACACAAACTGTAACACCATCTTCATTAATTAAATTTAAATCACTATTCTCAATTAATGAACTATATATCGAATCAGTAAATAATGTATTAATACGATGTTGATTAATAATTGTATCAATAGCAATTGCTGTTTTACCAGTTTGACGATCACCAATAATTAATTCACGTTGACCACGACCAATCGGAATTATACTATCAATAGCAAGAGTACCAGTAAGTAATGGCTCATTAACAGATATTCGTGCAATAATACCCGGTGCTTTAATTTCAACCGGACAATAAACAATTTCATCTTCATTTTCATCTACTAAGTCATCTTCTTCATTTTCATTATCATCTATTATGTCTTCTTCGTTTTCTACATTATCTTCATTTTCATTTTCATCTACTAAATAATCATCTTCTTCATTTTCTTCGTCCTCATCAATAAAATTACCTAAACTGTCAATAACTGGGATTTCAAGTATTGTATGTAAACGTTCAACGTAATCTCCTTGTTTAATTTCACGATCATTACCAAAAATTGTAATACCAGTATTTATTTCTTCTAAATTAATAGCTAAACCTAATGTTGAATTACTAAAACGAACAATTTCACCTGCTATAACATTACTTAAACCATAAACATATGCAATACCATCTGTTACGGCTGTAACATAACCTATTTCAATAATATTATTATCTAGTTTACTAGTATTAATATTATCCATTTAACTAAAATTAGAATTTTTAAATATTATACATAGAATAATATTTAAAATTTTTTACTAGATAATAATGAAGATAATTTTTGTTTAATAAAATGTATTCGAATTTTACTTGAATTTACAAAGGGGATAATAATAAATAAATAAATTATAATATATATTACAGTTGTAATAAAAATAAACCAATAAATAACATGAATTATACTAACTTTATCTAATTGAGGCAATTTTTACTTTATTAAATTTTAAACACTAGAAACGGATTCGAACCATTAATAAATAAATTTGCAATTTACTGCAATACCAATTATGCGATCTAGCGAAAGATATTTAAATTATTATTTTCTTTCTTTTCCTTTATAAACAGGATTAAATATTTTATTACATACAAATTTATATATTATTTACTTTAAAATTCTATTATATAAATTTGAATATATCGGGACTCGAACCCGAAACCTTTAGGTTAAAAGCCCACTACTCTACCAATTGAGTTATATATCCAAAACCCTACCCTTAAAAATTAAAATACGAATTCCACTAAATTTTAAGCAGTATTTATATTTTTATTAAAAGTTATATTAAGATAAATCACTGAATAAAATATAAATTTTATTTTCTCTTTTATAATTTTGGTTATAAATTTTAATTAACTAATTTTAAAACAAATTAAAATTTCGATTTATATACACATAATTTAGAACTAATATACTTTTAAATAATTCACATAATAAAAATATAAAAATTAGTATAATTATATTAATAATTTTTATAAAAATATATAGCCTACTATAAACAATTTTCTTTTATTTATTTTTAAAGTATTAAATATATATAAAAAATTTTTCTTACTTGATACCAAGTTTTCTATTATCGGTAATTCTAACTAACTAATTTTAGCTACGCAACCTACTAAACTTAAATTTAATAATTACAAAACCAGTGATTAATATTACTCAGTCCTCTCGTACTAAATTCAACTTTTTAATAACTTTTTAAAACTAACAATAGATAGGGACCGAACTGTTTCACAACGTTCTAAACCCAGCTCATGTACCGCTTTAATGGGCGAACAGCCCAACCCTTAAAATCTCTTACAACTTTAGGATGCGATAAGCCGACATCGAGGTGCCAAACAACCTTATCGATAAGGACTCTCAAAAGTTATCAGCCTGTTATCCCCAGCGTACCTTTTATCCGTTGATCGATAACTTTTCCATTTAATATTACCGGGTCATTATGACCAATAAAAAAATATTTTTTTTTATTTTTGTTCGACTTGTTTGTCTTCCAATCAAATAAATAATTTATCATTATACTTAAAATTTAATTTTAAAATTATTATATATTCATTTTTGCACACTCCCGTTACATTTTAGGAAGCGACCGCCCCAGTCAAACTACCAATCATGCATAGTCATAAATTTTATTTAAATTCTACTAAAATTATTATTAATAAAAAAAATGGTTTTTCAATTATGTTAAATTAAATAAAATTATTTTAAATAATTTTATTTAAATAAACTACCACCTAACCTACATAAAATATTTATAATAATTATACAAAACTAAAGTAAAGGTGCATGGGGTCTTTCCGTCTAGTTGTTATTATTCTGCATCTTCACAGAAAATTCAATTTCATTAAATTAATATTAGAGACAGTTAAGCTGTCGTTATACCATTCATGCAGGTCAAAACTTACTTGACAAGGGATTACGCTACCTTAGGACCGTCAGAGTTACAGCCGCCGTTTACCAGTTTTTATATTAAATGCATTTGCATTTTTTTTTCCATTGCTAGCACCGGGCAGGTATCAAACCTTATACGTCATTTTACAATTTTGCAAAGTTTTGTGTTTTTATTAAACAGTCGCAACTTACAATTCTTATTACTTTTAAAAATAAATTTTTAAAATATACTCCTTATCCCGAAGTTACAGAGTAAATTTGCCGAGTTCCTTTAATACTATTTATTTATCCGTCTTAATTCATTTAAATTCATTTACCAGCGTCGGTTTACAGTACGATTTATTTTATAAGTAAAGCCGCAGGCCTCATTTATAAAACTAATTCTAAGTTTTTATTTTCAATAATACCCTATAACTCAAATTTATTATAATTTAATTATATAATTCTTATCACTCAAGATACTTAATCTAAACTTATACTTCAAAACTATTAAAAATTCTATTAATAAAATAAATTCTTATTTTATCTTAAAAATCGTTTTACTCCACACAGTTCTAACTTAATGTAGAAAACCTTAAATTTACAACGATATATGTTAAATATATTTTACATTACTCATACCAGTATATTTATTTTTAAATTCCTTTTTAATTATTTTTCACAAAATAATTAAAATAAATATTTTTGAATTAAAACATTTTGCTACCTTATTATAATTTAATACTAAATTAAAAATAATAATTATTGTTTCTGAATTTAACTTAATCTAATTACATTTTAGAAGTTTTTTAAATAATAAATAATAAAGATATAAAGCTTTGACGCTTTTTCTAATAAATGGCCGCTTCCAAGTCTACTTCAATGCATTCAAGTTAATTAATAACGTTTCTTTAATTTAAGTTAAAATTGTTAGCCATTAACAAATAATCTAAGCTGTTTCTTTTTTGACTTAAAACCTTAGCACTATAAGTCTGTTTATTTAAATACTAATTTATTAAAATTACGAACTACTAGCTTAAAATTCGGAGTTTTTATACTTTATATTTATTGATAAAAATTAATAAATAGTCAAATATAAATTTTATTATACTCTACATTAAACTAACATATATTTAAACACTCTACTAAAATAGATTTCGCAAAAAACCAGCTATTGTCAAGTTTGATTAGCCTTTCACCCCTAATTACATATTCTCTTAATATTTTGCAACATAAATAAGTTCAGTCTACTAACTTATACATAATTAGATCACTTGATTTCGGGTTTAATTTATATAATTTAAAATACTAAAATTTAAATTATTTACGTTTAAAATTACTTACTATATAAATTAAGTTACTGGTCCATTATACAAAAGGTACAAAGTAATAAAAATTTATTTTCTAATGCTCTTAAAAATAAAAATTTGTTGAATTTCAAAACCTTATAATAGGGATTTTTAAACATTCCTTCGCAGTACTTTATTTCACTATCAAATAATTTATATTTTAAAATAAAAATTGAAGATAGAACTCCAATTTTCGAGCAAAATATTTTAATTTACTCTACTATTTAAATTCTTTAACAATTATTTATATAATACAGATTTACACTAAATTTATTTAAGTTTTAACTTAATTTTATAATATATTTTGTATAAAGATTATTTTATGTAATTAATTTACGTTCGCTCGCCACTACTAATAAAATCTCTATTGATTTTATCTATTCCCGGGTACTAAGTTGTTTCAATTCTCCGATTTTTATTCTTATTTAAATTAGTTAAATAACTAATTTAAATTAATTTTTAATAATTATTTTTTCAAATTTAATTCTAAAGCAAATAACCCATTATTAAAATTTTAATGCAGTAATTATTCTTTTAAGAAGCTTTTTAAAAATTACTTAGTTACGTATTTTTATTCAATTCAAACTTTATTATAAATCTTTATATTAAAAATTCGATAATTTGAAAAAAAAAGAAAAAACTAATAAAAAATAAACAAATATAACTAAAAATATACCCATTATAAAAAAATATTAAATAAGTATTTAAACGAAGTAAATACTTATTTAAACCAGTAGGTCCAAATAATTCAATAATACCTTTATCAATATATATATATATGTATGAGTATGAAAAATATAAACTATAATAACTAATTTGATTATATAATTTATCAAAATACCATTTAAAAAAAAAAATAATAAAAAAAGATTGATTAAATATAGGTTTAAAAATATAAAAAATAAAAATACCTAAACAACTAAAAAAAAATGGTAATAATTTAATATAAACAGGTATAAATTCTGAAAAAGTTAATAAATAGTGCTCAGGTAAAATAAAAATACTAGTATTTAAAAAATATGAATTATTTATAAATAATTCACGTGTAAAAAATCCAATAAATAAACTACAAATAAATAAAAAAAAAATAGAAATAAATATTTTACCAGAATAAAAATGAAAAATA
>Ga0302303_10002784_pt1 | contig 10321 bp, 4 predicted proteins | sample III_Palsa_E2_1_FD_194542 | JGI IMG/M metagenome (GOLD analysis project Ga0302303, IMG submission 194542) | Peat permafrost microbial communities from Stordalen Mire near Abisko, Sweden - III_Palsa_E2_1 | ecosystem: Environmental > Terrestrial > Soil > Palsa > Peat permafrost | place: Sweden... | reverse complement strand
GCTAATTTTCGCTATTCGATTTAACGTGCTATATACTGTATCACGCTGAACGGGATCACCCTGTTTTCTTGCTCGCAGTAAAGCTTTAATGACGGACTCATGGGAATTCAGTTCGCCTAAGGTTGCGACAATAATGCTTGAGCTTAAGCGGTGTCTTTGGCCCTCACCCAGAAAAAAACTGTAAATTAATTCTTCGTTAATTTGACCTAACTTGTCTAAAGCTCTAATAGCATTTAAGCGCACATGCTCGTCACCACTTCTTATGGCAAGATTCAAAGCATCAATAACTGATTGACGACCTTTGCCCAATTGACCCAAGGCTTTGACAGCTGCACGTTGAACCTCATGACTGCTATCTTTTAAAGCCAATATCAAGCTATTAATAACAACTTCACTGGCTTGATTTAATTGGCCTAAAGCATTAATCGCTGCTACACGAACACTTAAATCATTGTGTTTTATTGGGGACAATAAAGTTTCAATAACCCGTTTGCCAGCTTGGCCTAGTTGACTTAAAGCTTTGATGGCTGCGGCACAAACAGTTGCATCCTTATGCTTTGTTGCGAGTAGCAAACCATTAATGACTGGTTCACTGGTTTCACCTGACTGCCCTAAGGCTTCAATGGCTGCCAAACGGGTATCCGCATTATTACCTTTCGCCGTGGCTAGCAAAGCGTCGACAGCTGGTTTGCTAGCCGAGCATAATTTGCCTAAAATTTGGATAGTTGCTTTAGGCATGTCTTTCATCTTGCGTAGCAAAGTATTAACGGCTGATCCGCTTGTATATCCCAATTGACGTAAAGATTCAACCGCAGTGATGCACACCAACGCTTCATCGTCTTCTAAAGCCAGCAGCAAAGCATTAATAACCGGCTGACTTGCTTTACTTAACCGGCCCAAAACTTGAACCGCCTCATAGCGAACATGCCATTCCCTATATTTTAACGCCAATATTAAGTAATTAATAAATACCTCACTGGTTTTACCTGATGCGTTTAATAAAGTTTCTGCCGCACGCAACTGGCTAGGCAATGCTTGATTACTTTTCAGTGCAAGTAGCAAGGCATTAACGGCTAGCTCGCCCGTTTGACCAAGTTTTATTAAAGATATCGAGGCTGCTTGGCGTACAGGAAGATGGCCATGGGTTGCCGCAAACAACAAGGTATGAATAATATTTTCATCTGCTTGATCTACTTGACCTAAAGCAGTAACAATTTCCTCGTGAATAAATAAATTGTTATCTTTCATTGCAAGTAACAAATGCCTAATAACGAGTTTGTTAGCCTTGCCTAATTGAGCAAGGGCTTTAATAGCTGCTTGCTGAATCATTGGACTGTCATCTTTCATTAAACGTATTAAATGACTAATAATCGGTTCGCTAGAATCACCTAATTGACCTAAAGTTTCCACAGCCGCATGGCGAATAGAAACGTCCTCATCGTTTATGAATCGTAGCAAACAGGTAATCGCTTGTTCATGTTGATCGGGCGATAAGCCGCCGCCTACTTGAGCAAAAGATTGAATGGCCGCCTCAGTAAGCGCCATACGGCTCTCTTCCATTCTAAATATCAGCATACGGATCACGGACGGGCTTTTATGACCCAACCGACCCAAAGCGATATTGGCTGCAAGCGTCACAGTAAAATCATGATCTTTCGTTGCAAACTCTAAGCTACTAATAACAGATCCATTAACATGAGCAAATTCGCCTAAAGCCAGAGCAGCTCTTGAGCGTACATATGGGTCAATATCTTTGAGTCCAAGTAATAAGGTATCTAATGCGGTCTTATTTCTAACACTATTTGATAGCCACTGCTCTATGTGGCGAACTATTTTCTCTCGCATTGGTAGATCAAGTACGGAATAATTTGACAATTTTTTAGAAAACATATCCTGCAAAATTTTTATTCGCTGCTTGCTGATGTTGTCCCAATTTAAAATCAGCAAAGCGGGACATGATTGAATCAGCATATCAATATAATGATTAACCACGCCATGAAACGCCTTGAGATGTAGAGCATTACTGCATATATATGCTCGTTCACTAATGGGAAAACCGTCCACTTGTAAATGACAATGCTCTAATTGCGTACTTTCAGTGCGGACGACTTTCAAGGAAGGACACTGATGAATATCTAACTTTCTCAATGGTGGTGCTTTGATGTGAATTTGTTGTAGCCGCGCACAGTCTACAATGGTTAAACTATCTAAATCTCCGGCAGATAATTGCATTTTCCCCACAATAACACCGGGCAAATAACCGAGATAGATAATACCTGGCAGCTGTTTTAATAGTACTCGTTTAAGCCGTGGCGCGTAAGCTTGCCAAGCATTCGCGAAGCCATTACCAATAGCAGGACAATTGACTAGTTGCAAATTGATAAGCCGGCTTCGATTATTATAAATGAGTTCGCTAATATCAGCATCCGTCAATGCCTGACAATGTTGAAAACTTAAACTTTGATAACAAGGAGATCCTCGACTTTTTTCTTTCAAATAGTCAATGATAGCGCGTTGCCATTTATAAAGTTGGTTATTCTTAAGAGAAAGAAAATTGGGTTTACTCCAATCCAGATCAAACAATAACAATTCTTGTGCATGAGGATGAAGTTGTTTAAAGCGCTGTAATTCACCTTCAAGAAGTTGGTTCTTAGCACCGTCTAATTGTTCCTTGCTGATTTGTAGCTGTAAAATTTCTTCATTTAACTGCTTTTTATCAGCCTCCCAGGTCGCGGGCAAAATCCCGCTGGTGACTGTCCGTAGCCATAAATCACGGGTGAAAGTTTTATAATTAAGTGGCGTAGAATACCCTTCTTTCACAGCGACTGCCTTTTGTCCAAACCATGGCAATAATAAATTTTTTGGCTGCCTACGATAAGCGTGTTCAGCAACGAAATCAAAACGCTGCATTGGAGATGAGCACTGCTTATTGTGATGTGCTTGTTGGTAATGATTAGCTAAACGATGATCTACTTGTGCCAATATGTCCCATAAAGTCACCCTCTCTTGCTTCAAGAATAAATCCTGCAGTCGTTGTAGCTGCTCTAATAAGTAGCGCATAATACCCGGTGGTAATAAAGGCAATAATTGGCTGCGATCATGCTCAGATCGGTTTTCTTGGTAAAAAGTAACAACCAGTGGACCAAATAGTTGCCCAGCCTTATCGCCCCATTTTATTAGCTCATTAATGCTGCTTTTTAGTACTTCAGTAACATGTAAACTTAAAAATTCTTCACGAACTTCCTCATTCAATGGCCCTTCCATCGCTTTAAAACAAAAAGCAATGTCTTTTACTTGTAGTTCTTGTTTTTCATCAAACGAAGGCACCAAATATCGATCACTATCAATCGACAATAACTTGGATTGCTGATTTGCATTATCTGCAATAATAATATTAGCGGGTTTACCGTCGTCATGACGTAATATAGCACTTAGAATGATCGTTTCACTAAATGCTTTTTCTGCAAACAATGGTTCTTGTTCAGGGTTCTGCTTAAACCACTCGTGCAATGTTAAACCAGGTACTGCTTGCGATACCTGAACGGCATATTGATATTTCCCACAAGACCATAACCACAGATCAACGCCGCGAGGGCTTACACTTCCCAAGCGGCATTGCCAGTCATTATGCCATAATTCCAAAAGAGGATATTCTGGAGATACCTTGAAATAAAACACTGGATTTTCGGCGGTCGGATAAGGGATCACCAAATGATTAGATTGTGTATCTCTTTTAGCAACGGGATGATCTTGTTTTTTTACAAAAGCACCACTTGGCAATAACCATCCTTGATTTATTAAGTGTTGAATAACACTATTTTTAAGCCAGTATTTCATGCCCTCTAATTCTATGCTACCTATTGCGACACTGAGTTGCGCAGGGTTTTGTTGAATTTCTTGCTCTACGTTGAGATAATCCGCGCGGATCTGGTTAAGCCATGAAATTTTTACAGGTCTATGACTACTACGAGTACCATCTGATAACGGCGCATTGCATAAATGTTCGGGGATCACGATTTCATCTGGCATGTTATTTGTGTAGCGTCTTTGAACCTCTGCTAAACACTCAGCTCTTCTTTCTTCAGGCAACTGTCGATAATAATAACGATGCAAAGCAAGTGGAGCCTGTAATACCAAGAGCTGTCCCGTGATATCACTAAATGCCTCTACCTTTTGTTTAGCCTGTTGCAATTTTGTACCTAATTGTTGGTAGTAGTTTGCAGCCAAATCAAATTCCCATTGTTCCTGCTCAACGGATTGCTTTAACCCATCTAATAGCACCTGACAAAAATACATAATAAATGGCAATCGCTGTTGAAGATGCTCGGGTGTGACGTCTTCTTCTAACCACTGCATAAATTTTAAATACATATGACTGAAAGCGTCGCCCTCAAATTTTTGTAATGTTTTTTTCAATTGAGTATATATTTGTATAAATATCAAACCCGTTCTCAAAAAAACCAAGCCATAAAGAGAATTATTATTATTTTTCGCTATTTCTATATTTATTTTAAGCCAAGACTCTTGCCATGAACGCATTAGCGACTCTGGCGTTAATAAATGAGGCGTCATAGAAAATGTATTGACAGTTGCAAACGTAAACTTATGCGTATACAAATAGCTTTCAAGCGGTTTCAAGACTGTTGTGATTATTTCATCTCGTTGTGCTTTAAAATACTCTTTATCAGAATGATGCTGCAATAAATATGCTCGTTGATAAAGCAATGTCTTCCAAGCACTTTGCAAACGTATTATCCAATCTTTTGAAGGATAGTGTATCTTTAACTTTTCTAAAATAACAGAAATATGTGGTGATAAAATGGGCGTATCTTTTGAGCTTTGTGTTTTGTCTATTAAACCATTATAAAGCACTCTCAACAGAGTGATATAATGCTGTAACGGTTTTAAATAGCGATTTTTTAAGCTGGTTTGAATTTCATCTGGGGAACTTTCTCTATCATTGCATGCTCTTACATCTTTGACATTAAGAAAAGACTTTGTTATTTGTAGCTGCATATCGAAAACAAGCTGCTTTTTCTCGATGATTTGTAAATAATCCAGCGTCCTTTTTTGGTACATTTCCCACAGTGTCTTTCCATCTGGACCGCTCATATAAAGTAATTGACTATGCCTTAGTTGATAGCGATAACCTTCTAATAACTCTAATTTCTCTCGTCTTTCGGCACTGACCTCTAATGAAGCATTGTCAATCAATGCTTCAGGATCCGGTAGGCAATGATTGGATAATGGTTCAGGCTGTTGAATAAATAAGGGTTCTGTTTCACACAGCTTCTCCAAATTACCAGGGTCAAAATGTAGCCCAATAACTTCTTTAGTTAAAACGTGCTTTTTTGTGTCATAGCCTTTGCTTTTCCAACGACCATTAAATTGCAATAAGACATATTTCAAGGCTTGCAACCATTCTTGCCAATAAGCAGATCCGCGATATTGATTGCCACTAATAATGAGACCTACCACGTCTAAATCACTATTGGTATGAACATGCCCAAACCCAAATGACCCACTTGCTAAAACAGCGAAACCACAAGGAGAACTTCCAATGAAAGAACGCACTTCTTCTGCACACAGTTTGAAGATTTGCTGCATATTGGTAGCACATCCAGCATGCCAAGATAAAATGTTATCTGGCTGATCTGGGATGGGTAAAGAAACGGGATGTATGATAGGCTGATATGTAGGTTCTGGTTGCGCTTGTTGCTCTTTTCGCCCTCTGATACTCTTATTGTTTTCCAGCAATTCCGAAGTATAGCTCTGTTTCGTTACATTTTGACGCAAAGCCAAGATTAGACTGCGGGAAATTAATGAAAAATAATTATCATTAGGATCATAATAAATATCATATGTTCCCAGGCATTGTAAACGCTCTTTCCATTTATTCAAATAGGAGTGAATAACATCATTTTCATAAAAAGAAAAAAAATCGATGACATAGTTAGCGGCATCCTGCTTGTTATCCTCTAGCTCTTGCGGAAATAAAGCGTTAAATTCTTGACTTTGTTTTAGTCGTGTTTTTAAAAAAGAAAACTCACCACTTTGCAGCAATTCATCTCCAATGAACAAAAGCTGATTGAGCAAAGAAAATAAATGGCTAAATCCAGCTGCTGAAGGCTCTTTACTCAATGTGGTCATAAAATATCGGTGGCTTGCTGGAAAAATTTGCATGTATTTTTCCAGATGAAATAATGCATCTGCTTTTGCCGCCGCTTCTGTCGCTGAAAATGATCTTGCATAAGCAAGATAGTAAATGGATTCGTGATGCAACTCCGAAATGGATAGTAATTGCTTGCCTGCCCGCAATAAAAAATTGGCTTTTTGTTCATTGGTCGCAGATGATTGTTTATGAAATAATATATTGAAAACATACTCGAATGGTTGCTCAATATTCACTCGCCACTTTTTATTTCCGTTCGTCCACTGAATTAAAGAATTATTCCAATCGAGCATTAGCTGAATAAAAGTATCAATCGTTGCCTCATCCCAATCCAGTTGCGCAGGTAAATGTATGCACAACTCAAGCAAATCACCATGGATTGCTCGCTTGGATTCTTCGCTGCCGGTGGCGGCGTTGGATAAAGTACCACGATCCTCGTTCATTTTTTTAATATCAAACATGTAGTCATATCCCATTGGACGAGAAGCGGTTTAATTAGGTTACATTATTTGTTACATTTAACTAACAATGCCAGCAAGCCGTTCATGCGTTACCTGAAAAAGGATCTCCATTTTATTCCAAATAACGATCTAAAAGCAACAATAATGCTTGATGCTGCTCATTGTTTAACATGCTGAAATAATTGCCTTTTACTTGCTTTTAATACACTTATGAAAAATAATTGCTCACGCCACTTCTCTTTTTCTTTTCTACCTGGCTTACATATCAAACTCTATGTTAGAATGCTGAAACTCTTGTTAGCACTGTGCTGTACCTGTACAGCATTATCGACACTTATTTTATGTATTATTCAAGAGAATCAATATGTTAAGCATTGCGCAACACACAGAATTAAAAACACGGTTGAATGCGGAAGGAATACCTTATTCGGAAGAAGAATGGAACAATTATGATCATACAGTGAAAACCACCGATGGGTTTATTGTGCGTCCATTGACCGTTGAGCAATTGCAGCGATTTTTACGGATTGTTTATGAGATGAATCAAAAGTTAGACGATAATGTTCAAGGCATTAAAGTCCATGCAGCGGCAGGTTTTTCTGAACCTAACGTGAGTCGAGCACGAAATCTTTGTACGGGGAAAGATCAATCATCGTTTGCAGGATTGATTGAGGAAATGGAAATTTGTGACGCCTATGGTAACGTGCATATTCTGCGTGATGGTGAATTAACCACGTATTTATATGAATTAGGGCAAAAGCTTATCCAAGCAGGATTTAAGGATTTTGCAGATATACGCGCTGCGCATCTGGGCCTTTTTGGTATTGTGACCAAAGTAAAGTTGAGAAATTTATTACCCAAAAAGCAGATGAAAGAAACAATATATACGTTTGCCAATGCTGAAGAGCTAGAAATATATTTGGCAACAGATGCCTTAGAAAAAAATCCTTATACCACCATAACCGGCATGTTACCTTATGATCCAAACGGACAATCGCCCATGTGGAAAGTGGCGGTTTGGGAAGAAACAGATGAGCCCTTAACACAACCTGCATTTAGACCGCCTTATGATAAAGGCCCAAGGCATGTCTTACAAGAGGCAGAAATTCACTTAGGCACGGATATTTTAAATCATATCCAGCAACATCCAGACGTATTAGATCCTTTTTTAAAGTTAATGCAAGCCATTGAAATTGGCACAGCGTGAGTGGAAAAGACAAACCCTATCATACCCATGTGGGTGAAGAACGTTCCATCACGCATTATCAAGAAGCATTCCCTAAAGATCATCTCATGGATGTGAGTGTCATTTTTCCGGTTGAAAAACAGCAATCAGGAAATATGTTGGCAAAAATCACAGCACATGCTCAAAAATTAATTAAAGAAGCAGCCGAGAAAAATGAATATCCCCTCTCCTATGCCATCTATGTTCGTTATTTTAAAGGCACCAATGGCGGCTTGTCGACAAGTGGTACAACAGAAAGTCAACGCACCATGGCGTTTGAAATGGTGAGTGATCCGACAACACCAGGATATTTGGCGTTTCGCGATGAAATGATCCGTTATATGAAGGATGAATTGGGATTACGCGTGGGTTTTCATTGGGGAAAATATATTCCAGAAGGTGAAACATATGCGACAGTCAATCCAGTCGGCGCAGAAAAAGTAAAAACAATTTTGGAGCAATGGCATGCGGATCCGAGTGATCCGAATAAAAAAATGTCCATCAAACACAATCCTTTTATCACGCCTTATGATCAGAATATGTTGGGATATGCCGACGCACCTGCGCTAGAACAGAAACCAAAGATGCAAGAAAGCACCACAACGACAAAACAACATGTTAAAGCATTTCAACAGTATGTCACTGAGCTTCACGAGGTATTGCCTGATCATCAAAAAGAATCTTGTGCCGCATTATTTGTTGCATTTAACAAACAATGTCAGCAAGCTATTCATGCGTTACCTGAAAAGGCGATCCCGATTTTATCCCCAATAACGATCTAAAAGCAACGATAATGCTTGATGTTGTTTATTGCTTAACATGCTAAAATGATCGCCGTTTACTTGATGTTCAGTATACTGTTGATGTGCCAGTGCCTGCCAAGCACCAGAGGTCCATAAAACTACGACATTCGCCATTGGGTGATAGCATATTGGCTTGTGAAAAGCTGATGGACACATCTGAATTCATGCCACCTGGAAAACGGCAACTCATGCCAATGATCGCCATCGGCTCTTGCGGCATGACATGCTTCAGCTTTTCTTTGCGGCGAATAGGCCTACCATCACGTTGCTGTTGTATCAGCGCATCGATATAGATTGCTTGCTTCATCACCGTGGGGTGATCATATGCAATGGTTGGACTTATTTGCAGATCTCTGTCAAACGTTGTTTCGAGCAAAGAAAACAACTGATCCGCTCGTTTGGCGTTACCATGCAAGGAAGAAAAGGTATCGTCGGCAGAAATAGGATGACCAAAAACTTTTTCCCAACTATCTTGGACTTTTTGAAAGGTTGTTTTCATTATTAATGGATTCTTTATTATTGTTTAAAAATAGGTTACATCCTCTAATGATAATCCAATTTTTACAACAATCCACCCAATAATAGATTAATTAAGAGGGCAACATTGTAATTTGGCAAACACATTGGTACAATGCAGTCATCTTATGACATAAGGAGTTGAAAATGGCGATCATATATGCACAGGTAAAAGAGATATTCAATTTGATGCTAATGCCTGCTTCTGAGTATCAAGAAGAAGGTCAGGAGGCGGATCCAGCACCACACCGTGATTACTCCAAAGAAGTGAAGGAAGCGTTCCGTGATCTTGGAACCGAAAACGATGCAAACTTTGAGATGTTTTGGAAAGGGATCCTAACAGATAAAGAGCCAGATAACGTGGCAGCATTTCTAAACCCAAGCTATGGTCAAACACCATTCATTCACTATATCCTTGCACACATGGAAAAGGTCTTTAACTGGAGAACAGAACGTCGCCAACTTTTCAGGTTGTTTTTGGCGTCTGAATTGACTCAATTAGCACTGAGAGATCCTCAGAATACTACAGCGCTTAGATTCGCGACTACTTTGATCTCCGAACTTAAGCATTCTGTAGTGGACGGTCATAATCAAGAGATGAAGATCCATACCCATTATCTGGCCTACATGACGGCACTTGCACGTTTACAAGTCGCAGCATTGACTTCTTCATTCAGCTCGAGTCAGGAAGATATAACCGCTTTAATAATAGCCATGACTCCTCAGAATTGCGCCTTATTAAATAAAACTCACTTGTCGGAATTAGCTTCAGCTCAACAAGAAGCCCCCGATTTAGGTTCAAGGTTATGTATCACGTGACATGAAAGAAGCACCTGATGAATTGCGTTATCAAAAAGACATGGCGCTTTTAATGATGTTTGAATTACGTATGGCAAAGTGTTTGAATGAAACTTCAGCAAAAGCAGTATTGACGGTATTTCCTAAGTACGATGATAATCGATTCTCTGCAGTGGGATCAGCTAAAAAAATGTTTAGCTATTTCACAAAAGATGAAAGTTCTAAGGCGACTACGATTATGAATCAAATATTAGCTACGCTTCCACGTGAAGAATCGGCGCTGCCACTCACTGTTGCGAGTTTGCAACAGCCTGTTACAGTAAGAAGACTGTCAACAGCAGCGTCT
>Ga0302303_10002783_pt1 | contig 10321 bp, 7 predicted proteins | sample III_Palsa_E2_1_FD_194542 | JGI IMG/M metagenome (GOLD analysis project Ga0302303, IMG submission 194542) | Peat permafrost microbial communities from Stordalen Mire near Abisko, Sweden - III_Palsa_E2_1 | ecosystem: Environmental > Terrestrial > Soil > Palsa > Peat permafrost | place: Sweden... | reverse complement strand
GTTACCTGTAAATCGGTAGTGCCTTGAATAAGAAGTATCGGCATCTTTAATTTCCTTATTACTTGTGTAGGATCATATCTGCACCACGACATCATATAAAACTGTACGCTCGGCCGTGCAATAGAGTATAATTGCGGGTCTACATTTGGGTTTATTTTGCCTCTTTTTAAACTATCCAATATGTTTTTTATACCATCAGCCATGTACTGCGGTTGGTTTTTCATTTGGTCTGTCAATATCTTTTCGCCTGGGTAACCGGCTCCCTCTAATGATATAAACCCTTTAATAGGTTCATCAGTAGTTGCCAACATGCCCACTAACGCCCCTTCACTGTGCCCTGCTATAACTATTTTTGAAAAACGTTCATCACTTGTCAGCAGATCAATTATGCTAACAACATCATCAACATTATCCTCAAATCTTAGCTCGCTTTCTTTTTGATTGCCGGTACTTTGGCCAACCATTCTTCTATCATAACGTACAGATGCGATTCCGCTTTTACCTAATGCCTCAGCCAATAACTTATACATATTTGTATTTAAGCCGGTAGTACTATTACCATCGCGATCAATAGGGCCTGTACCCGGTATAATTATTACCACGGGGATTTTGCCTGATACATCTTTAGGAGTAGTTAAGGTGCCCGAAATTGTTCCTACCAATGTTTTCACTGTGATAGGCGTTTCAACCAACGACGGATCAACTGCATTATTAGAAGTTATATTACTTGCATTTGGAGTTAACCTTAAACCGGTAAACTGATTTTTAGCGTTTAAAGCAATATTTAATAAAAACGCATCATTTTGAAACGTTGCTTTATATATGCCAAGAGGTTGATTGTATTTTACAAATTCTGTTTTGTTTAGATTGCCCAGTTGCGCTTTTAGCTGCGTAGTAGTAGTTTTAAATACATCAAGAGGCAAGGCCTGTTTCATGTCGGGGCTAAACATACCGTACACGCTATCAGGCTGATTGCTGTTGTAAAAAGTTTTAAATTTGTTTACAGCTATGTGGTAGCTGGTAGGTTCTGCTTGTGCCCATATTTTTACAGCACACGATAGTAATGTAACACAAAAAATAAATTTCCTCATTTTAAATCTTTTCACTTTATAGGCTTAATTCGCGTCCTAATTTAAGGATAATTTGAATATTCGGGCAGTAACACGATGATTAGTTATCTGTTAAAATTTTTCACGGTTAATTTTTATTATTAACTTAGCGTTTAACTATAGTTACCTTAACACAAAATATAGCAGTTTTTACTGGCAGTCATTAATGAAATTTTTAACCGGGTTCTTTTTAACAGGAATCATCTTAATCACATATTCCTTCTCGTATGCACAGAGCAACTACTCTATTACAGGTAGAGCAATTGTTACAAGTACATCATTTGCCGGGGGCTCTACAATCTCATTACTTCAATATTCTGATTCATCTGCCGTGAAATCCACCGTTTGTAATAATCAAGGTGTTTTTGAATTGAAAGGCATAACCCCGGGTAATTATATAGTTTTAATTAATAAGCTGGGTTACAAAAAGTTTTATAGCTCACTAATCCGGATTGTAAATAGTAATATTCATTTACCGGATGTTTCGCTGTTACCTGCAACCAATGATTTAAAAGAAATAACAGTTACAGCTAAACGGGATTATATTGAAGTTAGGCCGGATAAAACCATACTTAATGTAGATAGAAGTATACTGGCTGCAGGTAATTCAGTTTTCGATATATTGAGTACTGCACCCGGCGTGCACATTTTAGATAACGGAGTTTATGTTAAAGGTGGCCAAAAAGCCCTGATAGCTATTGATGGTAAACCTATTGGGCAATTGACTGATGAGCAACTGGCAGATTTACTGAAAAGCTATCAAAGCAGTATGATAAGCCAGATCGAGATCATCAGTAACCCGCCGGCCAGGTATGATGCATCTGGTGGTGGGGTTATCAATATCATATTAAAAAAGAGCAAAGATTATGGCTTTAAGGCGAATATTACTGAAAGTGCCGCCGCCGGTCAGGATTATAAATTAAATTCAGGTATCAACCTGGATTACCGGATGAAAAATTTAAACTTCTTTGGTAGTTATAACTTTAATGACAGTAAAACCCCACGCATACTTGATATTGATAGAACAATAGGCCAAACGGGGCTTAATGAAAATTATTTGGGTGTTACCCATCTGTTAAATAATGGTTTTAATGGTGGTATAGATTATAATTTAAGCCCCAACCAAACTGTAGGTGTTTTAATGTATGGCTATCACAATCAAGTTGATATTGACAAAACTAATACGACAGATATTTTAAATCATGGGTCGTTAGATTCTGACATTACCACAAATTCTCATATCAATCGGTCTATTACCAATCTTAACTATGACTTTAATTATAAAGGCAGTTTTGGTAAGGAGAGCAGTACTACATTAAGTGCCAATTTTGACTATTCAACCTATAGAAGATATTCAGCGGAGTTATTAGAGAATAATTTTTTTAATCCTGATGGTGTACAATATCGCGATCCTCTTTTTTATATAGATAATTCACCATCTCAAATTAATGTAAGGTCAGAAAGAATTGATTTTACCCAGGCATTATCTAAAACAGGTACTCTTGGCCTTGGTTTACGAAATGATCAGGCAAATAGCAATAACACGATTGATTTCCAACAACGGTCTTCTGCTGATTCCGCTTATACTCCCGTACCATCACTAACAGATCATTTCACCTACAATGAACGAATTAATGCGGCCTACATTGATTATGACGATAAGTTTAATAATACCGGCATTGCATTAGGCCTTCGTGCAGAGCAAACCAATTCGTTAGCCGAATCACTTAATCCAAATAAGATTAGTTCCAACAGCTATTTCGATCTTTTCCCCAATGTGGAAATTACACAGCCTGTTGATAAAGATAATACATTAGTATTGGCTTATAACCGTCGTTTAACACGCCCGCAATACCAGGATCTTAATCCTTTTGTAGCATACATTGATGAATATTCCTATAGTACCGGCAATACCTTTTTAAAACCAGAGTATTTTACCACGTACCAGGTAACTGATGTATTTAAACAGAAATATAAATTAGATTTAAGCGTAGAAATAACAAACGATTTCTTTGTACCTATATTTCAGCAGAATGATGCAACTAAGGTGTTCACCTCAACTATAAGCAATATAGGTACGCGTTATGACTATAATGCCGAGGCAACTTTGCCTGTTGATATTACTAAATGGTGGAATGCCAATGTGTATTTATATGGGTCGTACCAGCGATATGTTTATTTCAGTGGTAGCCCTGATAAAACAACAACGGATTTTGAAATAAAAGTTACTCAAAACCTTACTATCACCAATACCATACGGGCCGAACTGTTTACAGGTTGGGAGTCGCCAACTTATTATGGCATTAAACAATATGCCGATGAATGGTCGACAAGGGCGGGAGTCAGCAAGTCAATTTTAAACGATAATGGCAGTATAAAACTGGCTATAAGCGATATATTTAATTCGCAGGAATACAGATACACCTCGCAGTATCAAAACCTTAATCTTAACGGTTTTGAAAAAGCAGGCAGCCGTTTTGTAACAGCCACATTTACTTACCATTTTGGTAAACAGAGCGTTCAAAATAATAAGCGTTCCAACGGAAATGCTGATGGGCAAAAAAGATTGAACCCAAGTACTAACGATAATTAAGGCCGATTAGCCCCCATGCCCGCTTATTGAGCTTATGATTATTATAAGCAATACCAAAAGGCTTATGCCCACATATAAATAATCCTTTTCAAGTACAAAACTTATAGTTGAAAATACTATCCGGACAATTGGGGTGGCAATAAGCAATATAATCCCAACCTGTATTATTGATCGGCCCTTTAGGTTAATCATCCCATTTATAAGGCCATGCAGTTGCACAAAATTTGGCACTCCGTTAAATTTTGAATAATCGGGTATAGAGCCGGTATGCCTTGATATATATATAACGCCACCAAAAAATACTACACTAATAGATAAAATTACACCAATACGCAGTACCCAGCCAATAACTGCCTGCATATCGGTATCCTTAAAACGTGCTTTAGCTGCCATATTATATTTTACCAATTAGTCCATTATAAATTAATTGTGATGCCAATCCTATCACCACAACAACAAAAACCCAGCGTAACCAGCCAGATGATTTTGTTTTTACTAATATTTTCGACCCCACCAGCGCGCCTATCAATACACCAATAACCACCGGCATTGAAATTGACGGCTCAATATATCCTCGTTGCAGATATACTACCGCGCTTGCCGCCCCGGTAACCCCTATCATAAAATTACTTGTAGTGGTTGATACCTTAAAAGGAATGCGCATTATATTATCCATGGCCAAAACCTTTAAAGCCCCCGAACCTATACCCAATAAACCCGATAATAAGCCTGCAAAAAGCATCATTACAAAGCCGCCGCCAATGCGGCTTACGCTGTATTGAACAGTGCCATTTTCGCCGGGATAACTTCCGTTGAGTTTTAATTTTTCAGCTAATACATTTTTTTGATGTATAACTTGTACCGCTTTTTTGCGCAAAGTAAGTAGTGCTGATGTAATTAAAATTACGCCTAATAAAATGGCTAAAAGATTAGTTGGAAAATATACTGCAGCCATTGCACCGGTTACTGCGCCTAGTGTAGTGGCTATTTCTAAAAACATGCCTAATCGCATGTTGGTTATGCCCTCCTTAACATAAGCCGCAGCCGAACCTGAAGATGTTGCTATGATAGATACCAGCGAGGCGCCAATGGCATAATGTATATCAACGTGCAGAAATACAGTAAGTAATGGGATAATTATAAAACCGCCGCCAAGGCCGGTTAACGAACCTAATAACCCTGCAAAACATGAACCAACTAGTATAATTAGGGTGAATTCAAGTACCGGCATAATATTCCTGAGATCGATTAAAGCGCTAAAGTAGTAATAAAATAAGGGAGCCCGAATTGTTATAGATAAATGTTATTTACATAAATCAGACACATTTACAACAACAATAAGCTTAAGTTAGTGTTATATATTTCAACCTTTAAACATAATTATGGCCTACAAAAAGATACTTGAACTATTAGGTACAGATGCCGATAGTTTGCTGCAACATAAATGCACAACTTTTTCAAAAGATTTGCTGCATGTTCCCTCGCCTGATTTTATTGACAACATTTTTATAAACAGCAACCGTAACCCACAGGTTTTGCGCAACCTTGCAGCCATACATAATCATGGCCGCCTTGCAGGTACTGGCTATATGTCTATTTTACCTGTCGATCAGGGGATTGAGCACACAGCAGGCGCGTCGTTTGCCAAGAATCCCATATATTTCGATCCGGAGAATATTTTAAAACTGGCAATTGAAGCGGGGTGTAATGCTGTAGCAACAACTTTTGGTAACCTGGCTATTGTGGCACGTAAATACGCGCATAAAATACCGTTTCTTGTTAAAATCAATCATAACGAGCTATTGACCTATCCAACGAAATACAAGCAAATACCTTTTGGTAGCGTTGATGATGCCTGGAATTTGGGCGCAGCCGCCATTGGCGCTACCATATATTTCGGTTCAGAGGATTCTGATAATCAAATTGTGGAAATTGCCAAAGCATTTGAGCGCGCGCATGAGTTGGGTATGGTTACCGTTTTATGGTGTTATACACGCAATAACGCATTCACCAAAGATGGCGTAAATTATGAAACCGCTGCTGATTTAACAGGTCAGGCTAATCATTTGGGCGTAACTATTCAGGCCGACATCATCAAGCAAAAACTGCCCGATGTGAATGGCGGTTTTACAGCTATAAAGTTTGGTAAAACTGATCCGTTGATGTACAGCAAACTTACTACCGATAACCCCATTGATATGTGCCGTTACCAGGTAGCTAACTGTTATATGGGCAGGATAGGGCTAATAAACTCCGGAGGTGAGTCGCATGGAGCAAGCGATATAGCCGATGCTGTTAAACAGGCTGTGATTAATAAAAGGGCAGGTGGCTCAGGAATAATTATGGGCCGTAAATCATTCCAACGCCCATTTAAAGAAGGGGTAGAGCTAATAAACCTTGTTCAGGATGTTTATTTGGCTAAGGAGATTGATTTGGCATAGCCAATTATCATATTAATCACTTTTTTACAGCTTTAATTTTTTTTAATTGAGCTGTTTTTAGATATTTGAGGCGATCGCTGTTAAGGCGGTCGCAAATTCTCTTATGGTGCAAGGGTAACATGTCTGATTCTGGTTCAGAAGATCGTGGTTCGAATCCATGTAAGAGAACAAATCCTCAAATTTTATTGCTTTTCGATCTAACGGGTGATTATAAAGGTTTCTGTATACTACACGAAAATAACTAAGCAAACCTCAATATTCCATGTACAGTGAGTTGCCTTTAGTAAATAATGAAGCCAGTCATCATTTTGAGATGATTATTGAAGGTCAGCACGCGTTCATTGATTATAAGCGCATTGGCGATACTTACCTGTTAATACATACTGAAGTACCGGAAGCCTTACGAAATAGAGGGATAGCCAAAATCCTTGTTGAAAAGACCTTTAAATATCTGGAAGAAAATCATCTTAAAATGCGTCCCTTTTGCTCATATATTCAAGCTTATTTAAAAAACAACCCGGATCGGAAGCGATTGATAGATAAGTAATATCTTATAAGCTGTTTAAAAATAATGAACTATTCATTGCCGTTGACTTTAGTCAACGGTAAAAGAAAGCATCATTTCGGGCTTCAGCCCAATTATTCGAGCAGAGTTTTGGCTAAAGCTCCGTGTTTTCCAATTATTATTTCGTTGACTGAAGTCAACGGCAATGAATTTTATACGATACACCAATAAGTTTAATCAAATTTAAACAGCTTTTAACCTCTATATATAGAAAGCTAATTTTTCATTAACCATTTTTGGTGCATTTACTTCTTCATAATAAGCCGGTTTAATTGCTTTTGCTAATAAAGCTTGTTTATGATTATCCAGCAAACGCTTCCACCAAAATTTATAAACGCGCGGATAAATTACTTTTTGCATATTTTCCTCTCGGGTAAGGTTCTCCAATACTAGCAGTTTATACATTACCCTGCGCGAATGATCAACCAGGCAGTGTGATCGTTTGGTGTAGCCAAATTGTTTATTTAACGCCCAATTTGTTTTGCCTGAAATGAGTATTTGCTCAAATATTTCAATATGCAGCGTTGAGAACTGTTTTGTTCTTAAATTGGGGCGTGTTCCTGTTTTTGTATTCCTTTCCATCACTTTCCTTTTTATGTGTTATGTTATAAAACTTTTGGCGTCGAGCTTCCCTCGCCAAAACGATAGCTAAGCATAATTTCATGCGTAGCATTATTATAGCCACCCAGGTTCGCGCTGTTTGTGCCGAACTGGTAGCTGTAGCCTATGTGTATGGCACCCGCATTCAAATCGAGCAAGATTGCAGCCTGACTGTTAGTTGTATAGCTTGCTCCGAAACCCAACACATCTTTTATATAAAATAAGCCTGCAAAATCAGCTATCACAGGCGATCCGCTTGCGTAGGTTGCTAATACCGAAGGCTTTATTTTAAAATCATCACTTAATTCTGCTATGTATGCTCCCGCGAAATAATAGTGGTTTTTGAAGTAGTTGTTATTTTGTAACGATGCTGTACCAAGGCTACGTAAAGTAAGCTCCGGCATTGAAAGCCCGATATAATAAGTATCGCTGTACAGCAATACACCAAAACCTAAATTTGCTTTGGTTTCACTAATATTACTACCAAACAAAGGATCATTGTTATCATCAATTGATATGTAGTTGGCTTTGTAAGATCGTATACCTGCATTGGCAGAAACAGCCAAAAAGTTCTGATCATCCAATTGTATCGATTTGGCGAAAAAGAAACTGGCCTCGGTTTGTTTCTCAATAGCGATCTGGTCGTTCTGTACAATAAAACCGGTTGATGCCCCCATGTCCGGAAGCGGGATACTTGCATCAACAAGATAGGTTGATGGTGCTCCGTCTATCCCCGTAAACTGTTTCCTTATCACCCCGGTTACTGAACCAGCCTGATCGATTAGTGAATACGCTGAATTAATAGGTGTAAGGTTATTCATGTACTGCGCATAACTGAACGGCGCAATGCTTTGAGCCGAGGTGTTAAAAGCATAAAGTACAAAAGCAACCGCTAGGGCAAACAGTTTTAAAGCCTTTTGCTGTAGACTTTGAATGATATTGAGTCTGTGTATAATTAGGTCCATTTAATATTCCCGGTGAAATTTTTGAAACTGTCGGCGGTTTAATTCAGTTATTCGATGCGTAATTAATAATGCCAGCAGTAAGGTTTTTTGATATAATCCTTTACTGCCGGCATTATGTTTACTATATGTTTGGTTAATATTTAAGTACTATATAACCGGTTTTAGTTTTTGTTATACCCTTAGCTTTATATTGCAGCACATAGAAATATGTTCCCTGTGGTACCATGGCTCCGGTTACACTGGAATGCCCATCAAAAGTTTTGGTCGTATTGTCGTATCCCGCCGATTCAAAAACTTTTGTGCCACCAGTATTCATAACCATTATCTTATTGTCGGGATAGTTGGTTATGTTATCAATGGTTAACACATCATTTACACCATCACCATTTGGTGAAAGCGCGGAGTGTACCAATGGATCACCATTGTTAGGCGTAGCAATATTATAGTTTGCTACAGCGGTGGAGTCAGCAAGATAGTTCCTATCATTTGATTGCGCCATACTTACCGGGGTGCCGTTTACAAACTGCCATTCGGCACTGTAAAAACCTGTAGCTGAACCACTGTATTGGGCATAGCCAGCCAGGGCTTGAATATTTATCCAATCACCGGTTTGCCACCTGTTTTCCAGATAATTCCAACCATCGCCAGTTGAAACTACTGACCACATAGCGCTATACCATGTACTGTTACCAGCATTGACTTCGATAGCGCCATTCTGATCCTCAACATCCATCATATTGCCAGTAGCACGGTTTACAATAAATATGTATCCGGTAGGGCCTGCAACCTGCGCCCATTGATAGTTGGTATTGCCTGATGGGCTTGTACCGTATTTAACCTGGCCATTGCCGCCATCATACAAATAGGTGTTAGCCTGCCATCTGTTTAAAATATTGTAATAAGTAGTAGTAGTACCCGCTGCCGTTACCGTTACTGCGCATGTTGCAGTCTTGCTGCCGCTGGTTGTAGTAACAGTTATTGTGGCTGTACCTGCTGCTACAGCTGTTATTAAACCTGTGCTATTTACTGTGGCAACAGCTGTGTTGCTTGATGACCAGGTAACCGCCGTATTAGTAGCATTGCTTGGGGCAACGGTTGCTGTAAGTTGCTGTGTTGACCCAACTGTTAATGCTGCTGTAGTAGGGCTAAGGGTTACGCCCGTAACAGCAATAGCACTTACTGTAATAGCCGAGGTTGCGGTTTTACTGCCATCGCTCGTAGTAACTGTTATAGTGGCTGTACCCGCCGCTACTGCAGTTACTAAACCGGTAGAACTTACTGTGGCAACCGCCGTATTGCTTGATGACCACGTAACTACAGTATTAGTGGCATTACCTGGGGCGATGGTAGCAGTAAGTTGTTGAGTTGCACCGCCCGCTAAAGTTGCTGTAGTAGGGCTAACCGTAACACCCGTAACTGAAACCGGTGTACCCGGGTTTGTAGTGTACCAGGTGTTGTTTTCATACCATTCGGTTGTTCCACTATTTAGGTTGCCGGTTTGGTTTGTGCCGTCGTCAAATATTAGGTTGGTTGATGTTACATTGGTAAAGGTATAACTCCACCAACCGTTACCATCGTTGGTCATGTTTACGCCCGGCCATGTGCCATCTGCTAATACACCGGAAGGTTGTGCGTCCCACCAGTATATTTTTATACTGGTTCCCCATCCTGCAGGAGGATAAAAATAAACGGTAAAAGTTGGTGCGGCTGTAACTGTTACTGCGCATGTTGCTGTTTTGCTGCCATCGGCTGTTTTAACAGTTATTGTAGCTGTGCCTGCCGCTACTGCTGTAACCAAACCGGTAGCGCTAACTGTTGCTATCGCGGTGTTGCTGGATGTCCATGTAACTGATTGATTGCTGGCGTTAGCAGGAGCAAGTGTTGCCGTTAATTGTTGTGTTCCCCCTGTATTTATTGATGCCGTTGTTGGGCTCAAGGTGACACCTGTAACTGCTACCGTAGCTGCTGTTATTGCGCATGTTGCGGTTTTACTACCATCGGCGGTTGTAACAGTAATGGTGGCTGTTCCTGCACCTACGGCAGTAACT
>Ga0302303_10002780_pt1 | contig 10328 bp, 9 predicted proteins | sample III_Palsa_E2_1_FD_194542 | JGI IMG/M metagenome (GOLD analysis project Ga0302303, IMG submission 194542) | Peat permafrost microbial communities from Stordalen Mire near Abisko, Sweden - III_Palsa_E2_1 | ecosystem: Environmental > Terrestrial > Soil > Palsa > Peat permafrost | place: Sweden... | reverse complement strand
TTGAGCAATACAAAGCCGATCAGCACTTTGGGCAGGTGTTCGGCATATTTACAATGATAGCAATTTTGGTGGCCTGCCTGGGCTTGTTCGGCCTGGTATCATATACCATTGTACAGCGCACTAAAGAAATAGGCATCCGCAAAGTTTTGGGTGCATCGATAAACAGTATATTGCAATTGTTGTATAAAGATTTTGCGTGGCTTATTGTTATCGCTTTTATAGTATCCATACCGCTGGCCTGGTACGCCATAAACAAATGGCTGCAGTCGTATGCTTTCCGTACAGATATCAACGCCTTTGTATTTATTATACCGTTTTTAATAGTGTTGATTATCTCGTTCACTACGGTATCGTTTTTAACGGTTAAGGCGGCGTTGATGAACCCGGTTAAAAGTTTGAAGACAGAGTAACAAAAAAGCCCTCCGGTATTACCGCAGGGCTTTTAAAAATTATAGCAACAGGCTAATTATAATTTGCCAATTTCCTGAACAAGGTCAATCAGTTTGTTTGAGTAGCCCCATTCGTTATCATACCATGATACTACTTTAACAAAGTTGTCATTTAAAGCGATACCTGCTTTTGCATCAAATATTGATGTACGTGCATCACCTTTAAAATCTTCTGATACTACTTCATCTTCAGTGTAGCCTAAAATGCCTTTCATAGATCCTTCAGAGGCTTCTTTCATGGCTGCTTTAACATCTGCATAAGTAGCAGGGTTTTTTAAGCGAACGGTTAAATCAACAACAGATACGTCGGCAACCGGAACACGGAAGCTCATACCGGTTAATTTGCCTTTAAGTTCAGGCAATACTAAGCCAACAGCTTTAGCTGCACCGGTTGATGAAGGGATAATATTCTGGTAAGCGCCGCGACCGCCCCTCCAGTCTTTAGCCGATGGGCCGTCAACTGTTTTTTGGGTAGCTGTTACCGCGTGTATAGTGCTCATTAAACCTTCTTCAATACCAAATTTATCATTTAACACCTTAGCAATAGGGGCTAAACAGTTGGTAGTACATGAAGCGTTGGAAACGATGGTTTGCTCAGCTTTAAGCTCCCAGTGGTTAACACCCATTACAAAAGTAGGGGTATCATCTTTAGCTGGCGCGCTCATTACTACTTTTTTAGCACCGGCATCAATGTGTTTTTGCGCGGTATCCAGGGTTAAAAATAAGCCGGTTGATTCAATAACAACTTCGGCGCCTACATCGCCCCATTTAAGGTTTGCAGGGTCCTTTTCGGCAGTAACGCGTATGGTTTTACCGTTTACGATAAGGTTGCCGCCTTCAACAGCAATTGTGCCTTTAAACTGACCATGGGTCGAATCGTATTTTAACATGTAAGCCATATAATCAGGCTCAACAAGGTCATTAATACCAACAATTTCAATGTCGGGCCTGTCAACAGCAGCCCTGAAAGCTAAACGACCGATACGGCCAAAGCCGTTAATTCCTATTTTCATGATTTTTTTAATTTTTATTTGAATAGTAGGTTAATAAATTATTTATAGGTTCTTTAATAATGTTAGTTATCGTAAGGTTATTATCCGCAGCAACCGTATAAAGGTGTTCCTGGAAGTTGGCGGCCACTGATCCGGCAAAGTGGATGGAGGCTCCCGGATATTGCTTATATAAAGGTAATAAATAGGTGCTAATTAATTTGCTAAATCCTTTTATTATGACGCTTTGCAGATATTTATCGTCCTGGTTGTCTAAATAAAAATCGTTAAACGAGCTTAAAAACAGCGCCGGTTGTTTTTGCCGGTACACCTTTTCCAGCAAATTTGAGCGGTCGGCATCGTAGCGTTGCACAAACTTTTTGTTAAGGTCTTCGGGCAGCGTTTCGTTCATAAAGGCTTTAATCAATTCCTTGCCCAGCCAGTTGCCCGATCCTTCATCGGCTAATATATAACCTAATCCGTAATTATTTGGTTTTACTTTTTTGCCGTCGTACCAGGCGGCGTTGCTGCCGCTGCCGCAAATACAAACTATCCCCGGCGAATTTTTACAGCAGGCAATGGCAGTAGCGGCAATATCATGATCGACCGTTACTTTACCAAACTTAAAGAATGCCGACAGCGCGTTGTGTACCACCTGTTTTAACTCATCCGACGAAGCGCCAGCGCCAAAAAAGTAAATGCGTTTTATCTCTTCGGCGTGGTGTATAAGGTTAATGTTTTTGTTGAGGAGTTGCAGTATATACTTCTCGTCGTTAAAATAAGGGTTGATGGCGCTGGTTTTAAAGGAAGCGATAGTGCGCCCTTTATCTGCCAGCCGCCAATCGGCATAATGCGATCCGCTATATACCACTGCAATCATTATATCGAAAGGATTTCAACCATTTGCAGTAAATCAGCTTCCAGTTTAAATTCGTGCTGGTTAAGCGCTTCTTCAAGCCCGGTTAATTTAATGTTGTTTGCCTGCAGGCCAACCATTTGTTGTGTTTCGCCGGCTATCAGCGCGTTTACAGCTGCAAAACCCAGTCGGCTGCCCAATATCCGGTCAAAACTCGACGGGCTGCCACCCCTTTGCAAGTGGCCCAGTATGGTTACTTTAATATCGTAATTCTTTACTTCTTTTTGCACGGCTTTGGCAATATCATAAACGCCGCCTGTTTTATCACCTTCGGCAACAATAACAATGCTTGATGATTTTTTATTGCTTTGGCCGGCTATAAGCCCTGCAATCAGGTCGTCAAGCGCGGTTTCTTTCTCTGGCAGCAAAATAGCCTCGGCCCCGCATGATATGCCTGCGCGTAAGGCAATAGCGCCCGAATCCCGGCCCATTACTTCTATAAAAAATAAACGGTCGTGCGCATCGGCAGTATCGCGTATTTTATCAATGGCCTCTATCACTGTATTGGTAGCGGTATCAAAACCCAGGGTATAGGTGGTGCCGCATAAATCGTTATCAATAGTGCCGGGTACGCCTATTACGGCAATATCCGGGTATTTTCTGCAAAAACGCAGTGCACCGGTAAATGTGCCGTCGCCGCCGATAACTACCAATGCATCAATGCCTTTACTCTTTAAATTCTGGTAGGCGGTTTCCATACCCTCATCGGTACGGAACTCCAAACAGCGGGCGGTTTTTAAAATTGTGCCGCCAAGGTTAAGGATATTGCTTACCGAACGATTTGTCATATCGTACATATCGTTTACTATAAGCCCCTTATAACCCTGCCGTATACCTACTACTTCTAAGCCGTTATATATCGCGGTTCGCACTACGGCCCTTATACAAGGGTTCATGCCGGGGGCATCGCCGCCGGAAGTAAGAACTGCTAGTTTTGAAATTTTATGCATCTTTACAACCACAATTATAAGCTACGAAGATAGTGTGTAAAAATTACACATTAAATTTTATTTATTAATTTTGCAATAAGAATTATCCACCTATCTTTAATTTTATTAATAATTTAATTTTAACACTCTTTGGAAATACAATTACCTCATTTCGATTCAGTTTTTTCGACCGATTGCGTGATATTTGGGTTTGAAGCGGGAGAGCTTAAAGTGCTGCTGATTGAGCGGAACGAAGAACCATTTAAAGATTGGTACGCCCTGCCGGGCAATATTGTAGGGCACGACGAGAGCGTTGACGCCGCCGCCAGCCGTATTTTATACGAATTAACCGGCCTGCGCGATTTGCCCATGCGCCAGTTTCATACTTTTGGCGAAGTACAGCGCCATCCGCAGGGTAGGGTGGTAACCATTGCTTATTTTGCGCTCATCCGCATTAACGGGCAAAAAGAACTGATGCCGGTAACACAGTATGCCCGTAAAGCATTTTGGCACCCGGTTAATGATTTGCCAAAACTGGCGTTTGACCATACCGAGATTTTTAACCGGGCATTTAAAAAAATACGTGCCAAATTAAATTACGAGCCGATAGCCTTTGAACTGCTGCCCGAAAAATTTACCCTTACCCAACTGCAAAACCTTTACGAGGCTGTATTAAACAAGCAGTTGGATAAACGTAATTTCCGCAAAAAAATGCTGAGCTATGGCTTTTTGAAAGAATTGGCCGAGAAACAAAAAGGCGTATCCTATCGCGCAGCAAAGCTGTATAAATTTGATAAGCGTAAGTATATTAAGATATTCCAGACGGATATTGCGGGGTAGAGAGTTTGCAGTTTTCAGTAAGCAGTGGGCAGTTGAAAAGGGGTTTTTTAACTAAAAAGGCGATGATTTAATCATCGCCTTTTTATATTATGCAAACTGCACACCGTAAACTGCAAACTATATCTGCGTCGGCGCAAGCTCTAAATGGTATTTCACCAAATCATCTATAGGCGAGCGGATGATGCGGCCAACGGTCATGCCGTTTTCTGTAGCCACTTCTTCAAGCACGTTACGGAAGTTATAACCTACCGAACCAATACAGTTAAAAGTATATTTTTGGTAATCGGGATAATGTGTTACCAGGTTGCGGAAAAAATCTTCGAATGAAGTGCGTACAATATTGCGTGAGTATTCGATATTCACAATATTATCATATACAAATTTACTAAAGCTTGCGCAAAAGCGGTTGGCGCGGGGTTGGGTATAAACCTGCTCGTTTACATCATCGGGCGTAAGTTTAAAGGTGTCCCAAAAGTTTTTGCGTACGGCTTCGGGCATATAGCCCCTAATGTAATCGGTTAATAACTTTTTGCCGATGTAGCAACCACTGCCTTCATCGCCCAAAATATACGCTCCCGAATCAATATTGCTTACAATATCTTTACCATTATAAATACAGGTGTTTGTGCCGGTACCTAATATGGCGGCAAAGCCTTCGGTAGTGCCTAATAAAGCACGCGCGGCAGCCATTAAATCGTGCCCTATGTTAATTTTTGATTTTGTGAAAACCGCCTGCATGGCATCGGCAACAATTTTGCGTTTTTCATCTGTAGAGCAGCCTGCACCGTAATAATTAACTTCGGTTATCGCATCTTTTTCCAAATCGGTAGGTAAATTCTCCTTTAATGACTGGATAATATAGGCCTCACTTGAAAAATAGGGGTTATAACCCTCTGTGTTAAAATAAACTTTTTTACCCTCTTCGGTAACCAGGCACCAATTCGTTTTTGTTGAACCCCCGTCGGCAATTATAATCATATACTATGTTTGAAAAAAAATCGGATAAAAGTATGATTTACTTATTGTAAAAAGAACACCTCAATCGTTAAAAGTAAAAATTTAGGTCGAAAATTAAATATTAGCTTATATATACATAAAAATTAGTGTTAAAATATTTAACATCTAACAGTAAATCAGTTAAATCTAATTACAAAAACGATTTATTAACTTATTGTAAAATTGCTTTTACAGGTTATAAGGTGTTTATAATTAAGTGCAATTATATATAAATGTTATCAATTTATACGAGCAGATTGTTTTATAAATATAAAATATTTTATTTAATGCACCTAAAGCCGTGTATAAATGTTGAATAATTGGCCTTAAATTTTAAGCAGATTTTTGCATCTTTGCACTGCCAAACAGGGCGATGGTCCCATAGCTCAGCTGGATAGAGCAACTGATTTCTAATCAGTAGGTCACAGGTTCGAATCCTGTTGGGATCACCTCTTGGGACAAGCGATAAAAATTATCGTTTGTCCCTATTTTATTTGCATATAACTTGCTGTTAATTAAGTAAATAAATTCAAATATTTCACTCGGCTTTGCGGTTCGAACTTTAACATCTTCAATTGTGAACTTTTTGGGGTATATCGAACCAATTAATTTTCTCTTAGTGTAATTATCTGACTTGCAATATAATGAGTTAATGCAGGTGAGATTTATAATGGCGGCATCCAAAGTTTTTTCGACTTCTCCGACGCTCATTTTGTTAGCATTCAAATCGCAAAGTTTGCTTTCCAACACAGTTACTTCCCGTTCCGCTTCTACTTTCACCGCTTTAAAATCTGCGGCCTCTATATCATCGCTAAGCAATAATTCTCTCGCTTTAGTTATTTTATTATTTAATGCAGTTATACGCCCAATATATTGCTTTTTTTCATTAGCGGCAGCATGATAGTCGTTTGAATAAACATCTAATATAACGGACTTAAACAGCGTTGCGGCGGTGGTATTTAAACTATATTGCTGCAAGTGCGAAATAAAGGTATCATTAACCTCTTCTGCCTTTTTGCGATAGCCGCAGATAGAATTGCAATGATAATAATGGTAATGCGCAGTCCTGCCTTTGGAAGCACTACCTGTTAATACCTTGCCACATTTAGGGCATAAAATAAAGCCCTTTAAGGCAAGCATATCATCTGCAACGATCTTTGTCTTGGTTTTTCTTTTGCGCCCCTCCAACACATCCTGAACATCGTAGAATAGTGATGAATTAATGAGCGGCGTATGTTGCCCCTCTACGATATAACTTTCCTCACTCTTTAATTTGGGGATAACGATCTTACCGATATAAACCGGGTTCTTCAAGATATTCCAGAAATTGCTCCTGCTGCATGCCAGGCCCTTTGCTTTAGCCTGTCGGTAAACTTCTGCGATGGTATAATTACCCTGGCTGACTTCCTCGAACGCCCATTTAAGTAAGGATGCATTTGGTTCATGTGCTACGATGGTTTTCTTACCGCCTTCCAAAGTTTTATTAATATAACCAACCGGGGCAGTTGCCATGTACCGGCCTTCCTTTCTTGCACGGCGCATACCATAAAAGACGTTTAACGCCCGCCTGTCGTTTTCGATCTCGGGAGCGGTTAAATAAATAGCAAGCATCATTTTATTCTCAGGCACCTCCATATCTAAAGGTTGTTCCATTGCCTGCGGTTCAACCCCTAATTTCTTTAGGGTAGAGATCATTTGATAAGCATCAGGAGCGTTCCTGCTGAAACGGTCCCATTTAGTAAAGAGTACCAGGTCGGTTTTGTTCTTTTGCTGGCGCAAAAGGGTTAGGTATTTTGTCCATTCAGGACGAAGAAAGGTTTTTGCCGAATGGTCTTCAAATATTGTCTTGCGTACCTGTATCTGATTGATCTCGCAATACTTCAATAACACTTCCTGCTGGCTGCGCTGTGAATAACCTTTGTCTGCCTGCTCGTCGGTACTTACCCTGATATACAAATCCGCTGTTTTCATGTCTTAAAGTTCTGATTCACAATCAATTTAGCTAAAAAATACATTAAATCCAAGACTTTTTCCGCATCTTTTTCATTTATTTCTACACCTTTTTCCTTCAGCATGGATAATGCTTTACTAACCGATACATTTCTTTTTGGCGCCTGTTCGTTCATTGTAATTTCCTTGTGTGGAATACAATGATGCAAACCCGCCCAAACATTTATAGGTTGTTTTTAGGTTGCCGACCTTAATTAAAGAACCGCCCTTTTCCCTTAAACGTTGCGATACTAACCTAAGCACATAATTGGGCATATCAACGCTTAAACAACCGGAAGCTGCAAGCCGGGAAACCGTCAAGGGTGGCGGTACAGCAATTATCAAAAGAATAATAAGCGCCATTTACATGCCCTTTACTGTTTCCCGGCGTAGCTATCTTTGTGTTGCGGTGATATGCAAAATAAACTATTCAGGACGCAGGAATAAAACTTTGGCTTATAAAATATAACTATAGGTTATAGGAAATGTCATTGTGAATACTACAGTTCCCCAGCTGGTGTGTTACGAGGTACGAGTTTCACTTCAGCATTTGGCAGCGAGGCTGGCGGCTAATTTCATATAGCGTGGTAACGCGTGATGCAATTAACCGCTTGCCGCAGTCTGCTATAAACCATGCACTAGCAACTGTTTCAATTATTAAGAGTACTTTTCCCTTTTCAGCAGCAAGGCCGGGCGGCGTCAGAATACTAACCGCCCGCCATGCCACTTAGGGTTCCTTAGCAGTACTATCTTATTGTTTAAGCAGCTAAGCGAGGCGGCCTGAGAAACCTAACCGCCTGCTCATACTGCCCTTGGGTATCAACCTTTATCCTCTTTCCTTGTCTCAACAAATTGTCTTTGTATTTCTTCTGCCACGGCGTAGAAATGGTTAACCGTTTCAGAAATTCCTTTAACGGTTGCTTTATCGGGGTCGAAATTACTGCTATACCTTGATTTAGAGTAGGCATCTCGCAGCAATGCGAACTGCTGCGCCCCTTCTGTCGTGTTTAAGTTAAATTCATTGGTAAGTTCATCCGCTATTAACAGGCTTAAACGGAGCAACCTGGATAGATTGTGTATTTGTACCCGGTAACCTATAATTGAATGGATCAATGCCTTTAGGGTGCTTTCAACGGCCTGGTGTAAAAGGAATGCGGCCAGTCTATAGTTTTGTTTTTCGATATAGAAGTTAGCGCCCTCTAAAAACGCTTTTCCTTGTTTGCCCCAACGTTCCCAGTGAAAGATTGCCCGTTCAATTAACACTTCGTTCGTTATATCCTGCGGTGTTGGTAATTTTAAATCCGGTGCCTGGTAAATAATATTACCCTGTTTACTTGCGTTTGTCCAAAACCTGTTCCCGGCTGTTAGTCCAGTCTCCGCAGTGGAAACCTTATGAACAATGATAAAAATGGTAGCAAGGAATTTGCATTGGTCTTCAATCCTGTTGCTTAATTCACTTTCCGGCGTTTTCTCCTTATCATTTACCAGGATCAACAGGAAAAAAGTAAATGGCTCGGGATGCGTTCCTAAATGAACAATCTTTTGAACCGATGGGATTTTTTTGATTATTAGATCGCTTATACTGCCTAAAGCCAACTTTTCTGCCGGTGTAGGATCAGGATTGATACTTCTTATTTCAATTGGCTTACCCTCTACCGTTAGCGATGTTTTTCCCCTGGCCTCAGCTCTTAATTCTGCTTCCTTACTTTCACGCTGGTAAATAAGCCATGTAGCGGCGTACAGCGTGAGCATATTTTCATAAACGGTAATGACTTCACCTGGCGTAATATCTTCATCAATAGGGCTGGTATATAAAGCGGCATGTAACCAGTCATGTAAATAGTCCCGGTACATTTGCGGCTTGATCTTTTTAAATATCCTTTTGATCGCCAGATAAGGGTTAAGCAGTTCTTCCATTGATAAATTATCAGGAAAGTGAGCCCATGTTTCTTTTTCTTCAGCCAGCTGGCTTTCTTCCAGCTTTTTGCGTTTCCAGGACTTTTCGTTGTAATCAAGTAACTTTAAATATGCTGCTTCTAGTAGCTTCAAGTTAAGTTCACAAGTGAACAATAAAGTGCCGGGGCCATGGTGCTTATCATCAAAATGTTTATTGCTGACTACGCAGGCACGCCATTCCTTCAGGTCTTTGCGGTGGTCTTTTACCGCGCCTGCACTAAAAAAATCCGCTATAACCGATAGGGGATTTTGAATTTCAAAGTGGCTTAGTGTTTTGGGATAATGTTCCCAGGGGGCATATTTACCGAAATACATAAGAATATTGTTTTAATGGGTTATTGACTCTTGGTTTTTGGACTTAAAGGTGGGATTTATCACTTCGCCCGGCTGTTGCTTCAGTTCCTTAAACTTGCGTTCACATGAATCACCTACAACCCTGAAAAATTCATGTACCCGTTCGCTTAATGTTATTACATCATACGGGGTAAATTCAAAACCATTGCCGTACCTGCCCTTGAAATAACTTGTGTTTAATATCTTAAACAGCCGGATTTCTTCACTGGTATTATTGGGAAAGTAGCTGGATAATTCGGGATGAATGCAACAGCATAGGCTAAGTAACCTATTCAGGTTATGCGTAGTTGAACGGTAACTGGTATGAACATAGATTAGCGTGATACAAAGCTGTTCGAAAGCCTGGTGGAGAAAGAACAGCCTGTTATAGTGACGGTCTTCGTTTTCGAAAGTTTCGGCTGCTTCAAGGAAACCAAGCGCTATCTCATAATGAAGCTCGTGGCTAAGGGCGACAAACGGATAATCATTTATGGCGTTCGTTTCCGGCAAGTTGTTTCGTGAAGACAAATCGGCTGAGTTATATAGCCAGTGTCCCCCTTGGTAGATCGTAACAAAAAATCGGTCTTTGTTTCTGATCGCACTGTCAAAGGTTTTTTTGCGGTGGGAGATGACGGTTATCACACCGGTTTTAAAGGTTTGGTTCACGTACTCCTGTAACTGGTGTTCAATGCGGGAGGCTGATTTAGTTATTACAAGAATAAAAAAATGGTGTGAGCAGGTTTGATGGTCATTCATAAAACAGCCTGAACCCAGGGTTATTTTCGTAATTGCCCCAAAACAGATTATATTTTCCGGGTGGTACCTTTTAATTAACAAGGAACGGACGGGTTCCAATTCCTGCATTTGTACCTCGTTTAGCCTGATTTGATGTTTTTCCATAACTACCTGATTAATGGTTAACCCAAACTTC
>Ga0302303_10002767_pt1 | contig 10352 bp, 9 predicted proteins | sample III_Palsa_E2_1_FD_194542 | JGI IMG/M metagenome (GOLD analysis project Ga0302303, IMG submission 194542) | Peat permafrost microbial communities from Stordalen Mire near Abisko, Sweden - III_Palsa_E2_1 | ecosystem: Environmental > Terrestrial > Soil > Palsa > Peat permafrost | place: Sweden... | reverse complement strand
ATCGTTCCAATCTGGAAGTAAAAGGGCTGACCAACCGTGCCGTGGGCATACAGGGGAGACGTAATCACGGGATAATTGGGATAAGAACCGCTCGGCTGAGGAAGGTACGGCACGATGGCGTTGAAGAAGTTTTGCGCCATGAAGTCCTCACCGTCGGTGGCCGGATGAGTCCCGTCCGGCTGGCTCATACGGAACGGATCGTATCCGTCATAGTTGTCCACAACTACGATGGGGGAGTTAGGCTCGCTGTTCTGCGCCGCCCACGCCGGAATCACGGCATCCAAGCCGGGAGCAAACGAATAATCAAACGCCCTTGGGATGATTTCCGAAAGCAGGATTACAATATTGGGGTTTTCGGCGCGCAGGTTCGTTATGATCGTGCCGTAGTCATTCAGCGTAGTTGTATAGTTCCAAATCTGACGCTGGTACTGATCGGTTGCCGAACTGTCGATATAGGTGTCGTTCGTACCCAGATGAATGATCGCGATATCAGGATCGTATCCCGTATCTGTATTATCCCAGCCCGAAGCAAGGGTGCCCGAGCTTATTCCCCATACCGCCGCATGCTGGGAATGAAAGGTCTGCCCATTCACAACCTGTCCGTCTTCAGGATTGGCCAGGGAGTCGCTAGGATTTGAGCCCCCGGAATAAGGGCCAACAAACTGGACATTTGCCGCATAGCCGCCCCACGCCAGCCGCTGAAAGAACTCCCACCTCCAACTCGGCGAGTTGTTGCCGGCCGTAATGGAATCCCCAATGCACATTATCTTTACAGTTGCGGCCGATGTGCTGGATACAAGCCCGGTCAACCCGGCGATCGTTGCCGCAATCGCCACAATCTTGATCGTTAAGTTTTGAAGCATCTTTTCCCCATGCCATGAAGCAGTTGTGATGCCCCATTATAAGTGCTAAACGCTATCAGGTCTTCCGACCGCATGAGCAAAATATACACTATAATAACATGGTGAAAATAAATAAATTATTTCTGGAGAATCGAGGACGAGGGAAATCCACCCACGCTGAAATGATCTCGGTCACCTCTCCACGCCCTCGCGGTACCTTCCTGCACACACAGGATTACTACGAGTTCATGTATGTTATTTCAGGAACCGCCACCCACTTCATCAATGGATCCGCATTGCCCATCGAAGCCGGAAACCTCGCTTTCGTCCGGCCACGCGACCGCCACGACATCGAGACCACTTCGGAGCAGAGCATACAGTTTTATAACATCGAGCTGAGCTCCAGTCTATGGCGCGCCTTTTGCGAAATTACTCAAATAAATCCGGAGGCTCCCGGCGCCATCGAATCAGAGTTTGGCTCCATGGTGCAGGTACCCGAAGAGCATAGAGCCGCCTGCCTTACCGTCTTTCGAGACGGCCTACACATATCCGAGAGAACCCCGGAACCCCTCGAATTGCACCGCTTTCTCTGCAATGTACTCTGGCACCTCCGGCAGCTGGAGAACCGCCCGGAGATTACCGCCGTCCACCATATGCAGCCCGTCTGGCTCACAAATGCCTGCAGCGCAATGCACGACTGGCAAAACCTGTCGGGCGGCCTGAGCCGCTTCATCGAGCTTAGCGGCGTAACCGTCCAGCACCTGTCCCGTGTACTAAAGGCATCAACCGGCCAATCGCCTACAGAGTATATAAACGCGCTCCGCCTTAAGAGGGCAGCCACTCTGCTCAGAGGTACAGACTTAACAATCAGCGAGATCGCTCTGGACTGCGGCTTCCAGAACCTGCCTTACTTCTACAAAATCTTTCAGCAAAAATACGGCGCCACCCCACGCGGCTTCCGCCTACGCCGAAGCCAGTTCATAGAAGCCGAAACCATCGCTCCCAGTCACTGTTGACAAACTCAACAATGCCTAAGTATAATGCACCCAAATAACAGAAATTTAATTCTTCTGTGCCACTGTTTAAATCAATTGATATGATTGAACCGTGGTTTATCTCTCTATTCATCAACGTCGATTTACAACCAGGCTTATTGATAATGCGTCGTACTGTGTCCTGATTGGGACATCGATCGGCAATCCCCTGTTAAAATCAGGGACCGACTATTGGAAGTATCATCTTACACTCAATACGAAGAAATAAACGATGAAAACAAAGATACTACTTGTATTTGCGATTATTGCAATCTTTTCGGTGTCCGCGGCCGGAACCGCTCGTGCGGCAGTTATCGCTACGCTTTACGGAACAGGTACGAATGGAACACAGGGCCTGGAGACGAAGGACAGCCACTTTACCCTTATTTCAGAACCAGCCCTTGCAAACACTACAGGCCCGTTTATTACACAAGCTACGGCCGGTTTTCCGTACCCTTCCGCCTGGATAGCAGACCCATCGAATGCTGAATGGATTAGCCCGCAGAAAACGTATACCGCCTCAGGAGCGGGAGATCCTGAAGGCGACTATGAGTATCAGGAAACGTTTAGTCTGGCTGGATATAACCCGGCTGATACGGTAATAACGGGGGAAATAGCTACAGATAACACCCTCGTGAGTATCACGCTCGATGGCGTAACACTTACCAACGCTCAGCTCGGCGCGGGCTTCAACTATAACAACGTAACAGATAATGCGCTGACCGCCTTCACGATTAGCTTTACCAATAATACGTTCAATAGCGGCATTAATACTCTGGATTTTACAGTCGACAATGGAAAAGGTACGACAGGAAACCCAACAGGTTTACTCGTTGAGCTTTCGGGCACGGCGAACACAGTAGTACCCGAACCTTCCACCGTAACCGTTTATATCCTGGGCTTATTTGTACTTCTAGGTTTTGCTATCCGCAAGAAGCTCATTCGGATTTAGACCAAAGACCACCCCTAACCCCTAGAATGGACACACTAACGTGTGATTCCAAATCACGAATCAAATTGCCCGCAATTTCGTGATTTTGTAAAGGGGAATCGGACTTAGACGCAATCTGGTCCGTTCATGTCCCCCTGCCACGAAGTGGAGGGGTTAGGGGAGGTCGGACTCCTGAATCCCTCCAATAAATCCCGTCTCTTCCATTTCCCCCAGTTTTTCCTTGACTTTCCAACTCCGCTTTAGGTATACTAACGACCGGATTTTGCCTCGTCACAAGGAAGAGATATGGCCACACCTCGACAGATTCGCTCCCGCATTCGCGTTGCTAAAAACATACAGCAGATAACAAAAGCCATGAAAATGGTGGCTGCTGCACGGTTAAGGCGCGCGCAGGAGGCAGTTGGAGCCTCTCGTCCGTACTCTGAAAAGATGCGGGAGGTAATGCAAAGCCTCGGCAGTAACAGTAAGAATGTTCGACACCCTCTGCTGCGCACCCCCGTGGGTGCGGCGCAGAATGTCGGCGTCATTGTTGTCACTGGAGACCGCGGACTCTGCGGCTCCTACAACAGTGCCTCCATCAAGCTCGCTGTGGAAGCTCTGCGTCCCTTCGGCGCCGATCGCGCGAAGGTCATTAGAGAACAGGCTGTCCCCAACACCGGAATTCCATTCACCGAAGCTCAGGCCATCGCCAAAATGGGGCGCGATCTCTTCGAGAGCGGCGAAATCGACTCCCTGGTCGTTGTCTACACAAAGTTTATCAGCGCGCTTTCCCAAAAACCGACGGTCACACAGATCCTTCCCATCGAATCCCTTGGGACTGCGGCTCCTGTAGTCGGTGGCTCTCAGGCGGATATCACTTTTGAGCCCGATGCTGAAGAGCTGCTCGGCGCGCTTCTTCCACGCTATATCGACACTCTTATCTTCCAGGCCCTGCTCGAGAGTGTTGCTTCTGAACTTGGAGCACGCATGACATCGATGTCCAGTGCAACAGACAACGCAGGCAAAATGATTTCGGGCCTTACGCTTTCGCTAAACCGGGCCCGTCAGGCGTCGATCACAAAAGAAATCGCAGAAATTGTAGGTGGCGCCGAAGCGCTAAAATAAGATAGTGTAGGGGTCGCCCGACGGGTATTCCGATACCCATAGGCCGACCCGGCTTTCAAATTGTTCAAACGTGTTATGTTTCAAAGGAGAATGGTAGTTCCATTATGGGTGTCGGCAAAATTATCGAAATACAGGGACCGGTTGTAGATGCGAGGTTCGCTCCCGGACAACTCCCCAATATCTTAAACTCACTCTCGATCACAGACGAGAGCCGCAGCATCGATCTCACCGTCGAAGTGGCCCAGCACCTGGGTAACGACGTGGTTCGCTGCATCGCTATGTCCACCACCGACGGCTTGACCCGCGGCATGGATGTCGTCGACTCCGGTGGCCCGATCTCTGTGCCCGTCGGAAACGGAACGCTTGGCCGCGTCTTCAACCTGCTCGGCAAACCGATCGACGAAAAGGGTCCCGTCACCGTCGAAAAGTACTATCCCATCCACCGCAAAGCGCCAAGCCTTATGGACCAGGCCGCGAACAGCGAAATCCTCGAAACCGGAATTAAAGTGATCGACCTTCTCTGCCCCTACCTTAAGGGCGGCAAGATCGGTCTGTTCGGCGGTGCAGGCGTAGGAAAGACTGTTCTTATCCAGGAACTTATCCGCAACATCGCGACCGAGCACGGGGGCGTTTCAGTCTTTGCCGGTGTCGGCGAGCGAACCCGCGAAGGCAACGACCTCTGGCTTGAAATGGGCGAAGCGGAATACACCGACGCCAACGGAAACAAGGCCGTCGTCCTCGACAAAACCGCCATGGTCTTCGGTCAGATGAACGAGCCCCCCGGCGCCCGTCTCCGCGTCGCACTGTCCGGCCTAACCATGGCCGAGTACTTCCGAGACGAGCAGGGCCAGGACGTCCTTCTCTTCGTCGACAATATTTTCCGCTTCGTACAGGCCGGTTCGGAAGTGTCCGCGCTTCTCGGACGTATGCCCAGCGCCGTAGGCTACCAGCCAACCCTGGCTTCGGAAATGGGAGCTCTTCAGGAGCGCATCACTTCCACCAAAACAGGATCTGTTACCTCGGTGCAAGCCATCTACGTCCCTGCAGACGACCCCACCGACCCAGCGCCTGCAACCACCTTCGCCTTCCTTGACGCGACTACATACCTGGACCGCAACCTCACCGCCATCGGCATCTATCCCGCTGTAGACCCACTCGTTTCTTCGTCCCGTGCTTTGGATCCCAATGTTGTGGGTAAAGAGCATTACGAAGTGGCTACCGGCGTGCAGCAGATCCTGCAGCGCTACAAGGAACTCCAGGACATCATCGCGATTCTCGGTATCGACGAACTTTCAGACGACGACAAACTCATCGTCGCCCGAGCCCGAAAGATCCAGCGCTTCCTTTCGCAGCCTAACTTCGTTGCCGAGCAGTTCACAGGCATCAAGGGACAGTACGTGCGTCTCGCCGATACCGTCAAGTCGTTCCGCGCTATGCTAAACGGCGACTACGACGAACTTCCCGAGCAGGCCTTCCTGATGTGCGGCGCTATCGACACCGTCCTCGAAAAAGCGAAGGCGCTTGGCTACTAGTTAGGAGATAGAACTTGGCTAACAGCTATACGCTAGAAGTAGTCACTCCTGAGAAGGTACTTCTGAGCGAGGCGGTCATACAGACGACGATTCCCGGAGTCGAGGGCTACCTTGGCATCCTGGCCGGCCACACTCCGCTCATGACCGAAATTCGGCCCGGCGAAGTTAGGGTCCAACTGGCCGATGGCCGTACCACATCGCATATCGTGGTCGCAGGAGGCTTCGTCGAGGTAACCCCTCAACGGACAACCATCCTTGCCGACCGCGCCGAGCGTGTCGACGAAATCGATATGACCAGGGCGGAATCCGACCTCGAAGCGGCTCGGCAGCTCCTTGCAGACGCTGTCGCCGAAAGTAAGGACACCAAAGCCGCGGAAGGTGCCATTGCCTACGCAGAGACCAGAATTAGGATCGGACGGACCGGTTTACGCTAATATTAGCGCGAATCAGAATCTAATTTCATAAATAATTCTAAAAAGCGGTTCGTTTCGGCAGGATTCGTCCCTGTCCTGAACGAATCGTTTTTTAGTAACGTAAAGAGGAGAGGGGGTGAACATAGATTGGAAGATGATTCTCTAAAAGCATTAAAGATATGGCGTGTGTTGATCGTTGGATTGCTCGTAATCCTCGGCGGCTTTTTCGGATACATGGTAAGTCAGTTGCTGGTAGCAAACGCGGACTATAAGGACGCGCTGCAGGCGACCCGTTTATCAACTGTATTTCCGGAGACCGCATTTGGCTGTCTCGGTGGGTTAGTTGCTTTCCTGCTGGGCACAGTAGTATTCAACCGAATTGTCGTCACGGGTGAGCGCCTGAAGGGAATGCCTGGCAACGAAAAAGTAGCAATAGTAATCGGTGTAATCATCGGACTACTGCTGACCGCTATGTTGTCGACGATTCTTTCTTCAGTATTGAAGACCTTGGGGTATGCGGCCTTCGCAGGCATCGTTCTGATTGGGATCATTCTTGTCTACCTGGCGGTTGCGGCCACAACCAGCATGAAAGACGAGTTACTATTTACTCTGCCTTCCTCTTCCGCGCCCGGATCGGGTGCGGCAACCAAACCGGAACAGTGCAAGATACTCGATACGAATGTGATCATTGACGGACGTGTGGCGGATATCTGTCGCACAGGCTTTCTCGAAGGACCGATCTACGTTCCCGGCTTCGTTCTGGATGAACTCCAGCACATCGCCGATTCGGCAGACGGCCTCAAGAGAGCAAGAGGGCGGCGCGGTCTGGATATTCTCAACCAGATGCGGACGGAACAGGATCTCCTGGTTCGGACGTACGACAACAACGATCCCAACGATCGTGATGAAGTCGACGCCAAACTCGTCAAACTCGCTAAAAAGCTCGATGGAATGATTGTCACGAACGACTTCAACCTGAACAAGGTTGCGGAACTTCAGGGCGTAACCGTACTCAATATCAACGAGTTGGCCAACGCTCTTAAGCCCGTAGTTTTGCCAGGCGAGGATATGCGTGTTACAATCATAAAAGAAGGCAAAGAAATGAACCAGGGCGTAGCCTACCTCGATGACGGCACCATGATCGTCGTTGAAGGCGGCCGCCGAAGAATTGGTGAGACACTCGATGTCGTAACCAGCTCTGTATTACAAACCGTAGCAGGGAAGATGATCTTCGCGACCATCCGATACCCTGACGACGTAGAAGAAGACGACTCGATTGACCGTAACCTTCGCGCTTATCCCCGCAGCGGGCCGCGGCGTAAGATTCAACAGTAGCAGCAATGCCGGAGTACACAGCAAGGTTTTCGCAAACCTTGCTGGTCTCCCGGTATTGCGCCGCTCCGTGAATGCCTTCTCCTCCCATCCTGGGATCGACGGCATCGTTGTTGTTGTTGGGCCGGACGAGCTAGACCTCGCCCGGTCCATTCTTTCAGATTCTCCCAAAATCGTCCGCATTATTCCCGGAGGCCAGTCCCGCCAGGAATCCGTCTTCCTTGGACTCTACACCCTGCGTGAACTCGGCGCCAACCACGTCCTCGTCCACGACGGAGCTCGTCCGCTCGTCACACACGATATCATAGACCGCTGCCTCGATCACCTTAAGCTGCACTCCACAGCCATCGCCGCCATTCCCGTAACCGACACGCTCAAACGCGCCTCGGAAGACCGCACGGTAAGCGACACCCTGGACCGCGAAAACGTCTGGCAATCCCAGACTCCGCAGGGCTTTCACCTCGACATTCTCCTTGCCGCGCACCGAGCCGCAAAAACCTATAAATTTTTTGCTACCGATGATGCCAGTGTCGTAGAGGAATTCTCATGGGACGCGGTGCATTTAATAACAGGAAGCCCGGAGAACATTAAGGTGACGCGCGCAGAAGACCTCGATTACGCAGAAGCTATACTTAGGAGCCGAACCAGCCTGCAGGCCACCAGAGTGGGCACAGGATACGACATCCACCGTCTTGTGGAAGGCAGGCCCCTTTATCTGGGCGGTATTGAGATCCCAAGCCCCGACGGACGCGGCCTCGACGGCCACTCAGACGCCGACGTTCTCCTACACGCAATCTGTGACGCTCTCCTCGGAGCAGCAGGCCTTCCAGACATCGGACACCTCTTTCCAAACACCGACAGCACCTGGAAAGATGTCCGCAGCACGGAACTTCTCGAAGTCGTCGCCCGTAGGGTGAGAGAAGCAGGCCTGGAAATTGTAAATATCGATTCGACAGTTATCGCTGAGCAGCCCCGAATTGCTCCGCATATTCCGCAGATGCGTAAAATCATCGCGGAAGTACTTGATCTGGAAGAAACCCGAATAGGGATCAAAGCCACGACAAACGAAGGAATAGGGGCGCTTGGAGATGGGGTGGGTATCGCAGCCCACGCCGTAGCCGGAGTTATTCAGTTCAGACAATGACGAACTGGGTAAGATACCGGTAGTAAAACGGGGACGAAAGGAAGCACAAAATGTCAATCTCCGTACGGGTAAAGGGAAAGCATCTACAGGTTACCGACGGTCTACGAGAGTATGCCGAACAGCACCTGCAAGGCCTGGAGAAGTATTTCGGCCATATCCATCACGCAACCGTGGTGGAAAGCATTGAAGGACCGAACGAGCATCGAGTCGAGGTCACCCTGGAAGGGGACGACGGTTTGATCATCCGAGGCGAAGAGCGCTCGGAAAACATGTACAAATCCGTCGACCGAGTAGTCGATAAGCTCGTACACCGTGTCAAGAAACACAAGGAAAAAAGCACTCATCTGCGGAATCATCAGCAGAGTCTTCGCACACAGGCCGAACACAACGATTCAGCCCTGTTCGACGGAGTTCTCCCCGCCGACACGCACCTAGATCCCGACCTAAGGCCCCGCATCATGCGGACCAAAGAAGTCACCATGAAACCCATGAGCATCGACGACGCCGTCCGTATGCTCGAACTTACAGACCACGAATGGTTTGTATACCTGGACTCGGACACATCGATGACCAACGTAGTCTACCGCCGCCGCGACGGAAACTACGGCCTCGTAGTCCCAAAAATCTAGACTGAAAAACACGGCCGGCGCTGCACCCAAACAGCACCGGCCGTAATCTTGCCTGATCTGTATCATCCTGATCTGCATCTTCCTGATTTGTATCTTCCTGCCCGAAGGGCAGCTCTTGTCTCCCTCTACGAAGTGGGGGGATTAAGGGGGGTCCTATTCTACTCTCGCTCCTCTCCCCCATTCCGATGGCGGGAGAGGGTTGGGTGAGGGGGTCCTTCTTCTAACTCCACCACCCGAATCCGGAAAAACGTCCCCAAACCCACTTGACAACCACCCTCAAACATGGTAAATTTACATACCAACCAGTCGGTATGCCAAACATGAACACAAGAAACACAACCAAAGAAGAAACCCGCATCAAACTGCTAGAAGCAGCCCTGTTAGACATCCGAACCTACGGTTACGCCGCCACATCCGTAGACACCCTCTGCGCCGAAGCCGGTGTATCAAAAGGCGCCTTCTTCCACCACTTCAAAAGTAAGGAAGACCTCGCCGTCCAGGCTGCGGAATACTTCTCCACAATGGCGCAGCAGCTTTTTAAATCGGCTCCCTACAGGAAACTAGAAGACCCATTAGATCGCCTTCTAGGCTACGTCGATTTTCGGATTTACCTCCTCCAAGGCAGCATCCCGAACTTCACATGCCTGCTCGGAACCATGGTGCAGGAAGTGCACCATTCACATCCCGCCATTAGAATCGCCTGCGAAAAGGAACTGGCCGTCCACATCAAAGAGCTAGTTGCAGATGCAGCTGCCGCGAAAGAGTTATACGCTCCAACCGCCGAATGGACTCCCGAAAGCCTCGGCTATTACATGCAGTCTGTACTGCAGGGAGCCTTCATCTTCGCAAAAGCCAATCAAGACGCAAAGACAGCCGAGGAAACCCTCAGCCACCTGCGAAGGTACATCGACCTCCTTTACACGGTAAGCACCACGGCAACCGTATCTTAATTTCTCGCCTGCTTCTCGAAACGCACACCCTGGTAGGGGCGTTGCGCAAGACGCCGTCCTATAGTCTTCGGCGTCTGGAGCTGCGCCCTCTTCTACCAATAGGAGATCAAAATGGAAAGCTACGATGACGACCTCACGAAGTTCGAAGCCGGCGGCGCCGCACCCCTGCCCATCGCAGACAACGAAGGCAGTGTGGAACACAAGGGCAGTCGGATCCACTACGCAACATACGGATCCGGCCCGGCCGTAATTCTCCTGCACGGCGGTCTCGGCCACGGCGGCAACTGGGGCCATCAAGTTCCAGCCCTGGTCGAGAGCGGATATCGCGCCGTTCTCATCGACAGCCGCGGCCACGGCCGCAGCACCCGCGACGCACAGCCGTTTACCTACGAGCTCATGGCCTCTGACGTCCTTGCCATT
>Ga0302303_10002766_pt1 | contig 10354 bp, 4 predicted proteins | sample III_Palsa_E2_1_FD_194542 | JGI IMG/M metagenome (GOLD analysis project Ga0302303, IMG submission 194542) | Peat permafrost microbial communities from Stordalen Mire near Abisko, Sweden - III_Palsa_E2_1 | ecosystem: Environmental > Terrestrial > Soil > Palsa > Peat permafrost | place: Sweden... | reverse complement strand
ACAGGAAGGAGTTTACCTCGTAATCGCTGTAATAAATATTCAGTTTTACTTCTTCTATCTCCACCTCGCCTACATATTGCATTACCGGGTATTCGGGTATAACCGAACCGGCCTTTACAAATATCGGGATGGTTTCCAGCGGGGTAGCTACTTTTAGTTCCTTACCACCGTCAACCAGTTCATTCGTCCAAAAGTTGTACCACTTGCCTTTTGGCAGGTACACCATGCGGCTGGTTTGCCCCGGCTCCATTACCGGGCAAATCAATATTTTATCGCCATAAGTAAACTCATCCTGGCGGAAATGGTTGAGCAATACGCCCTGTTCCTGCATTACCAAGGCCCTTAATATAGGGAAGCCATAACGGTGATGCTCCCAAAAAGCGGAGTATAAATAAGGGATGAGCCTGTAACGCAGCTCAATAAATTTACGGTTGATGGCAGTGAACGGCTCGCCAAAGCTCCAGGGCTCACGCTCTTTGGTATCACCGGCGGAGTGCGCGCGCATAAAAGGCGAGAATGTGCCCATCTGTATCCATCGGGTGAACAGTTCACCATCAGGTTCGCCGCTAAAGCCGCCGATATCGGTACCGCAAAAGGATATGCCCGATATGGATAAACGCTGGCATTGTATATTCCCCAGCTTTAAATGCTCCCACGATGCCACGTTATCACCCGTCCATACCGACGAGTAGCGCTGCACACCTGAATAGCCCGCCCTGGTGATGGTAAAAGGCCGTTTATTCTTCATTAACTTGCGCAAACCCTCGTAGGTTGAGCGCACCATTTGCATGCCATAAATATTATGCGCCTTGCGGTGCGAACCGCGTTGCCCATCGTACTGGTGGCGCACATCATCGGGGAAAGTGCCCGCGCCAAACACGGCCGGCTCGTTCATATCGTTCCAAACACCGGCTACGCCCATTTGTACCAGTTCATCAAACAAACCGCCCCACCATTCGCGTACTTCGGGATTGGTAAAATCAGGAAACTGGCAGCGGCCCGGCCAAACATGGCCCTCCATAAAGTAATCATCAGATCGCCTGCAGAAATAGCGGTTCTCCTTACCTTCTTTAAAAACGGAATAGTTATCATCCACACGGATGCCCGGATCAATGATTACCACGGTTTTAAAACCTTTGGCAGCCAGTTCGCTGATCATTTTTTTAGGCTCGGGGAAATATTTCCGGTTCCAGGTAAAGCAGCGGTAACCATCCATATAATCTATATCGAGGTATATGCCATCGCATGGGATCTTATTTTCGCGGAAACCGTTGGTTATTTTGCGCACTTTGGCTTCAGGATAATAGCTCCAGCGGCATTGGTGATAGCCTAAGGCCCACAGCGGCGGCATAGGATGCGTGCCGGTTAAAACATGGTAGCTTTTTACTACATCCATCATGTGCGGGCCGTGGATGTAATAGTATTGCAATTCGCCGCCATCGGCCCAAAAGCTGGTTTTGGTTTTATCTTCGGCGCCAAAATCAAACTGGGCCTTAAAAGTATTGTCGAAAAAAATCCCGTGGGCTATATCATCATTCAGGCTGATATAAAAAGGGATGCTGCGATACAGCGGGTCCTGGTTCCAGGCGAAAGAATAGGCATCGGTGTTCCAGTTTTTTAATCTTTTGCCGCGCAGGTTAAATTCGGTGGGTTTATCGCCCAAACCAAAAAAGCTTTCTTCGGGTTGGCAGGTTTTGGTGCAAAACACGTAGTAACCGCCAAATTTTATATTTTCTTCCCAGTGCATAGGTACGGCATCGGCACTGGTAATGTGGTTATTGTTATCGGAAAAGGATATAAAGAAATCCTTTTTACGCACATGGCAGTTAACCACACGGGTTGAAACGCAAAACTCGTACTCATTTTCCAGCAGCTTAAATTCAGCCTGCGTATGTTCAAGTTTGGGCACGGCGTAGGAAAATTCTTCGAGGAAAACACCGTGCGGGGCCAGGCGTACGCGGATGATCTCATCAGTAACTACGGTAAGCTCAACCTTCGCGTCGCCATCGCTTAAGTAGAATTTATTGCCCGTTTGTACCGCGTGATTGGGTACACCGAGGTATTTTTTAATAACAGGTTTTATATCAGCAGCCGGGTTGTTTACGTGGTGAAATGGTTCATCCTCTTCAACTAACTTATTGATTAACAAATCTGTATTTAGTATATTTTCTTCCATTAAAGTTCTCTAAATGTTAAAAAAAGCACGTTTGTAACGCATCTATTACGCAATATACAATATTCTGTTGTGATATAAAACCATTTATTGTGCCATTTTTCAAGTCCCCGGCCATTCGCGCCGCTGTAATTAGTTATTAGTTAAATATGCTCATTAGTTCACTGGTATTATTATTCATTAACGTGCCAGCTATTTTGTTTGCACGTTTTAGCTTTTATAATGCGCAGTTTTCGCGTTAGCTGCAATTACGCCCCTTTTTTTAAGCCCGAAACCTAATTGGTTAATCGTTAACAACACTACTATGAACCATGAACCATGAACCATGAACTATGAACCATCAACCACCTGCTCAAATTACGCCAGCGTTTTTGCTTCTGGCTCAAAACCAGCTTCTATTATGTTTATTTTTTTACCATCCTGCACAAACAATACCGCTATGGCGGCTAAAAACATAAAGCAACCAGCCATCACCAGCCCGTAAATGGCCTGGCTGTTAAATAAATACTTCACTATTAAGCTGCCTGTTAAACTATTTACTATTTGCGGAAAGGTGATAAAAAAGTTAAATAAACCCATGTAGATCCCGATCTTTTTGGCTGGGATAGAGCTGGATAATATGGCATAAGGCATAGCTAAAATACTACCCCATGCCAGGCCAATACCAATCATTGATAAGAATAACAGGTTAGGGTTTTGTATGAAAAATATAGATATTAAACCTATGCCGCCCATTATTAACGAAAAAGCATGGGTACGCTTACGGTTTATTTTTTTAACTATCCAAGGGAGCGATAAGGCATACACTGCGGAAACGGCATTATATACCCCAAACATTTTGCCCACATGATCGCTGGCGACGGAATAGGCGTGTGATGAGGTATCGCTTGCCGGCAAGTGGTAAACATGGGCCGCTATGGCCGATGTGGTGAAAACCCACATGGAAAAAAGCGCGAACCAGGAGAAAAACTGCACTATGCCTAACTGGCGCATGGTTTTTGGCATATTGGCCAGATCATGAAAAAACTCCGAAAGGCCGCTTTTTTTGGCCGAGATTTCCAGGTCCTCTTCATGAAAGGTAGCATATACTTCGGGCGGATATTCCTTTGTTTTGATCACCGTCCATAAAATACAGCCTATTAGCACTATACCACCGGCGTAAAAGGAGTATAACAGGTTATTAGGCACAATGCCTTGTGCTGCCGTATCGCTTACATGAAAAGATTCGGATAAAATAGAGGGCAAAAATGAGCCTACAATAGCGCCTACGCCTATAAGGCAGGTTTGCAGCGAGAAGCCAATATTATGCTGGCTATCGGGCAAATTATCGGCCACCAATGCCCTGAAGGGCTCCATAGCTACATTGAACGAGGCATCCATTATCATAAGCATACCCGCGCCCACAATTATTGGCGGCAAAAGAAATGCCAAACCCGATGAATTGGGTAAAAAGCATAAGGCTATGCCTGATAATAAAGCGCCTGTTAAAAAATAGGGCCTGCGGCGGCCCAGCCTGTTCCATGTTCTGTCGCTATAATGGCCGATGATGGGTTGAATGATCATCCCCGTAAGTGGTGCCGCCAGCCAAAACCAGGACAGGTTATCAACCTTGGCGCCAAACTTCAGCAATATGCTGCTGGCATAGCCGGTTTGTAGTGCAAAGCCAAACTGGATACCCAAAAAGCCGAAGCTCATGTTCCAGATCTGCCAGAAACTTAATCGTGGTTTTGCTACGATAGTACGTGTACTCATAATTCTATTATAATTGGTTGTTGCCTGAACCGGGATTTATCGATTTCAAAAAAATTACAGAATTAAAAGTATTGCCTTCTTCTCAATTAAAGCAATTCCAATAATTCATCAATTCTATAAATTCCGGTTCAGATGGTTTAAAATTGTAATAACATCCCGCTTGTTGGCGGTAAATTTATATTTAAGCCTTCGGCTATATTTGCTGAATTGTATTTGGTGTTGCTCAACAAATCTGTAAACGTTATGCTTCCGCTTAAATTTAGCTTGGTTAATAAATCATCCGGCAATCTTACCGTAAATTGGTATCGTTCCCGGTTAAAATTCACACCGACCAATATACGTTGTTTATCAGAATAACGAAGGTAAAAATACATTCTTTGATTAAATCCCGGCTGGGCCTCATTTGCCAGCTGCAACTCATAAAATTCGCCCTTGCAAAGGGCATCGCTACTGTTTACCGTATTTAACAATTTGCTGTAAAAATTCCGCAGGTTTTTTTGATCATCGGATAGCTGCCCGCCATCATATTGGCCATTATTCAGCCACTTTTGATGTTCGGGCACACCGCAATAATCAAATATGCTGGTACGTGCGTTGCCGCTAAAGCCCTGCGCGCCATTGGCCGGTTCACCAACCTCCTGGCCAAAGTACACCATTACAGGGCCGGCATTTAAGGTAGCAACTACTATCATACCCGGTACGGCCAGCCAGGGGTTACCTGCAAAATCGCCATTCGCTATGCGTTCCTCGTCGTGGTTTTCCATAAAACGGAGCATGTGCTGGTCAATCCCTTTGGTTTCGTTGTTCCATACATTGTTAAAATCCCAGGTGCTGGCATCGTTTTGGTTACGGGTGAGCTTCTTTACGGCATCGTACAAACCGGTTTTATCGTACAGGTAATCAAATTTACCGTCAAAAATATATTGATTGTAGAGGCTGTAATGGTAGGCTTCGCCGATGAAGATCAGGTCCGGGTGCGCGGTTTTCAACTTAGGGATGAGCCATGCCCAAAATTGCACGGGCACATACTCTATCATATCGCAGCGAAAACCATCCACCCCTTTATTGGCCCAGTAATTTAAAATATCGTACAATTTGCCCCACAGCGGCGGCGGCGGATCAAAATGAGGCTGGTAATTATTCAAACAATCCCAGCCGTAATTTAATTTAATGGTTTCGAACCAGTAATCTATCGATGGCGCGGCGCTGAAAACATTACCCGTTGCCTTAGCCGGGTTTTCATCAAATTTACCATCCTTTAGCGGGCTGCTAAAGCCATCGCCACCGGGATTATAGCCTGATGGCACTGTGAACGATTCGCCCGGCATATAGTAAAAGTCGTTTTTAGCGTCAAATGCCTTGGTTTTATCATCATCCTCACCAATATCGCGCACACCATCGGGTTTAGCATCCGACAGATAGGTACGCGCCACGTGGTTCGGGATAAAATCCATAATAACCTTGATCCCCGCATCATGGGTGCGCTTGATCAGGTCATCGTACTCCCCTACCCGGTTCTTTACGTCTACGGCCAGATCGGGGTCTACGTCATAATAATCTTTCACGGCATAGGGCGAACCGGCCCTGCCCTTTACCACATCCGGATCATCTATATGTATGCCGAAGGCGGAGTGATCCGTCATGGTGGCATGCTCGATAATGCCGGTATAAAAAATGTGGGTAAAGCCCATGCCTTTTATTTCGCCGAGCGCCTTAGCGGTAATATCGTTCATTTTACCGCAGCCATTCTCTTCAATCGATCCGTAAAATTTATTGGTGGTATTGGTATTGCTGAATAAGCGGGGTAATAGTTGGTAGATGATGAGTTTGTTGGTAGATGCCATTTTGGGATTTTAGTATTCTTATTATTCAGCCTTGATTACGGGTGAAATTTAAATAGATAATTCGCTGCCCGCTTTAACCGGGTACACTTTATTGTGCAGCAGCACAGCGGTTTCAATATCTGAAAGATTTTTGATAAGCACACCCTTTTTGCTCACTTTTATATTGAGCAAGGCATTATGAAAACCAATGGTAAAGGAAAACGATGCCCATTTGCCCGGTAAAAAAGGGTTGAACGATAGCTTGCCATCCTTCACACGCATACCGGCAAAGCCTTCAACCACGGCCATCCAGGTACCGGCCATAGAGGTGATGTGGCAGCCGTCTTCGGTATCATTGTTGTAATCATCCAGATCGAGCCTTGAAGTGCGCAGGTAAAACTCGTAGGCACGGGCCTCATCGCCCAGTTTAGCGGCTAATATGGAGTGCAGGCAGGGCGATAATGATGATTCATGTACTGTACGCGGCTCATAAAAATCAAAATTACGGCGAATGGTATCCATATCGTACTTATCCTCAAAAAAGTAGATACCCTGTAAAACATCGGCCTGCTTAATAAAACAGGAGCGCAATATCCTGTCCCAGCTCCATTTTTGATTCAGCGGGCGATCTTTGGCCGGCAGATCTTTAACCAATATCTGCTCTTTATCCAGATAACCGTCTTGCTGCATAAAAACCTGGTGCTTTTCATCGTACGGATAGTACATATTAGCTATAATATGGCTGAAGCTGGCTGTTTCCTGTGCCTCGTTAAAGTTAAGTTTAGCTATCAGCGCGCTGTATTTTGCCGCGTTAAGCGCCTTTACCTTCTCCATCACCTCCATAGTGTATTGCATGCACCAGGTGGCTAAGGTATTGGTGTACCAGTTGTTATTTACATTGTTCTCGTACTCGTTGGGGCCGGTTATGCCCAGCATTACGTATAATTCCTTATCAGCCGACCAGCTAACCCGTTGCGCCCAGAAACGGGCAATGCCAATTAAAACTTCCAGGCCGTAATCAACCAGGTAGCCTTCATCGCCGGTATAGCGCACGTAATTAAATATGGCGTAGGCAATTGCGCCGTTGCGGTGCAGTTCTTCAAAAGTAATTTCCCACTCATTATGGCACTCGATGCCATCGATGCTTACCATTGGGTACAACGCGGCTCCATTTTTAAAGCCCAGCATGGCCGCGTTTTCATAAGCCTGCTCCAACTGCTTGTAACGATAGAGCAGCAGATTTTTAGTTACTTTTTGCTCCGCTGTCGACAGATAAAAAGGCACACAATAGGCCTCGGTATCCCAATAAGTTACGCCGCCGTATTTTTCGCCGGTAAAGCCTTTGGGGCCAATATTCAGGCGGTCATCCTCACCGGTGTAAGTTTGGTTAAGCTGGAAAATATTAAAGCGAATGCCCTGCTGCGCCGATGCATCGCCTTCAATAATAATATCGTTATGTTTCCACTTTTCGGCCCAGGCGGCGGCTTGTTCGGCCAGCATGGTATCAAAACCTTTTTGGCTAACGCGATGCAGGGTATCTTTCAGCTTATCAGCCAGCTCCGCTGCCGGGTGATTTTGTGAAGATAAATTGGCCGCGTATTTTATAATGCTGACGGCCTGGCCTTGCTGAGCCTCAACATCAAGCTTGGTACCAATATATTTATCCTTTTGTATGGATTGCCCCGTGATATTAACCACGGCATCGCCTTGTAAAATACTGAGCTGCATACCAGTCGCCACCTCGAAACCGGTTTTTTTGGTGCGCATTTGCAGGTAGCAGCCATCATCCCAGCATTCTTTTTTTACTTCGTCCCAAAACTTTTCATCGTAGTTGGCATCCTGGTTAACCACATCGCCATCAATAAAGGGGGTAATGGCTAATGTGCCGCTAAAATTCAAAGGGGTGATGGTATATTTTATAGCCCCGGCTTCATCATCGGCCATGCTGCAAAAGCGGATGGCCTCCACTTCTACCTGTTTACCGGCGCTGTTTGTTGCTGTAAAGTTACGCTTCAGGTAACCCTCCTTCATATTCAGCTCGCGGCGAAAGGCACTCACCTCGCATTTGGCCAGATCGAGCTGCAGGCCATCTATCACTATATCAATACCTATCCAGTTGGCGGCATTTATTACTTTGGATGAATATTCAGGGTAGCCGTTCTTCCACCAGCCTACACGGGTTTTATCGTTATAATAAACACCGGCTACATAGTTGCCCTGCAACGTTTCGCCGCTGTAAGCCTCCTCAAAGTTGGCCCGCTGACCCATTCGGCCATTGCCCAAACTAAAAATACTTTCAGATATTTTATTGTAATGAGGATCAAAGCCCTCTTCAATTATCTTCCACTCATCTATTTTTATGTAGTCTTTCATAAAATCAGGCCCCCTCTAAATCTCCCCCGGTAGGGGAGAATTAAATTAGCAATGTATTGTAATGGTGTAAATTTAAAATGCCCCCTACGACAATAAATCAAAAGTCTCCCCTACCGGGGGAGATTTAAAGGGGGCTTAACTGCTCCAACTTATCCAAACTCATCTCGTTTAAGCCGCTTACCACCAGGTTAGCGCCAACTAATACCTGTGGCGAGCCGATGCCCACTGCTTTCATGCCACCGGCAATGGCAGCTTCAATGCCTGCTATGGCATCTTCAAATACTACGCAATTTGCGGGCGGTACACCTACGGCTTCGGCACCCTTCAAAAAAACTTCGGGGTCGGGTTTGGCTTTGCTCACCTTGTTACCGTCGATTATGGCATCAAACATGCTTACCATATCTATTTTTTCCAATATCATCATGGAGTTTTTACTGGCCGAACCGAGGGCGGTTTTAATCCCGGCATCGCGGCAGCTTTGTACAAATTCTTTGGCACCGGGCAATATCTCATCGGGCTTCATGTGGCTTATCATCTCCACATACCAGGTATTTTTTTCAGTGGCCAAAACTTCCTGCTCGGCTTCGGTTTTAGTAATGCCGCCCCATTGCAGTATCAGTTGCAGCGAGCGTACGCGGCTCACGCCTTTTAGTTTTTCGTTCTGTGCTTCGGTAAAATCAAAGCCAAGCTGGTTGGCTAATTGTTTCCATGCTTTATAGTGGTATATGGCGGTATCAACAATAACACCGTCGAGGTCAAATATGCAGGCTTTTATGTTATTCATTAAGTAGTATGTATAATTAACACTAAGGTATGGGTTTTAAGGGGAATTTCGGGAGAATTTCAGCGGATTAGTGAATGAAAACCTGGGATCGGCTCAAAAATTTACAATTTTGTTTAAAATACCTTACTTTGCTTTCCCGATCATACAACATCGCCATACCTGAAATTAATACCATTGTAATGATGAAAAAATACCTATTGGCCCTGGTTTGCCTGCTTATTTTTGCCGCGGGCCACGCGCAGATACGAAATAAACAAACTATTAATACCGGCTGGGAATTTTACAAAGGCGATATTGCAGGCTACCCGGCAACAGCTGCAAGCGGCCTCGATTGGCAAAAAATTTCGCTGCCGCATACCTGGAACACCACCGATGTGAGCGACGAGGAACCGGGCTATTACCGGGGAACGGGCTGGTATCATAAAACAATCTACATACCATCGGCATGGAAAAATAAAGCGCTGTATCTGTATTTTGATGGCGCCAACCAAACTGCCGAGGTATACGTGAACGGGCAATTGGCGGGCAAACATAGCGGCGGTTATACGGCCTTTAGCTTCAAAATTAACAATTACATCAATTTTAACGATAGTATAGCTACGCAAATAGATGTAAAGGTTAACAATAGCTATGATGATAACATCCCGCCGCTGAACGCGGATTTCACCTTTTATGGAGGTATTTACCGTGATGTTTACCTGGTAACTGCCCACCCTGTGCATTTTAATATGGATGATCATGCCTCGCCGGGTATTCGCATCAATACCACGGTGGATTCTTTGCAGGCCGGTATTCATATCAGCGGCAGCATCAGCAATACATCGGCACAAAAAAGGCAGCTAAAAATTGTTAACCAGGTTTTTATGGCCGATGGCACCTTAGTTAGCCAGGCGCAAAAGGTAATTGCTGTAAACAAGGGTGATAGTACCAGCTTTAACCTTGAACAGAGCATTAAAAACCCGCGTTTATGGTCGCCGGATGATGCCTATTTGTACCATGTGGTCAGTACTTTATACGATGCCAAAAGCGGTGAACAACTGGACGAAGTAAGCAACCCGCTGGGTTTGCGCTGGTTCAGGTTCAGCGCGTCCGAAGGTTTTTTTCTGAATGGCAAACATCTTAAGCTTATTGGCACCAATCGCCACCAGGATTATAAGGATATTGGCAATGCATTGCCCGAAGAACTGAATACCCGCGATATGGAGCTGCTTAAAAATATGGGCGCCAATTTTATCCGTATATCGCATTATCCGCAGGATCCGGCTGTATTGCAGGCCTGCGACCGGCTGGGTATACTGGCATCGGAAGAGATACCTATTGTTAACCGCATTACCGAAACACCGGAGTTTACCCATAACTGCGAGCAGATGCAACTGGAAATGATAAGGCAGAATTATAATCACCCGAGCGTGATCATTTGGGCCTATATGAACGAGGTGCTGATACAAC
>Ga0302303_10002761_pt1 | contig 10377 bp, 6 predicted proteins | sample III_Palsa_E2_1_FD_194542 | JGI IMG/M metagenome (GOLD analysis project Ga0302303, IMG submission 194542) | Peat permafrost microbial communities from Stordalen Mire near Abisko, Sweden - III_Palsa_E2_1 | ecosystem: Environmental > Terrestrial > Soil > Palsa > Peat permafrost | place: Sweden... | reverse complement strand
TCCTGTATACGAGTATTCATGCCCATGCCTCCTGCGATTGAATGGAGTGGCAAGCACCGCTTGCAATAAAAGCGTTTCCCACGCGATACCGCTCGGCCCGGCGGATATTAACCCGGTAGATAGATTGCCAAGTACTATTGGTAAATGTAACGCCATCGATCTGCGTACGTTCTTTAAAAAGCTGGTTAAAGCTTTCCAATGTTGGCGTTGGAATATTACCATCTGCATCCGGCGGCATTACAGCCTGCAACTGCCAGCTATTACTATTTTTAAATGGGAACAAAGCAAACGCAAGACCAAATTTTGGACTAAGCCAGTTGTACCAGGCATCAGGCTTTAAACCTTCAACTTCTACATCGCCGACCCAAAGCTGCTCTTCCTGATGTAATTCGAAATTGATACCTAATTTTTTATGTGTAGCGCTTTTACCGCCATTGCATGCTACCATGTAAGTGCAGATTACGTTTCCGTACCGTTCGGGTTTCCAAAATGCAGGTTATTTGTTTATTGGTTTGTTTAAAGCTGAACAAATTATAGGATACAAGCTATCTCATGAATCTTAAGCAAATGATTTTACATCTTTTTTGAATTAGATTTCATGATTGTGAATGCGAAATAAATTGCTGAATAATAGTTTGTTAAACCTTTCCCACTTTAGATTTAGCGACAGTGCCAGAACTATTTGCTTAAGTAGCGTTTGATATTGAAAACCTTTTAAATGTTATTTAACAAGCACAATTATTCATTGATGAAACAAACTGGAATTACAGAAGATATGAAAGAAATTAAATACAAAAGCAATGATAATAATAATCTGAAACATTCACTAAATCTACTCGACGGCACAATGGTCGTGGCCGGATCAATGATCGGTTCGGGGATCTTTATTGTAAGCGCTGATATTACCCGGAATGTAGGATCGGTTGGCTGGCTGATCGCCATCTGGATAATTACAGGATTTATGACACTAACCGCGGCCTTAAGCTATGGGGAGCTAAGTGCGATGTATCCAAATGCCGGAGGACAATATGTTTACTTAAAGGAAGCTTACAATAAACTTGTTGCATTTTTATATGGTTGGAGCTTTTTCGCGGTGATCCAAACCGGTACTATAGCGGCAGTTGGAGTTGCGTTTTCAAAATTTGCCGCTTACTTAATACCAGCTTTTAGTGAAGACCATATATTATGGAAACTGCAAATCGGTGTGGACGATGTTGGTGTGGCGAAGGCTTTCACGATTAACGCGGCACAAATCGTTTCTATTTTGCTGATTATATTGCTCACTTTTGTTAATACCCGCGGTGTAAAGAGCGGTAAAATTATTCAAAACACCTTCACACTTACCAAGCTGTTCAGTTTGTTTGGGTTAATTATCTTCGGATTTATTATGCTGAAAGGCGGTATATGGCATGCAAACTGGAACGATGCATGGCATTTACAAAAGTTAAATACGAATGGTAAATTTTCGCAATACACGTTCGGGGCAGCGTTAGGTGCAATAGCTGCAGCAATGGTGGGATCTATATTTAGCAGTGATGCTTGGAATAATGTAACATTCATAGCAGGTGAAATGCGCAATCCAAAAAGGGATATTGCCTTAAGTTTGTTCTTTGGAACGCTGATAGTAACGTTAATCTATGTATCGGCAAATATCGTGTATAGCTCAGTTTTGCCATTGCATGATATTGCCACTGCGCCAAAGGACAGGGTGGCTGTATCTGCGGCTAAAGCTATTCTAGGTAATGTAGGAACTGTTATTATTGCGTTGATGATAATGATATCAACTTTCGGTTGCAACAACGGATTAATAATGGCCGGGGCAAGAGTGTACTACACGATGGCAAAGGACCGACTCTTCTTCAAAAAAACAGGCGAGCTCAACAAGTTCTCGGTACCGGAGTTTGGATTATGGATACAGTGCTTGGTAGCTTCTATTTTGTGTTTAAGCGGAAAATACGGTGATTTACTGGATATGATTTCCTTCGTAGTAGTTTTGTTTTATGTACTCACTATAATTGGCATTTATGTATTAAGAGCTAAACATCCTGATGCAGAGCGACCATACAAAGCATTCGGCTATCCAATATTGCCTGCGGTTTATATAATAATGGGTTTAAGCTTTTGCGCGTCATTAATAATATATAAACCCGAGTTTACCTGGCCCGGATTAATTATTGTATTGACGGGTGTACCCATATATTACGTATCTCAACGCAATGTAAACCATAGCAATATTAGCAATTAAATATCCAGATGTTATTTGCAAAATAAATATATTTTGCAATATTAAGATTAACAGACGTGCCAAACGAACAAAATGTTTGTTGCCTACCTAATAGCAGCCGGAAGACAGCAGCGCTGCCTGCTGAGAAGACATCGCGTATTGATCGAACTGAAAAGAATGCTAGAATTTAGGTCTTGGTAAGCTTAGTGATGCTTGAGTTCTATTTTATTTTTAATTATTAAAAGCTCCCTGACAGATTGCAGAGAGCTTTTTTGATTGTCATAAAGTCGCCATTTCAATTACGAAGCGGTAATGTACGTCTCCGGAAATGGTACGTTCATATGCTTCGTTTATTTTATCGATGCTGATAACCTCTACATCTGAAGTAATATTGTGCTCTGCGCAATAGTCTAACATTTCCTGGGTTTCCTTGATACCACCAACCAAAGAGCCTACTAAGCTGCGCCTTCCCAAAATGAACGGGAAAGCCGAAACGGGTGTGGGCTCTGGCGGTGCACCAACGATAATCATGACCCCATCGGTTTTCAAAAGGCCCAAATACTCATTATAGTCATGTAGAGCAGAAACGGTATCCAAAATAAAATCGAAAGTATTCGCCAACTCGGTCATTGTATCTTTGTCTGTAGTAAGTTTGAAATGTTTTGCGCCTAACTCGGTCGCATCTTTCTCTTTATTTTTTGAACGGCTTAACATAGTCACCTCTGAACCCATTGAAGAAGCTAACTTCACAGCCATGTGACCTAATCCTCCAAGCCCAACTACTGCAACCTTATCCCCGGCTTTTATTCCCCAATGACGCAATGGAGAATAGGTTGTAATACCTGCACATAAAAGCGGTGCAACTTTTTCCAGAGGCAAATTATCCGCTATGGACAGAACAAAATGCTGAGTAACGGTAATATGGCTGGAATAACCGCCTAAAGTAATCGTCTTTTTATCTTGAGTTAATGAATTGTAGGTTTGTGTATTGCCGTTCTCGCAATATTGCTCCAAATCGTTGTTGCAATTCGAGCAGTGCATACAAGAATCTACAAAACAGCCGACTCCGACGGTATCGCCTTCCTTGAAGCGGGTTACATTGACACCAACACGGGTAACCTTACCTACGATTTCATGCCCGGGTACAACCGGATAAACTGTCCCTCCCCACTCATTTCGGGCGGTATGGATATCGGAGTGACAAACACCACAGTATAAAATTTTTATCTCAACATCTTCCGCGCCTGGTTCAGGACGCTCAAACGAAAACGGAGTAAGTGGTTTGTCTGCTGCTTGTGCAGCGTAAGCTTTTACTAGTGCCATAGTCTGATTTTTTGTGCCTGTTTAAATTTAAAACGATAACATTGGTTGTAATACCCTAACAGGGCGTATCTCTGATATTATCAAGGTTAAAATCATTAATACCAACTCCTTTGAGCATACTCCATTGTTTAGAATAAAAATTTTAACAAGTTGTTTTTGAAAATAAAAAATCAAACTGCGGTTCTGGATCGTCGTCACTGTTTAACAGTTTACTTGTAACGTCGAAAGTATTATATTTTTCAGGTAGTTTTTCTATCTTTCTGATGGGCTCTGTAAAGTGTTAGCAATTTTCCTGACTTTTCTTTTTGGTTTTATAGTATCGATCTTTTTCAAAGCTAATGCCAGGGGTAATTAATAAAAACCCGTGTCCTTTTTGATTTTATCCTCAATAGCTTTCATTCGGTCGGTAAAATCGCATATTCAAATTTAAATTTTTGTAAATTGCATACCAATAAATGCTTGCAGGAAAAAAACATAGTAAAGAGGATAGTGAACTGTTATTGGCCTTAGGTAGCGGCAGTCACTCTGCCTTTAGGGCTTTGTATGAAAAGTACTGGTCAACTGTTCTCGATGAAGCATTCAAGCGCCTCGGCGATCCTGATCAGGCTAAAGATGTAGTTCAGGAAGTGTTTGCCTCCTTGTGGTTTAAAGCAGATACGCTTGGAATTAAAAATCTCCCTGCATGGCTGACTACAGTAACAAAAAATCAGGTATTCAATACTCTGAAGAAGGAAAATCGTTTTGTCCCCTTTCCTGAAATTTTCGCGGAACTGGAAAGCTATGGCGACGATACTGATGCCGGCCTCCTCAGAAAAGAACTGTCAAACGCTTATAATGCCCTGATCAATGCTTTACCCGAACAACAGCGAATTATTTTAAATATGCGCTATAAAGAAGGATTAAGCCCCGATGAAATTTCTAAAAGACTCAATATCTCACCAAAAACAGTAAGAAATCATCTGGGCCGGGCACTGGCAAAACTTAAAACCGGTATTTTATTATTAAATATCTTCCTGTTTATATCCGGAAAATAGTTTTTTTCAACTTTTTTATATTTTTTTAATAATCGACTGGGCGAAAAAACACTTTACTGATACGTGTATATAAATTCCATTACATGGATCGGTTAAAAAAAGAACAGTTTTTTAAAATACTTGAAAAATATCAGGCAGGAAATGCGACACCGGAGGAAATTATATTTCTGGATGCGTATTACGAGGCATTCGGTCTTCGGAAAGATTACACATCCAGGCTGGAGGACGCCGACCGGATAGTGCTTAGAGAGGCTTTATACCAAAAATTGCATAATCATATTGCAACAGGAAAACTTCAGCCCGGTGTGCTTAAGCTTTCACAATATTGGTACCGTGTAGCTGCGGCTGCGGTTGTTCTTATTTTTCTTTCAGCAGTGTTTTTCATTTATCACCGTAATCTCCAAAATGATAAAAATCAACAGTCTGCTCAAAATATAATCAAGCCCGGCAGTAACAATGCAATTTTAATTCTTGCCAACGGACAAAGGATTAGTTTAACCGATGCCCTGAAAGGCCAGGTAGCTGTACAAAAAGGAATAAAAATCACCAAATCCGCCAACGGACAATTGGTATATGAACCGACAGAGGACGCAATCGACAACGATTCCTCTCCTCAATATAATACCGTTGAGGCTCCTGCCGGTGGCCAGTGGCAGGTCAAATTACCGGATGGATCCGTCGTCTTTCTGAACGCATTATCAAGCATCACTTATCCAACAAGATTTACAGGGAATCAAAGAAAGATAGCTTTAAAAGGCGAGGCCTACTTTGAGATCACTCATAACAAAACTATGCCGTTCAGGGTAATTAGTCAGGGCCAAATGGTGGAAGTTTTGGGAACCCATTTCGACGTTATGGCCTACGCGGATGAAAAGATGATGAAAACAACACTTTTAGAAGGTTCTGTAAAGGTCTCGGATCATGAACAAACTATAAGACTTACGCCAGGTCAGCAAGCTCAGGTTAGTCAATCCTCCATATCAGTTATCGGTAACGTTGACTTAGAGGAAGTGACTGCCTGGAAAAATGGTTATTTTAAATTCAATGAAAATATTGAAAGTATCATGAGCAAAGTCTCGAGGTGGTACAATATTGACGTTGTTTACCAGGTAAAGCCTGATCCTCAATTAACTTTTTCCGGCAAAATCTCCCGGGCCAGAAACCTTTCTGCTATATTAAAAATGCTTGAATTCAATGGAGATATTCATTTTAAAACTGAAGGAAGGAGGGTTACTGTTACGAAATAATAATGCCACTCAATTAAGCCTTATAAAAAGCCAAAGGTGTTGGACGCACCCTTGGCTGTATGTCGGGCTTACCTTTCCGATAAGTCGGATTTAAAATTGACTCTGATACAATGTTTAACTAATAAACCCAACAATTCAAATTTATGAATTTAAACTTACATTCCGGGTGTGGAAACAATCGCCATGCCTTATACAAACCCTTGCTTGTTATGAAATTGATTGTAACAATTCTTACTTTATCTATAATGCATGTAAGTGCAAGTTCGTTCGCGCAAAAAATTACCTTGAATGTTACCAATGCACCACTGGGACAAATCCTTAACGAGATCAGGACCCAAAGCGGATACGACTTTTTATATAGTAACCGCTTGCTAAAAATCGCCAACCCCGTAACGATAAATGTTAAAAATGCTGACATTGAGGATGTATTGGCTATTTGTTTCACTAACCAGCCATTATCCTACAAAGTGGAGGATAAAGCGGTATTAATTAAAGAAAAAATAATAGAACATGAAGAAACTTTTACTGATAACGAAACGGATATTACAGGTTTTGTAGCTGATAATGAAAGCAGGCCATTGCCAGGAGCTACTATTATTGATAAGCGTACGAGTAAACGATCAGTTACTAACGCTAAGGGAATATTTTCTCTTTCGGTAGCGGAGGGCGATATAATAAACATAAAATATGTGGGTTATTTAACGCAGGATGTTACCGTAACCAAAAAAGCCCTCGACCAGGCAAAATTAAAGCCTTTGGAACCGGCTCTAACTGTTAATCTGTCTGCTTCAACTTCTTCGCTCGACCAGGTGCAGGTAACGGCCTATGGCACCACATCCAAACGGTTAAATGCGGGTGACATAACCACTATAACGGCAAAAGACATAGAAAAAAATCCGGTTACTAACGTCCTGGAAGCGCTACAGGGAGTGGTACCCGGTTTATTCATTCAACAGGTTACCGGTCAGCCCGGCGGGGCGGTTACTGTCAACCTACGCGGGAGCGCTAACTTTCATTTCGGGGCGACACAACCTTTAATAATAGTTGATGGCGTGAGATACCCGGGAAGCACATTGCCTTTATCCACCAGCACTAATGGAACTGCTAATTTTTTAGAAGGTGGCAATGGATTAAACTATTTAAACCCAAACGATATCGAAAGCGTGGACGTTTTAAAAGATATCGATGCCACAGCAATTTATGGATCATCGGGTGCTTACGGCGTAATTCTAATCACCACCAAAAAAGCTAAAGAGGGCGACGCGTCCCTTTCTGCCAATGTATATTCAGGTGTATCAGTAAATGGTGAAATGACGAAATTACTTAATACGCAACAATACATGATGCTGCGGAGCGAAGCGATAAAAAATGATGGACTTACAGTTGGATCGGGCGACCTGGATTTAAATGGTACCTGGCCGGCAAGCAGGGATATAGACTGGCAAAAAGTGTTTTTAGGTAATTATGCTGCCACTACCAATGCAGATCTTTCTTACTCCGGCGGAAACAAGAATACAAGTTACCTCTTCAGCGGAAGCCTGAGAGATAATGGTAATATTCAAAGGCACAAAGGTTCGGATGATGATGGTTCATTAAGATTTTCGCTTGAAACCCATACAGCAGATAATAAATTCAGTCTTTCTCTTTCCGGTACGTTTCTTTCCTCAACTGATGACATGGTACCTTATGATTTTTCCAGCGCCGCGTTAACACCGCCAAATGCGCCGCCGGCTTATTTACCTAATGGTGAGGTAGACTGGGCATCTATCGGGACCAACGTAAATAGTAGCGCGGTCGCCAGTAATATTAACCGCTTATATAATAATGTCACTAATAACTTACTGGCAAATGCTACCCTGGTTTATCACCCAATAAAAAAATTAACCTTGCGTACAATTTTCGGGTATAACGATTTGACGGGTAAAGAATTAATAGGCTATCCAACCACAACATTTAACCCCAATGATACACAGGCTGCAGCTCAAACCAATAGCGTTTTTAATCACTATGATACCCGGTCCATATCAATTTCACCGTACGCAGAGTATAACACAACATTAGGTAAAAAGGGTGATCTGAGCGTCAAACTTGGTGGCGAGATCGATAATAATTTAACGTATCATGATCAGATAAGCGGAGTAGGTTTTCCGTCTGATGCTTTATTAAGCGATCCTTCGGCGGGTTCAACCGTTACTACAGACTATAACTCAACTTCTTACAGGTCCATAGGCACATTTGGTATCTTAAAATATGTGTGGGATAATAAATATATCCTGGATGTTAATGCCCGGCGGGATGGCTCAACCAATTTTGGGCCAGGAATGCGGTTTGGGAATTTCGGATCGGTAGCGGGTGCCTGGATATTCAGCGAAGAAAGCTTTGCAAAAGACAACATCCCCTTTTTAAGTTTTGGAAAGATAAGGGTAAGCACCGGGGTTGTTGGCGGCGATAATTTACCTCCTTTTCAATATTTAAGCACTTATAGTGTAATAGGCGGTACCTACGGTTCAAAAACAGGCCTGAAAACTAATTCACTGGCAGACCCAACGCTTAACTGGGAAAGAAATAAAGATTCGGAAGTTGGTTTAGAGCTGGGTTTTTTACATGACAGGATATATGCCGAAGCCGATTACTATTACAATAAGGCATCTAACCAGTTGGTAGATCAACCCTTATCATCGGTAACCGGTTTTACTGGATATTACTTAAACTCAGACGCTATTATAAGCACCAGCGGGTGGGAATTCAATTTTAAATCGACCAATATTAAAAATAAAAATTTCTCGTGGACAACCAATTTTAATATTACAATTCCAAGCAGTAAATTATTAAAAGATCCATCACATGTTAATCAAAACGTTAATTATGTATTAGGTAAACCGGTAACTGGTATCTTATTATATAAATATAATGGTGTTAACCCGGCTACAGGCAACTATAGTTTTACCAATGCAGCCGGTGCTACAGCTGATTATTCATCAGGATTATCCCAGGCAGATAAAACACAGTTTGTTAATCTGGCGCCAAAATTCTACGGAGGCTTGCAAAACTCTATTACCTATAGACAACTATCTGTTGATTTCTCCATTAACTTTACGGATAGGATGGGTCAAAGCTTTTTAGGCCAAACACCATTTCCGTTTGGATTTTTTGGTTTAAACGGATCAACAGCATGGTTAAATCGCTGGCAAAAACCGGGAGATATTACCGATATCCCCAAGCTCACCTCCGGCTTTGGTGGTATATCCCGTCAGGAACTCTTCCAGCAAAGTACGGGGGCATACACCAATGCTACTTATGCCAGGCTGCAGAACGTGAGTATCAGGTATCACTTTAAAAGTGAACTGCTCACAAAAATGCACCTGAAAAACCTATCTGTTTACTTGCAGGGACAAAACTTACTTACAGTATCAAAATTTGGTGGTCTTGACCCGGAAAATCTGAGTGCCGGTGTAATACCACCATTAAGAATATTTACGGCCGGGTTTAATATTACACTTTAATATCATTTAAAATGAAAACAGAATTAAACAATATAATTTATGCCACGGTATTGGCAGTATTCATCATACCAATAGCGAGTTGCAATAAGTATTTAAATGATACGCAGTTACCCGCAAACACTATCGCGGGCCAAAATGTTTATGTTACAGATGCTTCTACTTCGGCTGTAATAGCAGGCTATTTTTTAAGCCTGAATGCCTCAGGCCCATTTACGGGATCGGCAAGCGGAAATATAGATTATACATTGGGGCTTTATACAGATGAACTAACAAATCTTAATCCTGGCAATTTTGGCGATCAATATTATAAGGATGCCATACAAAGCAACACTGCCGGCAACTGGTCAAATCTTTATGCCAAAATATATACTATTAATGCCGCAATTGAAGGCATCAATAGCAGTAATGGAAGCTTGGTTAATAAAAACCAATGGTTGGGTGAAAGCTATTTTGTGAGGGCACTGCTTTATTATTACCTGGTTAATTATTATGGTGATGTTCCTTTGGCATTAACAACTGACTATACCGTTAACAATACATTAAGCAGGGCACCACAGGCACAGGTCTATCAGCAGATCATAAGTGATTTAAAACAAGCTCAATTATTGTTACCTACCGATTACAGGGACGGTTCCGGAGCAACAACAACCGATAGGATAAGGCCTAACCAGGCATCTGCAACTGCTCTGCTGGCAAGGGTTTACTTGTATACTAAAGATTGGGCAGATGCCGAAGCACAGTCAACCGCGATTATTAACAATACAAACTACAAGTTGGCTCCGTTAAATCAAACCTTCTTGGCTGGCAGTCAGGAAACTATATGGGCGTTGGCACCTACCTCTGCGTTAAGTGTATACGAGTATGCCTTTTATAATAATGGCATGCCGGCGACATTACCCGCAGGGCAAACCCCCGGTTCTTTTAATGTTTATGTATCGTTAAGCAGTTTTCTAATCAACTCTTTTGAACCCAATGACGGCCGTTTCACTAACTGGGTTAGGGCATCTATAGCCCCGGCTACACCACCAACAGCTGCACAAACCTAT
>Ga0302303_10002758_pt1 | contig 10382 bp, 6 predicted proteins | sample III_Palsa_E2_1_FD_194542 | JGI IMG/M metagenome (GOLD analysis project Ga0302303, IMG submission 194542) | Peat permafrost microbial communities from Stordalen Mire near Abisko, Sweden - III_Palsa_E2_1 | ecosystem: Environmental > Terrestrial > Soil > Palsa > Peat permafrost | place: Sweden... | reverse complement strand
ACGGAGTTTCGTTGCAAGGATTGCCATGGCGCGGTAAAGGTTCATCGTCGGCATATTGCCAATGGGCCCGCAAGCCATGCGGCGCATAAGCTGAAGGCGGATGCAGAGCACTGCGCAGCAGGCGTGTTGGTGCGTGAGGCGGCTGGCCAAGCGCGGTTGTCGGGAACGCCCGTAGTTTAGGCATTGCGAGGTAAGCTTGGCGACAGTAGAGGGACAGGCCGCGAAGATTCGTGGGCTTGCGGAAGAGGCTGTTGGACGTGCGTTGCGTGCAGGTGCGACGGACGCCGAAGCTGTTGGGTTCGAGAGCGAAGACTTTGCGGTGAAGGTACGGCTGGGACAGGTGGAACAGCTTACCGAGTCGGGCTCGCATGCGCTGGGGTTGCGTGTGTTCTTTGCAGCTGAGGGTGGAAGCCGGACGGCTAGTACGTCGACTTCAGATCTTTCGGCCGATGGGATTGCGCGGCTGGTGAGTGGCGCCGTGGAACTGGCGAAGGTGACCGGCGTTGATCCGTTTGCGGGGCTGCCGGAGCGTGAAGCGTTTGGATCGAATGAGGTTGAGGCGCTGGCGCTTTACTTCAACGATGTGGATGAGATTCCCGCGGCGGAGCGGATTGAGATGGCTCGGCGTTGCGAGGCAGCGGCGCTGGGGTATGACGCGCGGATTCAGAACTCGAAGGGTGGGGACTTCGATGCGTCGAGTTCGCATCGGGTGATGGTGAACTCGCGGGGGTTTGCGGGTGAGTATCGGCGGAGCTACTGCGGGTTTTCGGCGTCGCCGATTGCGCAGGATGCGTCGGGCGCGATGCAGGGGGACTATTGGTACTCCAGCGTGCGGACGGCGCGGCTGCTGGGCGATCCGGAAGAGATTGGGAAGATTGCGGCGCAACGGGCTTTGCGGAGGTTGGGCGCAAGACGCGTACCAACGCAGCAGTGTCCTGTCGTATTTGCGCCGGAGATAGCGCGTTCCTTGATGGGGAATTTATTGAGCGCCGCGGATGGGGATGCGATCTACCGGAATGCTTCGATGTTTGCAGGCAAGCTCGGCGAACAGGTTGCGGGCGAGAACATCACGATGATCGACGATGGGACGATGGTATTCGATCATGCGCTGGCTGATGGCACAACGATGCGCGTGGGCGGATTTGGGACATCGCCGTTTGATGGTGATGGTTTGCGCACGCAACGAACCGTTGTGATCGAACGTGGCGTCTTGAAGGAGTTGATGCTGAACACCTATACCGCGCGGAAGCTGGGGATGAGCTCGACCCATAAGGCATCGCGCGGGCTGGCGGGAGCGCCGGGGATCGGGGGGGGCAACTATTTTCTGGAACCGGGCGAGTCGTCGCCGGAAGAGATCATTGGCGATGTGAAAAATGGGCTTTACGTGCTGCAAACGATGGGCTTCGGGGTGAACCTCGTCACGGGCGATTACTCGCAGGGCGCGAGTGGGCTTTGGATTGAGAATGGCGAGCTAGCCTATCCAGTGGAGGAGATTACGATTGCCGGAAATTTGAAGGATATGTTCCGGAATGTTTCGGGGATTGGAAATGACCTGGAGTTTCGTGGGAGTGGGGCCGTGCCTACGGTGAGAATTGAAGGGATGATGATCGCGGGGAGTTAGGTGGACCATCGCGACTACAATTCTGGCTGTGGGGACAGCGTTTCAATTCGAGCATCGTGTGGAGTTCCGTCCGGAGGATGCGGCTGCGATTCTGCTTGGCGTGCCAGCAGCGCCGGGCGTCTTCGCGCTGCGTGGAGAGCGCGCGAACGATGAGCCTTACATGGTACGAGGGGCTGACCTTCGGCGAAGGCTGAGGCGGTTGCTGGCGCCGCCGGAAGAGGTGGATGAGGCTGGTCGGCCGGTGCTTTCGAAGCGGCTGAATTTGAGAGAAAGAGTCCGGTGGATTGAGTGGACTCGCACGGGGTCGGAGTTTGAGTCTTCGCTGGTGCTCTATTGCGCGATGCGTGAAGCGTTTGGGGCGGAGGCTGCGCGGAAACGGCTGCGGTTGCATGCGCCTTATTTCTTGCGGGTAACGATGGGGCATGAGCATCCGAGGGTTTATTCGACGAACCGGTTGAGCCGGAAGGCGCTGGAGGAGACATTTGGGCCGTTCCCTTCGCGGGCGGCGGCGGAGCGGTATTGTGATGTGGTGCTGGACCTGTTCAAGCTGCGACGATGCTGGGAAGATCTGGTGGTTTCGCCCGAACATCCGGGATGCGCTTACGGCGAGATGAAGAAGTGCATGGAGCCGTGCAAGGGAGCCTGCTCGGCGGAAGAATATGGGGCCGAGGCGCGGCGGGTGTTGGAGTTCTTCCGTACCCGGGGCGAATCGATGTTGGCCGACGTTGCGGCGGAGCGCGAGAAGGCCAGTGAAGCGATGGATTTTGAGGGCGCGGCAGCGCTGCATAAGCAATGGGAACGGGTGAAGGCAGCAGGAACGTTGGCAGATGAGTTGGTGAGGCCGGTTGCCGAATTGCGAGCGCTGGTGTTGCAGGAAGCTGCCCCGCGAGCGGATGGCGAGAAGCTGGAAGAAGCAGCGGTGTTTTTGCTGGAGCGCGGACGGGTTGTTGGACCGGAGAGGTTGTCAACGCTGGGGGTGAGAGCGGTGCGGGAGCAGACGGCGGTGGGGAGTTCGCTGTTTGCACAGCCGTTGATGTTGGCGGCGGTGCCGCTTGCCGGAGAGCTTGGTGCCGCTACTCCCGGGTCTGAAGATCCGGACCCGGGGTACCCGGTTTTATCGCCGGAGGATCGAGCGCGGGCTGTGTTGCGGAAATTGGGAGAGCGAGCGGATGAGGGTGGCGAGGCGGAGATTGCAGAGCGGTGTGACTATTTGTCGCTGTTTCGGCGGTGGTATTACAGACCTGAGAAGCAGCGGGCGGGAGAAGTTTTCCTGCCGAATGCGGACGGGGGATGGCCGCTGCGGAGGATTTTGAATGGAGCAGCCCGGGTGGTGCTGGGAGCTCCAGGAGAGATGGATGCGGTGAATCGTCAAGCTGCGCGTGAAGCATTGAAAGCATTGAAGACGAAGGTCATCCATGCCGGGCGCGAGGGTGTGGAGCGCGTGGTGCCGGTGCTGCCGAAGAAGTCGCGAATGAGGAAGGCAATTACGCCCGATGATGTATTGGGGTGAGTGGCCGGGTGGTCAGGTGCGGTTAGTCTTGGACGAATCCTTATGAGCGACCCACTGAAGGCGCGAGAAGCAGGCAATGCCAACAGCGCCAACTGGGTGCTCGTTGTGGCAATTCTTGGGTCGAGCATGGCATTTCTCGACGGCACGGTAATCAACGTTGCGCTGCCCGCCCTGCAAACTGCTTTCCGGGCTAGTGGCTCTGATCTGCAATGGGTCGTGCAGGCGTATGCACTGCTTCTGGCCGCTCTACTGCTGATCGGCGGAGCGTTGGGAGACAAATACGGCCGACGCCTTGTGTTCCTGGCAGGTGTGGTGATCTTTTCGGCGGGTTCGTTGTGGTGTGGCCTGGCAGGATCGATCCATAGCGTGATTCTGGCGCGAGCGTTTCAGGGCATTGGCGCTGCGTTATTGGTGCCAGAAAGCCTTGCACTGATCACCGGCGCGTTTCCTGAGGAAACGCGAGGCCAGGCTATCGGCACATGGTCGGCGGCGAGCGCGGTGATGATCGCAATCGGCCCCGTGCTGGGCGGTTGGCTTGTGCAGCACGCGTCGTGGCGTTGGGTGTTCCTGATCAATCTTCCGCTTGCTTTTGTGGCGATAGCGATCACGCTGTGGAAAGTGCCGGAAACGCTCAGCGAAGAGGCATCCGGACCGCTTGATTGGCTGGGTGCGATGCTGGCGACACTGGGACTTGGCGCGGCGACCTTTGCCCTTGTCGAAGCACCCAACGCGTTTCCGCATGATCGCCTGATTGGCTGCCTTGGAGCGCTTCTGCTGGTTGTGTTTGTGGTGGTGGAGCATCGCGTGGAGAATCCGATGGTGCCGCTGGAGCTGTTTCGCTCCGCCAACTTTAGCGGGGCGAATCTGTGTACTTTTTTCCTGTATGGCGGACTGACTGCCGTCATCTACTATCTGCCGCAGAAGCTGATCCAGGTTGACCGTTATCAGCCGACGGAAGCAGGCGCTATTCTGCTGCCGGTAACGGTGCTGCTTGGCCTGCTTTCGCGGTGGGCGGGTGGTTTGCCGATCCGTTATGGGCCTCGGCTGCCGCTGGTTGCCGGACCGGTGATGGTAGCTGCGGGCTATCTGCTGGTACTTTTGAACACCAATGGAAGCAGCTATTGGAGAACGCTGTTTCCGGGCATCGTGGTTATGGGTTTTGGGATGGCGGTGACAGTCGCGCCGCTAACGGCGCTTGCGATGAATTCGGCCACGGGCGACCGGGCGGGATCGGCTTCCGGGGTGAACAATGCAGTGTCCCGCGGAGCAGGTGTTGTGGTCCTGGCTCTGGCCGGCATCGCGTTCAATGCGAAGTTCAGCCATCGTCTAAGTGAAGAGCTCGGTAAATCAAACATTCCAAAGACGGCGCAAATCGAAATCTACGCTCAACGAGCGCAGCTGGGCGACATACGGACACAAACGGAAGCCGGGAGAGATGTGGTGGATAGCGCTTTTGAGAGCTCTTTCCGGCTGGTGCTGGAAATCGGGGCGGGACTTTCGCTTCTTGCCGCCGCAGCGGCTGTATGGCTAATTCGACCGCTGTCGGCGAATGCCGAGGAAGACATTCGAAGCGGTCATGGCTGATAAACTCGGGTGGATTCAGAAATGCAGGAGTAAAGCTGTGATTGAGTTGGCGTTTTCGATTTTGGCGGCGGATTTTGCGCATCTTGCGGACGAAATTGCGCTGGCCGAAAAGGGCGGGGGAACGATTGTCCATGTCGACGTGATGGATGGGCATTTTGTGCCAAATATTACGTTTGGACCGCCGGTGGTGAAGGCGATCCGTCCAATAACCAAGCTGCCGCTGGACTGCCACCTGATGATCGAGAATGCGGATGAGTTTATTCCGGCGTTTGCCGAGGCTGGGGCGGACATGATCGGGGTGCATGTAGAGGCTTGTCGCCATTTGAACCGTACGCTGCAGTTGATCGCCGATCACGGGATGCAGGCAGGGGTGGTTTTGAACCCGGCGACTCCGGTGGGGATGCTGGTGGAAGTCCTTCCGATGGTTCATCATGTGCTGGTAATGAGCGTGAATCCAGGTTTTGGAGGGCAGAAGTTTCTGCCGCGGGCTATTGAGCGGATTGCCCGTCTACGGGAGCTGCGCGCCGAGATGGGGCTGAATTTCCGGATAGAAGTTGATGGTGGAATCGCTCACGATACGGTGGCGAGCGTCGTCGAAGCTGGAGCGGACATGCTTGTTGCCGGGTCAGCGATTTTTGAACCGGGAAAGACAGAAAAGAATGCGCAGGAATTTCTGAGCATTGCCCGGGCTGCGGGAGTTTAGTTCCTCCACTAGCAGGTCCTTCGTTCCAATCAGGGCGACAATTTTGAGGCGGAAGAATGCGATTTTCCCGTTGGACGACTAGAATAACGGCAGGACCCGCAGCTTCTTCTGCGGGGGATGGAGTAGCAATGCGGACAGGGTTTGGAAGCTTTTTCACGAGCCGGCGATCAAGCTGGATAGCAGGGCTGGCAGTTGCAGCGATGTTGACCGGGACTCAGGCAATTAATGCACAGGATGCGACCCAGAGCACTGCACCAGCAGCCACGCAGACCCCGGCCGATGCGACATCTCCTGCGACAGCGGATGCGACGGTGACCAATACGACACCGAAGAAGCACGGTCGTATCGCCAAGGAAGACAGGGTTGTCCAGACCAAGGACACCAAAGCTGCCAACAAGGAAGAAGCCAAGTACAACCCGCTGATCGGCAAGGATGCCCAGCTGCCCGATAAGCAGCTTTACGACAAAGCATTGGCCCAGGAAAAGAGCGGTCACTATGACGTGGCCCGGCTCGACCTGCAGACCCTGCTGAATACATATGCGGACTCGCAGTACCAGATGCGCGCCAAGCTGGCGGTTGCCGATTGCTGGTACCACGAGGGCGGAACGGCTGCGCTGGCGCAGGCCGAGCAGGAGTACACCGACTTTATTACCTTCTTCCCGAATGCACCTGAGGCGGCTGAAGCCCAGATGCGCGTGGGCGATATCTACTTCAAGCAAATGGATGTGCCTGACCGCGATTACACGAAGGCGACAAAGGCGGAGGATGCCTACCGGACGATGTTGAAGCAGTATCCGGATGCGCCGGCGGTGTTGCTGAAAGAAGGTCAGCAGAAGCTGCGTGAAGTGCAGGAAGTAATGGCAACGCGGGAATCGGAACTGGGAGCTTTCTACGCTTCGCACGAGAACTGGCCGGCGTCGATTGCGCGGTTTGAGACCGTAGTGAATACCTACCCGCAATACAGCCACATGGACGATGCACTGATTGGTGTCGGCGACGGATATGAGGCTGAGGTAAAGGCAATCCGGTCGCAGAATCTGCCGGAAGGCGCCAAAGCCGCGCTGTTGCAGGAGTATGAGGGCAAGGCGGCAACAGCTTACCGAAAGGTAGTGCTGGAGCATGCGGCAGCACCACATGTGGAGGACGCCAAGGAGCGGCTTGCGGAAATGAATCTGCCGATTCCTACGCCGACCAAGGAGCAGGTTGCCGCCAGCGAGGCACTTGAAGGCAGCCGCGCACAGTACACGATGGCCAAGCGGCTGGAATTGCTGGTGCTGCGTAAGCCGGATACGGTCATTGCGGCAACAGCGGGCGATCCGCCACTGGATGATCCTGCGGCAACCACTGCGCCGGCCGTTATCAGCGAGTTGAAGCAGAGCTACGCGGATGCGTTCGATCCGAAGGGTGCGGCAGCAAGAGCAGCTGCGAAGGCGACTTCCACCGATACGGGCGATGCCGGCGGGACGGCTCAGCCGCTAATGCCGACAGCGGCCGCTCCGTTGCAGTTCCAGGATGTGGCGGCGCCTGGGGCGGGCGAAGCAAGTGGCGATACGACGCCGATGACCGAAACGGCCCCGGCTACCACTGGCGGAACGGGTGTGGGTGTAGAGATTGTGACACCGTCTTCAACGACGACTCCGGTGAGCACAGCGCCTTCAGCAACGGGCACGCAGGATCCGAACAACGGATTGACGGCGGTTGGGCCGAAGGACACCGCACCGCTACCACCCGTGGAAGCGGCTGCACCGGCTCCGGATCAGGTGAATGATCTGAATGGTCAGCAGCAGCCTGCTACGGCGGCGGGTACGAAATCGACCTACGATAAGGGCGATACAAGCTCCAGCAAACACACGCCGAAGACTGGTCTGGATAAGCTGAATCCGTTCTAGAGGCAGCCAACAAGTAACAGAAAGGAGAGGCCGCGGCTTCTCCTTTTTGTTTAAGAACTCCTTCTGTTCGCTGTTGACTGTTTGCTGTTTCCTGGCCTCTTCCCCTGCTACCCTTAAAGCTTATGAGTCAGGAACTGCCAAAGGCATACGATCCGTCGTCTATTGAAGAAAAGTGGGCGAAGTACTGGGTAGAAGAGAAGCTGTTCGATGTGGCGACGCCTGTCGGTGAAGCAGCTGCGAAGAAGACGTTTGTGCAGTTGCTGCCGCCGCCGAATGTGACGGGACGGTTGCACATGGGGCACATGCTCAACCAGACGGAGATGGACATTTTGACGCGGTGGCATCGCATGCGCGGTGAGACCGTGGTGTGGGTTCCGGGAACCGATCATGCCGGCATCGCCACACAGATGATGGTGGAGCGGCAGCTCGCAGCCGAAGGCAAAACGACGCGGCAGGCGATGGGGCGTGAGGCTTTTACCGAGCGCGTGTGGCAATGGAAGGAACAGTACGGCGGCGCGATCACCGACCAGATGCGGCGGCTTGGGGCAAGCGTCGATTGGTCGCGCGAGTACTTCACAATGGATGAGCGGTTGAGCCGCGCGGTGAAGGAAAGCTTCGTGCGGTTGTGGGAGCAGGGGCTGATCTATCGCGGGGCGTACATCGTGAACTGGGACCCGCAGATTCAGACTGCGGTGAGCGATCTCGAAGTGGAGAACGAGGAGCGACTGGGGTCGCTGTACCACGTGCGGTATGAGTTAGCCGATGGAAGCGGTTCGGTCGTGATTGCGACGACGCGGCCAGAGACGATGCTGGGCGACGTGGCTGTTGCGGTGAATCCTGAGGATGAACGCTACAAGGCGTTCGTTGGGAAGCTGCTTGTATTGCCGCTTGTGGGCCGAGAGATTCCGGTGATCGCCGATGACTGGGCGAATCCGGAGTTTGGGACCGGTGCAGTGAAGGTGACACCGGCGCATGATCCCAATGACTTTGCGATTGGACAGCGGCACAATCTGCCTTCGCCGAGCATTATGGATGCGAGTGCGAAAATTTCGCTGGCTGGATCGCCGTATGACGGACTGGATCGTTTTGAGGCACGGAAACGGATCATAGAAGACCTGCGTGCAATGGGCGCGCTCGTTGACGTGAAGGACCACACGCTGACGCTGCCGGTTTCGCAACGCACGGGTGCGGTGATTGAGCCGCGGCTTTCGATGCAATGGTTCCTGAAGATTCAGCCACTGGCGGATAAGGCGATTGAGGCGGTCGATAAGGGCTACATCAAGTTTACGCCGGAGAACTATCGCAAGACCTATGACGAGTGGATGAAGAACATCCACGACTGGTGCATCTCGCGGCAGCTTTGGTGGGGGCATCGGATTCCTGCGTGGCATTGCGGCAAGTGCGGGGCGATCAATGTGTCGCGTGACACGGTGCTGGTATGCGAGAAGTGCGAAAGCACGGAGCTGACACAGGAAACCGATGTACTGGACACGTGGTTCTCGTCGGGACTGCTTCCCTTCACCGTATTTGGTTGGCCGGGCGAAGGCCCCGATGGGCTTACGCCTGATCTGGCGGCGTTTTATCCGACGCAGTTGCTGGTGACGGGCTTTGACATTTTGTTCTTCTGGGTGGCGCGGATGATTATGCTCGGCTGCCACTTCATGTTGGATGTGCCGATGCCGGATGGATCGCGGCGAACGCTGGCTGATGCAGTTCCCTTTCGCGAAGTTTACATCCATGCACTGGTGCGCGATGCCAATCGCGAGAAGATGTCGAAGACCAAAGGCAACGTCATTGACCCGATTGGCATTGTGACAAAGTATGGAACCGACGCTGTGCGCTTCACGCTGGCTTCTCAGGCCAGCCCAGGCACGGACATTGCGTTCAACGAGGCGCGGACGGAAGGCTATCGCGCATTCGCGAATAAGATCTGGAACGCGGCGCGGTTCTTGCAGATGCAGATTGAGCGCGGACGCGAGGCTGGGTACAAGGTCTCGCTTGGATCGCACGATTCTGTTTCTCTTGAGCTGCCGGAAGCTACTCCGTTGGAGACGCGGTGGATCTTTGCGCGACTGAGTGCGGTTTGCGAGGAAGTCGACCGCGCGCTGGCGGATTACCGCTTCGACGAAGCGGCGAATGCGGTGTACCAGTTCTTCTGGGGTGAGTTCTGCGACTGGTACCTGGAGCTGGTGAAGCTGCGGATGGACTTCTTTCCAGATGAAGCCGGTGCGTTCAAGCCGCATAGCGATGTTGCCGCAATAACACTTGGCGCGTTGGTAAGCGTGTTTGAGGCGGCACTGCGGTTGCTATCGCCGTTTATGCCGTTCCTTACGGAAGAGCTTTGGCATGCGTTGTATGCGTCGGTGGGCAGCGAGTCGCCGGCAAAATCGATTGCGCTGACAAGGTATCCGCAAGCGGAAGACTATGCGCGTGATGCGGCGAGTGTGGCAGCGATGGACATGTTGCAGGAGCTGATCGTCACCGTGCGCGGATTGCGCAAAGAGCTGGGTGTGCCAGAGAAAGAAGCTGCACCCGTGCTGGTTCATGCGTCGAACAGGGTTGCTGCACTTGCGGATGCGAATGCCGATATGCTGGCAAAGCTGGCTCGCGTGAGCTCAGTGGATCTGGTGCATGAAGCGCCGACGGGCAACAACGCTCGTGCGACGGCGAACTTCGATGTAGCTGTGGTGTATGAGCGGCAAATCGATGTAGCAGCGGAGCGCGAACGGCTGGAGAAAGAGCTTGCGAAGCTGAACAAGGGGATCGAAGCTGCGAACAAGCAGCTCAACAATGAAGGCTTCATCGCGCGGGCTCCGGCGAATATCGTTGAAGGGTTGAAGAAGCAGTTTGCGGAGACCAGCGCGTTGAAGGAAAAGGCAGAGGCAGCGCTGGCAGCTTTGCCGGAAGCATAATGTTGTTGCAACGGCGCGGCGATTCTGCGCGTCTCACTTCGCTGTGAATAGCCAAAGAAAAAAGCAGAGCGCGAAGAAGAGCGGCGGCGCACGTGGCGTGGCTTTGGCGGACCGTGCGCAGGTACTGCAGCAGATGCAGCGCACGAAGATGGCGCAGAGCGCG
>Ga0302303_10002754_pt1 | contig 10387 bp, 10 predicted proteins | sample III_Palsa_E2_1_FD_194542 | JGI IMG/M metagenome (GOLD analysis project Ga0302303, IMG submission 194542) | Peat permafrost microbial communities from Stordalen Mire near Abisko, Sweden - III_Palsa_E2_1 | ecosystem: Environmental > Terrestrial > Soil > Palsa > Peat permafrost | place: Sweden... | reverse complement strand
TGTCTAAATATTTGATTTTTAACTTTCTGCAAAGGGTCTCTGTTCGGTTGGTCGCACAAAGTTATGCAAAATCGTTGCAAAATCGCCATAATAAACCTATATTTGTGAATATTTCACAAAATATAGAAAATGATAGTCGATTTCAGCGTTCAAAACTTCCACTCCATAAAGGTTCTTGAGACTTTGGCCATGAATGCGGCAAACTTGGTTTCGAGGAATAATCAATTGGAGGCGACTAATCTCATTCCCTTTTCGAAAAAACTGTCTTTGCTTAAGACCAAGGCGATTTACGGTGCCAATGCAAGTGGCAAAAGTACCATGATCAAGGCATTGTCCAGGTTCATAAATATAGTTGTGAATTCTGTCAAAGACGAGTCGGTATTGTCATCACTGGATTCCTTCAGACTTTCCAATGAGACTCGTTTTGCCCCCACTTATTTTCAGTTGGCTTTTATTCATAAAAATATTCTTTATCGCTATGGCTTTGAATCATTGATGGACGAAGTAAGATCTGAATGGCTATACGGAACGCCCGGGAAAAAGGAGGTGCCCTTTTTTACAAGGGAGGGCCAGGAGATAAAAATCAATGAAAACCAATTTCAAGAAGGCGCAAAAGTGGTTGACCTTTATAAAGACGCTGAGAATGATATTGCGCGCAAAAATTCTTTATTTCTTTCTGTAGTTCGCTCATTCAACCAGGGTCTTGCCAGAGAGATCATTGATTACTTAAGTGGCTATATCATTATTTCGGGGTTATCGGACATCTATATGCATTTAAGCGCAGAGGAATATATCGGTGATGATGATACGCGCAGAAAAATGGCGGAGATGTTAAAATTGGCCGACACCGGAATTGAAGATGTCACTAGAGAAGAATATGAGAAGGAGAATTCGGATGGAACAAAAGAAAAGCGTTATCGTGTCCTTACCAAGCATAAAGGGTTTGATAAAGATGGAAATATGTCCAAGCCAGTGAGTTTGCACATGTATATTATGGAATCGGAGGGTACCAAAAAGATGTTTGAAATCAGCCCGGCAATTTTTCAGTCTTTGGAGCAGGGTAGCGTACTAATAATAGACGAATTTGATGCGCGGTTTCACCCTCTGCTAAGCAGAAAAATTGTCGAATTATTTAACTCTCCTTCGAACCTCGCGGCTCAATTTATTTTTGCTACGCATGATACAAATTTGCTAAGCCCCCAATTATTACGGAGGGATCAAATTTGCTTCGTTGAGAAAGATAAACAAGGGGCAAGCCATTTTTATTCCCTTGCGGATTTCAAAGGGGTTCGCAATGATGCTTCATATGAAAAGGACTATATAGCCGGAAGGTACGGGGCAATCCCATTTTTAGGCGATTTTCAAACATTATTGGAAAAATAAGATGCCCCGGAAGACCCATTCTATAAAGCATACTGACGAAAAGGCCGACAAAGCCTGGCTGAGAAAGTCCAAACCGTATGTATATTCTGTCAACTCAAGGACCAAGAACCGAACTTTCCTCATTATTTGCGAGGGGCAAACGGAAGAAGTTTATTTTAAGTCGTTCCCCGTACTCACCGCGACTGTACAATCGATAAATACCGGAAGTTCGAATATGGCGTTGGTCGATGCTGTCAAAAGATTTCAAAAAGCCGGATCTTACGACGAGGTTTGGTGTGTATTCGACTTTGATATAAATCTCATGATCAGCGGGCAAGCGCAAGATTTTAACAACGCTATTAAGGTAGCCAAGGAGCGCGGCTATCACTGCGCCTATTCGAATGACGCTTTTGAACTTTGGTTTGTTCTGCACTACCAATATATAGACCAACAACAGCAGAGAGATTTTTTCTACCAGGTATTGAGTAGTCGTTGGGGTATAAATTATACCCGGGACGGTAAGTCGCTTGCATTCACGAAGAGCCTCTACAATAGGCTCTTATCCGATGGCAATGCCAGTCAACAGGCCGCGATCGCAAGCAGTCGTCGCTTGTTGAAGATCCACGAGGATAAGCCATATCACCTTCAAAACCCGGTGACAACAGTTTTTCAATTGGTCGAACGGCTCAATGAACACTGTAGAAAATAGGCTGTTAATATAATATACGAGATGCGCGAATGTTGTGTCGAATCGCCGCATACAGCTGCGCTTGGTTGAGACCGAAACTGCTCAAGCTCGCAGAGATAGGACATGGCTCCGACATTGCCGATCAGCTGCTTCAATAGCCATATGGGCTTAATGAACTTTTCCTTCTCGACTGCAAATCACGATGCCTATCAGGAAGGCAAGCCTCAGCGCAATGAATCAAGTCCTTCCCCCTGCAGCTGAAAGGCCTCCTGTACCAACCGACGCCTGCTCTCTTTATCTATTTCCGTCTTCAGTTGGCGATAGATCTCTACATACCAAAATAAGCACTGCGATCACCGCGAACCTTATTGCATCCTATATAAAGGGATACTACGGCATGCACTCCTACCATGCCATCGCGCTTACCTTGTTGTAGGCCCGGACGCAAGGGTGGGAGCAATGTCCCTTACCTTCGGCCGTATGATTATCTTTTCAGGGAATTGAAGTTCGGCATAGCGTTCCTTGTATTCTACGACTGACATATCATTAACGCGGGACACGTACTTAAAATATCCTTCACAGCCCGCCATAACGGCCTCGGACGTAGCCCACATATATTTTTCAGAGGTCGCCCTGGTTGGTTTTAGCCCATTACAACCGGTTATCGCGCCAGTTACCTCGACGTCTCCTAACTTATAATATGTCTTCCTGTCGTTGTGTTTGAAACCAAGTGAGTGCAACGCTTCCAGGATCACCGGCGTAAAATCCTGAAAATTGGTATGCGAAGAAAACAGCATATCATCAACGTATCGGGTATAAATAATATCTCGACCACTACATATCTCGACGATTTTTTTATCGATTTTTAGCCCGACCAAGTTTGCAATAAATGCACTGGTGCTGGCTCCTTGGGGAACGTGGCCTTTATACGTCACTAACTTGGTGATCGATTCGGCTATCTGCTTCGAAAATCCCAATCCCAATAGCGCGACATTAACATCGCGGTATGTCACATAGTCGAAAAAACTGGAAACATCCGTTTTGAAATGATGAAGCAGTCCTGAATGGAGTCTAGCATTTAATACACCATCTCTTTTTTTTGTCGATCCTACAATGTGCCAGGGAAAAGTTACATTAGAAAAAACCCGGTCCTTCAACCTGTTCTGTATATCTTTCAACTCAAGTAAACTCGGCGAAATTTTCCTTGTCTTTGTAGCAGATTTTCTTTTGTTATAGCTATAACGAAGGGTATCACCGCTACCCATGAGCCACCTTATATCTTCCCTGGGATAACCAATCACTGCCTCAAAATGGTTCATCGACTGTATCATCGCGTTATTTTTTGGGGTCAGTTAGAAATGTATTTTCTACAAGCCCATTGATCAACGCTGACATAATGCCGTAGCTTTCTCTTTTAGCTTCGGGGACGTCATCTTTTGACATTGCCATAAAAAACAATACCGGTACAGGGATCTCCAAGGCCTTTGAAATAGCCTCTAGGGTATCAATATTTACATTAGTCTTACCTTGTTCAATAAGTGAAAGATGGGACGCAGGGATATTAGCCTTCAAAGCCAAATCCTTTTGAAGCATATCTTTTCTCTTCCTTGCAGTAACTATCGCGCTTCCAAGTTCCATACGTGAATATTAAAATGAAAGTGTTTACGACTGGCTGATCAAAACTTTAAATGGTGCTCAATCATCTGAAAAATTTCCGGGCTTAAGAACAGGCGCAATGCTTGCACCGCCAATAAGATCACCGTCTCTTTTCTCCTGTCCATCGGAAGCTGCTCGTAGCTTCTTAGAACGATCAACACTTCTCCAAAAATTTCAACTTCGCCAGCCGTAAACCGGCCGCTCGCCTCTGAGCGCATCGCTTCGATCGTCTCGACCAAAGCGGTAATCGGGATGTTTGCCATGTGATTTTTGTTTTTGGTTTAAAAAACTGCCTGCAACGGTATCGTTTAAGGCAGCCGATTCTTTACACTTCATTGACAAACCTATCAGAGCTGAACTACTGATTTCGTTGCCCCCTTTCAACGGCTTTCGCCGCATCCAGGATAAATTATTGCCTGTGGGAAAGGCAATTGCGCAAATGCGCTTTTAAGAATCAATTACCGTTGCTGGTTTAAATCACATGAATCCCGATCACTCAAAGAGCAATACAAATATAGGGATACGTCCGATTCTACCAAAATTTTAGGACAAATAATTATATAATAATATAATTAAAGTATTAATTATTGTATTATTATATATAATAGGCAACAATTCCTCCTTTATTTGACTCAGAAAAATCGACACAATGGGCGCCCGCGGGCATGGCACCGCCTCATTGGAAAACGAAGCCAAAAGTCAGCCTATTAACAACCCCGTCGAAAACTTAGTTCCCGTTTCCCGGCTCCGTTATATAAAAATATCTACCCTGCGCAAATAGGCTGCACTGTCATATCTCTATATTTGTCCAGAATCAAATTAGCAGGAGTGACCTATGAACCCACAAATCAATGTCCAGCGCATAGCCGTCGAATTGGGAGATATTATCAAATGGACCCGCTCGGTCAATGAGATCGACCGGTTTGGACAAGCCATATTGAAAGTCAACAAAGAACAATTTCAGAACAATGCCATCACCGCAGTGCGTCAACAGGCCATATATAATTGGCTTTGTTCTACGGGCAATACCTCGCTGCTGGCCGATGAAAGATGCAAACGGATTACCGAGTTCTGCCTATCACTTTCGGACGATAAAAATCGGCCTGAAATTATCGGAATCTTAGAGACAGGAGGGATACCGTCCTACATCCTCTTCAAAGAACAGCTGGCCACGCTCGACCGGGAAAACCTACACACCGAAGTATATAAACACGCCAAAGGTTCCTTCCAGCATGAAAAGTATGCGCACGCCGTCCTTGAAGTCTGCAAAGCATACGATAAGGCGGTCCAGCAAAAGTCACAGCTACAAAAGTCCGGAAGAAGCGTAATGCAAGAAGCCTGGGCATGGAGAAGTAGCATACTTAGAGCAACGACAGGAACAACCGATTCCGATGAGAGCTTCCACGAAGGATTAAAGCTACTATCAGAGGGCGTTATGGCCGGTATACGCAATATATCCGCACACGAACCGATACTATCCTGGCCCATCGGAAAAGAAGACTGTATAGATGCCTTACACCTCCTGTCCTTCCTTTTCAGGCAGTTGGATAGAGCTGTCAATATCAAATCCATAGGCGGAATATCACCAACTCCTTAACCGTGGCCAATAGAAAGCAGTTGCTGGCATAGACACAGTTATGCTTTTCCAATTAATTAATAATCAGCCTTTATCTTTTCCATCGCCGCGTCACGAGCCGCCTCCGGCGATTCGAACTCCTGCTGGTAGTAGTAAAACAGCGCCACACCCTTGTGCGGCATTTCCAGGAAAATAAAATCGTTGATGTTATGAAAGAAGTAAAAGGAGGCATTGTGCGTCTTGAACACCACCAGTGAATTCAGGCGCTTCGCCTTCGACTTAACGCCCATCCGCCGCAACCCGGCCCGCAATACCTGCAGCACCTTATTTGGGGAATAATCGAAGGCCGGGTCGAGCACTGAAATCGGGAAATCATTCAGGTACTCAATAAATCCGTGATCCTTGTGTGCAACAAACCTCCGTGTAGTACTGATGACCTGAAATTTGTAGTCGATCAGCTCCAACCAGGCAATGACCGCTTCCATCTCCCGATCCGTGAGCGGATCGGTCTTGATGTCTCTACCTGTCAGGATCGTGTTTACCGCCTTTTCCATTTCATTTAGGACCTCGTTATTGCACTGCTGGCAGCAAGGAACTGTATTCTTCTCATACGACTGCCTTTGGCCATTTATAGTCGTTGAAAACCACCTCCGCGGATCTTTGTCGAACGCCCATCGCGGCAAAACGTGCTCCCTGGTCGCCGGGCTGGCGGCTCCGCAAAAAAAACAAATCCCGGGTCCCGTGACAGGCTTCGCCCGTCCGTTCTCTCGGTTAATAAAAGTCTCCCCAATATAGTCGACCACCCGTTTCCGGTTCTGGTTGATGATGTCCCTAAACGCCTTGAAATTGTACATATCCTAACCCCAAATGCGGAGCCCGCAAATATTGGCATTTTTCACCATATCCCCCTGCAATTCCACCCAATCCTACTCCCAATTTCAGGTAAAAATCGAGTCTCACGCAGAAATGATCCTGTGGCACATTGTGGCACTTTTTCCCGAGATTCCGCCTTAGAGATTTACTGATATTGAAGGAATTATGAAGCCCTTGATATAGGTAATCTGTTGCACGAAACGCTCGAATGGCTCGAACCAGCTCCCCGACACGGTAGGGTGTACCACTTACTTTTGATACCCCCTTTCTCATTTCAAAAAAAGAATTTGATCGCGGCCTTATGACGAATGCTTCCGCCGCTTCTTTTTCTTCGCCGGCTCAGGCGGCTTTGTCGAAGCCCCTTCATCAATCCCCATGGACTGGTAGATCGTCTCCTGGATGCGCCCGCGGATACTCAGCGAGGAGAGCCGCGGATTGTTCTCGACCGGGTTCACCCGGTTGGACAGGAAAACATAGATCAGGTTATACTTCGGGTCTACCCAGACACAGGTACCGGTAAAGCCGGTATGCCCGAAGGTCTCCGGCGAAGCAGACAGGCAGGGATAGGGCGACTTGAGATGAGCATTATCCTTTTCCGGTTTGTCGAATCCCAGTGCCCGACGGCTGATATCGCTATGATAGGCCGTGAAGTAGTCGATGGTGGACTTCTTCAGGTAGGTCTGACCGTTAAACGAGCCTCCATCCAACAGCATCTGTTCGAGTACAGCCAGGTCATAGGCATCGCTGAACAAGCCCGCATGCCCGGCTACACCGCCGAACATCGCAGACCCGGGATCATGGACATCGCCCCTTATCAGTTGCTGACGAAAGATCGGCTCCAGGGCCGTCGGGGCTATCCGGCCCAGCGGAAACCGTTCCCGGGGCTTAAAGCCGGCCGACGTCATCCCCAGCGGGTCGTAATAGGTCTTTTCGACGTATTGGTCCAGCGGCATACCGGTAACGGCCTCGACGATCTCACCCATGAAAATAAAGTCATTGTCGCTGTAGTCATATTTTCTCGTACCCAATCGGCTTTGCACGATTCGCAGGTTCATCGTATCCCGCCAATCATTGCGCAGATAGAGGTTCTCCGCGACCCGGACACCATGCAGGCTGTCGGGGCGCCGGGTAAAATAGGCGGGCAAGGGATTCTGATCCTTGCTGCTATCCACGGTTTCCTTGTAGAATACGACATCGGGCACCAACCCCGCCTGGTGCAACAGGATATCGAAGAGGCGCAGCGTATCCTTGTCCGAACCTTTTACCCATGGCAGATAGTCGCCCAGCGTCTTTTGCAAGTCCAGGCGGCCTTCGTCATACAGCTTCATCACGGCCATAGTGGTCGCGCAGATCTTGGTACAGGAGGCCATATCGTACAGCGTCTCGGTGTACACCGGTTCTTTCCGGTCATACGTCATATAGCCGAAAGCCTTTTCATATACTACTTTGCCATCCTTCGCCACCAGCACCACGCAGCCCGGCGCTGCCTGCTTTGCAATAGCCTCGTTACAGATCGCGTCGATCTTTTGCAGGCGTACTGCATCCATCCCCAGCGTCGCAGGATCGGCCATCGGCAACGCCCGGTACGGGCCGGTAATGCCCGCACCCGCCTTATACTGTTCGCATACCGATACAGGAAGATGTCCCTTCGCGGTGAATTTACCGTTCAGCAGATCCGCGGCCACTTCCTGCGTAGTGGAATCATCCTCGTAACAGGCCACCAATGTTTTAGCATCGCAGGTATTGCGGATCGCATAGGGGTTGCCAAAGACGAGGGTGACACACTTCTCTTTTTGCTGTAGCTGTTGCAACAGCCAGGTGACAGGACGGCTGATGAAAAAATTACGGGCAGGATACCGGGCGTAGTTATGAAGCCCTATGACCAGCGCATCGTACCGGTTACTCAGCAGTTCGAGGGCGGCAACAGCTTTGGCGCTGTCGAGGTTATAGTCGAAAAAGTAGACATGCGCGTTGTAGTCCGCACGCATCCGGTCGCTGAAGGCATTGTCCTCCGTCAGCCCCATCCCGATATAGGCGATTTTTTTGTTCTTTCCCAGCCGGCCTGCATCCACGGCGGTCGGGGCGGCAGTTGCGCCGCGCAGCGGAAACACCGTCGGGTCATCATTGCGCAGCAGGGTCAGGGCATTTTGCGCCACTTCCCTGTGCATGTCATCGACACCGGCATTGAGGTCTGCGGTCAGGTGGTCAGTACTGACAGGCCGCCATTGGGCCAATCCATAGGTATACTTGGCGTACAATACTTTTTTCACCCGGGTATCGATGTCCTTCCACCGGAGCTTTTTTGCGCGAATGGCAGCATTGATCTTGCCCAGGCTGAGCGCCACATCTCCCGGAAGGCACAACATATCATTACCCGCCACCAGCGATTGCACGGAAGCATCGCCATCGGGATAGAACTTCGTCACTCCTTTCATCTCCAGCGCGTCTGTAAAGCTAATCCCTTCATAGTGCAGCTGCTTGCGCAGTAGCCTGGTGACATTATTATACGAAAGGGAGGTGGCCTGGTTGGGCGTATTATCGATCGCCGGGATATAGAGATGCGCTATCATCACGCTGCCGACTCCGGCCTCGAACATTTTACGGAAGGGATAGAGCTCGAGCGAGTCCAGCTGCCGCCGGTCCTTGTTGATCACCGGCAGGTCGAGGTGTGAGTCGACCGACACGTCGCCGTGACCGGGAAAATGCTTGGCGCAGGCCATGACCCCGGCATCCTGTAAGCCTTTCATGTACTGGACCCCGAATGCGGCCACCTTGAGCTTGTCTTCGCCGAATGACCGGTCATTGATCACCGGATTGTCCGGGTTGTTGTTGATATCGACCACGGGGGCATAGTTGACCTGGATCCCTATCCGCCGGCATTGCTGACCGACCAGTTGCCCATAACGGTAGATGAGGGAGGGATCGGCCGTAGCCCCCAGCATCATTTGCCGGGGCAATCCCTGAACGCTGTCCATGCGCATTCCCAGCCCATTTTCCGCATCGATACAAAAGAGAATGGGCGTCTTCGCGATGCCCTGTAAATAATTGATATGATTGGCCTGTTCGACGGGGCCTCCCTGGAAAGTGCAGATGCCGCCGACATCGTATTTCCGCACCGCCTCTTCGGCCACGGAATCATAGAACACGGGGCGACGGGTCACAGGGTCGATGGCAGAAAGCCGGATGACCATGAGCTGTGCGATCTTTTCATCTGGCGACAGGGTCTTGAATACGCTGTCCACCCAGGCATCGGCCGAAAGGGCGGTAGTACGTTGAGCATAGCCGCCGAGCGTACCGGCCGTCAGCATCAGCAAGAGGGTGAATTTTCTCATATCGGGAGGTATGGCGTAAATTGCACACAAATTAAGGTAGAATTGCCAGACATCATCCATTTATTGCCTGATAACATCGCCAACCAGATTGCAGCCGGAGAGGTCATTCAACGGCCGGCCAGCGCTGTGAAAGAGTTAATGGAGAATGCGGTGGACTCAGGGGCCGACGATATCCGCCTGTTCATCCAGGACGCGGGGAAGGCGCTGATCCAGGTCATCGACAACGGGAAAGGCATGAGCGAAACGGATGCCCGCATGTCTTTCGAACGGCATGCCACTTCCAAGATCCGGAATATCGACGACCTGTTCCATATCCGTACGATGGGATTTCGTGGTGAAGCGCTCGCGTCTATCGCCGCTGTGGCCCAGGTCGAGCTGAGGACCCGGCGGCCCGAAGATGAAACGGGTACGAGTATCGAGATCGAGAATAGCCGCGTGACCCGGCAGGAGCCTGTCGCTGCACCCGCCGGCACCAGCATCGCCATGAAAAATCTCTTCTTCAATGTCCCCGCGCGCCGGAACTTCCTGAAGAGCAATCCGGCGGAGATGCGGCATATCGTCGATGAATTTATCCGGGTGGCCTTGGCTTTCCCCTCTGTCTTTTTTTCACTGACCGCTAACGGGCAGGAACTGATGCATCTCGAAAAGGGCAGCCTGAAGCAACGCATTGTGCAGATCCTCGGCAACTCGCATGCGTCTAAGCTGGTCTCGGTGCAGGAAAATACAGACTACCTGAACATCTATGGTTTTGTCGGCAAACCCGAAACCGCCAAAAAGACACGGGGCGACCAGTACCTGTTCGTCAACAACAGGTTCATCCGCAGCGCCTACCTTAACCATGCGGTGATGAATGCCTATAAGGAGATGATCCCGGCCGAAAGCTTTCCGCTGTATGTGCTG
>Ga0302303_10002753_pt1 | contig 10391 bp, 7 predicted proteins | sample III_Palsa_E2_1_FD_194542 | JGI IMG/M metagenome (GOLD analysis project Ga0302303, IMG submission 194542) | Peat permafrost microbial communities from Stordalen Mire near Abisko, Sweden - III_Palsa_E2_1 | ecosystem: Environmental > Terrestrial > Soil > Palsa > Peat permafrost | place: Sweden... | reverse complement strand
GCCCGCTTCTGAGAAATTAATCCACTCTCAGTATGCAAGCCCAGCTGGCGGAATTGGTAGACGCGCTGGTCTCAAACACCTGTGGGAAACCGTGCCGGTTCGACTCCGGCGCTGGGTACTATTTATGACAAGTAGCCAATTTTATTGGCTACTTTTTTTATGGGGTGGATTTTGCTCTTATTCAAAGTAGGAATCAGTCCAAAAGTTGGTGAACAGATTTTAAGCATAGACATTATCTTACTATCAATCTATATTTAAGTTTATTCCATTTTGTGCTCAGTCCTTGTAAAAAAATGAGATTCCCATATTCATCCATGTTATTTTCCCTATGCGATTTTTGAATCCAGTTCTCATAAAATTTGTCAAATTGCTGATTATCCAGTTCCGGTAACGTAAATCGAGACAAGTCCCAAAATTTACTAAAATCATTATTATTTAGGTTGTGGCTAACGATTTCTGGAATTTTCATCAATCTCAACAGCAGTATGAGTTCATTTTCATCGGTCAGCACAACGGTTTGATAATCCGGATAATTATTAATGAACTCCTCCACGTCATCTAAAGTGCCAATAGCAAATTGGTCACACGCTATAAAATTAAATTCCACTATAGTTTTTTTTATGGTGTCTAACATATAAACATAAGCAATTTTTCGCTTTTCTAATCCAATTTTTTTGATAACCCGGTTCAATTGAAAACGGGTTTGATATTTCAAATCGGCCTTAATCATCAAACAGAGTAGCTAATCGTTTTAGGTCATCCAAGAATTGGTTCGTGTGGATGGCGGGTTTGAGTACAAAGCCTCGATACTACGGTATCGGGGCTTTGTTGTTTAACATTAAGCTTATTTCGCAATAAAGTATACTGTAAAATTCATTATTGAGCTTAAAAAACGATTGCGTAATTGTAGGTCAAAAAAAATCGACTGCAAAAATCAATATAACAGAAGTATTAATGTTTTATTAATTCTTTATTATTCGACAGAGCGTAATTTGTACTCGATTCCGCAAGGCAATATTTCTTATGCGCTTGTTGGAAAACCAAATTATCAAACTAATATTTGCATGCAAACCTTTTATTTCAAAAACTTCACAACACATTCTTTGAAGACAACTATTATTCTTGCATTTGCTATTGCAACTATATTCTCAGGTTGCAAGGCACGAAAATCGCTAACTGCTTCCAGGTTTGCGCAAAACCCATTTATCCGGAATATATATACTGCTGATCCATCTGCAAGGGTATTTCCCGATGGCCGTTTATATGTTTATCCCTCACATGATGTGGATCCACCACGTGGATGTGATTTGATGGATAAATACCATGTTTTTTCGACCGATGACATGATAAACTGGAAAGATCATGGTGAAATATTGCGAGCTAGCCAAGTGTCATGGGGCCGCGAGGAAGGTGGTTTTATGTGGGCCCCCGACTGTGTATATAAAAATGGTACCTATTATTTTTATTTCCCCCATCCCAGCGGAACGGACTGGAATAAAACATGGAAAGTTGGAATTGCTACCAGTAAAAAACCGGCAAGTGATTTTGTTGCCCAGGGATATTTAGAATTAGGTAATGACAGCAAATCCATGATCGACCCCAATATTTTTATCGACGATGACGGACAGGCTTATTTTTATTATGGCGGTGGCGGCAGATGTGTAGGCGCTAAATTGAAAGATAACATGACTGAACTGGCAGGGCCTTTGACGGCGATGGAAGGCTTAAAAGATTTTCATGAAGCTACTTGGGTGTTCAAAAGGAATGGCCTATATTATCTTACTTATGCCGATAATCATACAGAGAATGGAAAGGGTGCTAACCGCCTCAATTATGCTATCAGCAAAAGCCCTATGGGGCCATGGATTTACGGTGGGGTTTATCTCGACCCAACGGGCTGTGACACGAGCCACGGTTCAGTAGTAGAATATAAGGGGCAGTGGTATGCATTTTATCATAATGATGTTCTTTCAGGACGAGGCAACCTACGCTCTATTTGTGTAGATAAACTCTATTTTAATGCAGATGGAAGTATTCAAATGGTTGTTCAAACAGGACTAAAGGCAAATAAATAACAATAAATATCACATTATAATTTGATTGTGATTTGACAAGGTTATGCCGCAAAAAAAAACGAGCAATCATATTTCCACATTAATTTGTAACATATAAAACCAACTAAACTTAATAAAAATGGATATTCGTCTACGCAAAAGAAAAGTGATAACCTTGCTTTTTTTTCTCCCCCTGCTGTTTTTGGGTTCTTATGTACGGGCACAATCATCGACGGGTTCACCTCAGTCAGTAGTTGACAAGATCAATCAATACAATCAAAATTTACCTGGAGAACGTCTGTATCTCCATTTTGATAAACCCTATTATACCATTGGTGATACCGTTTGGTTTAAAGGGTATCTTGTAAACTCCGCCATCGCCTACTCCCCTTTAAGCAGCCGGATCTATGTTGATCTGATAAGCGATAGCAATAAAGTCGTACAACACTTAATTTTCCCGGTATCACTGGGCTTGGCTATTGGTAATATTCATCTGGATGAAAAGCTAATACATGAAGGAGCTTATACCATAAGGGCATACACCAGCTGGATGCGTAATTTTGGCGCCGACCAGTTTTTTTACAGTAACTTTTATGTCGCCCAATCTGGCAGTAACAATACCTTACTTATTAATTCAAACGCCTCTTTTGCATCCAACAAAGTTAAGGTTGACTTAAAATTCAGCGGGATAGATAAACAGGCGATCGGTATTCGTGACTTGCAATTAAAAGTGACCAATGATAATAAAACTTTCAATCGCAGTAGCGCGCAAACATTAGCCGATGGTAGTTTAGATTTAAACTTTGACTTGCCCGACAACATCCCGGTTAAAGATCTCACCCTGGTTACACAGGATAAAAAAGACAACACCATTGAAAGAATTCCGCTACAAATTAACAGGGCAGCTGATGTTGATGTACAATTTATGCCTGAAAGTGGCCCAATGGTTGAATTATTACCCGCGCATATTGGCTTCAAGGCTATAGGTGAGGATGGAAAAGGAGTAACTATCAAAGGAGTTCTCCTTGACAAGGAAAATAATGAACAGGTAAGTTTTGAATCAGTTCATGATGGCATGGGTGTATTTGATTTTGTTCCTCAACCTGGTGAAACCTATACCGCCAAAATAACCTTGCCTGATGGAGGGATCAAAACAGTAACGCTTTCGGGAATAAAAAGTTCAGGAACCGTATTAAAGATCAAGAATACGACCTCGGATTCGCTTGAAGTTTCTATTTTTTCAACCAAAGACATCCAAAGTACCACTAATGATTATACCATTATGGGGCAATTACAAGGAACGGTTTATTATGCCGCTACTTTTAAGCTAAACCGGGATATCGTAAATATTAAAGTCCCTAAAGGCTTATTTCCTACGGGCGTGGCACATTTTACCTTATTCAACGCTCAAAACCAACCATTGAATGAACGGCTGAGCTTTATCAACCATAATGACAACCTTAAGGTGGAGATTAATGCAGGATCAGCATTATATGCCCCACGAGATAGTATACCATTGCACATTACCGTGAAAGACACTAAAGGAAACCCGGTAGTGGGCAGCTTTTCACTCGCGGTTACCGATGACGGGCAGATCAAAAAAGCGGACGTTAGTAAAACGAATATATTTACACAACTGCTACTGGCGTCGGACCTGAAGGGATATATTGAAGACCCTGCCTGGTATTTTACCCCGCAAAATGATGCTACAAAGGCACTCGACATTCTGTTACTGACACAGGGCTGGGTGGGTTACAACTGGAAAGATATTTTAAACAAGCCTGCACAGCCACTTTTTACTGCTGAACCGGAATATATCATCAGTGGTAAGGTTAATAACATATTGAATAAACCTATCGCCAACTCAAACATAGTTTTACTAAGCACAGGCAAAGTGAGGCTATATAAGGATACTGTTACCAATGCCGCCGGGCAATTTCTTTTTAAGAACTTTCCGCCAATAACCGATAGTACAACATTTGTGCTGGAGGCCCGTAAAATCAAAGGAAGAATTATTAATGCCGGAATATCTATTGATGAAAACAAGACCCCGCTGGCTGTTGTATTGCCTTATTTCCCAGTGCTCACTCCATGGTATATCAATAGCGACAGTACTGTTCTAAATTATGTTAAAAAAAGCTCTGGTTATCATGATGCTATAGAGAACTTAAAGAATGGGCCGGACAGGCATATATTAAAAACGGTAAATATAAAAGGCAAGGCTATAATTAAAGATTCAAAAAACCTGAATGGCGCGGGTAATTATGACCAGGCCATTACCCAGGACGAAATTGAAAAGGCAGGCAAAATATCCTTACTGCAACTAATTAAGCAAAAAGTAAATAGCTTTCATGATGGTTACGGGCCTAAAGGTAAAGGCTTAACCTTTATGTTAAAAGATAAAAAAGTACATTTTTCTATAGACGGGTTTGACATAGACAGATTTTACGACCCATCAGACAACCCGATTCCAGATGACCATTACAACTATCAGAAGGATATACTTGAATATTTCACAGCTGAGGATATCACAGGAATAGAAGTGTTGTACCATCCGCAATATACTGCATTATATGATGACAAAAATCTACCTGCACTATATGATGACCAAAATTTAACACCGCAACCTGTATCAAGTGATCCTACTATTGCCTATATTGAAATTACCACCAGATCGGGCCAGGGCCCATATGCAAATAGCCCTAAAGGTATTTATGTTTATAGGCCAGCACCAATTACAGTACCGGCGCAGTTCTACACGCCTAGGTATCCTGTTAAAAATATGTATCCCGGTTTTACGGATCTACGCTCAACAATTCATTGGGAACCTAATATAGTAACCAATAAAAATGGTGAAGCCCATACATTTTTTTATGCGGCAGATCCGCTAACAACCTATACACTTATTTTACAGGGAGCCGATTTGAACGGGAATGTAGGTTATACAACTCAAAAGATAACTATTACAAATAAAAAATAACACCTATAACCTTATATTATAAAAAGCCCGGGCATCTTTGTAGACGCCTGGGCCTTTATAATATTGTAAAATAGTCAGCCTATTTCAATAACGCCATCCTATAAAACTTAATTCGTTGCCTTAATTAAGAGCAGATATTGTCAATTTAATAATATCATTAAATACGGCCCTGTCGCTTGTAGATTTAGCAGTTACCCGTATGCCTTTCACGATATTGAAGATAAACCGCGATAAGGCTCTCGCATCCTGATTCTTTTCAATTTCCCCGTTATCCTGGCCTTTCTTGATCACCAAGTAAAATGCGTCTTCCATTTGCTGGTCGTTTTTGCAAACCAGATTATTTACTTCTGCATCATGGGGCGCTACTTCAACTTCAGCGTTCACCATAAAACAACCTTTCTGTTGTTTATCGCACAACAATTCATTGATAACAAACTCTAATAATTGTTTTATGGTTGCTTTTGCTGATCCTCGATTATCGATAATTTCCTGGATTTTAACAGCACCGGAATTTTGATAGCTTTCCAGGGCTTTTACAAACAAGGTATGCTTATCCGTATAAGTATCATATAAACTAGATCTGCTGATGCCCAAGCCGTCCACCAGGTCCTGCATAGACGTACCATTGTACCCCTTATGCCAAAAAATTTGGATCGCTTTACTCAATACCTCGTTCTCATCAAAATCTTTTGTTCTTGCCATAACCTGGAATAGCCTTGCTAATTAAAGCAAAGCTATTCATTTTAAATTATTTTCTGTTAAACGATGCGGATTACCTTACCCCACCGCTTGCCAGCAATATTTCACCTGTTAACCAGCGTGAATCTTCTGATGAAAGGAATACAGCAACATCTGCAATATCATCTGGCTGACCAATACGGCCAAGCGGTGCAGTTTTTATGATCTCTGCTTCAAAATCACTACCAATAAAACCTGCAGTATGTGTACCTTCCGTTTCAACCATACCCGGGTTAATAGAGTTTACACGTATTTTTTTTCCACCAAGCTCTTTTGCCAGTACATGCGTAATAGCATCAACCGCGCCCTTTGTAGCGGTATAAATAGAGCTTCCGGGAGGTGTGATGTTACTAACAGCCGAACCTATATTGATAATGCTGCCGCCATTTGTATTAAAGTTTTTTACCGCGCCCTGGGTGGTTAACAATAAACCAAGCACATTGGTATTAAATTGAGCGTGAAAGTCCTCAGCATTAATTTCTTCAATAGCGCCAAATTTATATACACCTGCGTTATTTACAAGTATATCAACCGGGCCAAAGGCTTTTGTGGTTTCATCAAACAAACGGGCGATGTCATCAGCATTCGATACATTGCCTTGTATAGCAATGGCTTTGCCGCCGTCGGCGGTTATTTCAGCAACTACCTGGTCTGCACCTGTTTTTGCCGATGCATAATTTACAACTACGCTTGCCCCTGCTGCTGCAAGTTTTTTAGCGATGCCTGCCCCAATCCCTTTTGACGCGCCTGTTACTACGGCTACTTTATTTACTAACTTTTTCATGTTCTGTGTTAATTATTTTTTATTTTTGGAATAATCGTTCCGCAAATGTATATTCATTTTGGAACAATCATTCCAATAAAAATAATTATTAGCCAGGGATGACAAACGAATTAAAATCACTTAAACTCGCAACAATCAAAATTGTTCTTACTTGATCTTTTACCTACCTTCATACTATGATTAATGTAACCCCGGAATTACTTCAATCTTTTGAAGCACTTAAAGAAGTCCCACTGGAACAACTGAAATGGTTGATTGACAATAGCGAGCAACGCATTTTGCCGGAGGGTGAATTTCTTTTTCAACCTGGGCAGCCTATTAATTCTACCAATATTTTTATAAATGGACGGGTAAGCATGTATATGATGCAAAATAATGAAACCCGGGAGATGACCATTTTTGAAGCTCAAACCATTTCCGGATATCTGCCTTTTTCAAGGGCTAAATCATCCCCGAGTTTTGCTAAGGCAGCAGAAGATACACAACTACTTAGCTTCCCGGCAGCTAAAATGCCGGAGATGATTTCCAACCATTTTGAATTAACGCAGGCGCTGGTACATGTTATGGCAAGCCGCATACGCGACTTTACCGCCTTACAACAGCAAAGTGAAAAAATGATGGCATTGGGTAAACTGTCAGCAGGTTTGGCGCACGAGTTAAATAACCCCGCGTCGGCCATTGTGCGTGGCGCGGCTTCGCTTAAGCAGCATTTACTAAGTGCACCTAAAACATTCAAAGAAATCATCGAAATGAAAATGACTGTAGATCAGGTCAATATCGTGAATGATATGCTTAGAACTGTTTTAAACGAAAAACACACACGCATATTAACATTAATGGAACGCAGCGAACTGGAAGATGAGATGATTGACTGGATGGATGCGCACGAAGTGATGAATGCGGCTGAAATAGCAGAAAACTTTGTGGAGTTTGGGCTTAAAGTAAGTGATGCAGAAGCATTTAAACAGCACATTCCCGCGGATTACATTTCTCATATCATGAACTGGATCAATAGCAATATGGTAACCGAAAAAATGGTGACCGATATTGAGGAAGCATCACGCCGGATTACTGACCTCGTGGGCTCAGTAAAGAACTTCACTCATATGGATCAGGGTCATGATAAGCAATATGCTGATATCCATAGCGGCATACGCAATACATTAACCATGCTTCACCATAAAATACATAAAAATAACATTGAAGTGGTGGAGCACTTTGATACTACTCTCCCACCGGTAAAAGCCATGATAGGCGAGCTTAACCAGGTTTGGACTAATTTAATGGATAATGCGCTGGATGCCATGGAAGGAATTGGAAAAGGCATTTTAGAAATTAAAACATTAAAGGATGGCGCGTTTGTAGAAGTATCAATAATTGATAACGGGCCAGGTATCCCAGAGGATTTTAAATCACAAATATTCGATCCTTTTTTTACTACCAAAGAAATTGGTAAAGGAACCGGACTTGGCCTTGATGTGGTAAGCCGGATTGTAAAACAACATCGTGGTTCTATCAAGGTGCAATCGGAACCGGGCAAAACAGTCTTTATTGTTTGTTTCCCTATTGATGGATAATATTTCACTTACAACAAAAACTAAATGAGTCTCCCTATAATATTTTGTATTGATGATGATGCCCACGTATTGCGGGCGCTTACACGCGACATGAAAAATAAGTATCGCGATACCTATAGAGTTTTAAGCACCACAATTATACAAGAAGCTTTTGATAGCTTGCTTGAATTAAAAAATAAAGGCGAAACAGTTGCCATGTACCTGTCGGATCAGCGTATGCCTGAGATGGAGGGCGTAGATTTTTTGGAGCAGGCAATAAAATATTACCCAAATGCAAAACGGGTATTGCTTACCGCCTATTCTGATACAGACGCGGCAATTAAAGCCATAAATACTGTTCAACTGGATTACTACCTGGTTAAGCCCTGGGATCCGCCGGAAGAGAAGCTTTACCCCGTAATTGATGGTTTACTGGATGATTGGTTGAGTACTTACCAACCTGATTTTAAAGGAATAAAAGTATTGGGATATCAATACTCAGGATTATCGCATGATATTAAAGATTTCCTTGCTGGTAATTTGGTACCCTATCAATGGTTTGATGTGCAGCTTAAAGAAAAGGCTGAGGAAAAACTGGCACTCAATAAGCTAACCCTTAAAGATTTACCGGTTGTATTTTTTGAAGATGGTTCGCACCTGATTAAGCCTACTATCGCGCAAATAGCTGATAAAATAGGCCTTAATCCGGAGCTTAAAAATGACATGTATGATGTGGTGATCATCGGTGCCGGGCCCGCAGGACTTGCAGCAGGTGTATACGGCGCATCAGAAGGCTTAAAAACGTTGATGATTGAACGCCGTGCGCCAGGCGGACAAGCTGGCACTAGCAGCAGGATAGAAAACTATCTTGGTTTCCCTACAGGCATCAGTGGTTCGGAACTGACCCGCCGTGCCATGACACAAGCTATACGTTTAGGTACTGAATTTCTATCGCCTAGATCTGTAAGCTCGATCTTACAAAAAGATGGCTACAAAAAAATTATGCTGGAAGATGGTAATTGTATAGATACCCGCAGTATTATTATTACTACAGGTGTTGATTATCGTAGATTGGAAACCAAAGGTATCCCCGATTTTGCCGGTGCTGGTGTCTACTATGGGGCAGCCATGACCGAGGCTACCGCCTGCAAAGATAAAGAAGTGTATCTGGTAGGCGGTGGAAATTCCGCCGGACAGGCTGCTATGTATTTATCAAAATTTGCGAGTAAAGTATATATTATCATACGCAAGGCGGATTTAACAAGTACCATGTCGGCTTATCTTATTGACCAGATCAATGAAACAAAAAACATATTTGTGCTTGGCAGAATGGAGATTGTTGAAGCAAAAGGTGACGGACAATTACAAGAACTTATATTATGCAACATCGATACTAAAGAACAACAAACGTGCCCTGCATCTGCATTATATATTTTTATTGGTGCAAAGCCTTTTACCGAGTGGATACAGTTAGACATTATAAAAGATGACAAAGGCTTTTTAGAAACCGGCAGAGATTTAAAAGTGTATGAAGACTTTAGCAAAATTTGGAAAGAATCCCGCGACCCCTATTTGCTGGAAACAAGCTGTCCGGGTATTTTTGCTGCTGGCGATGTACGTTCGGGTGCGATGAACCGTGTGGCGGCAGCCGTGGGCGAAGGTTCAATGGCAATTAGTTTTGTTCATAAATATTTAGCAGAAGTAAAATAATTGGATAGTTATTGGTGATATTAATTAGACCTTTTTTAACAAATAAGTATCGGTCATTGTTGTTTAAGACAATATTAGACCGCTACTTCAATTTGTTTCTTCCTGGTATTGATGATAAGTGCTAAAACAAAACCTGTAAAAACCATCAGCATACTAAACAGAAATATGTACATCATTCCGAAATGGCTTGCAACCGCTCCAACTAATGGCCCTGTTAAACCTAATGAAATATCTAAAAAAAGCCCATAGCCCCCAAGTGCGGCTCCCTTATTTGAACTGGGCACTGCTTTAACAGCCTCAACCCCTAACGCCGGAAACACCAATGAAAACCCTAGCCCGGTAACTCCTGCACCTATTAATGCTACATGGGGCACATAAGCCAGCCATATAATTAATAACCCTATAGTTTCGAGGCCGATACAACATATCGCTACTTTCATGCCTCCATATTTGTCTATTGAATTAGCAAATAAAATACGACCAATAATAAACATCGAGCTAAATACAGACAAACATAAAACCGCATTTTGCCAGTGTAAATAGGCATAGTAAAGTGTAATAAATGTAGA
>Ga0302303_10002746_pt1 | contig 10404 bp, 9 predicted proteins | sample III_Palsa_E2_1_FD_194542 | JGI IMG/M metagenome (GOLD analysis project Ga0302303, IMG submission 194542) | Peat permafrost microbial communities from Stordalen Mire near Abisko, Sweden - III_Palsa_E2_1 | ecosystem: Environmental > Terrestrial > Soil > Palsa > Peat permafrost | place: Sweden... | reverse complement strand
GGCGCTACGTGATTATCTGGCGCTGGATTGCCATATCGGCATCACCGGCTGGATCTGCGACGAACGCCGCGGCGCGCACCTGCGCGAATTGGTGCGCGAGATACCGACCAATCGATTGATGATCGAAACCGATGCGCCGTACCTGTTGCCGCGCACGGTGCGCCCGCAGCCCAGGCATCGACGCAACGAGCCGATGTATCTGCGGCATATCTGTGAGGAAATCGCGCGTGATCGCGGCGAACCTGCCGACGTCACGGCGGCGAACAGCACGGCGACGGCCGAGGCGTTCTTCGGCTTGTCTTAGCGGTGTACACACACTTAGGACAGTACGCGCGTCTCGCCAGGCGCCAAACCGTCCAGAGCATGGTCACCAATACGCACACGTATCAGTCGCAGCGTGGGGAAGCCTACGGCCGCCGTCATCCGCCGCACCTGCCGGTTGCGACCTTCGCGAATGGACAAACTGAGCCAGCTGGTCGGCAGGTGCTTGCGAAAGCGTACCGGCGGGTTGCGTGGCCAAAGCCAGTGTGGCTCGTCAACGCGCTCGGCCGTGGCAGGCAAGGTCGGGCCATCATTCAACGACACGCCTTTCTTCAAAGCCAGCAAGGCCGCCTCGTCGATTTCACCATCGACCTGCACCAGATACGTCTTCGGCTGCTTGTGCCGGGGATCGGTCAGTCGATGCGCCAGCACTCCATCATCTGTCAGCAGCAGCAGACCTTCGCTATCCTGATCCAGCCGTCCAGCCGCATAGACGTCCTTTTGCCTGACATAGTCCGCCAGCGTGCGGCGGCCATTTTCATCGGTGAACTGGCACAGCACACCGTAGGGTTTGTTCAGTGCAATCAGCATGTCGTTGCAGTGGATTTTCTATCACCAGCGCAACAGCTCAAGGTGTCGGGTTGGCGGCAGCTGGAGCCATCGGCTTGACGAAGCGCAGCGTCATGCGATCCGACTCGCCGATCGCCTGATACTTGGCCTTGTCGGTATCGCCCAGTGCATACGTGGGCGGCAGGGTCCACACACCCTTCGAATAATTCTTCGTATCGTTCGGGTTGGCGTTGATCTCACTGCTGTCCTGCAGTGTGAAACCAGCATCGGTCGCCATCTTGATCACATACTTGGTCGGCAGGTAGCCGCTCTTTTTAACGGCATCCAGCGAAGCGCTGTCATCCGCGCGGTGATCCACTACACCAAGCGTGCCGCCCGGCCGCAGCACGGCATAAAACGCCTTGAACATCGCCGGCGTGGTGTCGGCCATCACCCAGTTGTGTACGTTGCGAAAGGTCAGTACTAGATCGGCCGAGCCCGGCGCGCCAAACACCGGCGCCTTGGGGTCGAATTCCACGAACTTCGCGTTGCCGTAATGCATGAGGTCCGAGGTGAACTTGCGATGCAGCGCGTCCTCGTCCTTGCTTGCCTCGTCGCCGCTGCTGGGTTTCTCCACCGCGGCCACGTAATGTCCGTTGTCGTGCAGCAGCGGCGCGAGAATCTCGCTGTACCAGCCGCCGCCCGGGGTGATCTCGATCACCGTCTGATCCGGACGGATGCCGAAGAACTGCAAGGTTGCCTTTGGATGACGGTAGACGTCGCGAGCGCGGTTGTTCGGCGAACGCCAGTCGCCGGCTAGGGCGCTGTCCAGCTGCTGCCCGGTGAAATCGCTCGCACTGGTGGGGGGTACCAGCGCATCGGCCGGCTGGTCCTGTGCCGTCGAAGCCGCGGGCGCCGCCTGCGACAAAGCCAGCGCGGGCAAGCCGAAGCCAAGCATCAGCAAGCATGCTGCAAGCGTGCGCAAACGATTTATTTCCATACTGCGTGCCCCTTCCCTTCGCTTCAGTGATGATTGACCTTGCATCGTTTCCCGCCAATCTTGCGTGACCGTAACGCATATGCAAGCGCGTGCGTGTGAAGACATTCTACGTCAGCTGAAAAGAGCATCTCAGTAATCAATCACGCAGCGGATGACCTTATCGGCATGCATCAGCGCAAAGGCGTCGTTGTGTTGACAGGAACGATCGCAAAGCCGGAGAAGCGTCAATTGCAGTTTTCCGGCTCCGTCATCGGCATGCTGGCCATCGATTCGCCGTAGCGATGCGCCTCCCCGCGTATCCACTCGCGGAACACGCGAAAACCGGCATGCTCACGCGAGCGCTCCGGATAGACGAGAAAGTAGGCCTCCGGAACACGCAGATAGCGCTGGCCCAGCACGTGCAGCAGTCCCGCGTCGATCAGCGGCCGCGCCATCACCATGCGCCCCAGTGCCACGCCCATCCCTTCCAGCGCGGCGCGCTGCAGCGCGTCGGTGGTGTCGAACCGCGCCACGAAGCGCTTGGGCGCGTGGCCGCCGATCTGCTCGAACCAGTCACGCCAACGTTCACTGGGATCGCCAAGCAGCGGCCACGCGCTCATGTCGTCCGGGTCCGCGTCCGGCAGGTGTGCCAGCAGGGCGGGCGACGCCACCGGCACGATCCATTCGTCGAACAGATGCTCGCTTCGCATGCCCTCCCAATGGCCTTTGCCATAGCGGATAGCAACGTCGACGGGGTCGCGCTCAAAGTCGACCAAGGCACTGGAGGATTGCAGGTTGAGTTCCAGCTCCGGGTGCATGGCAACCAGGCCAGCCAGGCGCGGCATCAACCAGCTCGACATCACGCCGGAGAGGGTGTTAATGGTCAGTGCCTCCTCACGACGGCAGCGGTAGCTCGCCATCGCAAGCTCGATCCCCTCGAAGTGGTGTGCCACCGCCTCCATCAAGCGGCGTCCCTCGGCGGTGAGCTGCACACCGCGCGGACCACGGTCGAGCAGCTTGCGCTCCATCCGCTGCTCCAGTTGACGCATCTGATGACTGAGCGCGCTCACAGTCAGGTTCGCCTGCGCCGCAGCGCGCGACAGGTTGCCCAACCGGGCGACCAGCACAAACTGTTGCAACAGGCTCAGCGGTAGCTTTCCCATCTTGAATTTCCCTCAAGTCTGGCTTGCGAATATATCGCTTTTTGGCGGCCAGACATGTCGCTATGTTGAGCACTCCATCACCCTCCATCGCTCCTTGAGGTGCCTCTGATGAGCTCCATATGGACTAATCTGTTATTTCTGCATGGACATGTCGTCCCCAAAGATCTGTTGTGGCGGCTGAACGATGGCGTCGATCCGCGCAAGATCGACACCAGTAGCGAACGGACCAAGGCAGCACAAGCCAGCACCGCGCCATCATGCAAACCGTGCGATAGCGGCAAGCCGGCCTGCGCTTGATTCCCGCAGGAAGCGCAACCACCTCGGATAGATGATGTGCTGCCGTTCGCACATAACCATCCCGCCCGATCCGAGGTATCCCCATGCAACAGCGCTCACTTGGCAAATCAGCACTTTCCATCACCCCGCTCGCCTTCGGCGGCAACGTATTCGGCTGGAGCGCCGATGAAAAGCGTTCGTTCGAATTGCTCGACGCATTCGTTGACGCCGGCTTCAACCTGGTCGACACGGCGGACGTCTATTCGGCATGGGTGCCGGGCAACAAGGGTGGCGATTCGGAAACCATCATCGGTCGCTGGTTCAAGCAGAGTGGCAAGCGCAACCGGGTCGTGATCGCGACCAAGGTGGCGAAATGGGACAAGCAGCCGGGCCTCTCGCCGGTGAATATCGTGCAGGCGGTGGAAGGCTCGTTGAAGCGCCTGCAGACGGATCATATCGATCTGTATCAGGCGCATGAGGACGATGCGACCGTGCCGTTGGAAGAAACACTGGATGCGTTCGGGCGGCTGATCGAAGCGGGCAAGGTGCGAGTGATCGGCGCGTCCAACTACAGCGCCGATCGACTGGCTGAAGCGCTGAAGGTATCGCGCGAGAATAATTTGCCGCGCTACGAAACCCTGCAGCCGGATTACAACCTGATCGATCGCGCCGGCTACGAAAAAGATCTGGAACCGCTGATCCGCAAGGAGAACATCGGCGTCATCAACTACTACTCGCTGGCCAGCGGATTCCTCAGCGGCAAGTACCGCAGCGAAAACGATCTGGCCAAGAGCAGCGCACGCGGCGGTGCGGTGAAGAAGTATCTCAACCCGCGCGGGTTGCAGATTCTGGCAGCACTGGACGACGTGGCGTCATCGCACCGTACCAAGCCGGCGCAGGTTGCGCTGGCCTGGCTGATGGCCCGGCCGGGCATCACGGCACCGATCGCCAGCGCGACCAGCATCGAGCAGCTGCAAGAGCTGGTGGGCGCTGCAAAGCTCACGTTGAACGACACGGATATCGCGCAACTGAACTCCGCCAGTGAATAACGCGTGGACGAATCAATGACAGGTGTTCAACGCTGCTGAACACCTGTCTATTTTTGTGGTGTGGCGGCGGGTGCCGTCGAGTCAGGTAAGCCATCCGTCAATCCGTCCGGCACCGTCACCGTATAACCTTTCGCCCGCAGTGCGGCTAGATAATTGTCCTCGCCCAGCAGGCGTTCCATCGGCAGCTGCGCAAAGGTCACGCGATTTGTTTCGAGTGCCTTGACCGCGGCCGATACCCAGGTCGATTCGACCCTCGCCTCAAGATCGGTTAGACCGAGTTCGTGCGCCATGCCGGACTGACTGACCGCTGTCAGACAAACCTGCAACTGATTACTGAGCGGCAGCCGGCGTAGCGCATCCAGATCGCCGGTGGCCCATGCATTAGCGCGTGCACGCATCAGCGCTACGTCGCTATCGAGATGATCCAGCGTCTTGGCAAAGCAGTCGCCGTCGTCCAGCGGAGCTTTCTTGAAGTCTTTCACCATGGCCTTCGGCTGCTCGACCACCACGGTGTAATTGACCGGGGTAAGCTTGAGATCGTGCTGGCTTGCCGCTTTCTTGATCAGCGGATCGAGCATGTCATTGCTCAGATCGGCCTGCTTGATCGCCGCAATAAACAAGGCGACTGCAGCAAAGATCGGCCGCTGTTTTTCGACGCTGTTGTCCCAGCCAAGATATTTCTTTTTCAGCATCAGCCAGCGCGCATATTGATCCGGCGGCACCATATCAACGAGACGCTTGCCATCAGGATTGTTGCGCACGCCGATCAGGCTGGGCAGCAGGCCTAGCGTGCCGAAAAAGCCGAGCTTGGCATCGAACTTGACCTGCGGCTTGTCCAGCACCTGCTGCGAATCGGCGATCGCCGCCTGCACGTCGTGCGCCTGCCACTGCATGCCCTTGGGCAGCAGATCGAGCGTGCCTAGTACCCAGAGCACGTGATCACCCTTGCTGACCTTCCACAAGCCGGGCCCGGGCTGCACCCCAGTGACGGCGACAGCTTGCAATTGGGTGACCTGATCCGGCGGCGGTGCGAATACCGATGAAGCAGCGGCCGGGCCATCGACAGCCCCAGCCATCGGGACCATTCCGACGGCCAGCAACGCGGCGATCAGTCGATGGGCCACACGGCGGTGGACGGACCTCCGCGTGCTTTCTTCCATGAAATTTTTCGCCGCTGCCATGCGCTACCTGCCGTCGCTCGAAGTCATTGCACCAGCTCGGCCTTAGTGACCCGCACTGGCTGCGGCGGCTGGGGCAGACGTACTGGACGATGCCGGGCCGGCGTCATCGTTATCGTCGGCATCCGGCGCCTCGACCTGATAACCCTCGGCCTTGAGTTTGGACAGGTAACCATCGGTCGACAGCAGTTCCTTGATCGGCAGCATCGCAAAGGTTTGCACATTCTTTGCCAACGACGCGCGGGCTGTCGCCAGCCAGCTGTCTTCCATCCGCGCGGGCACGTCGGACAGACCCAACTTGCGTGCGAAGTCCGCGTCGGTGACGGCGGTGATGCAGGTGCCGCGGCGATCGCTGTCGGGCAATTTGCGCAACGCTTCCAGATCGCCGGTGGCCCACGCGTTGGCGCGCAGCGTCATCGCCGGCATATCCTGCTCGACCGCATCCAGCGTGCGACCGAAGCAGGCCACGTCGTCCAGACCGGAGGCCTTGAACGCCTTGATCGCATCATGCGGATGTTCGATCACCAGCGGATAGTCGGTGGAGGTTTCCGGCACGTTGTATTTTTTTGCCAGCGCATCAATGTTCGACTGCACGCCGCCGGACTTGCTCAGCTGATTCGCCTTCAGCGCCTTCTTGTAAAGCTCCTGCGATGCGAAGATCGGCTTCCATCGCTCGATGCCGTTGTCCTTGCCTACATACTTCAGCTTGAGCGTTTCCCACCGCGCATACATTGGTGCAGGTAGCACCTGTTGCAGGGTGGCACCGTTATCGTTCTTGCGCGCGCTGTACGCGGACGGCAGCAGAAAGAGTTTGCCGAAGAAACCGACATCGACCTTGAGCTTCACGTCGGGCAACTGCAGCACCTGCTGCGAACCGGTGATGGCGGTTTCAACATCGGCCGAGCGCCACTGCATCAGCTGCGGCAGCGGCGAGATGATGCCGAGCAGCAGCATCGTATGTCCGCCCTTGCTGACTTTCCACAAGCCCGGGCCGGGCTGCACACCGCTGACCGCCACAGCGGCCAGATTGGTCACGCTGGATGGCGATGCTGGCAGCGCAGGCGTGGTTTGCGCTGACAGGCCGAGCGACAGGGCGGACAGGCAGATTGCGAATGCAACGCGCATTTTGAATTTCCCGGGTTGATTGACCATCTGGTCGCAGCGGTTGACCGCAAATTGCGCTGAAGGTGCGCTCAGGCCAGAGGAAGTGCGGCGAGCGTTCATGATCACCACGCCGATCAGGGTATTCCTCACGATGCTCCCTCGCGATCGGCCCTTGCCAAGGGCTGCGGGACGAGGCGTGTCTCGGCTGGATATGGCGGCACGTCGACGTAGTCGCCGGCACGCAGGCGGTCCTGCAGACAACGCCACCACGAGGGATCGAAGATCTCGCCATGCGCCTCGAGCAACGCCTCGCGCAAGAAGGTGGGCACGCCGAGAAAATTGACAAAGAGTTCGGGAAACACATCGTCGGGCCCGGCGTAGACGGAATCCTGCAGCGACTGCATCTCATCGTCCTCATGCTGTTTTGGCAGCGCGCGGAAGTGGCATTCGCCGAGCATGCATAGCTCGTCGTAGTCGTAGAACACCGCACGGCCGTTGCGCGAGATGCCAAAGTTCTTCAGCAGCAGGTCGCCGGGAAAGATATTACTGCCGGCCAGATCCTTGATCGCCTGGCCGTAGTCGCGCATCGCTCGCGCGGCTTCCACAGGATCGACCTCACGCACGTACAGGTCCATCGGCCGTAACCGATGCTCGACGTAGCAGTGCCCGACAACCAGCTCATCGCCATCGATGCGCACGCTCTCGGCACATTCGTCCAGCAGTTCCTGCAGCAGCTTTTCATCGAACTGGTTTAACGGAAAGCGTAGCTGGCCAAACTCCTGCGCATCGATCAGCCGGCCCACACGGTCGTGGTGGAATACCAGCCGGTATTTCTCCTCTACCTGCTTGCGCACCATATCCTTGGGCCACGCGAAGCGATCGCGGATCAGCTTGAACACGACCGGCAGGTCACGCAGGGTAAACACGGCCATCACCATGCCGCGTTTGCCGTCGGCATGGATCAACCGTTCCTGCGGATGGATGGCCAGATGGCTGAACACGCGGCGGTAGCGTTCGGTCTTGCCCTGCTTCGCGCGGCCCAACACCGCGTAGAGTTCCTCCAGCGGCTTGTGCGGCAGCAGCGCGCGCACGAAGGCGACCACGGCACCCACATTGCCGATGTCGGCATGGAAGTAACTGCGCGCGTAGCCGAACAGGATCGAAATGTGCTCGCGCACGGTCAACAGCGCGTCTACTTGCACGCCGCCGTCGGACTGCGTCAGTGCGATCACCAGCGGATGCCGCCGGTGTTCAACGCGTAACCAGCCGACCAGATAGGCGCGACGATCGCGGTAGAAAATCGTCTGCAGCAGATCGATCACTTCTGCCGTCGGCAAGCCGGCAGCGCGCAGCCGATTCTCCAGCGTGCTTGCCAGCCGCGCGGCGCAGCCGGAAGGGTCGGCATAGGCAAAGCCGGCATCGGCGAGCAGACGCGCGCAGATGTCAGTGAGGTCGCCGCGCACTTCGTAATGGCGATGCGGTGCGGTATCGCTGTGCTCGGTGTCGGGCGCACGCTCCAGCGCAACAAACTCGATGTCCGAAGCCAGACCACGCGTATGGAAGTGACGACGCGAGAGCGAGTTGAACCAGGTCTTGTAGAACTCGCGATCGGTCAGTCCGTCGATCTGTTGCGCATAGGCCTGGCGCATCGCCGCCCACAACGGGCGCGAGCGCACGCGATCGTCGAGCAGGCCGTCCAGTCGCCCCTGGGTTTCACGGATGCAGATATCGTACAGATCAATGCGCTGGCGTGCGTCCAGACTGCTGCCCTGCCAGTCGCGTCGCTCGAAACGCCGGCGCGCTCTTCGCGTGATGTCGGCAAAGCGGGCGCTGTAGTCCGCAAATGCATCCACCAGCAGCGCGGCCGCGGCGTGCGCCTGCGGTGTGGCAACTGGATGACCTGGCGTATCGCGCGGCGGATTCATCGGCCTAGTCTATGCCAGCCACCGCATGGAATTCGTTGCGCGCGCAGCCCAGAAAGCCTGTTCGACGCGATTGCGATCCTTGTGCCTTGCCTCGCCCTCGGCCGGACAACGGCAAATCGCCGGCGTGAAACTCGACAGGACGAATGCGATGGATAGCCGCACCATCATGACCTGCGGTATGGCTCCCCAGATAGTTATGTGCACACCACCTTTGGTACAGCTGAGGAAAACCGACGCATGCCCATAAAAAAAAGGCCGCGCTGGCGGCCCCTTTTTAAATCAAATTCCGAAAGGAATCGTCAGAGTGCCGCGATCAGCGCATCGCCGAACTCGGAGCACTTCACTTCCTTGGCGCCGTCCATCATGCGGGCAAAGTCGTAGGTCACCGTCTTGGCAGCGATCACCTTGTCCATCGCCTCGATGATCTTGTCGGCGGCCTCGTTCCAGCCGAGGTGACGCAGCAGCAGCTCGCCGGACAGGATCACCGAACCGGGGTTGACCTTGTCCTGGCCGGCATACTTCGGCGCCGTGCCGTGGGTCGCCTCGAACACCGCGTGGCCGGTCACGTAGTTGATATTGCCGCCCGGCGCGATGCCGATGCCGCCGACTTCAGCGGCCAGCGCGTCGGAAATGTAATCACCATTCAAGTTGAGCGTAGCGACCACGTCGTACTCGGCTGCACGGGTCATGATCTGCTGCAGGAACGCATCGGCGATCACATCCTTGACCACGATCTCCTTGCCGTTGTTCGGATTCTTGAAACTCATCCACGGGCCGCCGTCCAGCTCGGCCGCGCCGAACTCGTTCTTGGCCAGGGCGTAGCCCCAGTCGCGGAACGCGCCTTCGGTGTACTTCATGATGTTGCCCTTGTGCACCAGGGTCACCGAGCGGCGGTCGTTGTCGATCGCATACTTGAAGGCCGCGCGTACCAGACGCTCGGTGCCTTCCTTCGACACTGGCTTGATGCCGATGCCGGAGGTGGTCGGGAAGCGGATCTTCTTGAAGCGGTCAGGGAAGTTGTCCTGCAGCAACTTGAGAAACTTCTTCGCGTCGTCGGTGCCTTCCTGGAATTCGATGCCGGCGTAGATGTCTTCGCAGTTCTCGCGGAAGATCACCATGTCGACGTCTTCCGGCTTTTTTACCGGCGAGGGCACGCCCTTGAACCAGCGCACCGGGCGCAGGCAGGTGTACAGATCGAGCTGCTGACGCAGCGCGACGTTAAGCGAGCGGATGCCGCCACCGACCGGCGTAGTCAGCGGACCCTTGATAGAGACGAGGTATTCGCGGCAGGCTTCGACCGTTTCGTCGGGCAACCAGCTGCCGGTTTCGTTGAAGGCCTTTTCGCCGGCCAGCACTTCCATCCAGTGAATCTTGCGCTCGCCCTTATAGGCCTTGGCCACGGCCGCGTCGAGTACGCGCACCGAAGCGCGCCAGATATCGGGACCGATGCCGTCGCCTTCGATGAAAGGCACGATGGGCTGATTCGGCACGTGCAGCGTGCCGTCAGTAATGGTGATCTTGCTGCCGCCGGTCGGTGGCGTGGGCTTGTTGTCAGACATGAAAATCTCCGGCTGGTAAATCAGGACCTGCAAAAACGTCAGGACGACATGGCGCCGTCCAGGGCAAACACAAGACGCCCATTTTCGCCCGAAAGAGCGACGCTGACCATGTCGATGAATGTCACGACGTCTTTGTGCACTGCGCAAGGCGCTAATCCAGCTCGCGCAGACGGCGGTCAATTTCAATCGCATGACGCCGTCGGGCGTTGACCGTACCAACATTCACGGGACAAAAGCCCAAATAAAAAGAGCGCGGATAACCGCGCTCTTTTTATTTTTTCCGAGGACCTGACTTATCGCCAATGACTGGCCATGAATCAGCTTCTCGATACCGCAAAGGCCAATTAGTGCCCAGCGGTGG
>Ga0302303_10002739_pt1 | contig 10423 bp, 9 predicted proteins | sample III_Palsa_E2_1_FD_194542 | JGI IMG/M metagenome (GOLD analysis project Ga0302303, IMG submission 194542) | Peat permafrost microbial communities from Stordalen Mire near Abisko, Sweden - III_Palsa_E2_1 | ecosystem: Environmental > Terrestrial > Soil > Palsa > Peat permafrost | place: Sweden... | reverse complement strand
GGCGCTGGTGACTGACCTGGGATATGGCCGTAACCGGTCGTATCAGCTGCAGTCGCAGCAATTGATCGAGTTGTATAAAACGGGGAAGAGCGTGGAGGAGATACTGGCAGCCGATCTGCATTCCGATTATGGTCAGCATGCGAACAAGCGTCTGTTCCCGAATATCGACGGGATCAAATTTTTGACACACGATGGCGGCTGTGGCGGAACACGGCAGGATGCGCAGGCGTTGTGCGGTTTACTGGCAGGCTATATCACGCATCCGAACGTGGCGGGAGCGACTGTACTGAGCCTGGGATGTCAGAATGCGCAGGTGAGTATCCTCGAAGAGGAGATCCGGCGCCGGACGCCGGATTTTTCGAAGCCACTGTATATTTTGGAACAGCAGAAGGTAGGTACGGAGTCCGACTTTTTGTCGCTGGCGATCAAGCAGACTTTTGCCGGGCTGATACGGGCGAACCAGCAGGAAAGGCAGCCGGCGCCGTTGAGCAAGTTGTGTATCGGGCTGGAATGCGGTGGCTCGGATGGTTTCTCGGGGATTTCTGCCAATCCGGCGATCGGCTATACGTCCGATCTGCTGGTGGCGTTAGGGGGTTCGGTGATCTTATCGGAATTTCCGGAGCTGTGTGGTGTGGAGCAGAACCTTAGTGACCGGTGCATGGATGTTCCGACGGCGGAGCGGTTTTCTACTTTGATGCGGACTTATAATGCGCGGGCCCAGGCGGTAGGTTCGGGATTCGATATGAACCCTTCGCCGGGCAATATCCGTGACGGGTTGATCACCGATGCCATCAAGTCGGCGGGGGCTGCCAAGAAGGGCGGGACTTCGCCGGTCACGGCGGTGCTCGATTACCCGGAGAAGGTGAACCGACCGGGATTGAACCTGTTGTGCACGCCGGGCAACGACGTGGAGTCTACGACGGCGGAGGTGGCTGCGGGGGCGAATATTGTTTTGTTTACGACGGGGCTGGGGACGCCGACGGGGAACCCTGTGGCGCCGGTGGTGAAGATCGCGAGCAATAGCGCCCTGTTCGAGCGGATGCGAGATATTATCGATATCAATACCGGTACGATCATCGAGGGGAAGGAGACGATCCGGCAGGCGGGTGAGCGGATATTGGACTATGTGATTGGGGTGGCCAGCGGGGATACGGAGATTGCGGCGGTGCGGCATGTGCAGGATGATTTTATTCCCTGGAAGAGGGGGGTGTCTTTATAATTTAATCGTTTGATTAAATATTTTGATTAACTTTGTGGAATGGCCAATAAAATGAAAGGGGGGAAGGGGCTGCCTGTGGAAGGGGCGGAAAAGGGGCTTTCCACAGAAGAAAAATTTAAAGAGGCGGCGCGGATTGTCTTCACCAAAAAAGGCTATGCGGCTACGAAAACCCGTGATATCGCCGAGCAGGCTGGTCTTAACCTGGCGCTGTTGAATTACTATTTCCGCAGTAAAGAAAGACTTTTCGAGATTATCATGATCGAAAAGGTGCAGCAGCTTCTTGCGTTTATGTCACCGGTTTTAAACAATCCTGACACTTCATTGCATGAGAAAATAGATTTGATAGTGCCCAGTTATATCGACATGCTGCTCAAAAATCCGGACCTGCCGATGTTTGTGCTGAGCGAGATCAAAAGCAATCCCGAACGTTTTGCGAAAATGATCCAGACAAACGGCAATGTTTTGCAGTCAAGCTTTATCCGGCAAATTGCCGGGAAGAAGAAGGGTGTTAACCCGGTACAGCTGTTTTTGAATTTTTTAGGGATGCTCGTTTTCCCGTTTATCGTTCAGCCGGTCTTGCAGACTATAGTTCCCATGAGCGAGGAAGCCTATACTCAATTGCTGGAGCAGCGGAAGGTACTGATACCTCAGTGGATGAAAATAATGCTGGAGTAGGAGGGATTTTTTTTGCCTCCAGTTTAATCAAATGACTAAATCAAAATATCAAACAAATTGATTAACAATGAGAAAAAAATTATTATTCATTGTACCCTTGTTGGCCGCAGCTGTTGTGTGCAGGGCGCAATCAACAGATCAATTGACGCTGAATGATTGTTACAGACTGGCCTTGCAAAATTACCCGCAGGCAAAACAGCGTGAACTGATAGCCAAAACGGCTGAGTATACCATCGAAAATATACAAAAGGGTTATCTGCCGCAGCTGAACATCAATGGGCAGGCCTCTTATCAATCGGCAGTCACTGCCATCCCCATTAAAATACCGGGAGTCGACATTCCAACTTTAAGTAAGGACCAGTATAAACTGTATGGCGAAATTGACCAGACGGTGTACGACGGCGGCGAAATAAAGCACCAAAAACAACTGCAAAAGACTACTGAAGCTATTAATCAGCAACAGTTGGAAACAGACCTGTATCAGTTAAAAGACAGGATCAATCAGTTGTTTTTCGGGGTGTTGTTAGTTGACGAGCAAATAAAACAAAATGACCTGGTCATCAAAGATGTGCAATTAGGCCATGACAAAATCCAGGCCTCGATCAGGAACGGAACTGCTTTCAGAAGTAACGGCGATGTATTAGAGGCCCAGGTGCTGCAGGATGAGCAGCAGACGGTGAACCTACGGGCATCCCGAAAAGCATATACGGACATGCTGGGCCTGTTTATCGGCAGAACGGTGGATGAAAATACCCTGCTGGTAAAACCACCATCGGTCGATGTTACGCATGACATTAACCGGCCCGAATTGCTGGTATACGATCTTCAGGGAAAAAACCTGGATGTGCAGAATGAACTGCTGACTATCGAGACCCGTCCCAAACTGAGCCTTTTTTTACAAGGCGGTGTTGCGCGTCCCGGATTGGACTTGCTCAGCAATAATTTTGCCGGTTACTATATCGGGGGCATTAAGCTGACGTGGTCGCCGTCCATATTTTACACCCTTAAAAATAGCAGGGCGTTGATTGACATCAGCCGTAAAAACCTCGCTGTAGAGAAAGAAACGTTTCTCTTTAATACTAATCTGACGGTAAAACAACAGGATGCCGATATAGGCAAGTACGGGCAACTATTGGCATCGGATGACAGGATCATCGACCTGCGTACCAAAGTTAAAAACACGGCTATGGCGCAATTGGAGAACGGAGTCATCACCAGCAACGACTTTTTGACCGACGTCAATGATGAAAACCAGGCGCGTCAAAATAAAATATTGCACGAAGTACAACTCCTGATGACACAATATAATCAGCAAACCACAACCGGTAATCAACAATAAAACTATCATGAAAAAAATAATGTTTCCATTCACCATGCTGTTGACGGGACTGATCTCCTGTAACCCAAGTGAAAATAAATATGACGCATCCGGCACCTTTGAAGCGGTTGAAACAATCGTTTCGGCCCAGGGGTCGGGTGAAATAAAGGAGCTTAATCTTGAAGAGGGACAGGTATTAAAGGCCGGGCAGGTGGTGGGTTATATCGATAGTATCCAGCTGTACTTAAAAAAGAAACAACTGGAAGCACAGATCCGGGCTACTTTAAGCGGAAAGCCAGACATCGCGGCCCAAACTGCCTCATTGGAGGAACAACTTCGCCAGGCCAAACGCGAGCAATTGCGCAATGAAAACCTGCTAAAAGATGATGCTGCTACTCAAAAGCAGCTTGATGACGCCAATACGCAGGTCGATGTGGTTAAAAAGCAGATCGCTGCCCTTCAATCATCGTTGAGCATTACCACGGCCAACTTGAATGATCAGTCCAGGCCATTGTCTGTGCAAATCGAGCAGATCGATGACCAACTCGATAAATGCAGGATCATCAATGAAGTGAATGGCACCGTATTGACGAAATATGCGGAGGTCAGCGAGGTGACCGACGTGGCCAAACCTATCTATAAGATAGCGGAGCTGAATACGATTATCCTGCGGGCTTATATCACGGGTGACCAGATCCCGCATATAAAAATAGGCCAGGAGGTGAAGGTTTTAGTGGATAGTACAAAGGATACGTATAAAAATTATACAGGTATCGTTGAATGGGTGAGCGATAAAGCGGAATTCACGCCAAAAACCATCCAAACCAAGGACGAAAGGGCCGACCTGGTGTATGCCGTCAAAATAAGGGTAAAAAACGATGGATTGCTGAAAATAGGCATGTACGGAGAAATTAAATTATAAGCCATGGAAGCGGTTATCGTGAAAAATCTGGTCAAGATTTATGGGAAGGGGAAAACTGCGGTTGATCATGTTTCTTTTTCCGTAAAACCCGGAGAGATATTCGGACTGATCGGCCCGGACGGCGCGGGGAAGACCAGTATTTTCCGGGTACTCACCACCCTCTTGCTTCCGGATGGGGGCTCGGCTACGGTCGACGGATTGGATGTGGTAAAAGACTACAAACAAATCAGAAGCAGGGTAGGGTATATGCCGGGGCGGTTTTCCTTATACCAGGACCTGAGCGTTGAAGAAAATCTGAATTTTTTTGCCACTGTATTTGATACTACAGTAGAAGCCAATTATCATTTGATCAAGGAGATTTATGTTCAGCTGGAGCCTTTTAAAAAACGAAGGGCGGGAAAGCTGTCCGGCGGTATGAAACAGAAGCTGGCCTTATGTTGTGCATTGATTCATAAGCCCGTTGTTTTATTTTTGGATGAACCAACCACCGGCGTTGATCCTGTATCCCGAAAGGAGTTTTGGGAGATGCTTAAACAACTGAAGACACAGAATATTTCGATCGTCGTATCCACTCCTTACATGGATGAGGCCAATATGTGTGACGAGATCGCGCTGATACAATCGGGCAAGCTTTTATCGGTGGATACGCCTGCGAATATCATCAAATCATATCCCGAACAGCTATATGCGGTCAAAGCCGACAACATGCACAAGCTTTTAAAAATCTTACGCGGGTATGACCAGGTGATGAGCAGCTATGCCTTCGGAGAGTTTGCGCATGTTGCTTTTAAGGACCAGCATATGAATGTAAACGTGGTGACCGATTATTTAAAACAACAGGGGCTTGCAGGCATCGAGCTGAAACCCACGGCGGTTACGATTGAAGACAGTTTTATTAAATTATTATAGCTATGAGCGAAGTTGTCATAAAAACCGAAAAGCTGACCAAACGTTTTGGCGATTTTATTGCTGCCAACGAGATCACTTTCGAGGTGGATAAGGGTGAAATATTCGGCTTCCTGGGGGCCAACGGCGCCGGGAAAACTACCGCCATGCGGATGCTGTGCGGGCTTTCTATTCCATCGTCGGGTAAGGCTACCATAGCGGGCTTTGATGTGTATAAGCAAACGGAGCAGATCAAAAGGAACATTGGTTATATGAGTCAGAAGTTTTCGCTGTACGAGGACCTTACCGTGCTGGAGAATATTAGATTTTTCGGCGGCATCTATGGCTTGACCGATCAACAGATCAAATCGAAAAGCGACCAGCTGATCAAACAGCTGGGCTTGGAGCAGGAGGCGAAAAAGCTGGTGGTATCGCTGCCCTTAGGCTGGAAGCAAAAGCTGGCCTTTTCTGTCGCGGTGCTGCATGAGCCTAAGATAGTTTTTTTGGATGAACCAACCGGCGGCGTGGATCCGGTGACCCGCAGACAGTTCTGGGACATGATCTATGACGCAGCCGACAGGGGAGTCACCATTTTTGTTACTACCCACTATATGGATGAGGCGGAATACTGCAACCGGATATCGATCATGGTAGATGGGGTCATTAAAGCGCTGGATACGCCGCGTCGTTTGAAGGATACATACCACGCCAATAATATGGACGAAGTCTTTTATGAACTCGCGCGTGGAGCAAAGCGAAGCGAATAAAACTATAAAAATGAAACAGTTTTTAATATTTATCAGAAAGGAGTTCGCCCACGTCCTGCGAGACCGGAAAACACTGCTGATCCTGTTTGGGATGCCGGTAGTGCAGATCCTGATCTTTGGTTTTGCGCTGACCAGTGAGGTGAAGGATGCCAGGATAGTCATTATGGACCAGGCCCGGGATGCCGCTTCCCGGCAGATTATTTCCAAAATAGAGGCCAGCAGGTATTTTGAGGTGGATAAAACCGTAAGGAGCAATCAGGAGATGAAAGAGGCGCTTAAGCAGGGTGATATCAGGCTGGCCGTTATTTTTCCGGCTAATTTCAATTATGACCTGGTGCATCAGAATGATGCCCGGATACAGGTCATTGCGGATGCCACTGATCCGAATAACGCGACTACCTTAACCAGCTATATTAGTTCCATTATCCAGGATTACCAGGCAGACTTCAACAAAACCAATAATATACCCTACCGGATAGTGCCTGAGATCAGGTTTTTATATAACCCGGAACTAAAGGGGGCGCCCAATTATGTACCGGGGGTAATGGCATTGGTTTTAATGCTGGTTTGCGTAATGATGACTGCCGTTTCCATCGTAAAAGAAAAAGAAACCGGGACCATGGAGATCCTGTTGGTTTCTCCGTTCAGCCCGCTCAAGGTCATTGTAGCGAAAGCGGTGCCGTATTTGATATTGTCGCTGGTTAATGTAGTCTCCATTTTACTGTTAAGTGTTTTTGTCCTTGATCTGCCTGTCAATGGTAGCATTTTGCTGCTCTTTGCGGAAAGCACCCTGTTTATCATCACCTGTCTTGTCATTGGGATCTTTATTTCGGTCAAAACGAATACCATGCAGGTAGCCATGCTGATCTCCTTAATGGGCATGATGCTGCCGACCATCCTGTTCAGCGGTTTTATGTTCCCGATCGAAAATATGCCCGTACCGCTGCAGGTGATTTCTAACGTAATCCCCGCCAAATGGTATTATATAATAGTAAAGGACATCATGATCAAGGGCCTCGGCTTTAGTGCGATATGGAAGGAGACGCTTATTTTGGCGGGGATTGCTATAGTCATGCTTGTCATCAGTCTAAAAAGTTTCAAAATCCGATTATCATGAGGACCATCAAATTTTTACTCCAAAAAGAGTTCAGGCAGATCTTCCGCAACCGGGCCATTGTGGCAATGGTCATTGCTATGCCGGTGATCCAACTGATTATTTTGCCGTTGGCCGCGAATTATGAAGTAAAAAATGTCAATGTTGCTGTTATCGATAACGATCATTCCTCCTATTCACAAAAACTGATCAGCAAAATAACAGCATCGGGCTACTTCAAATTGACCGGCTATGATTTTTCATTTAAACAGGCTTACAGGCTGATCGAATCCGATGAGGCCGATCTGGTACTGGAGATCCCCTACGGCTTTGAACGAAACCTGGTGCGCGAAAATGAGCAAAAGTTGTTTATAGCTGTCAATGCTATAAATGGTACAAAAGCCAACCTTGGGAGTGCCTATCTCCTGACCGTGATTCAGGATTTCAATAGCGATGTCAGGTTGCAATTTATTCAGCCTGGTAATTTTAACCAACAGCCCGCCATTGATGTCGCCTCCTCCAACTGGTATAACCCTTTGCTGAATTATCATGTATATATGGTCCCGGGCATACTGGCGATTCTGGTGACTATGATAGGCGGTTTTTTGACTGCGCTGAATATTGTGAAAGAAAAGGAAGTGGGGACGATCGAGCAAATCAATGTCACTCCGATAAAAAAGTCTCATTTTATTTTGGGCAAACTGATTCCGTTCTGGATATTGGGCAATGTGGTGTTTACGCTTGGCCTCATTGTCGCCTGGCTTGTCTATGGTATCATACCTGTGGGCAGTCTTTTCCTTATGTATGGATTTATAGCTGTCTACCTGCTCGCCGTTTTGGGGTTTGGTTTGTTGATTTCTACCTTTTGTGATTCGCAGCAACAGGCCATGTTCATTATGTTCTTTTTTGTAATGATCTTCGTGCTGATGGGCGGCCTGTTTACATCGATCGACAGCATGCCTGACTGGGCGAAAATCGTTACTAAGTTTAACCCTGTCAGTTACCTGATCGAGGTGATGCGGATGATCATGCTGAAAGGAAGCGGGCTCAAAAATATCTTGTCACAGCTGGGCATTATCGCCGCATTTGCGGTGGTATTTAATAGCTTAGCTATTTTGAATTATAAGAAGACGAGTTGACAGGCGTCTGCTGGCGGCGCGCACCGCGTACCCGAGCCTCGTTACAACCGATTTTTTATTTTTAGGAGGTCTTCAGCATTTACGCTGTCGGGTAAAAAAGTGATTATGGACTCCGTGAAAATGAGATCGAAGGCGACGGGTAACTTATATGCGAGCTCGCTGTATTTTGCAAGCAGCGTGCTGGCGCGACAAATAGAAAAGCTGGCGACGGAGGTTTGGAAGCCTTCGGGCCTGCCGCCTTCCCAGGGCTATATGCTGTTGCATATCCTGTATCATTCTGATTATTCCTTCCCTTTCTTTATATCCAGGCGGCTTCTTTTAAGCCCGAGTGCAGTTACGCAACTGGTGGATAAATGGAAGAACCTACGCTGGCAAAATGTGAACGGGATTTCAGGGACCGGTGCGACACTTTGTTCGGGCGACGGATAAATTGTACGAGGCGGCGGAAAAGCGATAGACGATTGCTATCTTCATACCATCAATTTTATCTGCTTGACTTATAAACGCTTGTCATTCGTCATATTGCTGGTCGCCGGTGTGGTGGCGCTGCTGTCGCGGTGTATGTCACCGGGGGCGGCTCAGCATGCCGATCCGCGGGGGCCAGGGTATGCGGGGATGGCTGCCTGCCTGGATTGTCATAAGGGCATTGGCAATTCTTATGTGCATACGGCGCATGCGCTGACGTCGAGGGTAGCGGATATTCATACGGTGGCGGGGCCGTTTGGGAAGAGGACGCGCGAGGGCGCGGCCGAGCTTAGAAGCGACAGCTCCGTGCGGCAGGTTGGAGGAGTAGCGGCCGGAGGGGGCGCGAGTGGGGCGGCGGGCGCGACGGTCAACGAATTCATTTATGATGCGGGCCATAAGGTGATCATGGAGGAGCGGGATAGCGGTCTTTTCCAGGTAGCCGTCACGGCCCGGGGGCGGGAGGCTCATCGGTTTGATATTGCGGTGGGTTCGGGGCGCAAGGCGCAGACCTATTTATACTGGAATGGGGATGGCGCTTTCCAGTTACCTGTCTCCTATTTCCTTACCGAGCACAGTTGGGCTAACAGTCCTTATTACCCGCCGGACAGCATTTGGTTTGGCAGGGAGGTAGGGGTTGGGTGTTTTGAATGTCACAGTTCGTATATCGGGACCAAGGCGATGCTGCATAAAAATTTTTTCGAGGGTACGCCACAGTATGACCGGGCGACGCTGGTGTATGGGATCGATTGTGAGCGGTGTCATGGTCCCGGGGCCTTGCATGTGGCATGGCAGCAGGCACATCCTGAAGATACGGTGGCGAGGTATATGGCAAGGTTTGCCGGGCTGACGCGGCAACAGCGGCTGGATGTCTGTGCGGTATGTCATTCCGGTGCACATTCGGGCGAGCAGCGTTCTGTCTTTCATTTCAAGCCGGGGGATACGTTGTCCAATTATTATTTTGCCGATCCGAGATTGAATAAGGCTCCCGAAAATACGGATGTGCATGGAAATCAGTATGAATTGCTGGCAGCCAGCCAGTGTTACCTGCGGTCGAAAACGCTGGAATGCGGGAGTTGTCATGATGTGCATGTCCGTGAGCGGGAGAATTTGACGGTGTTTGCGGCGCGGTGTATGAATTGCCATAAAGAGGAGCACAAGGGTGGATGGAATAAGCAATTTTTAATCAATAATTGCATCGATTGTCACATGCCGGCGCGTGCTTCCGCGAGGATCACGATGTTAACGCAAACGCAAAGGGACCCCATTGCCGACCTGGTGAGGAGCCATTACATCACTGTTTACCCCGAGGAGACGAAAAGGAAACTGGCTGAGGAGACGAAAAAGAGGCTTGCGGCTGGGGCGTCCCATTGAAATCATCGCGGTAAGAGGTCTTGCCATTAGAGAGGTAGACATAATCGACTGACCCGGTACCCTGGAAGGCGAAATCGATGCCGACGATTTTGGTCCGGATGATGTGGCGGGGGACTGTATAGGCCAGCTGGTCGTTGATCAGGATCTTTGCCCGCCCGCTGTCCGACTCTATGCGGAGCTTTACATCGTTCTTGAAATCGACGCCGAAGGCGGAGAGGTCCTCTCTTTTACCCGACGTATAGAAATAAGTGAAATAGAGATCAACGTTGGAGATACAGCCTTTTGCGCATAGGGGCACCCAGATAGCGGAGCCTTCGCAGAGCAAGTAGATCTTGGTGATCTGGCAGGCTGCCGAGCCTTCGGCATACTCATTCCTGAGGGAAGTCTCAAAAACGAAATGGTCGCTATAAATCTCACCGAAATCCCCCACATTGGCAAACAGCACAGTAGGCACTGAAGGCTGCAGGGGAATATTTTTTTTACGGATCTGATCGAGGGACAGGCTGATCCGGCCGTCGTGGATGGCGTCTTCCTTTTTAAAGTATACGGGTACGGGGTCCTGCTCGACG
>Ga0302303_10002737_pt1 | contig 10430 bp, 6 predicted proteins | sample III_Palsa_E2_1_FD_194542 | JGI IMG/M metagenome (GOLD analysis project Ga0302303, IMG submission 194542) | Peat permafrost microbial communities from Stordalen Mire near Abisko, Sweden - III_Palsa_E2_1 | ecosystem: Environmental > Terrestrial > Soil > Palsa > Peat permafrost | place: Sweden... | reverse complement strand
TTGATTTTGACATGGGATATGTTTTTTATAAAGGACGTGTAAATATTTAATAAATACAAATTTACAGGTATTTCCCCTTATAGGCGTTAGTGATTTAATACTCCCCGATAGATAACAACACCAGCGTACAGGCATATTCTGTTTCTATACCCTTTTCATTAGCCATTTTGCGCAGCTCATTATTTTCGGTTCCGGGATTAAAAATGATGCGTTTGGGGTGGGTATTTAGGATATAATCGTATAGCGGCGGCTGGTTTTGGGGGCCTAAGTATAAGGTTATAGTATCAATATCACTGTGGATGGTTTCGGGCTTTTCGATAGGGACACCCGCTACCTCGCCGATTTTTATGCCTACGTTAACTATGCTGTGCCCGCTTTTTACCAAACGGTTAGCGGCAAGGTAGGCATAGCGACTTGCATCGGGGGTTGCGCCTAAAACCAGTGTTTTTTTATCAGCCATTTATAATCCTGTTTAACAATGCTATCTGGCCCGAGTGGTAAATATGGTGCTGTATCAATCCTTCGATCAATGCTTCATAAGTTACACCTGTGCCTAATTCGCGGTCACGTTCTTCATTTATTGGCTCATCCCATTTTTCCACAGCGAAATTTTGGATGATACCCTGCAAATTTACGTTAACCAGTTTCAGATCACTAACATAATTCTGCCATTTTTGTTCGCCGGGCGCGCCGGTATCGGGCCAGTCGCCGCTGGTGGGTATGCCTGCGGTAAGGCCGTTCATGCGGTCTATTACTTCTTCTGTCCAGGCTATCATGTGCAGCACGATTGCGGCGATATTGTGGACAGCGCCGGGTGGTTTTTCGTAAGCGGTTTCAAATGTGAGTTGCTCAATGATACTGTACACGTTGGGGCCATACCAGGCATCGCCTGAGAGGATGGTGGTTAGTTGATGGTTGAGTTTTTCGGAGGTGGTCATTTTATCTTAAGTAATTTAATTTATTTTGGCGTTCCCGCTATTCAGCGGGCGGGCTGTACGCTTATACTACACAGGCCTTAATCACGGGCCGGTATCCGCTTCCATTCCTAACGCAAATGTGGCCTCACCTAAATCCTCTCCAGGGGAGAGGACTTTAACTTCGCGCTTTATTATTCTTACATCCCCGAATTACATTACCCGTATATCAGTTTATAATTTTCAACGCTGATACCGCACAGTTTATGCCATCAATAGCAGCAGAAATTATGCCACCTGCATAGCCTGCGCCTTCGCCGCAGGGAAATAAGCCTGCTATTTGGGGGTGTTGCAGGGTTTCCTTATCGCGTGGTATTTTTACGGGTGATGAGGTGCGCGATTCTACGCCTACCAATATTGCCTCATTAGTATAATAACCTTTCATCTTTTTACCGAATGCCGGCAACGCTTTTCTTAGCCGCTCATTTATCCAGTTTGGCAATACTTCCTTTAACTGTACGCTTTTTGTGCCGGGGAGATAGGAGTTTTTTGGAAGATCAGCAGATGTTCGTCCGTCAACAAAATCCACCATGCGTTGTGCAGGGGCAACTAAGCTGCCGCCGCCTGCTTTAAAGGCCATTCGTTCTATTTCCTGCTGAAAACGGAGCATTTTAAAGGGATCGCTATTATCGCCTGCCACATCCTCTAAATTTATTTGCACCACCGTACCCGAATTAGCATAAGGGTTATTACGTTTTGAGGGGCTCCAGCCGTTAACCACTATTTCATTGGCTTCGGTAGCACAAGGGGCTATGATGCCGCCGGGGCACATGCAAAAAGAGAATACACCGCGCCCGTCAACCTGTTCCACCAAACTATAGTAGGATGGCGGCAGATCATCGCCCCTGTGATCACAGTGATATTGCGCCCTGTCGATAATTTCCTGCGGGTGTTCGATGCGTACGCCTAAGGCAAAGGGCTTGGCTTCTATTAATATGTTTTGGTGGTGCAGCATTTCAAAAACATCGCGCGCTGAATGCCCTGTTGCCAGTATCACAGCATCGGCATTCATTTTTTCGCCCGATGCCAGTTGTACGCCTTTTATCTTATCAAATTGCACCAGCAATGCGGTAACCTTCGCATCAAAATGTATCTCGCCGCCTGCATTGAGTATCGTTTCGCGTATGGCGGTGATGATCTGCGGCAGTTTGTTGGTGCCGATGTGCGGCCTTGCATCTACCAGGATATCTGCAGTTGCACCATGCGCCACGAATATTTTCAGCACCTGGTTTACATCGCCACGCTTGGTAGAGCGGGTGTAGAGCTTGCCATCTGAATAAGTACCCGCACCGCCTTCGCCGAAGCAATAGTTACTTTCGGGGTTTACCAGGCCTTGTTTGTTGATATTGGCGAGATCGCGGCGGCGGTCTTTTACTTCCTTGCCACGCTCTATGATAATTGGTTTTAAACCTAACTCCATGCATTGCAACGCGGCAAATAACCCCGCAGGGCCTGCACCTATGATAATAACAGGTTTTGCTTGTTTTACACCGGGATAGTTAACCGTGTAGCTTTCGGGCTGATAAGGCTCATCTATATAAACCTTTAGCTGCATGCGATAGATTACTTTTCGTCCACGGGCATCAATGGAGCGTTTGAGCACTTGTATTCCGGTGATACGTTTTTGAGGGATATTTAGCGCTGTAGCAGCAAGTGTGGTTAATACGGCCTCATCTTCGTGCCGACCGGGAGGGCAGGTGATTTCTATTTCTTTTATCATTGGTTTGCCCGGTTTTTATCCGGGATGGGACAAAGATAATAATTAGTGATCAGTTTCCCGGTTTTTGATTGGTCGCTGTTATATGTCCGTCCGGTATGGATAAACCCTAAAACCGTCCGCTTGCAAACATTAAGCGTTCGATAACGAACAGTTTCGTAGATAGGCGTTTTTATAATCTATTGATAATCAGATTAATGATTTAAGGGTATCAATTTTGGCATAGGCTCATCAAATATGAAAACGATGAGTACCGATAATTATTTAAGGTTTATATGGGAAGGCTGTCTGCGCAACGAGCGTAAATACCAGGAGCTTTTATACAAAGTGTTGTCGCCCAAAATGATGGCTGTTTGCATGCGCTATGCTAAGGATAAAGACGAAGCGCAGGATATAATGCAGGAAGGTTTTATAAAGATATTTAAAAACCTGCACAGCTACCGCAACGAAGGCAGCCTTGAAGGCTGGATACGCCATATTATGGTGAATACCGCCATCACCCGCTACCGCAAAGCAAAAACAATGGTTTTGGTTGACGATTTTGGCGAAAACGACCAGCTATCAGGCCCGGCGTATAATAACAATACGCTGGAAACTGCCGACCTGATGAATTTGATACAACAACTGCCCGGCAATTACCGCTCGGTGTTTAATATGTATGCTATTGAGGGTTATTCGCACCAGGAGATCGGGAATAGTTTGGGGATATCGGAGTTACTATCCCGTGCTACCTTATGCCGGGCAAGGGGGATTTTGAAGACCAAGCTGAATGCCATGGAGAGCAGGGAAATGTGTATGGCCGGGTAGTGTTATTGATGTGTGTAATTATATAGCACAAGGCCATCATTGTTTTGCCCGATTTCGCCCGAAGCTGTTCTACTGACGGGATTTACGAAAGCCCCGCGTTAGGGATGGGAGCGGATACCGGCCCGAGCCTAAGGCCTGTGCAGTATGAACGTACAGCCCGGCCCGCTTCTATCAGCGGGAAACGCCCTTGTTCAGTTGGTAGTTATTGGTTTGCAGTTTGCATGCGTTTAACATTTTACAATACTACTAAAGCGAATTAGAATAGTGATTAGTATAACTCCCTGCCGACTAATCACTATTCTCTGATCACTAACCTCTACTTAAAAGCCCTCCCAACCGGGGAGGGTTTGGGTGGGGCTTACCTGTGCCTGCTTCCCATTACAAACTCCATTTCGCCGCCGTTCATGATATCGGCATGGGTGATGAAGTAGCCATCAAGCACCTTGCCGTTTAGCGTTATTTTTTGGATGTAGATATTTTTAGGACTTTGATTTTTTACATTAATGGTGAATGTTTTGCCGCTTTCGAGGTTGATAACGGCGTGGTCAACCGCGGGGCTGCCGATGGCGTACTGATCTGAGCCGGGGGCTACAGGGTAAAAGCCCAGGCTGCTGAAAATGTACCAGGCGCTCATCTGGCCGGTATCATCATTACCACCGAGGCCATCGGGCGTAGGTTTATACATTTTTGGCAGAATGAGGCGGATCTTTTCCTGTGTTTTCCAGGGCTTGTCCGTCCAATCATACAGGTAAGCATCGTGGTGACTTGGCTCATTGCCGTGTACATAGTTGCCGATGATGCCGTCCTTGGTAATATCCTCCGTTTCGGCGAAGTACTTATCGGGCAGGTCATAGCTGAACAGGCTATCGATGTAGGTTACAAAGCGCTTGTTACCGCCCATTGCTTTTATCAATCCTTTCGGATCATGCGGTACATATAAAGTATAGTTCCAGGCGTTGCCCTCGATAAAACCCATATCGATAGTAGTAAAAGGGTCGAACTTTGTTTTGCGCCAGGTGCCATCGGCCTCTTTCGGATGCATAAAGCCTGCGGCAGGGTCGTACACATTCTTCCAGTTCTCGGAGTATTTTATAAAGCGGTCATAAACGTCCGTCCGCCCGAGTTTCTTGGCCATTTGGGCTATGCACCAATCGTCGTAGGCATATTCAAGGGTTGACGATACCGAGTTGGGGTCTTTTTCATCAGGAATATAGCCATTATCCATAAACAGGCCGATACTTTGGTAATCGCGGTGGGTAGCGGTAGTTACGCAGGCATCAAGCGCTTTATTGGCATCAAAGGGGGCATTGCCCTTTACTACGGCATCAGCAATAACTGATACGCTATGATAGCCGCTCATACACCAGTTCTCGTTGGCGCTATTGCTCCATATGGGCAGCATGTGTTCCGGGCTTTGGTCGAAATGCGCTAACATGGATTTTATCATGTCGGCATTCCTGTCGGGCTCGATGATGTTGAACAACGGGTGCAGCGCGCGGTGAGTGTCCCACAAACTAAAAGTAGTATAATTGGTAAAGCCATCGGCATGGTGAATGTTTTGGTCGAGGCCTTTGTAGCGCCCGTCCTCATCCATATAAACGGTTGGGTTGATCATGGCATGGTACATGCTGGTGTAAAAGTTCACCATATCATCCGGGCTCGCCTTTACTACAATTTTATGCAGCTCGGTTTCCCAAAGGGCTTGCCCGTCGGCTTTTACCTTGTCGAAATCCCAGCCCGGTACTTCTACCTGCATGTTATTCATGGCGCCATCCATGCTTACGGGCGAAATAGCCATTTTTATTTTGATCTTCTCGCCTTCTTCCGTCTTGAAATCAAACCATGCCTTGATCTGTTTGCCCGCTATCTCGGGGAAATTATGCCTTTGGTCAAACTTGCCCCAAAAGCCGCGGTACACTTCCTTTGGCGAATAATCGGCAAACCCATGCGCCAAAAACCGCTTGTTGAACGCCATGGCGAAGTACAGCGTGCGGGTGCGGGCCCAGCCATCAGTTTGGCGGTAGCCTACCAGTGTGCTGTCGTTTAATATTTTCACATAAGTCCACACATTTTTGCCGGGGTAGTTGTAAATGCCCGCCATCAGATCTAAGATGATATGCGCCTTATCGGTTTTGGGGAAGGTATATTGATGAAAACCTACACGCGCGCTGGTGGTCATCTCGGCTATGATGCCACTGGCATCCAGCTTTACCTTGTAATAATCGGCCTCGCTCACCTCGTTGGCATGTGAAAAGCCCGACCTGTACCCGCTGCCGGGTTTATCTGCCGTGCCGGGGTTCAGTTGCAATGCGCCAACGGTTGGCATCACCAAAAAGTCGCCCAGGTCGGAGTGCCCGGTACCGCTGAAATGGGTATGGCTAAAGCCTACAATAGTTTTATCGTCGTACTGGTAACCCGCGCAGTATTTATATACATCGGGGTTGTAATGGCCGTTCAGATCATAACTGGGCGTATCCGTTTCGGGGCTTAGCTGCACCATACCAAAAGGCACCGTAGCGCCGGGGAACACATGGCCCATACGCTGCGTACCGACTATAGGATGTACGTATTGTACGAGGTTGGTTCGTGGGTCGGGTGGCGTGGGTCGGCTGGTTGTGCTTTGTGCCCGGGTTTGCGGGGTGATGGCTGCTATGGTGATAGCAGTTAAGAGTATGGTGAGGAGTTTTTTCATTTGCAGATGTAGTGTGCTGTCAGTTAAAAGACAAATATAATAAAGAACCGGGATTTGCGGGGGTTATAGTGGGGTTTGTGGGTCTAATGAATATGCATTGGGCGATTACCTGTCTGCGGGCCGGAAGCAGGATGGTTGCGGGAGCGGGGAATATCTTGTATCCTCTAATAGTAGAAATCAATAATATTAATGCTAAGTGTTAATATAAAATATACTATTTTTATCCTTCCTAAGTAATTTTCAATTATACAACTTAAGCCTAAACCAATGAATCATATTCTTGATATTAATGCTAATGATGAGATACTAAATCCCATTTTTGAAAAAATTTCGGCATCTCACGCTATCTTATTTCTTGGTGCAGGAGCATCGGTAGGAGAGAGAATTTATTTAAGCAAACATATAATTAATTATTATGAGGATTTTTTGGGTAAATCATTAAATGAGCCGAATATTACCAAATTCGTTGACATTTTATCGGCTGATCCCGATTTTAATAGGAGACATTTTGATGGAGAGGTAGAAAAAATGCTCCGCAAATTACCTGTTACAACTGGACATGAAATATTGGCAAGTATTCCATGGCAAGAAATTATTACTACAAATTATGATTTGTTAGTAGAAAGAGCATTTGATAATATTAGATCATCTTCAAATCACATTTACGATTTAGTACCAATAAGAGAATTGGCAAAATTGAATTACCGAAAAAGTAATACAGAAATAAGGTATATAAAATTAAATGGTTGTATTCAGGATAAAAGTAATTATCCATTAGCATTTTCATCAAATGATTTCGCAAAAGCAAACAAATTTTATAAAAATGTACTGAATGAATTAAAAGATATTTCAGATTCCACAATTTTCATATCAATGGGATATTCGTATTCAGATGAATTTGGGAAACAATTTTTAGAAAAGTTTGATAGTACTGGCTTTAGGGAACGTAGATGGATCTACAATGTAGATCCTTTTCCCAATATGAGTGCTCTACCATATTATTCGAATCAAAGAATTTGCATTATTAAATGCAGTTTTCAAGAGTTTTTTGAAAAATATAAAAAATGGGAAGACAAGAATTTACAGGGAACCATTAAAAGGAGAAAAATTATTTTAAGTGACAATAAATTAAATCCCATACAAATACCCGCACGATTATCTATAAATCTTGATAACTCAATAAATCAATTAAATTCTAATATAAAAGAGAAATTTATTTCCGAATTAGATTTTTATAAAGGAGAAGAGCCCAATTACAATTTAATTACTAGGAGCGTTGATGTTGTCAAATCTAAGCTATTAAGAACTGCAAAATCTGAGATTGAAAAGGCATTAAATGATAATGATACTACCTTTTTGCCAATTTTCTTTTTGACAGGTGAGTATGGCATTGGTAAATCAACATTTACATTAAGACTTATTCATGAATTTCTAAAAAATGTCGAAACAAATATTGTAGCATATGAAATATTAGATTTTCATAGGCTAAAATCGGAATATATTATTGAATTATTTAAATATACCAAATCGAAACTTATTGTGCTTTATTGTGATGAAGTTGAAGTAGAAAGTACATTCAAAGCTTTATTGGAGTTTAGAAGAGAGTTAAGTGTAGAACAATTTAATGATTTCAAAGTGTTTTTTTTGGTTCCAATTAGAGAAAATATTTTACTAAAATTTAAACTAAATAGAGAAATTAAGAAATCGTATGAAATCAATTTAAGTAGTAAACTTACTGATGATGAAATAAATGAATTATTAGATAAATTAAGATCATCAGGAATAATCCAATTTAGGGATGTTAATGAAAAAGAAGAACTTTTTACGCGCATTCAAAATGATTATGACAGTGATTCTTTTTTAGCACTGCTAAAACTTGTAACTAATGGTACGCATGCTAATGATTTAGTAAGTGCTTACGATCAACTTTCAAAAGATGCCAAACAAGCATTTGTCTTTACAGCTCTTCTTCATAGACACAAACTACCGATGCCAGCAGGATGGCTTAAACATGCCATATCTTCATTAGATTGGGACTCTTTTATAGATAAAGTAATAAAGGCCGAAGGAAAGGGATTATTACTTCAACAACGAATGTCATCGCATGGTACAGAGCCTGATTTATATTTTAAGACAAAACACCCACTTATAGCCAATGAACTAATAAATCAAATTTTGCCATCGCAAGATAAACAATATGAGTTATATGAAAGGCTACTTAGGGCTGTAAATCCCGGTATAACTAATTCTTATTTAGTCAATGATTTACTTAAAACAATCATTAAAGAAAGTGGATTTTCAAATGCCAAAATAAATAAATTGTATGATGTAGCGTACACAAATTTGTCCGATGATCCTTATTTCTTACTAAATTATTCTACTAATTTACAGCATAGAGATACTGAATATGATTTAAAAAAGGCCTTAGAAATTTTGATTTACGCTGAATCGCTCTTCGAATTTAGAAACCATAGATTTATCCATAGACGCGCTATTATTAATTTTGAGTTATCAAAAAAATATTTTGAACATGATAAATATGACAGTTTAGTTTTTAAATTTTTAAAAGAGGCTTTGGATTTATTTTTAACAAAACAATACATGGATCCATTTTCAGCCTATGGTTATGTTGATTTTATAAGATGCCTGATGTGGGAAAATGAAAACCTTTTAATGGATAAAGAAGATAAATTACAAAACCAAATCAAAATTGAAGAATTATTAGATTTAGCAGAAAGAGTCGTTACAGAAGAATTAAATTGGGTTTTGTCTCTTAAGACTCAGTATGTATCTTCATTAAGAGAAGGTTTAAGTGAGGTTGAATATAAGGCACAACTTATCGATTTATATGAAGATATTTATCTTAGGCCATATGCATGCATTCTTCTATATAATTATTATCAAAATCAAAAACCTATTGACTTTAATGAGTTAGACAATTTAATAAATGAAATGGAAAGTTACTTAGATAACAAAGAGGTGGCGAAATTTTTATTTAAGTATTATGGAAGACGCTTATATGAGCCTAATTCAAGAGTAAAAATGTTTCGTTTAGTCAAAAATGAACCATTAGTAGAGAGGGAATTGCCACTACAATATAACTATTTTCAATTCATTGCAGAATCGTATAACACTAATTTTTCAACCGGAAAATCATTTTTAAGTAACATAACTTCAAACTATTATAATTTGAATCCGGAATTTCATTACCTCTGGCGTGATCCTAATGGAAATGTTACTATTCACGAGGGTATAATTGTTAAAAGCACAACTAATAAATTTAAAATGGTTAGGGTTAAAAACTATCAACAATCATTTAAACTAATTAAAGGAGATTATGAAATCTACAACTTAGGGCAAACGGTTGATGTCAAGCTTCATTTTTATTTATATGGAATTATAGCTGAAATAGTAAAAGAAACAAATGAAAAATAGCAATTTCTTCTTTGTAGCAGGTGAGATAGCCAAGTTCACCTCCTAATTTCGCCAATTAAACCCGTAAAACCGCTGACACTGTTTTGACAGCATCACAATTTGTTGGTAACAACACCAACAAAGGCGGGAACCAACGAGCGTTGTCATGTTGAGGCACTCGAAACATAAGGGCAAAGGCCTTTACGCGCAGCCTTCGAGTACCTCAGGGTAACATCCCCGCACATAGTAAATTTGAAAAACCACAACTTGCTGCAAACTGCTTACTGTAAACTGCAAACTATTCACTACCTTGCCATAATGGCATGCGCCGGGGCAATTGTAACATCGGTATGCGTTTTGTACTCTAACGTTTTCAATTACAACAATTAAATAAAACATTAAAACAATGAAAAAGCTATTTTCAGCAATATTAGTTATGGTGGCCGTAATGAGTTTAAGCTCGTGCAGTTACAACAGCATGGTAAAGATGGATGAGAACGTGAAATCCAAATGGGGTGCGGTTGAAAGCCAGTACCAGCGCCGTGCCGACCTGATCCCGAACCTGGTGGCCACCGTTAAGGGTGTTGCCAACTTTGAGAAAAGCACGCTGGTGGATGTTACCGATGCCCGCGCAAGGGCTACCGCCATCACCGTCGACCCTACCAAGCTTACCCCTGAAACTATCCAGAAATACCAGGCAGCGCAAGGCCAGCTAAGTACTGCCTTAGGCCGTTTACTGGTAGCCAGCGAAAACTATCCGCAACTACGTGCCAACGACAACTTTACCGCCTTACAAGCGCAGCTGGAGGGCACCGAGAACCGCATT